>JAESGW010000199.1_pt1 | contig 108087 bp, 97 predicted proteins | sample 9269791 | NCBI WGS metagenome assembly JAESGW01 (sample SAMN16773120, study PRJNA677053) | algae metagenome | isolation source: Aphanocapsa lilacina HA4352-LM1 and co-occurring heterotrophs from near cave... | place: USA: Maniniholo cave, near Haena, Kauai, HI | collected 2009-07-28 | reverse complement strand
GGACGGCACCATGATGCTGCTCGGCGACGCCAAGAAGATGACCGAAGAAATCGTCAAGGCCATGGATCACTGAGACAACACATCAGCCCACACCCCGACAAACAAAAGCCCGGCATCGCCCGGGCTTTTTTGTTGCCTTGAACTGGCATAGGCTGCCCCTGTTTCTGAACAGTCTGCTTGCTGAATAGTCTTCGCTCTTGTCAGGGGGGATTTGCGATGAATGTCAGCCCCGCACCAATACGGCCTACGGCCAAGGACAATGCGCGCCAGGCCGTGGTCATCGTCCACGGCATGGGCGAGCAGCGGCCGATGGATACCATCCGCAGCTTCGTCAGTGCTGTCTGGAGTTCCGATCTCAGTCGGACGGAAGGCAAGTTCGGTGCGCGCAAGCCGGATCCCGACGGTGATGGCCTGATCAACAAGAGCTGGGTCCACCCTGACCGGCGCGCGCGGTCCTACGAGCTGCGCCGCATCACCACGCCCGATGACGTCGACGGACGGCGGACCGAGTTCTACGAGCTCTACTGGTCCGACATTACTCAGGGCACCACCGTCCAGCGCCTTGTAGCCTGGGTGAGGGGCCTTTTGCTGCGCAAGTGGTCGGATGTGCCCGTCGATGCACGGCGGCTCTACATCGCCGCCTGGGCGGTCACTGCGCTGATCGCTACGCTGCTCATCGTTCCCAACCTGATCGAGTGGTTCGGGCTGGGTAAGGTGCTCTTCCCCGGCTGGGTCTGGAGCATCGCTGCCGTGGCCGTCGGCTGGCTGGTCAGCCAGTTCCTGGTGCCCTATTTCGGCGACGTCGCCATCTATGTCCGGGCCGAGCCCGACACCATCGTCAAGCGAACAGAGGTGCGGGAGAGGGGGCTGGCGCTGCTGCGCGGGCTGAACGACGACCCGGCCTATGACCGCATCGTCGTTGTCGCCCACAGCCTAGGCACCATCGTCGCCTACGACATATTGCAGCTGTTGTGGGCCGAACGCGCGCCGAGCGGCCGCAACAGGCGCAGCGAGCCGGAGCTGCTCAAGGCGTTCCGCGCTGTCGGCAAGAAGGCGCTGCCCATCGACAGCGCCGGGCGCGCCAAGGTCACGATGGATGCCGCAGAGCTGGCTGAGTTTCGCGGCCTGCAATGGCAGCTCTATCGGCAGCTGAGCACCGCACCGTCCGACAAGCTCGACAGCTGGAAGGTCAGCGATTTCGTCACCTTCGGCAGCCCGCTCACCCATGCCGAGTTCCTCGTTACGCACAATGCGGCCGACTTCGCCAAGGCGGTCGACGAGCGGCTGCTGTCGACATGCCCGCCGGTGTCTGAGGGCAAGAACCCCAACATCCTCTACCCCTCGCGGTCGCCTAGATACCCACACCACGCTGCGGTCTTTTCCGCGACGCGCTGGACCAACATCCACGACAAGGGCAATGGCTGGCTGACCGGCGATCCGATCTCCGGACCGCTGGTCGAAAATTTCGGCCCCGGCATCCTCAACATCCAGGTCAGCCTGACCTGGGCGCTCGGCCGTATCTTCACCCACACCAATTACTGGTCGACGGCGGCCGAGGGCTGGGAGGTGCTGCCTTCTGGTGAGCGCGGCCCGCGTAGCCATCTCGACGTGCTGCGCGACGCTGTCGATCTCGGCCGTAAGGCGGACCCCGATCCGTCTAAGCCGCGGCCCGCCGCGCGCCGGCGCATCAAGCCGGCTGATCCGGCCGTCTAGAGCGTTTCCGCTATTCTTCGAATCGCGGATCTCTTTTTTTTGGCGCAATTCCGGACGGAGAACCGCCATACACTTTAGCGCTGGGCTTCGGTTGCCATCTTCACGGCCATACCGGCCAGCACCGTGCCCATCAGCCAGCGTTGCACCGCGACCCAGCCGGGGTTGCTGGCGAGGAAGGTGGAGATCGAGCCGGCGGAGATGGCGATGAGTGCGTTGACCGTAATGCTGATCGAGATCTGGATCGTGCCGAGCACCAGAAGCTGGCTCAGCACGCTGCCGTCGGCCGGATCGATGAACTGTGGCAGCAGCGACAGATAGAGCACGGCGACCTTGGGGTTCAGCAGATTGGTGAGAAAGCCCATGGCGAACAGCTTGCGCGGCGTGTCCTTGGGCAGCTGCCGCACCTGGAAGGGCGAACGTCCACCCGGGCGAAGGGCCTGCCAGGCGAGCCAGAGCAGGTAGGCGGCGCCGGCGAAGCGGATGGCGTCATAGGCGTAAGGAACGGCGAATATCAGCGCCGTGATGCCGAAGGCCGCGCACAGCATGTAGACGATGAAACCGAGCGCCACCCCGCCGAGCGAGATCAGGCCGGCCCTGGGGCCCTGGCTCAGCGAACGCGACACCAGGTAGATCATGTTGGGGCCCGGTGTCAGCACCATGCCAAGGGCAATGGCAGCAAATGCGATCAGGCTGGCGGTCTCGGGCATGCACATTCCCTCCGCGCTGGATCTCCAGCTGGGCGCAGAAATGCCCGGAAATCTCGAACCGGGAAAGAGGGCAGGTGCGACCGAACGATTGCGGCAGATGCCGCGTCATCGGCACAAAAAATGCCGGAGCGCTATTTGCACCCCGGCACTTTGAAACGGTGACTGCAGCTTACTTGAGAGGTGCGGTCAGCTGCAGCGCGCCGATCGCCACGGCGGCGTTGAGGCCAGTCTGGTTGGTCAGGCTGACCGGCTGCAGCGCGATCGAGCGGCCGGAGCCGCCGACGAGCACGTTGGCGCCGAGGCCGACGGCGACCGTCGCTTCGGCTGTCGCGCCGAGATAGTTGCCGGCGAGGCCGCCCGGGTCATAGACGTCGCGACTCGGCGCCAGTACCAGCCATTCCAGCGCGCCGCCGGTCGTGGTGCCGATGTCGACGCCGTATTTGTTGATGCGGCCGGAATAGATCTCCTGGGCGCGGTTGCCGAAGGCTGGCGTAAACGTGCACTGCATGTCCTTGCTCGAGCCGATGACAAAGCCGGTGCCGCCGTTGACGGTGCAGCTGAGCATGCCGAGCTTGGCGCCGAACTGCGCGTGTGCTGGTGCCGCAAAGGGCACCAGGGCAAGGGCAAGGATGGCGAGCTTTTTCATTGGGGGAATCCTTTCAGGCATGAAGCGATATCAACCGCATAGCCGCCGAAAGGTTCCTTCAGGCGCGGCTAGCCGATCTCACGCAATCGCCGGCGAATCTCGCCAGCGAAACGCATCACGCGCTCCGGCTGCGGCTTTTCTGCGGCATAAAACGACAGCATGGCGAAGCGGGCCTTCGGCGCACAAGCCTTGAACACACCCCATTTCAGGATGCGGCGCACCGGACGGCGCATGAGCAGCCGGTCAATCCACCACGGGCTGCCGAGTGTGGTGATGACAACGACATGGCGGAGCTTGCCGAGCAGCGGCTTGATCGGGCCGAAATTGCTGCCGTGATCAAAGGCGATGCCAGGGGCGAACACCCGGTCGACCCAGCCCTTCAGCATCGCCGGCAGGCCGAACCACCAGGTCGGGAACACCAGCACCAGCACCTCGGCCTCGCGCAAGGTTTTTGGGTGGGCGTCGAGTGCCGATGCGTCGAAGCGCTCGCCATAATAGGAGCTACGCTCGGCGGGTGTCAGGCGCGGATCGTAAGCTGTGCGGTAGAGGTCGAGCAGCTCGACCTGATGGCCGGCGCCGGTGAGCTCGGCGATTGCCGTCTCTGCGAAATGTCGGTTCAGGCTGTCGGGCAGCGGATGCGACAGCACGACGAGGCAGTTCACGGCAATGCCTCGTCGCGAAAGGTCAGGCGCCGCCGCGCGTGCGGGCGAGGCCGTCGACAGCAGGCTTGTAGTTGGGGTCGAGGCGCACTGCCTCGGCATAAGCCTTGGCGGCCTTGGCCTTGTCGCCACGACGCTCGTAGATCAGCGCCTGGTTGGCCCAGCTTTCAGCGATCTTGCCGTCGAGCTTGATTGCCATATTGAAGTCGGCGAAGGCGTTGTCGTCGTCGCCGGTGGCGAGATAGGACAGGCCGCGGCCGTTATATGGCTCGGCTGCGTCAGGCGACAGTGAGATCGCCTTGGAGAAATCCTCGAGCGCAAAGGCGTGCTGGCCCTGCTGCTGATAGATCAGGCCGCGATTGTGGTAGGCGCGCGGGTCGGTGGTGTCGAGCTCGATCGCCTTCTGGAAATCGTTGAAGGCGTCCTGGGTGCGGCCCGCCTTGCGGTAGAGATTGCCGCGGCCGATATAGGCAGCGTCATAGGAGGCGTTGAGCTGGATCGCCTTGTTGTAGTCGGCCAGCGCCGAGGCCTGGTTGCCCATGAAGCGGTAGATCAGCGCCCTGTTCGAGTAGGCCTGGTAGAAGTTCGGGTTGAGCTGCAGTGCCCGGTCGAAGTCCTGCAGTGCCTCGCGGTATTTGCCGCCGCGGCCATAAGCCGAGCCGCGCACATTATAGGCTTCGGGGTCGTTGGGATTGCTGGAGATGACGGCACTCAGCGACGAGATGTTCTCGCTCGAACCCTGCATCGTGTCGATGCGGGTCAACTCGCCGGCCGGGCCGGACGACTGGCAGCCGGCAACGGCCATGGATACCAGCACCAAAGCTGTCATGGCGCCGCCGCGCAGCAGGGAGTTGCGGTTGCTCATGACTGCATTCATCGCTGCGTGTCCCTCGCTTGCGCCTCTACGGCTTGAGCGCCGCGTCCGGTGACGTCCGGACAAAACAAAAAGGTGGCGGCGATTTTTGGTCGCCCCACCTTGTCGTTATCCTTCGAAAAGGACCAAAGATTGGCAGATCAACGTGCCGGACGTGCGCCAGCGCCTGCACCAGCGGCAGCAGCCGGGCGCGGCGTGCTGGGCAGCAGGCCTTCGCGCTGGGCGCGCTTGCGGGCCAGCTTGCGGGCGCGGCGAACGGCTTCAGCCTTTTCGCGAGCACGCTTTTCCGAAGGCTTCTCGTAGTGACCGCGCATCTTCATTTCACGGAAGATGCCTTCGCGCTGCATTTTCTTCTTCAGCGCGCGAAGCGCCTGGTCAACATTGTTATCGCGGACGAGTACCTGCACGTGTGATCCTGTCTTTCGGGTTCGTAATCTGGAGGCTACGGCAATAGCCACAACGCCTCCACGATGGGTTCCACCGGGAATTGTTGGCGGCAGATAGCAGAATCAGCCCTGCTTGTCCACTGCAAAGGCCGCACTTCCTGCGGTCTGTGCGAAAAGTGGCGCCGCGCCGTGCCCACTTCCGCCGCATTCCTTGTCAAGGAAGCCACTCTCATTTCCAGTTCCCATAGGCAAGCCCCTCCATGCGTTCACTGATTTTCGCCCTGGCGCTCACTGCCGCCATTCCGGAGGCGCACGCGGCCGATCTCATCGGCTTCTGGGACAAGCCGCAGCATGGCGGCAACAGCTTCAACCGCCTGCCGCCGGATCAGGCCTATTTCGATGCGCTGCGCGGCTACGGCGCCACCTGGGTGCGCCTGTCCTATGACAAGTGGAAGGCGGAGAAGCGCGACTTCCTGATCGGCACCGCCGACAAGTATGACGGCCTTGTCGCCTCCGACGTGAAGACGCTGAAACAAGTGCTCGACCGCGCCGACAAGGCCGGCCTCAAGGTTGTCATCGCACCGCTATCGCTTCCCGGCATGCGCTGGGCCCAGAACAACGACAGGAAGTTCGACGGCCGCCTGTGGGCCGACAAGGACTATTGGACCCAGGCCGCCGCCTTCTGGCGCGACCTGGCGCGCGAACTCAAGGACCATCCGGCCGTCGCTGCCTACAACATCGTCAACGAGCCGACGCCGGAAAAGGAAGGGGGGCTCGCCGAGCACGCCAACATCGCCGAGATGCGCGCCTGGTACACCAAGAATGCCGGCAGCTCGCGTGATCTCAGGGCCTTCTACGACACGGTCATCGCGGCGATCCGCGAAGTCGATCCTGCGACCCCCATCATGGTCGACGCCGGCTGGTATGCCGCGGCCGACGCCTTTTCTTATTGGCCGGCGGGCCTCGCCGATCAGCGCGTCCTTTACTCTTTCCACATGTACGAGCCTTATGCCGCGACCAGCGCGCCCAACATGAAGCGCGACAAGCCCTACGCCTATCCGGGCAAGGTACCTTACGGCAACGGCGAGGAGAGATGGGATGCCGAGCGCGTCCGCGCCTATCTCGACCAACCGGTCGAGTGGGCGGACAGCCGCGGCATCGCGCGCAACCGCGTCGTCGCCGGCGAGTTCGGCTGCATGCGCCGCCTGCCGTTCTGCAAGCAGTATCTCGAGGACGTGCTGACCAACCTCGACGAGGACAAGCTGCACTGGGCCTTCTACAGCTTCCGCGAAGACGCCTGGGACGGCATGGACTACGAGCTTGGCTCGGACAAGGTGAACTGGAAATATTGGGAAGCGCAGGAGAATAACGAGCCCGATCCGGTCAAGCGCAAGTCGACGTCCGAGTTCGAACCGATCTCCAAGCGCTTGGCGGCGGGCAAGTAATCATTATTGGCGCAATTCCGGACGGACCACACTTTCCCGGAACTGCGCTACGCTAAAAACTTCAGTCCGTTGACGATCTTGTCGATGAGCTTGCGGTCGCCATGCAGGCCGAGCCCGACGATGTCGAGCCCGGCGGTAGGGGTTGCCGCCACCGAGGCGCGGTTGTCGGCGTCGTTGTTCGTTACGAACAGCGGCCGCGTGTAGATCGAAAACGCCATGCCGCGCGAACGAGCCCGCTCGAAGGTTCGCCGTATCGTCTGGCTGTCCGCGCCATAGACGAAGACCGGTTCGCGGATCATCGCGAGATAAAAATTGTCGTCATTGTCCTTATAGGGCTCGCCTGCCATTTCGGGATAACCGTGCATCAGCCCGCCGGTCAGGAATGCCGAGACATTCACCTTCTGCCAGGGCGCGAGTTCGTCGAGGAGGATGAGAGCGGTCTTGGTCGGGTACATCATGACCCAAGGCTAGCCGCGTCCGGCGCAAGGGTCTTGAACGTTTGTGCGAGCGCCACGACATTGCGGTTTCAGCCAGCGCGGACCCCGCATGATGTCTCCCGCATCAATGACCGAAGACTTCATCGCCACCGACGAGCCGGTCCACGGGCTGCAGCGTCTGGTCGCGCGCTTCGGTGGCCACGCCTACGATCCGCATCGCCACGAAACCTATGCCGTCGGCCACACGCTTTGGGGCGCGCAGGCCTTCCGTTATCGTGGCAGCGACCGGATCAGCGTCCGGGACGAATGCATGGTCATCCATCCCGATGAGGTGCATGACGGCCATGCCGGTGTGCCCGAGGGCTTTTCCTACCGCATGCTCTACATCGAGCCGTGGCTCGTCTGTCGGGCGCTGGGCCGCGACCGCCTGTTGCCCTTCGTGCCCGAAGTGGTCGAGCGCGATGCCGCACTTGCCGCTCTGATCGACGATGCCTTCGCCGATTTCCCCTATCCGATGGAGCTGCTGCAGGCTGATGCCTTCATATCCGATGTCGCAGCACACCTCGCCCGGCGCAGCGATGACGCCGAGCTGCAGCGCGTGGCGGCACTGCCCGTCGACGAGGTCGCCGTAGCACGCTCGTTCCTGACCGAAGAGTTCGACCGGCAGGTGACGTCTTGCGATCTCGAACGCATCACCGGCCTCGACCGTTTCGAACTTTCCCGCGCCTTCCGCCGCTTGATCGGCACCTCGCCGCACCGCTATCTCGTCGGGCGCAGGCTGGCGCACGCCCGCTCCCGCATGGCCGCGGGCGAGGGGTTGGCCGAGGCTGCGGCGGCCTCGGGTTTTGCCGACCAGAGCCACATGACGCGTCATTTCCGCGCCCGTTTCGGCATCACGCCGGGGCGTTTTGCTACGCTGGCCAGTGCATCCCAAGCGTGACAACTGGCCCCCACAGTACCGCATCGTGCACCATGAAAGCTCGGCCGGGCAGGTCTATTGCAACCTGTCCCTTGAAATGCGCCCGGAGTTAATGCCGTGACCGACACCGCCATATCCGCCCGCTCGTCGTCCGCCGATGGTACGGTGATGGCAATTCTTCTCGCGGTCAGCTTCAGCCATTTCCTCAACGACGTCATGCAGTCGCTGATCTCGTCGCTCTATCCGATGCTGAAGGACGACTATCATCTCGACTTCTGGCAGATCGGCCTTCTGACCACGACCTTCCAGGTCACCGCGTCGCTGTTGCAGCCGGTCATCGGCATGTACACCGACAAGAAGCCGCTGCCATTCTCGCTGCCCATTGGCATGTGCCTGACGCTGATCGGCCTGCTGACGCTGGCTTTCGCGCACAGCTATTCGATGCTGCTCGTCGGCTCGGCCTTCGTCGGACTGGGCTCGGCGATCTTCCATCCCGAATCGTCACGCGTCGCGCGTCTCGCCTCCGGCGGCCGCTTCGGCCTCGCCCAGTCGCTGTTCCAGGTCGGCGGCAATTTCGGTTCGGCGCTCGGGCCGCTGCTCGCCGCCCTCATCGTCGTGCCTCTGGGGCAGGGTGGTATCGCCTGGTTCTCGATCGCGGCGATGGTCGGCATCGTCGTGCTGATCCGCGTCAGCGTCTGGTACAGCCGCCACATCGTCAGCGCCGCCAAACGCGCGGCACCGACCTTGTTCAATCCGCTGCCGCGCAACAAGGTCATTTCGGCGCTGGTCGTGCTCGCCATTCTGGTCTGCTCCAAGCAGGCCTACACGGCCAGCCTGTCGAGCTACTACACCTTCTATGTCATCGAGCGCTTCGGCGTGTCGGTGCAGGAATCGCAGTATCTGCTGTTCCTGTTCCTCGGCGCGGCGGCACTCGGCACCTTCCTCGGCGGCCCGATCGGCGACCGTTTCGGCGCCAAGACGGTGATCTGGTTCTCGATCCTCGGCGTGCTGCCGTTCACGCTGATGCTGCCTTATGCCGACCTGTTCTGGACCAAGGTGCTGACCGTGCTGATCGGCCTGATCCTGGCCTCGGCCTTCTCCGCCATCGTCGTCTTCGCCCAGGAACTGGTGCCCGGCCGCGTCGGTCTCATCGCCGGCATCTTCTTCGGCTTCGCCTTCGGCATCGGCGGCATCGCCGCCGCGGTGCTGGGTGTGATCGCCGATTCACACGGCATCGAGTATGTCTTCAAGCTCTGCTCGTTCCTGCCGATGCTGGGCCTGCTGACCGTGTTCCTGCCCAACATGAAGGCGGCGCGTCTCGGCGCGGCCTGAGCCTCGTCGCCAGGAGCGTGATATCAGGTCACGCTCCGCCGATCGCCGGAACGTTGCGCAGCTTGTCGGGATTGCGCGTCACGTAGATCGCAATAACCTTTCCGTCCTCGATGTTGAGCGCCGTCGTCTGGACCGTCGTTTCCTCTTCCAGGGTGACGAACCCCGGCAAACCATCGATGATCGCATAACGGATCAGCCGTGACGGACGCAGGGCAAACAGGCGTGCAAGGCTGGCGTGGCGTGCCATGACGGCGGCGATCCCGACCAACGGCTGGGACGGGGCCGCAACCCGGCCACCACCATCGGCATAGGTAACGACATCCTCGGCGAGCATCGAACGCAAGGCTGCGAGATCGCCCGTCCTCGATGCATCGAAAAAGGCTGCGGCAAAGCGCAGGCCTTCCTCTTTCGGAACGGCAAAACGCGGCCTGGCGTCATGGATATGCGCCCGCGCCCGACTGGCGAGCTTGCGGCATGTCGTGGCTTCGCGGCCGATGGCTTCCGCCACCGCCTCGAATTTCAGCCCGAATACGTCGTGCAGTAGAAACGCCGCCCGCTCCAAAGGCGACAGGCGCTCCAGCGCGATCATCAGGGGCAGCGTTATGTCGTCGGCAGCCTCGCCGTCATCGGGGTCGAAGATCGGGTCCGGCAACCAGGGGCCGACATAGGTCTCACGCAGCCTTCGGCTCGATTTGAGTTCGTTGAGGCACAGGCGCGTAACGATGGTGCGCAGATAGGCAGCCGGCGCCTCCACCATGCTGCGGTCGGCGGCGAGCCAACGCAGCCAGGCGTCGTGGACGACGTCCTCCGCATCGGCTGTCGATCCCAGCATGCGATAGGCAAGCCGGACTAGGCCCGGCCGCTGCTCGGTGAAGGTCGAGGTCAACGAAATCTCGTTCATCGCACGCCAGACTAGGCCGGCAGCAAGGCGGCGTCACGCCCGCGCGCAAACTGAAGTGCTGCCTCGGCGACGCGCTTGCCGAGGTGACGGGCAGTGGCGAGATCGGATTCGGGCGGCGCCGTGTCGGGCCCCTCGTCGGTGTTCGACTGGGCTGCGGCTCCAAGCCAGAACCCGAGCCGATTGAGGTCGGCTTCCGAGCCCTGAGCAGAGCTGTTGGCCGGCGGCAGGTCGAGATTGATCCAGTGCATGCCGTGCTGTGCCGCAAACAGCGTGAGTTGGATCAGCGTGGCGAGCTTGTCGCCGGACCGGGCGCCCGAGTTTGTAAAGCCGGCCGCAAGCTTGTCCTTCCACAGATAGCCCCTTGCCATCACCGACCGTGAGCTTGCCTCGGCAAAGCTTTTGAACGCCGCCGAGGCAGCACCCATGTAGGTCGGCGTGCCGAAGATGATCGCTTGCGCCGCCTCGAGGTCGTCCCAGTGCCGATCGACTTCTTCAACCGGCAGCAGCAGCGCCTCCACACCCTCGACTTTACGCACGCCGGCCTCAATTGCTTCTGCCTGACGCCGCGTGTGGCCGAAGCCGCTGTGAAAGACGATCGCGATGCGAGTCGAGGTTCGGGTGGTGGTCACATTGTCCATGGTCATATCCTCTGCCGGTGCTGTTACTGAAGACATGACAAGGCAAGGTCGCAGAACGTGACATGCCGGGAGATTTTGCGCTCCCGGCGTCATCGCTGTGAGTGCCCAGGCCACGCCTGGGCACGGCCCGGGCGGGCCTGATCAGAGCCGGTTGATCGACACCCCGCCGTCGGCGAGCAGGGCTGCGCCCGTGGTGAAGCTCGAGGCTTCCGAAGCGAGATAGAGCGCTGAGCGGGCGATCTCTTCGGGCTGTGCGATGCGCTTCAGTGCGTGTAGGCCCTCGACGAAGGCGCGCTCGTCGGCGGTCTTGAACGTCGCCATCGGCGTGTCAGTGCCGCCCGGCAAAAGTGCGTTGACTCGGATGCCCTGCGAGCCGTATTCCGCCGCCAGCACCTGCGTCAGGCCGATAAGCCCTGCCTTGCTCGCGGCATAGGCCGCCATGCCCGGCATGCCGGTGGTGTAGCCGACGAAGGTCGAGGTGAAGATCAGCGAGCCGCCACCGCGCTCCAGCATCGCCGGGATCTGGTACTTGGCGCCGAGATAGGCACTGGTCAGGTTGGTCTCCATCACCTCTGTCCAGCTTGCCAGTTCCAGCCCGGTGATCGGACCCATCTCGCCGACGAGGCCGACATTGTTGAAGGCGATGTCGAGGCCGCCGAACTGCGCCTCTGCCTTCTCGACTAGGGCGCGGGCAAAGGCCTCGTCCCTGACGTCGCCGGCAAGTGCTACCGCCTGGCCGCCGTCGGCGCAGATTTCCCTGGCGAGCGCTTCCAATGCGGCGGCGCCACGCGCTGCAAGCACCACACGCGCGCCTTGCCGCGCAAACAGCGTCGCCGTCGCGCGGCCGATGCCCGAGCTTGCTCCGGTGACGATTGCGGTTTTTCCATTCAGATCGAACATGTCTGCTCCTGTGGGCGTTTCGGCCGGAGGCATCCGGCTCTGACCCACAGGTCGCAATTCGGTGCTCGACGGGCCACCCGATACGTGCGGCGTGAAGCGGCGGTGAAACCGCTGTCGCCCACAGAGGCGCGAACGGTAGGCGCCGTCGCACGCGGCTGTCGGCCTGGTGATGGCGTTGAACACTCTGACGGAAGCTTGGCCGACACGACTTCGGCACTGTTTCTCCAACGCTTGACCTGATGAAGGGCGGTCTCTACGTTCCGATCGTCAAGACTTTGCGGGTGGACGCGCCACCCATTCAAATATGACCCCCCAAGAAATGATTGAGATTTTGCTCGACGCCGAGTCGCGGGACCCGAACACATTGGGCGAGTTGCTCTGGGACGCCTACGGCCAGTTCGACAAAGGCTTCCCGATCGATAATCTGCGCCCACTGCTGAGCTCACCGTCCGAGAAGGTGCTTGGCCTCGGCGCATTTCTGGCGAACGAGCTTGGATGGCGCGCGAGGGCGATGATACCGGAGCTTGCGGAACTCATGGGTTCTTCGAACGCGGGTATCCGCTTCAATGCGATTGGCGCTTTGACTGACTGTACGACGCAAGAGCACGGCGAGATTTTGGGCAAACTTCTTCAGTGCTTGCAGGATCCTGACAGCGGTGTGCGCTGGCGTGTGATTGAATTCATTCGTCTGTCTGGTTCAGGGCAATTTGCCATGGCAATCAGAAACGCTGCATCGCAGCGGCCAAACTCGATCTACACCGAGCTCGATCTGTCGTTCCGCTATTCGAGGACGGTGACCGAAACAATGGTGCGGCAACTGGCGAGCCATTCCCATCCTGGGTTACGTCTGTTCGCGGCGGGGCTGGCCTTGAGGCCGCGCAAGATCATAGATGAGAATTTTGCCAAGATCGTTCTGGAAGCCGGCGAGCCGGAGCCATGCGGTCTGATCTCCCGAGCTTTTCAATTGCACGCTGTGCCCACCAGTGCCGAGTTCGGGCGAGTGGAGAATTCGCAAATGAAAGACTCCAGCACCTCCGGAGTTATTCGGGGTGATGGGCATTTGAAGAAGCGTGGCGCAAAACGGCAGGCCCCGTCGCAAACAGTCTAAGGCTGGTCGTCGGATTTCGCTAGTGCTACACCTCGCGCTCCCAAGCTTCCGGCATCAGCGAGGCCCTGAAAAATGCGGAAATATTCGGTTTTTGCCATAGCCCGTGAGGCGATGCGGGGACACAAGGGCTGGGAGGAACAGTGGTCCTCGCCTGAGCCGAAGAGCGAATACGACGTCATCATCGTCGGCGCCGGCGGCCATGGCCTGGCAACCGCCTATTATCTCGCCAAGGAGCACGGCATCACCAATGTGGCGGTGCTGGAAAAGGGCTGGCTCGGTGGTGGCAACACCGGCCGCAACACCACCATCATCCGCTCCAACTATCTTTACGACGAATCGGCCGGCATCTACGACCACGCCCTGAAGCTGTGGGACGGTCTCAGCCAGGACCTCAATTACAACGTCATGTATTCGGCGCGCGGCGTGATGATGCTGGCGCACAACGTTCACGACGTGCAGGTGCTGAAGCGCCATGTCCATGCCAATCGTCTCAACGGCATCGACAATGAATGGCTGACGCCCGAGCAGGCGCGGGAGTTCTGCCCGCCGCTCAACATCTCGGCCTCGGCGCGTTATCCTGTCGTTGGCGCCGCCTTGCAGCGCCGCGGCGGCACCGCTCGCCACGACGCGGTTGCCTGGGGTTATGCCCGCGGCGCCTCCGATCGCGGCGTCCACATCATCCAGAATTGCGAAGTGACGGGCGTGCGCCGTACGCCCGACGGTCGCGTCTCGGGCGTCGAGACCTCGAAGGGCTTCATCGGCGCCAAGAAGGTCGGCGTCGTTGCCGCAGGGCACACCTCGGTCATCATGAACATGGCCGGCGTGCGCATGCCGCTCGAAAGCTACCCGCTGCAGGCGCTGGTATCGGAGCCGGTCAAGCCGGTATTCCCGTGCGTTGTCATGTCCAACACGGTACATGCCTATATCTCGCAGTCCGACAAGGGCGAGCTGGTCATCGGCGCCGGCACCGACCAGTACATTTCCTATTCGCAGACCGGCGGCCTGCACATCATCAACCACACGCTCGATGCGATCTGCGAGATGTTCCCGATGTTCACGCGCATGAAGATGCTGCGTTCGTGGGGCGGCATCGTCGATGTCACGCCGGACCGTTCGCCGATCCTGGCCAAGACGCCGGTGCCGGGGCTCTACGTCAATTGCGGCTGGGGCACGGGTGGTTTCAAGGCTACGCCGGGCTCGGGCAACGTCTTTGCCCACACCATTGCCCGCGACGAGCCGCACCCGATCAACGCGCCCTTCACCATCGAGCGCTTCCGCACCGGCCGTCTCATCGACGAGGCGGCAGCCGCGGCCGTCGCGCACTGATGACAACGCTCGCCGCCACCATAGCGGCCGTGGCCGCGCCCTTCGTCCTTGCCGACGAAAAGGGCATGCTGCACGTACCTGACGCCAGCGAGGTCCGGCTGCAGACGATCAGCCGCAGCGACAACGAGGCGGAGTGGCCGTTCTCGGTCGCCTCGGGCCTGCTTGCGTGTGTGTGGAGTGGCGGGCGCCGGGTCGTTTCTTTCATCGACACGCCTGACGATCCCGATGATGAGCACGATGCGCCGCCTGGGCGCCACGTCATCGTCTCGGCCAACCCGTTCGAGCTTACCTTCCTCAACATCTCAAGCCGCGACCTGTTCCTGCCGGCCGACAACGTCGAGACGCTGATCAAGCGCGTCGCTCCGTTCGAGGCCTTGGGGCGGCGGCTCTGCGACCAGCCGCAAGGCACCATTGTCGGCCCCGGCGAACTCTAGGGATCATCAAGATGCTTCTCATTCACTGCCCCTATTGCGAGGAAGAGCGTCCCGAGCTCGAGTTCCGCAATGCCGGCGAAGCGCATATCGCGCGCTCGACCAACATCGCCGCCGAGAGCGACGAGGACTTCGAAAAGTTCTTCTTCATCCGCTCCAACCCGAAGGGTGTAATCTTCGAACGCTGGCGCCACATCCATGGCTGCGCGCGCTTCTTCAACGCCGCCCGCGACACCATCACCGACCGCTTCCTTCTGACCTACAAGGCCGGCGAACCCAAGCCGGACCTCGAGAAGCTCAAGGCCGACGGTGGCCCGGCCGCCTGGGCCAACCGCCCGCCTGACCAGCTCAACGAAAAGCCCAAGGCAAAACGCTCGACCAAGGGAGAGGCATGATGGCCGGATCCTACCGCATTTCCGGCCAGGGCCGCCTGACGCCGGCCAAGACCGCGCGCTTCACCTTCGACGGCAAGTCGATGACCGGCCTTGCCGGTGACACCGTCGCGTCGGCGCTGCTCGCCAATGGCGTGCATCTCGTCGGCCGCTCGTTCAAGTATCACCGTCCGCGCGGCATCCTCTCCGCTGGCGCCGAGGAGCCGAACGCGCTGGTCACCGTCAGCCGCGACGCTGCGCGCAAGACGCCCAATGTGCGGGCCACCGTGCAGGAGCTCTATGACGGCCTGACCGTCGCCTCGCAGAACCGCTGGCCGTCGCTGTCCTTCGACGTCGGTGCCGTCAACGATATCGCGTCGCCGATGTTCTCGGCCGGCTTCTACTACAAGACCTTCATGTGGCCGAAGGCTGCCTGGCACAAGTTCTACGAGCCCAATATCCGCGCCGCGGCCGGTCTTGGTGTAGCACCGGACCAGCCCGACCCCGATCACTATTCGGCGCTCTACGCCCATTGCGAGGTGCTGGTGCTCGGCGGCGGTGCTGCCGGCCTGGCCGCCGCGCTTGCGGCTGCGGAAACCGGTGTGCGCGTCATCATTTGCGACGAGCAGGCCGAGTTCGGCGGCGCGCTGCGTTATGAAAAAGGCGCCGTCATCGACAGCCAGGACGGCTGGAGCTGGGCGCAAGCTGTGGTGGCGAAACTCGCCGCAATGGACAACGTCACCGTTCTGTCGCGCACCACGGCCTTCGGATACTACGCCCAGAACTTCGTCGGCCTCGTCGAGCGTGTCACCGACCATCTTGCGCGCCCCGGCCGCGACGAGCCGCGCGAGCGGTTGTGGCAGGTTCGCGCCAAGCGCGTTGTCATCGCCACCGGCGCCATCGAGCGTCACATGGTGTTTGCCAACAATGACCGCCCGGGTGTCATGCTGGCATCCGCGGCGCGCACCTTCCTCAACCATTACGGCGTCGTCGTCGGCAGACAGATTGGCGTCTATACCGCCAATGACAGCGCCTATGCCGCGGCCATCGACCTCAAGAAGGCCGGCGTCGGCGTCGCCGCCGTCGTCGACCTGCGCGACAACCCGTCTGGCCCGCTTGTCGATGAAGCACGCGCGCTCGGCATCGAGGTCAACCATGGCCGCGCCGTCACCAGCGTCAATGGCAGCCAGCGGATCAAGTCGATGACCGTGCAGGCCAAGGGCGGCGGCGCCGAGCGCACCATCGCCGTCGACGCGCTGCTGATGTCAGCCGGCTGGACGCCATCGGTGCACATGTTCTCGCAGTCGCGCGGCAAGGTTGCTTTCGACGACGCCACCAAGCGCTTCCTGCCCGGTACCTATGCTCAGGATTGCGTCTCGGTCGGCGCCTGCAACGGCTCCGACTCGCTCGAAGACACCGTCGCGCAGGCGCTTGAGGCCGGCGCCAATGCCGCCCGCGATGCTGGGGCCACGTCAAGCAAGGGTGTCACGCTCAAGGTCGAGGCTTCCGAAGGCTGGACCGGCGGTATGCTCGGTTCCGGCCCGGGCGCCGGTGCCGGTACCACGGTCAAGGCCTTCGTCGACTTCCAGAACGACGTCACCGCCAAGGACATCCGCCAGGCAGTGCATGAAGGCATGCGCTCGATCGAGCACGTCAAGCGCTTCACCACCAACGGCATGGCCACCGACCAGGGCAAGACGTCCAACATGCACGGCCTTGCCATCGCGGCTGAGGCGCTAAACAAGGACATCCCGGCCGTCGGACTCACCACCTTCCGCGCGCCCTACACACCGGTGACCTTCGGCGCCATCGTCAACCACGCCCGCCACGGGCTGTTCGACCCGACGCGCAAGACCCCGACCCATAGCTGGGCCGAGAGCCATGGCGCGGTGTTCGAGGATGTCGGCCAGTGGAAGCGCGCCTGGTATTTTCCACGCGCCGGCGAAGACATGCATCAAGCCGTCGACCGCGAATGCGTCACCGTCCGCAAGTCTGCCGGCCTGTTCGACGCCTCCACCCTCGGCAAGATCGAGGTGGTCGGTCCTGACGCCGCCAGGTTCATGGAGCTGCTCTACACCAACCCGTGGGAGAAGCTCGAAGTGGGCCGCTGCCGCTATGGCATCATGCTGCGCGAGGACGGTTTCATCTATGACGACGGCGTCGTCGGCCGCCTGGCGCAGGACCGCTTCCACGTCACTACGACGACAGGCGGTGCTGCCCGCGTCATGAACCACATGGAAGACTATCTCCAGACCGAGTTCCCCGATCTCGACGTCTGGTTGACCTCGGTCTCCGAGCAGTGGGCCGTGATTGCGGTCCAAGGCCCCAACTCGCGTGACATCATCGCGCCGCTGGTCGAGGGCATCGACATGTCCGACGAGGCCATGCCGCACATGTCGGTGCGCGAGGGCATGATTTGTGGTGTGCCGACCCGCCTGTTCCGCATGTCCTTCACCGGCGACCGCGGCTTCGAGGTCAACGTGCCTGCCGATTATGGCCGCGCGGTGTGGGAAGCTTTGTGGGCCGAGGGCCAGAAGCACGGCGCCTGCGCCTATGGCACAGAGGCGATGCACGTGCTGCGCGCCGAGAAGGGCTACATCATCGTCGGCCAGGACACTGACGGCACCGTCACGCCCAATGACGCCGGCCTCGACTGGGCTGTCGGCAAGAAGAAGACCGACTTCGTCGGCATTCGCGGCATGACGCGCCCCGACCTTGTCGCCAAGGGCCGCAAGCAACTCGTTGGCCTCAAGACCAAAGATCCGCGCACTGTGCTCGAAGAGGGTGCCCAGATCGTCGAGAACCCCAAGCAGGCGATCCCGATGAAGATGATCGGCCACGTCACCTCGAGCTACTGGTCGGCCAATTGCGACCGCTCGATCGCCATGGGCCTCGTGCTCGGCGGTCGCGACCGGATTGGCGAGACGCTCTACGTGCCGATGCCCGATGGCGTCATCGAGGTGGAAGTCACCGGAACCGTATTCTTCGACGAGAAGGGAGACCGCCTCAATGGCTAAGGTCGCAATCGCAACCCGTCAGCCGGCGCATGCCGGCAAAAGCCTCGGCGGGCATGGCGTTTCGCTCAAGGTTCTGGAACCGGCCAGCCGCATGTCGCTGCGTGCCCGCCCAGCCGCCGTCGCCGCGCTGTCCAAGGCGATCGGCGTGACCCTTCCGGAGAAACCCAAGAGCTCGGCCGTCAAGGCTGGCCGCACCGTGCTCTGGCTCGGCCCTGACGAATGGCTTGTTATCGACGAGGCCGGCGGCGATCCCATCGGCGACTGCGCTTCGGTCAAGGGCCTGCACTCGGCGGTCGATGTCTCGCATCGCAATGTCGGCATCGCCGTCATTGGCCCCAATGCGGCTGATACCATCAATGCCGGCTGCCCGCAGGACCTGTCGCTTGCAGCCTTCCCGGTGGGTGCTGCCTCGCGCACCGTGCTCGGCAAGGTCGAGATGGTGCTTCTGCGCACCGGCGAGGATGCCTTCCGTCTGGAATGCTGGCGCTCGTTCTCCGACTATGTCTGGGGCTTCCTGTCAGAGGCGGCCCGCGACGGCTAGTTCGCGCGAGCTTTCTTCAGAAGAGCTGCCTCGCCCCGGAACCTCGGGGCAGGGCAGGCGTTTGTTCTCGACGCTGTAGAGAGGACAAATCCATGCCATCCATGCCCGTGCAAACCACCGGCCGGATGCGGCCGAAGCGCGAAAGGCGCGCCCGCCGCAACGACGAACGGCCGAAGGATCAGCACGTCCTGCAGCAGGAACTCGACGAAGCCCTGGAAGACAGCTTTCCTGCCAGCGACCCGGTGTCGGTCACCTCGACGACGATTTCCGGTTCGCCGACAGGCGACGCCAAGGGCGGGAAGCACTAGGCTCTCGCGCCGTGACATGCGGCGCGCTACCGGGGCCGCCCGGGTGGTGGCGAGGTCACGGCCTGGATCCTAGGATTCAGGCCGTGACCTACGAAACGTGACGCCGGGCAAAGCGCGCAACCCTCAGCGACGACCTCACCTGCTACGGACCGGACGAGCAAGCCCCCAGAAACGAAAAAGCCGCCCTGGGACGGGCGGCTTTTCTGGAGGGACTGAGAAACCGCTCAGTTGAAGCTCGGTACGATCCAGGGATTGACGTCGATGCCGATGCGCGGCTTCTCCGCGCCGATTGCGTTGGTGGTCTGCGGGCCCTTGTCCTCCCTGATCGAGCCGGTCAAACCACAGTCGAGCTTCTGGCCCGAGATGGTTTGGGTGCACACAGTGGGCTGGTGCGTCGTCTTGTGGGTGTCGTTTGCCATTGCAAAGCCGCTCGTCGCGGCGAGAGCCGCGAGCGCCAGAATAGTCCGTCGCATTGTCATCTCCGTAAATTTTACCGTACGTGTACGGTGTGACTTACAGATACGGCCGCACCCTGCGTTTTGCAAGGGATAAACCGTACGCGTACGAAATTATTATGGATGCACTGACTGCACTGCTACCCAGGGCACTTGCCGGGTTCGTCGGTGAGCGGCGGCGTCTCGCTGGCGGCAAGGCCTGCCATGGCCAGGTCGCCCATCCGCATCACATAGGCCTTCGGATCGCCGAAGGGGTAGAAGGGGAAGGTGATCAGCAGCGACACCGAGCCGTGTGCAACGGTCCACAGTGCGGTGGCGATGGCGCGTGCATCGCCTTTCAGCACGCCGGCGGCAAGGCAGGCATGCACCCGTTCGATGATGATCTGGAAAGCCGGGTTCTCTCGCTCCATCTCGTCGAACGTCTCTTCGGGCGGATGCTTCAGCTTCTCGGTCATGAACACGGTGCGGTATTCGTTGGGATTGCCGAGGCCGAATTCCGCATATTCGCTCAGCGCCGCCCGCATTGCCTCGACGGGATCCTCGGGCTGGTTCTGCCGCATCCGCCGCGCCAAGTCGGCGAAGGCATCCTCGGCCAGCGCCATCAGAATTTCCTGTTTGTCGGCGAAATAGGAATAGACCGACATCGGCGCATAGCCGACCCGCGTGGCGAGCTTGCGGATCGTCAGGCCTTCGTAGCCTTCTTCCCGTACGAGCGCGTGGGCCGCCGCCACCAGTTCGGCCCTGAGTTCGGCCTTCTGGAGTTCGCGTCGCTGTGCTGCACTGCTGGACAAGAACCCGCCCTACTACTTCCCTTGATCAGATTGGCCGAGTCTATACGCCGGCCAATGATGCGGCAAGGCGATCAACGACGTAGCTCATCGGGACTAAGGCCGGCTGAGGGGCGGCCAGGGGTCAGGCGGTTTCGCGCTTGGGCTCGACGAACGTCATGGTCAGCCAGCGCGCCGTCAATGCCGGCTTCTTCTGGTCCTCGATCTCGATCGTCACATCATGCGTCGCCTGGATCCAGCCGGACGGGCGGATCTTCAGGCCAGAAAGGACGAAGCGGGTGCGGATGCGCGAGCCGGTTTTCACAGGGGCGACGAATTTCAGCTCCTCGAAACCCTGGTTGATGCCCATGCTGCCGCCTTCGAGCGAAGGCAGCGTGTCGAAGGTCATCGCCGAAAGCAGGGACAAGGTCAGGAAGCCATGCGCGATGGTGCCGCCGAAAGGCGTTTCGGCCGCAGCACGGTCGGGGTCGCAATGGATGAACTGATGGTCGTCGGTCGCGTCTGCGAATTGGTCGATCATGCGCTGGGTGACGGTACGCCATGGCGAGACGCCAACCTCCTTGCCGAGATTGGCCTGAAGTTCGTCGAGGGTGATCGATTTCAGGCTCATTGCATCCTGTCCTGCATAAGAAAAAGTCATGCGGCGCTGTAACTGCGAGGACTGATACAGAATCAGACACGCCATGTCATCGCTTGCGGCGCCAAAACAGTCGCAGATTGGCCAGTATCAGCAGATGATTTTGCTATTCGGCCGGCTCGACGCCGGTGTAGGCGGCTTCCTCGAGCTCGCGCTTGAGGCGGCTCTCCTCGGCGACTTTGGGCGTGATGAAGCGTCCGAGCAGCAGATAGGCCACCGGCGTAAGGAACAGTGTGGAGATCGTGGCGAGTCCGAGGCCACCGACGATCACCCAGCCGAGCGCGATGCGCGCCTCGGCGCCGGCGCCCTGGGCCAGCACAAGCGGCAGGCCGCCGAGCACGGTGCAGATCATCGTCATCATGACAGGCCGCAACCGGATCGTTGCCGCTTCCTCGATCGCCTGGCGCACGCCCATGCCGCGGTCGCGCAACTGGTTGGCAAACTCGACCACCAGAATGCCGTTCTTGGCCATCACGCCGACAAGCAGCACGAGCCCGATCTGGCTGTAGGCGTTGAGCGACGTGCCGGTCAGGATCAGCGCGAAAACGGCGCAGGCGAGGCCCAAGGGCACCGTCGCCATGATGATGACAGCCGAAACGAAGCTCTCGAACTGGGCCGCCAGCACCAAGAGGATGATGACGATGGCAAAGCCGAAGATCGTCAGCATGCTGCCGCTGGTCTCGTTCAGCGTCGCCGCCTCGGCGAGCGGCAGCAGGCGGCTGCCCGCCGGCAGGACCGGTGCCGCGATCTGCTCGACTTCCTTCAGTGCATCGCCGAGCGCAAAATCGTCGGCCAGGCCAGCGGTGATGGCGACGGAGCGCTGCTGCTGTTCGCGTGACAGCGACGGCGGCACGGCGCGTTCGCTGAGCGTGGCGATCGTCGACACCGGCACGAAGCGGCCGTCGGTCGTCCTGATGAAGATGTTCTCGAGGTCGGTCGAATCGTTGATCGGATTGGTGGTCGAGACCAGCTTCACGTCGTAGCTGCGGTCCTCGATGAAGACGCTGGTGATCTTGCGGCCGTCGAGCATCGCCTGCAGGGCAGGGGACAGGCCCTTGATGTCGATGCCGAGGTCGGAGGCGCGCTCGCGGTCGACGGTGACGAACAACTGCGGCTGGTTGGCGTCGGTCGAAAGCCGCGGCTGGCGGAAGCGCGGATCCTTCTCCATCTCGGCCAGCACCTTGGCGGCGGCGGTGCCGAGATCGGCATAGCTGTTGCCGATCAGCGCGAATTGCAGGCCGTTGCCGGCGCCGCGAATGCCCAGGCTGTTGGGCTGTCCGACCGTGGTGCGCACGCCGGGCACCTGGCTGGTGCGGGCCAGGATGTCGGCGGCGATCTCTTGCTGGGTGCGGCTGCGCTCGCTCCACGGCGCCAGCGACAGCACCATGAAACCGCTATTGTTGTTGTTGCCCATGCCGGCGCTGACGAAGGTGCTCTCGATCTCGCCCGACTTGCGCAGCGGCTCGATCAGCCCCTCGATGCGGCGCAATTGCGAGGCGGTGTAGTCGAGGCTGACGCCTTGCGGGGCCGAGACGCGCAGCATCACCAGCGAGCGGTCCTCGGTCGGCGTCAGCTCCTGGCGCACGCTTCCGAAGGCGACATATGCCGCGCCCGCGAACAGAAGCGACACGAGGATGACGATAGCGGGCGCATTGAGGCAGGCATGCAAGCAGAGTTTGTAGAGCGCGGCGAGCTTCGTGCCGATCTTGCCGAGCACGCCGCCATGGCTGTGCTCGATGCTCTTTTCGGTCAGCATGCGCGAGGCCAGCATCGGACACAGCGACAGAGCCACGATCGACGACAGAAGCACCGAGATCGCCAGCACGAAGCCGAACTCGCGAAACAGGCCGCCGGTCTGGCCGGGCAGGAACGAGATCGGGATGAACACTGCGGCAAGTGTCGCCGTCGTTGCCACCACCGCGAAAAACACCTCCTGCGTGCCAAGCACTGCAGCCGCCCGCGGGCCCATGCCCTCATTGCGGCGGCGGACGATGTTTTCGAGCACGACGATGGCGTCGTCGACGACGAGGCCTGTCGCCAGCACCAGCGCCAGCAGCGTCAGGATATTGACCGAGAAGCCTGCAAGATAGATGCCGGCGATCGTGCCGATCATTGCCACCGGCATGGCAAAGCCCGGGATCAGCGTCGCGCGCCAGTCCTGCAGAAAGGCATAGATGACGATCAGAACGATCGTTACCGACAAGATCAGCGCGATCTCGACCTCGTGGATGGCGCCCTGGACAAATGTTGCGTCATCCGACGTCACTCGGATGGTCATGCCGGGGGGCAGCGTGGTCTGGATCCTCTCTGCTGCCGCGCGCACGCCCTTGGAGATGTCGAGCGTGCTCGATTGAGCCTGGCGCACGATGCCGATGCCGATGCCGGTCTTGCCGTCGGAGCGCAAGGAGGTCGAGCCCGGGTCGCCGCCGAGCGTGACGGTGGCGACGTCGCCGAGCTTGGTCTTGCCGTTGATGATGATGCTCTCGAAGGCCTCGGGCGTCGTCACAGCCGCACTTGCGCGGACGATCAGGTCCTGATTGCCGACGGTCAGCGACCCAGCGGGTGCGTCGAATGACACGCTCGCCAGCGCGTTCGAGATGTCGGCCAGCGTCAGGCCGAGGCTCGCCACCTTGGCCTGGTCGATGTCGACGCGGAAGATCTTGGCGCGGTCGCCATAGGTCTGCACGTCGGCGACGCCGTCGACGGCGGCCAGCGTGTCGACGATCTGGTCCTCGACAAGGATCGTCATGTCCTCGACCGGCATGGTGTCGGAGGTCACCGCCAGCCGCATCACAGCGTCGGCATTGGCGTCGGCCTTGACGATGCGCGGCGCATCGGCGTCGTCGGGCAGCGAGTTGGTCACCCGGCCGACAGCGTCGCGCATGTCGGAGGCGGCAACGTTGAGGTCGACGCCGTCATTGAATTCGACTGTTACCCGGCTGTTGCCGTAGGACGAGCTCGACGAGATCGATTTGACGCCGGTGACGCGCGCCACAGCCCCTTCGACAACTGCCGTCACCTCACGGTCGACGATCTCGGCCGCGGCGTCGGAGTAGCCGGTCGATACCGTGATGACCGGCCGGTCGACGTCGGGCAGCTCACGCACCTCGACGCCGTAGAAGGCGGCGAGGCCGGCGACCACGATCAGCGTGTTGATGACGAAGGCCAGCACCGGTCGACGCACGAACAGTGCGGTGATGCCTTTTTCGGCGTTCTCGTTCTGCATTGTGCTCATGCCGGCGCTCCCGCTCAGGAGCCGCTGCCGCCGGCCTCGCGGCCGGCAATCAGCAACTCGGCGCCTTCGCGCACCGTATGGATGCCCTCGGTCACCACCTTGTCGCCTGATGTCAGCGCCGCCTGCACCAGCACGCTGTCGGTGTTGCGCTGGATGATGCGCACCGGCACGCGCTTGGCCTTGCCGTTGTCGAGCGCCCAGACGAAGGCGCCGTCGCCACCCCACTGGATCGCCAATGGGTCGACCGAGGGATAGGTGTCGCCGGGAAACTGCATCGCGACCTGGAACGACATGCCAGCGCGCAGTGCGTCGTCGTCATTGTCGATCCGCGCCTGGATGCGCAGCGTGCGGCTCTGTTCATCGAGGCGATTGTCGACGGCACTGACCTCGCCTTCGAACACCCGGCCGGGGCGCGCGACCGAGCTTGCACTCAACGGCGCGCCGACCGAAATCAGCCCGGTGAAGCGCTCCGGCACCCAGATGTCGACGATGATCCTAGAACGGTCGTCGATGGTGGCGATGGTGGTCTGGCTGGTGACGTAGTTGCCGGCCTCGACAGGCAGGATGCCGACGATGCCGGCAATGGGCGCGGTGATGGTGCGGCGGTTGAGCGCCAACGCTGCGTCGCGCACGGCCAGACGCGCATTCTCGACGGCGAGTTCGGCTTCCTTGAGCTGCACGGTGGTTGCCGTGTTGGTGGCGCGCAGCGCCTTGATACGTTCCAGCGATGCCTCGGCGTCGCCCTGGGCGATGCGGGCGCGTTCGAGCGCGATCTCTTCCGAATCGGAATCGAGCCGGGCAATCACCGTGCCCGCTGTGACTTTCTCGCCGGCTGCGACCGAGATTTCAGTCAGCCGCCCCGATGCGTAAGGGTTGATGACAACCGAGTTGAGTGCCCGCCCGGTGCCGATCGCCGACAGGCGGTCGTTGATCGTGCCTGACGCCACCGTCTGCGTCACGACAGGTGTCTGCGGCTGGCCGCCACGATTGCCGCCCTGGCGGTTGCCGCCGTTGCGCGCTGCCGCCTGTGGCTGTTCGGTCTTGGCCTGGGCCCAGTCGACGCCCCAGCTGGCAAGGACCGTGCGCGAACTCGGCACCAGCAGCACCCATCCGGCGGCTGCCGCAAGTACAATGACAAGTGCCAAGACAATCTGCTTCCAGGCGGCCATGCGTACTCCGGTCTGCTGCGTATTCGTTCCACTCGGGAACACGTGGCGTCTCATCGCTGGCAAAGCACTGCACTGTTGCCGCACCTTGCCAAGGGATCGTTCGTCGGCAACCGGGCGCAAGCCCATCGGGGCGCGCCAGTATAGCCTAGTTCGTCAGCCGAGGCTTAGGGCAAATCTGGCTGTCTGGCACATTAAATCTGCGTAATATTTGCAGGATTTACCGCGCGCTCAGCGCAAGTCCTCGATCGCGCGGATGCGTCTTGCCGCTTCCGTTTCGAGCTTGCTGGTCAGCGCGCCGATAACCGTTTCGGCGGCGACGAACAGCGCCGATGACGAATCCCACGCCGACGGCACCGCCGTGCGCCCTGCGATCACGTGGCGAGCGAAGCGCGCGATCGGAGAGAGCCACTGGTCGGTGAACAGGATGATGGTGGCGCCCCTGGCATGGGCCTTCTCGGCAAAGCGGATCAGGCTGTCCTGATAGCGCCTGATATCGAAGATCAGCAGCGTGTCGCGCTTGCCCATGTCGATCAGCTTGTCGCGCCACAGGCTTTCCTGTCCGACGAGATGGGTGACGTCAGGCCGAATCAGGTTGAGGTGGGCCGCCATGTAGCGCGCCAGCGGGTCGGTGAAGCGGCCGCCGACGAGATAGACGTGCCCTTTCGGGCCAGCCAACTGGGTGACAATGTCGGCGAGCTGCCTGTCGGAAATGTGCCGGAAGGTCTCGCGGATGTTTTCGAGCACCGCTTCGAGTATGGGCGCTGTCGAGGCGGGTAGCAGCGACGGCGTGGTTGTCGTTCGCGAGGCGGGCGACTGCAATTGGGCTGCCAGCTCGTCCTGAAGCGCCGACTGGAACTCGGGGTAGTTCTGGAAACCGAGTCTCGCCACGAAGCGCAGGATGGTGGGCGAGGACACACCGGCCTGCTGCGAGAATTCGGCCACCGTCTTCAACCCGATCAGCGGATAGGCGGCGATCAGCGTCTGGGCTGCCCGGCGCTCACCCGCCGGCATGGCATCGATCCTTTCGGTGATCAGTTCGGCAACGCTCGAAACCATCCTCATCCCCTGATGCATCCACTGCCGTCCTGGCCCAGCGCACAGTCCGCCTCAGGCCCGAAATGACATTTGACAAACTCAACCAATGTGTATGAAATCATCCGCAGGGGCGCAATGAACAAGAATACGTAACATACGATACGGCCCCGGGGATGACTGAATGGGAACGGGCCAGGCCGCTGCGCGTGCAATGTCGAATGCCGTCCGGGTGACGAACCGGGCCGGGCGCAGTCCTTTTGTCATCCTGTGCGACCACGCCTCAAATCATCTGCCCGCAAACTACGGCACGCTTGGTCTCGAGGCGTCCGAAATGCTGCGCCACATTGCCTGGGATCCGGGCGCCTTGCCGGTGTCGCAACGCATGGCCGAGGGCCTTGATGCGACGCTTGTCGAATCCTGCGTGTCGCGCCTTGCCATCGACTGCAACCGGCCGCTCGCCGCTCATGACCTGATCCCGGAGATCAGCGAGACGACAGCCATTCCCGGCAACGCCGCTCTCACCGCCTCGCAGCGCGAGGCGCGAATCGCGCTATCGTGGCGCCCGTTCCACGAGGCGATCGACGAGGTCGTTTCGGAGCGGCTCCGCGAAGGGCGGGAGACGAGACTGGTGTCTGTCCATTCCTTCACTCCGGTTTACAAGGGCGTCTCGCGCCCGTGGCACATCGGCATCATCCATGACGAGGACGCTCGGCTCGCCGCGCCGCTGATCGCTGCGCTCGACAAGCTCGACGGCATCACTGTCGGCGTCAACGAGCCCTATGCGCCGGCCGACCGCGTCTACTTCACCCTGGAACACCACGGCAGGTCGCGCGGTCTGCCATGCGCGATGATCGAAATCCGCAACGACGAAATTTCGGCTCCGGCCGGGCAGCGGAAATGGGCGGATCTGCTCACGGGCATCTTTGCAGAGCTCGAACCGGAAGCGGGCGAGGCCGCTCCCCACCAGGCAAACGCCTGACAACTGGCCGAACGGAGAACGAGTCATTGCCGAATGCCGCAATTCTATTCGTCCGGTACGTCGATGCGATGAACCATCGCATCGGCCGTGGCGCCATGTATCTGCTCTACGTGATGGGTGCGATCCTGCTCGGCTCGACGATTTCGCGGCTGCTGCTTGGTGTGCCCTTCAACTGGGCGCTCGAGATGTCGCAGTTCGCCCTTTCTGCCTACTATCTTCTGGGCGGCGCCTATACGATGCAACTCGGCGGACACGTACGCATGGACCTGTTCTACAGCAGGCTCGCCGCTCGGAAGCGGGCTGTCACCGACGCGATCACCGTTCTTTTCGTCATATTCTATCTTGCGGTGCTCCTCGGCGGTGGCGTCTCCAGTACGAACTACGCCATCGTCTACGGCCAGAAGAACTACTCAGCCTGGGCCCCCGTGCTGTGGCCAATCAAAGTGATTATGACCTTCGGGGTCTTCATGCTGCTGCTGCAGTGCATCTCCAACTTTTTCAAGGACGTCGCGGCAGCGCGTGGAAGGCCGATTGAATGAGTTCGGAATTCATTACCCTCTTCATGTTCGGAACGATGATGGTGCTGCTGTTTACCGGGCAGCGCGTGTTCGGCGTCATTGGCTTTGTTGGTTCGGCAGCGGCGCTTTGGCTGTGGGGCCAGGGCTCGTTCGAAATGCCCTTCAATGCCGCCTTTCAGGTGCTCAACTGGTATCCCCTGATCACCGTGCCGTTCTTCATCTTCATGGGCTACATGCTCTCGGAATCGGGCATGGCGAGCAATCTTTATCGGCTCTTCCATGTCTGGTTCGGGCCGGTGCGAGGCGGGCTGGCGCTCGGCACGATAGGACTCATGGTGTTGATCGCGGCGCTGAACGGCCTGTCGGTCGCCGGCATGGCAATCGGGGCGACCATCGCGCTGCCGCAATTGCTTCGCCATGGCTACGACAAGGTCATGGTGACAGGCGTCGTGCAGGCCGGCTCCTCGCTCGGCATCCTGATACCGCCCAGCGTCGTGCTGGTGCTGTTTGCCATGATCGCGCGCCAGCCGGTTCTCGACCTCTGGTTGGCGGGCGTCGGCCCCGGCCTGCTGATGGCCTTCATCTTCGCCGGCTATGTCGCCATCCGCTGCTACTTTCAGCCGGAGATTGGTCCTGCGCTGCCGGCGGAAGAGCGGGCAGAGATCACCTGGTCGGAAAAGTTCGGGCTGCTGCGGGCCGGCCTGCTGCCGATCGCCATCTTCGCCATCATGATGGGGCTGTTCCTGACCGGAACTACCAGCTTGGTGGAAAGCTCGGCGGTTGGTGCCGCCCTTGCCATGGTGGCAGCTTGGCTGTCAGGGAACCTCGACCGCAAGGTCTTCGAGGAATCGACGCGCAACACACTGTCGATCAGCTGCATGTTCCTGTGGATCATCCTTGGCGCACTCTGCTTCAGCTCCGTCTATGACGGGCTTGGCGCAGTGAAGGCTGTCAAAACAGTGCTGGTCGACACCTGGGATTTCGAGCCCTGGACAATTCTGGTGCTGATGCTCCTGTCCTTTGTCGTGATGGGCATGTTCCTCGACGACACCGCCATGCTGGTGATCGTCGCTCCGCTCTATATCCCGCTCGTCATCAGTCTGGGCTTCAATCCGATCTGGTTCGGCATCCTTTACACGATCACCTGCCAGATCGCCTACATCACCCCGCCGTTTGGCTACAATCTGTTCCTGATGCGGGCCATGGCGCCACCGGAGATCACGCTGGGCGACATCTACCGATCCATCATGCCCTTCTTCGCGCTGATGGTATTGTCGCTGATACTCATCATGGTCTTTCCGCAGATAGCACTCTGGCTGCCGTCGCAAGTCACGGGCCGATGAGGCTGGCATGACGGAAAGGGAGGAGGCGGCACCGAACGAACTGGCATCCCGAATGTGAACGAAGCAAGCAATGGGAGTAAGTGAGATGGACGACAGGAAGACCCTTAACAAGCGCGAGTTTCTTCGGAAATCCGTGCTGGCGAGTGCGGGCGCTGTTGGCGCCACCGCGCTGGCCACGCCCTATGTGAAGGCGCAGAGCCCGATCAAGTGGCGTATGCAGACCTACGCCGGGCCGGCATTGGCCGAGCACGTGGTCAAAAACTCGATCGACTGGTTCAACAAGGCTGCCAATGGCGAGATGGAGATCGAGCTCTACACGGCTGACCAGCTTGTTCCGCACGGCGAACTGTTCCGCGCGGTCCAGTCTGGCACGATCGACTTTGCCCAGAGCGACGACGACTCGGCCGCGGCGCCCGTCGACGTCAGGGTGTTCGGCGCCTACTTCCCGCTCGCCTCGCGCTACTCGCTCGACGTTCCTGCGCTCTGGCATTGGCACGGGCTCAAGGAAGTCTGGGAGGAGGCTTATGCCGAGATTCCGGATGTCACCTGGCTCAGCACGGGTTCGTGGGACCCCTGCAACTTCGGCACCACCAAGCCGATCAAGTCGCTGGCCGACCTCAAGGGCCTCAGGGTCTACACCTTCCCGACCGGCGGCCAGTTCCTGTCCAAATTCGGCGTCGTGCCTGTGTCGCTTCCGTACGAGGACGTTCAGCCGGCGATCCAGACCGGCGAACTCGACGGCGTTTGCTGGTGCGGCATTACCGAGATGCACACGGTGGGCTGGGCCGACGTCTTGAAGTACTTCTTGACCAACCCGCTGTCAGGCGCCTGGGCCGGCTCGTACTTCGTCAACACCGAGAAATGGAAGGCCGTCCCCGAACACCTGCAGCAGCTTCTGCGCATGGCGATCGACAGTTCGCACTACTACCGGCTGCATTGGTACTGGGCCGGTGAGGCGAATTACCGCAACACTGGAAAGCTCGAACTGACCACCATCCCGGACGCCGAATGGAAGCAGGTCGAGGACGAGGCGACGAAGTTCTGGGATGAGGTCGCTGGCCAGAGCCCGCGGAGCGCAAAGGTCGTCGAGATTATCAAGAAGTACAACGATTCGATGATCAAAGCCGGCCCGCCCTACCGTTACGGCTGAGCAGCCATCTTTGGAAACAGGTCCGTCCGCGTGTGCGGGCGGACCGTGCCTACGCAGGTTTCAAACGCCCAGGAGCAGTAAATGGCCGGAAATCTTACATTCGATCAGCTGAAGGAGGCTGTCGCCGCCGGCGAGATCGACACGGTGCTCGCTTGCGCCGTCGACATGCAGGGCCGTCTGATTGGCAAGCGGTTTTTGGCCAGGTATTTCGTCGAATCCGCCTATGACGAGACGCATGGCTGCAACTACCTGCTTGCCAACGACATCGATATGGAGCCGGTGCCCGGCTACAAGGCGGCGAGCTGGTCGAAAGGCTATGGCGACTTCGTCATGAAGCCCGACCTCAACACCATCCGCAACGTGCCCTGGCTCGAAAAGACGGCGCTGCTGCTCTGCGACCTCAAGGATCACCATACGCGTGAAGATCTGGCGCACTCGCCGCGCGGCATCCTGCGCAGGCAGGTCAGGCGGCTGCAGGAGCGCGGCTATCTCGCCTATTTTGCCTCCGAGCTCGAATTCTACCTGTTTTCCGAAACCTACGATTCGGCCCGCGCCAAGCACTGGCAGAACCTCGACACCGCGTCGCCCTATATCGGCGACTATCTGATCGGCATCACGACCAAGGAAGAAGGTGTCATGCGCCGGCTTCGCAACGAGATGGAAGCCGCCGGCATCCCGATCGAGAATTCCAAGGGCGAGTGGGGCCCTGGCCAGGAAGAGATCAACGTCCGTTACGCCGAAGTTCTTGAGATGGCCGACCGCCATGTCATCCTGAAGAACGGCGCCAAGGAGATCGCAGCCTCCGAGGGCAAGGCGATCTCGTTCATGTCCAAGTACAATTACGGCCTCGCCGGCAATTCCAGCCACATCCACAATTCGCTGTGGAGCGCCGACGGCAAGACGCCGCTGTTCTACGACAAGGGTGCTGAGTGGACCCTGTCCAAGCTCGGCCAGCAGTGGTCGGCCGGCCAGCTCAAATATGCCAAGGAGTTCACCTGGTTCCTGGCGCCTTACATCAACTCCTACAAGCGCTTCCAGTCGGGTACATTCGCGCCGACCAAGATCATGTGGAGCGAGGACAACCGCACCGCCGGCTTCCGCCTCTGCGGCGAGGGCACCAAGGGCATCCGCATGGAGTGCCGCATCGGTGGCGCCGACCTCAATCCCTATCTCGCTTTCGCCGCGCTGATCGCCGCCGGCCTCGCCGGCATCGACGAGAAGCTGGAATTGCAGAAGCCGTTCGTCGGTGATGCCTACCAGGCCGCCAGCCTGCCCGAAATCCCGAAGACCCTGCGCGATGCCACCGAGACGCTGGCGTCGTCGAAGATGCTGAGGGAAGCGCTCGGCGAGGAGGTCGTCGATCACTACGTCCACACCGCGCGCTGGGAACAGTTCGAATATGACCGCCGCATCACCGACTGGGAGCTGCACAGAGGCTTCGAGCGGTACTAAAGTCACCATCACTGCGTGACCCTCCTTTGGCCCGCCGGCCAGGGGAGTGTGTTGAACTTGGAAGGACAATAGACATGACCGAGACGGTCAAACTCAAATCCCCCATCGATGGCTCGATCTATGTCGAGCGGCCGGTCGCTTCCGACCAGGCGATCAATGCAGCGGTCGAACGCGCGCGTTCCGCACAGGCCGAATGGGCCCGCGTGCCGGTCGCCGAGCGCGCCGCCTACATGCTCAAGATGCTCGAGGCGCTGGTTGCGATGAGCGACGAGATCGTGCCCGAACTGGCGTGGCAGATGGGTCGGCCGACCCGCTATGGCGGTGAGTTCGGCGGTGTCAAGGAACGCACCCAGTACATGGTCGAGATCGCCGAGCGCGCGCTCGCGCCGGTGCCGGCGTCCAATCCCAAGGACGGCTTCCGCCGCTATGTGAAGAAGGACCCGCTGGGCGTGGTCATGGTGATTGCGCCGTGGAATTATCCGTATCTCACCGCCGTCAACACCATCGTGCCCGCGCTGATCGCCGGTTCGACCGTCATCCTCAAACATGCCGCTCAGACGCTGCTCGTCGGTGAGCGCTTCGCCCGTGCCTTTGAAGCCGCCGGCCTGCCGAAATATGTCTTCCAGAACCTGGTCCTCAACCACGCGCAGACCGAGAAGCTGCTCGGCTCGGGCAAGATCGACCACGTCAACTTCACCGGCTCGGTCGCCGGCGGCCGCGCCATCGAGAAGGCAGCCGCGGGCACCTTCATGACGCTCGGCCTCGAACTCGGCGGCAAGGATCCGGCCTACGTTCTGCCCGACGCCAAGCTCGACCATGCGGTCGCCAACCTCGTCGAGGGCGCGTTCTTCAATTCGGGCCAGTGCTGCTGCGGCATCGAGCGCGTCTACGTCCACGAGAAGATCTACGACCAGTTCATCGAGGGTTTCATCGCCGAGACCAGGAGCTACGTGCTCGGCAACCCGCTGGAGCAGGCGACCACGATGGGCCCGATGGCGCAGGCGCGCTTCGCCGACTTCATCCGCGAGCAGAAGGCCGAAGCGCTGCGCAAGGGTGCTGTCGCGCACATGAACACCAAAGACGCCCAGGACAAGGAGGGCTCGCCCTATTTGCCGGCCGAGGTGCTGACCAATGTCGACCACCAGATGTCGGTCATGCGCGAGGAAAGCTTCGGCCCGATCGTCGGCATCATGAAGGTGCGCAACGACGAGGAGGCGATCGCGCTGATGAACGACAGCCCCTACGGCCTGACCGCTTCGATCTGGACCGCCGACACCGAGCACGCCATTTCGGTCGGTGATCGTGTCGAAACAGGCACCGTGTTCATGAACCGCTGCGACTATCTCGATCCGGCCCTCGTCTGGACCGGTGTCAAGGACACAGGCAAGGGCGCCGCCCTGTCGCAGATCGGCTACGACAACCTGACCCGGCCGAAGTCCTATCACCTGCGCGAGAAGATCTAGGGGAACCGGATGGCTGATACGGCCCTGGACGACAAACGCACTCCGGCTCCGGGGCCCGTCGGCATAGGTGGCTGGTTGTTGCTGCCGATGCTGGGCCTGTTTGCCGCTCCGATTGTCGGTGTGCTGCAGTTCACAGCTTATGCCGAAGTGTTCAGCGGCTGGCAGTATCTCGATACCCGGCTGGCAGTTTTCATTGTTGCGGAGACCGCGGGCAATATCGTTCTGACGGTTGTCGCTCCGGTTGTTCTGTTGTTTTTCATGTTCAAACGCCTGGAGATGTTCCCAGGTTGGTACATGATCTGGGCAACTGCGGCGCCGGTTTTCCTGCTCGCCGATGCGTCTGTCGCCTACGCGCTCTTTGCAGAGCCAGGCAGCGAAATCTTCGACAAGGAGACCGTTCGGGGAATAGCGCGGTCCTTCTTATCCGCTGCAATCTGGATTCCTTACATGATGCGTTCCGAGCGCGTGGCCAACACCTTCGTCAACTGACGATTTCGAACCAACCTTCAAGAGATCAAGAAAACATGTCCAAACTCGTTTCCAAGTGGAACTACCCGACCACCGTCCGTTTCGGCGCCGGCCGCATCTCCGAACTGCCCGACGTGCTTGCCGCCACCGGCATCAAGAAGCCGCTGTTCGTCACCGATCCCGGGCTCGCCAAGCTGCCGGTCGTGGCATCCACGCTGAAGATCCTCGACGACGCCAAGGTGCCCTATGGCGTCTTCTCCGACGTCAAGCCGAACCCGGTCGAATCGAACCTCACCGCCGGCATTGCCGTGTTCAAGAAGGGCAAGCATGACGGCGTCATTGCCTTCGGCGGCGGTTCGGCGCTCGATCTCGGCAAGCTGATCGCCTTCCAGGCCGGCCAGACGCTGCCAGTGTGGGATTTCGAGGATGTCGGCGACTGGTGGACCCGCGCCAACTCCGACGCCATCGCCCCCATCATCGCCGTGCCGACCACTGCCGGCACCGGCTCCGAGGTCGGCCGCGCCGGCGTCATCACCAACGAAGAGACCCACACCAAGAAGGTCATTTTCCACCCCAAGCTCTTGCCGGCAATCGTCATTGCCGATCCGGAGCTGTCGGTCGGCATGCCCTCCTTCATCACCGCCGGCACCGGCATGGATGCCTTCGCCCACTGCCTCGAGGCCTATTGCGCGCCGGGCTACCATCCGATGGCCGACGGCATCGCCGTCGAGGGCATCCGCCTGGTGTTCGAGAACCTGCCCAAGGCCTTCGCCAACGGCAAGGACCTCACCGCCCGCGCCCACATGATGAGCGCTGCCGCCATGGGAGCCGCAGCCTTCCAGAAGGGCCTCGGCGCGATTCACTCGCTGTCGCATCCAATCGGCGCGCTCTACGACACCCATCACGGCATGACCAACGCCGTCTTCATGCCTTATGTGCTCGCCTTCAACCGCGACGCCATCGAGGAAAAGATCGTCCGCCTGTCGGCCTATTGCGGAATCAAGGGCGGCTTCGACGGTTTTGCCAAGGCGGTGATCAAGCTGCGCAAGGAACTCAAGGTGCCGCATGCGTTGCCGGGCCTGATCAAGGGTCTCGACATGGACAAGAAGCGCAAGACCCTGATCGCCGACATGGCGGTGGTCGACCCGACCGCAGGCGGCAACCCGGTCAAGCTCACCAAGAAGGCCGCGCTCGGCTTGCTTGAAAACGCCATCGAAGGGACGGTTTGAGACTAGTGCTCGGACACGATCCCGAATTGTATAGTCGGCAAAACAAAGGGGGAGGGCTCGGGGGACATCCGGAATTTAATTAGCCGGTAAACAACGGCGACGATTGCGACAACCGATTAAAAGTAGTTAACTTTTTTCCACTGCGGGCGGTGGCTTCATGGAACTTTCATGCGACTGTCACATGAAGCCATTACCGCATCGCAGGCGTCTCATGGCGTCAGTTCAACGGAGAGAACACATGTTCAAGTTTGCAGGGAAAGTGCTTTCCCTAAGCGCGGCGTCGCTGATGGTGACGACGGCTTTTGTGTCGGCCCAGGATATGGCCGCACTCGAAGCCGCCGCGAAGGCGGAGGGCCAGCTGACCACGATCGCGCTGCCGCATGACTGGTGCGGATATGGCGCCGTCATCGAAGGCTTCAAGAAGAAGTACCCGGAGATCACCGTCAACGAGCTGAACCCCGACGCGGGCTCCAGCGACGAGATCGAGGCGATCAAGGCCAACAAGGACAACAAGGGCCCGCAGGCGCCTGACGTCATCGACGTCGGTCTCTCCTACGGTCCGCAGGCCAAGGCCGACGGCCTGATCCAGCCCTACAAGGTCGCGACCTGGGATTCGATCCCCGACACCGCCAAGGACGCCGAAGGCTACTGGTACGGCGACTATTACGGCGTGCTGTCCTTCGAAGTGAACAAGGACCTCGTCAAGAACCCGCCGGCCGACTGGGCCGACCTGCTCAAGGACGAGTATAAGAACTCGGTTGCGCTTGCCGGTGATCCGCGCGCGTCCAATCAGGCGATCCAGGGCGTCTATGCCGCCGGTCTCGGCTCGGGTGCCACCGACGCCGCCTCGGCCGCCGAGAAGGGCCTCGCCTTCTTCAAGGAACTGAACGCCAAGGGCAACTTCGTGCCGGTCATCGGCAAGTCGGCGACCCTCGCCCAGGGCCAGACCCCGATCCTGATCACCTGGGACTACAACGCCCTTGCGGGCCGCGACACGCTGAACGGCAACCCGCCGGTCGACGTCATCGTCCCGGCTTCGGGCGTCGTTGCTGGCGTCTACGTCCAGGCGATCAGCGCTTATGCGCCGCACCCGAACGCTGCCAAGCTGTGGATGGAGTATCTCTATTCCGACGAAGGTCAGCTCGGCTGGCTGAAGGGCTACTGCCACCCGATCCGCTTCAACGATCTCGCAAAGAATGGCAAGATCCCGCAGGAAATGCTCGACAAGCTGCCGCCGGCCGCTGCCTATGAAAAGGCCGTGTTCCCGACGCTTGAAGACCAGGCCAAGGGCAAGGAAGCGATCACCAAGCAGTGGGATGCCGTTGTCGGCGCCAACGTTCAGTAACTGATCTCTGCCATCGCGGGCGGCTTCGCGGCCGCCCGCATTTTCTCTCGAGACGGCGCTCCGATGACCCAAGCCAGCATATCCGACCCGGCCATCGCCGCACGCTCCGCTCCGCCGGATGCGACCCGCGGTTTCCGCTTGCCGACCCATTGGCTCGGCGTCGCGCCGTTCTTCATCTTCGCCTTGATGTTCCTGATCCTGCCGACGCTCTATCTCGTCATCGGCGCCTTCCAGAACGACCAGGGTGAGTACACGCTCGACAATATCCGTCAGCTGTTCCTCGACGCTTCGATCCGCGACGCCTATTGGGTGTCGATCAAGATCAGCTTCTGGTCGGCCACCATCGGCGCCTTCATCGGTCTTGCAATGGCGATCGCCATCGTGCGCGGCGGCCTGCCGAGCTGGGTGCGCTCGTCGACGATGACGTTTTCGGGCGTCGCCTCCAATTTCGCCGGCGTGCCGCTGGCCTTCGCCTTCCTCGCGACGCTTGGCCGCCTCGGCCTGGTCACGGTGCTGCTGCGCGGCATCGGCATCGACATCTACGCGCTGGGATTCAACGTGTTGACGTCCTGGGGCTTGATCCTTGTCTATTTGTTCTTCCAGATTCCGCTGATGATCGTCATCATCACGCCGGCGATCGACGGCCTGAAGCGCGAATGGGGCGAGGCGGCCGCCACGCTCGGCGCCACCACCTGGCAGTACTGGCGCATGGTCGTCATCCCGGTGCTGTGGCCGAGCTTCCTCGGCACGGTCATCCTGCTGTTTGCCAATTCCTTCGGCGCCATCGCCACGGCCTATGCCTTTACCGGCTCATCGCTCAACATCGTGCCGATCAAGCTCTATGCGCAGATCCGCGGTGACGTGCTGCACAACCCACATCTCGGCTATGCGCTGGCCTTCGGCATGATCGTCGTCACCGGCCTCGCCAACATCTTCTACATCTGGTTCCGAACCCGCTCGGAGAGGTGGCTCAAATGAAGACCTCCCGTTTCTGGGCCTGGCTCGTCTTTGCCGTCGGCGCCGCCTATTTCTTCATCCCGCTGATCGCCACCTTCGAGTTCTCGCTGCGCATGCGCCGCGGCGAATATTCCTTCGACGCCTATCGTGTCGTGCTCGGCGACAGCCGTTTCCAGGAAACCTTCGGCTATTCGGTAACGGTTGCAGTCTTCACCATCCTGCTCGGCGTCTTCCTCGTCGTGCCGACGGCCTACTGGATCAGGCTGCGCATGCCGCATCTCCGGCCGATCGTCGAGTTCATCACGCTGCTGCCGCTCGTCATCCCGGCCATCGTCATCGTCTTCGGCTACATCAGGATGTATGGCTCCAACTCGCCGCTGCCGTTCCTCGGCTCGGCGCGTGGCACCGATGCGCTGCTGGTCATCGGCTATGCCACGCTGGCGCTGCCCTACATGTACCGTGCGGTCGACACCGGCCTGCGCACCATCGATGTGCGCACGCTGACCGAAGCCGCGCAGATCCTCGGTGCCGGCTGGGCCACGATCATCGCCCGCGTCATCCTGCCCAACGTGCTGATCGCCGTGCTGTCGGGCGCCTTCCTGACCTTCGCCATCGTCATCGGCGAGTTCACGCTGGCCAGCCTGCTCAACCGTCCGGCCTTCGGTCCGTATCTGCAGAACATCGGCGCCAACCGCGCCTATGAGCCGGCGGCACTTGCGGTCATCGCCTTTGCCATCACCTGGGGCTGCATGTCGGTGATCCAGATCCTCGCCCGTTTCGCGCCGAAGTCGGCAAACCGCCCGAACTGAACAAGAAGAGCACAAGCCAATGGCCGATCCCTTCCTTTCCATCCAGAGCGTCAAGAAATCCTTCGGCAACGTCGCCGTGGTCAAGGACTTCAACCTCGACGTTGGTGCCGGCGAGTTCGTCTCGTTCCTCGGACCATCGGGCTGCGGCAAGACGACCATGCTGCGCATCGTCGCCGGCTTCGAGGAGCCCAGCGCCGGCAAGGTGCTGATCGGCGGCAAGGATGTCACCGGCCTCAAGCCCAACCAGCGTAACATCGGCATGGTGTTTCAGGCCTATGCGCTGTTCCCCAACCTGACCGTCGCCCAGAACATCGGCTTTGGCCTCAAGGTTGCCGGCGTGCCCAAGGCGGAGGCCCAGGCGCGCATCGACGAGATGCTCGGCATCATCAAGCTGCCCGACTTCGGCGACCGCTATCCCTACCAGCTTTCCGGCGGCCAGCAGCAGCGCATAGCACTTGCCCGCGCGCTGGCACCCAAGCCCAAGCTCTTGCTGCTCGACGAGCCGCTGTCGGCGCTCGACGCCAAGGTTCGCATCTCGCTGCGCGAGGAAATCCGTTCGATCCAGAAGAAGCTCGGCATCACCACCATCTTCGTCACCCACGACCAGGAGGAGGCGCTGTCGATGTCCGACCGCATCGTGGTGATGAATGAGGGCCGCGCCGACCAGACCGGCACGCCGTTCGAGATCTACAACCGCCCGTCGACCAAGTTCGTCGCCAATTTCGTCGGCACGCTCAACGTGCTCGAAGGCACGATCAGCGACGCCGCCTCCGGCACTGTCAAGATCAACGCCGAGGAGATCGGCCTCAAGGGCAAGCTCAACGGCTCCAAGTCAGGCGATACGCTGTCGCTGGCGCTGCGTCCCGAGGCGATCTCGCTCGGCCGCAAGGCCGGCAACGATTCGAACCTCACCGGCCAGATCGCCGACGTGCATTTCTTGGGCTCGGTCATCCGCGTCCGCGTCGGCGTCGGCCAGAACGTCGTCTCGCTCGACACCTTCAACAGCCCGAGCAGCCCACCGCCGGTCGTTGGCCAGAAGACCGAAATCAGCTTCTCCTCCGGAGACGTGCTGGTGCTGCACTAGGGGGCCGCTGCCCTTCGCGCGCGGACCATTGGCATTTCAAAGAGGCGGGATTTCCCGCCTTATTTTTTTGCACGTTATCCGATTTGAGCGGGAAGAGAACTCCTATGGTCGTGAAGTTCTATTGGCAGGCTGCTCCGAGCGTGTCGGTGCCAATCTCGACTGCCTCATTCCTTCCCCCCCTCTGGCCTGCCGGCCATCTCCCCCACAAGGAGGGAGATTAGTCGCGGCGCGGTCGGCGCCCATCCTGCTGCGTCGTAAGGATTGGCTTTGCGACGTTGGTGTTTGGCTGGGACGGGGATGAAGGGGTGATCTCCCTCCTTGTGGGGGAGATGGCCGGCAGGCTAGAGGGGGGTGCGAAGGATCGCTGTCTGCGCAATTTGGCATCGGACCTTTCGCGCTCTGTCGACTCTGACACGTCATCCCGGGTCTCGCTTCGCTCGCCCGGGATACGATCGATAGTGGCGCGCCTTTCCCCATCGTTACAACAAGCGTGGTTTGGCGAGGGCCTTCCCAAATCCCCCGCCGCCCTGTCTACTCCGGCCATGGCCTTCACGCTTCGCCAGCTTCAATTCTTCGTTGCCGTCGCCGAGCAGGGCACGATCTCGCGCGCGGCGCAGAACCTGTCGATCTCGCAGTCGTCGGTGACCGAGGCGATCAAGGAGCTGGAAGCCGACCTCGGCGTCGAGCTGTTCGAGCGTCATCCGCGCGGACTCAACATCACCCATAAGGGCCACCAGTTCCTGCGCCACGCCACCAAGATCCTGGCCGACGTCTCCGACGCCCGGCGCACCTTTTTCGGCGGGCAGGCGACCGCGACCGGACAGCTCAAACTTGGCGTCACTTCGCTGGTTGCGGGTTACGTGCTGTCCGATCTGCTTGCGCGCTACCGCCGCGCCCATCCGGCTGTCGAGATCTCGGCCATCGAGGACAATGGCGACTACCTCGAGCATCTGCTTGTCGGCGGCAAGCTCGATCTCGCCGTCATGGTCACCTCCAACCTGCGTGACCGCATGGCTCTGCAATCGGAAATCCTCGAGGTCTCCGCCTATCGTCTCTGGCTGCCGCTCGGCCATCCGCTCGCCTCGGCAGAAATCATCAGCGTGGGCGACATCGCATCCGAGCCACTGATCATGCTGTCGGTCGACGAGATCGAGGAAAACACCGGCAAACTGCTTTCGGCGATCGGTGCCAAGCCGCATGTCGCCTTCCGGACACGTTCGGTCGAGGCGGTGCGTTCGCTGGTGGCGACAGGGGCAGGGGTGGCACTGCTGCCCGACCTCGTCTACCGGCCGTGGTCACTGGAAGGCGATCGTATCGAGTCCCGCGACGTCTCGGGTTCGCTGCCGGTGGTGCAGGTCGGCATGGTGTGGCGGCGCGGCTCGTCGTTGCCAGCCGCGGCGCGCGATTTCATCGGCATCGCGCAAGCACAGCGGACTGTTCGCCAGAAGCTTTGACTCATCTGCTCGGTATCGGAAAAACCGATATCACCCTTCTTTCGAATGAATTTGCGAAACCTGCGCTTTCGCTGCACCTTTCGTCTCAGGGCAACACCGCCAATGGGAGAGCGGTTCCTGCACATGGGAGGATCGAGATGAAGACATTTCTGAAATCCTGCACGGCAATCGCCTTGGCCTGCAGCTTTTCCGGCCAGGCGGTGGCGCAGGTCAAGGAAATCGGCAAGGGCGAGGGGCAGGTCAACATCATCGCCTGGCCGGGCTACATCGAGCGTGGCGAGACCGACAAGAATTACGACTGGGTGACGGAGTTCGAAAAGGCGTCGGGCTGCAAGGTCAACGTCAAGACTGCAGCCACGTCTGACGAAATGGTCGCGCTGATGAACGAAGGCGGCTTCGACCTCGTCACTGCCTCGGGCGACGCCTCGCTCCGCCTCGTCGCCGGCAAGCGCGTCCAGCCGATCAATACCGATTTGGTCAAGAGCTGGTCAACCATCGATGAGCGCCTCAAGGATGCGCCGTGGTTCACCGTCGACAGCCAGCATTACGGCGTGCCCTATCAGTGGGGGCCCAACGTGCTGATGTACAACACCAACGTCTTCAAGGAAGCGCCGAAGAGCTGGAACGTCGTGTTCGAGCCGATGGACCTGCCCGACGGCAAGCCCAACAAGGGACGCGTCCAGGCCTATGACGGCGCGATCCACATCGCGGACGCTGCCAACTACCTGATGGCCCACAAGCCCGACCTCGGTATCAAGGATCCCTACGAGCTCAACGAGGACCAGTACAAGGCGGCCCTCGACCTGCTGCGCGTCCAGCGTACGCTTGTCGGCCGCTACTGGCACGACGCCATGATCCAGGTCGACGACTTCAAGAACGAAGGCGTCGTGGCTTCAGGATCGTGGCCATTCCAGGTCAACCTGCTTGGCTCGGAAAAGCAGCCCGTCGGCTCGACGATCCCGGAGGAAGGCGCCACCGGCTGGGCCGACACGACGATGATGCATGTCGATGCCGCCAATCCGAACTGCGCCTATATGTGGCTCGAGCATTCGCTGAACCCCAAGCTGCAGGGCGATCTTGCTGCGTGGTTCGGGTCTAACCCGGTCGTGCCGGCTGCTTGCAAGGGCAACGAACTGCTGACCGATGCGGGCTGCAAGGCCAACGGCTTCGAGGACTTCGCCAAGATCAAGTTCTGGCGGACCCCAGTGTCGAAATGCGCCAGCCAGAACGACCAATGCGTGCCCTATTATCGCTGGGTGTCAGACTATATCGGCGTGATCGGCGGCCGCTGAGGCCGGCAACGAAACGATGCCCCCCTCGCCAGGCCGCTTGCGGCCGACCCTCTCCCCACGGGGAGAGGGGGCGGAGGCACCAACCGAGCTTAAACGACCGCCTGACGGCGGCAGACAAGCATCGGCGGCCGTGGGTCGGCCGGATGCGTTGCCATGGCCAGGCCATCACCCGGGCGCACATGGCCCAGACATCGGAAGCCAAAGACGATGACCCCAGCAGTCGCCTTTCAGAAAACCTCGCGCCATTTCGGCGCGGTGCGCGCGGTCGATGCCGTCGACCTCGAGATCAAGCCTGGTGAGTTCTTCGCCATGCTGGGTCCCTCGGGTTCGGGCAAGACCACCTGCCTCCGGCTGATCGCCGGCTTCGAGCAGCCGACCTCGGGCAGCATCTCAATCTTCGGCGAACGTGCCGAGGGCGTGCCGCCTTACCGGCGCAACGTCAACACGGTGTTCCAGGACTACGCGCTGTTTCCGCATCTCAACGTGCTCGACAACGTCGCCTACGGCCTGATGGTCAAGGGCGTTGGCAAGGACGAGCGCCACCGCGCCGCCGAAGATGCGCTCAAGCTTGTGCAACTGCCGGGTTACGGCGGCCGCAAGCCGGGCCAGCTGTCCGGCGGCCAGAGGCAGCGTGTGGCGCTGGCGCGTGCGCTGGTCAACAAGCCCAATGTGCTGCTGCTCGACGAGCCGCTCGGCGCGCTCGACCTCAAGCTGCGGGAGAGCATGCAGGAAGAACTCAAGCAATTGCAGAAGGCGCTGGGCATCACTTTCGTCTTCGTCACCCACGACCAGGGCGAAGCGCTGTCGATGGCCGACCGGGTCGCCGTGTTCAATGACGGCCGTATCATGCAGGTCGGTGCCCCGGAAGAAATCTACCAGCGCCCGGCCTCGCGCTTCGTCGCCGATTTCGTCGGTTCGTCCAACGTGCTACCGCCCGATTTTGTCCAGCGTTATGCCGGCCAGCACCGCTGGGGCAGCCTCAGGCCGGAGCAGATCCGTGTCCGCTCCGACACGTCTGGCGACGGCGTCGCGGCGCGCGTCGTCTCGCGTCACTATCTGGGTGCAGCCACCAAACTTTCGCTCGACGCCAACGGCTTGAGACTGCACGCGACGCTGCCGTCAGGTACTGCCGTGCCCGAGGACGGCGCCCATGTCATGCTGACCTTTAACCGCGACCAGCTCCACCTCATGGAGGAGCAGGCATGAGCGTCCAGGCTGTGTCAGGCACATCAAAGATGGCTGCGGCGATCCTGCCCCGGCGCGGCGGACTGGCCGGCTCGTTTTCGGACCTCTTGTGGCGCAAGCCGGGCTTGCTGCTGTTCCTGATGCTGGCGCCGCCGCTGCTCTGGCTCGGCGTCGTCTATATCGGCTCGCTGATCGCACTTCTGGCGCAGAGCTTCTTTTCGATCGACGAGTTCTCCGGGCTGATCAGCCGCGAGCTGACGCTGAAGACCTATGGCGACCTGTTGCAGGCGGCCAATCTCGACATCATCGTCCGGACGGTGACGATGGCCGCAGTGGTGACGCTGGCTTCAGCCATCATCGCGTTCCCGATCGCCTACTACGCCGCGCGCTATGCCCGCGGCACCTGGAAAGCGCTGTTCTATCTCGGGGTCATGCTGCCCTTGTGGTCGAGCTACCTGGTCAAGATCTATGCCTGGAAGCTGATCCTCGCCAAAGAAGGCATCCTGACCTGGCTGTTTGCCAAACTGCATCTGTCGTGGCTGCTCGACAGCTGGCTGTCGCTGCCCGTCATTGGCGGAAACTCGCTGTCGGTATCGTTCACCGGCACATTCATCGTCTTCGTCTATGTCTGGCTGCCATTCATGATCCTGCCGATCCAGGCAGCACTCGAACGTGTGCCGGGCAATCTGGTCGAGGCCTCGTCAGACCTCGGCGCGTCACCAAGGCAGACGTTCCGCAACGTGCTGTTCCCGCTGGCGCTGCCCGGCATCGTTGCCGGCTCGATCTTCACATTCTCGCTGACGCTGGGCGACTACATCATCCCGCAGATCATCGGCACGTCCAGGCTTTTCATCGGTCAGGCGGTCTATGCCCAGCAGGGAACCGCCGGCAACATCCCTCTCGCCGCCGCCTTCACCGTGGTGCCCGTCGTCATTATGGGCTTCTACCTCTGGGGCGCCAAACGCATGGGAGCCTTCGATGCGCTCTGACCGCTCGCAATCTGCCCCGACCGGCCTCAAGATCGCAGCTGCCGCGGGCCTTGCCTTCCTGCACCTGCCCATCCTGCTGATCTTCGTCTACGCCTTCACCACCGAAGAGAAGAGCTACCAGTGGCCGCCGCCCGGCTTTACCACCCAGTGGTTCGCCGTGACGTGGGGACGTGCCGACGTCTGGCAGGCGCTGGGGCTTTCGGTGCAGGTCGCGGCGATCTCGAGCGGTATTGCGCTGGTGCTCGGCACGCTCTGCGCCGCTGCCGTCAGCCAGACCAGGTTTTTTGGCCGCGAGGCGATCTCGCTGCTGGTCATCCTTCCCATCGCGCTACCCGGCATTATCACCGGCATCGCACTGCGCTCGGCCTTCAGCCTGGCGGAGATCCCGTTCTCGTTCTGGACGATCGTGCTGGGACACGCGACGTTCTGCGTCGTGGTCGTCTACAACAACGCGGTGGCACGGTTCCGCCGGACCTCGGGCTCGCTCATCGAAGCATCGATGGATCTCGGTGCCGACGGCTTCCAGACGTTCAGGCATGTGATCCTGCCCAACATAGGCACGGCACTTCTGGCCGGTGGCATGCTCGCCTTTGCGCTGTCCTTCGACGAAGTCATTGTCACCACCTTCACCGCCGGACAGCAGCAGACGCTGCCGATCTGGATGCTGGAGGAACTGGTCCGGCCGCGCCAGCGCCCGGTCACCAATGTCGTCGCCATGGTCGTCGTGCTCGCGACCCTGCTGCCCATCCTTGCCGCCTATTACCTGACCCGCGAAGGCGACCAGATCGCCGGCGCCGGCAAATAAGCCTCGAAAGGGAGAAATCATGGACACCCAGATGCTCATCGGCTCGAAATTCGAGCGGGGAACAGAGACCGAGGAAGCGATCCTCAACCCGCGCACCGGCGAGACGATTCTCAGCCTGCCGGAGGCCTCGCCGGCGCAGATCGAGGCGGCGGTTACGGCAGCGCAGACGGCGTTCGTGACGTGGTCGAAGACCACGCCGGCGCAGCGCTCGGGCTACCTGCTCAAGATCGCCGACCGCATCGAGGCCGAGGCGGAAGCCTTTGCCAGGCTCGAGGCACTCAACTGCGGCAAGCCGATCAACGCCGTGCTCAATGATGAGATTCCGGCTATCGTCGACTGCTACCGCTTCTTCGCCGGCGCGGTGCGCTCGATGCCGGGTCTGGTGGCGGGCGAGTATCTGCCCGGGCACACCTCCATGATCCGCCGCGACCCCGTAGGCATCGTCGCCTCTATCGCGCCGTGGAACTATCCGCTGATGATGATGGCTTGGAAGCTGGCACCGGCAATCGCCGGCGGCAACACTGTCGTCTTCAAGCCTTCGGAGCAGACGCCGCTGACGGCACTGAAGCTCGCCAGGATTCTCGCTGAGGTCCTGCCGGAAGGCGTGGTCAATGTCGTGCTCGGCCGCGGCGAGAGTGTCGGCAATGCGCTGATCAACCATGCGGCGGTCAGCATGATCTCGATTACCGGCGACGTCGCCACCGGCAAGAAGGTGTTGCAGGCGGCGGCCAAGTCGGTCAAACGCACGCATCTCGAACTCGGCGGCAAGGCGCCGGTCATCGTCTTCGACGATGCCGACATCGACGCCGTGGTCAGCGGCCTGCGCGCTTTCGGCTACTACAATGCCGGCCAGGACTGCACGGCGGCCTGCCGCATCTACGCCGGGAAAAAGGTCTACGACAAGCTCGTCGCCGACCTGTCGTCAGCAGTGTCTACCATCCGCTACGGCCAGGCCGACGACACCGAAAACGAGATCGGGCCGCTCATCTCCAGGCGCCAGCGCGACCGCGTTGCCTCCTTCGTCGAACGGGCCTCCGAGCTCAAGCACATCGAGATCACCACAGGCGGCAAGCCGGGCGAGGGCGGCGGCTTCTACTACCAGCCGACGGTCGTCGCCGGCGCGCTGCAGGAGGACGAGATCGTGCGCCGCGAGGTGTTCGGCCCGGTGGTTTCGGTAACGCGTTTCTCCGACGTCGACGAGGCGGTCAACTGGGCCAATGACAGCGACTACGGCCTGGCGTCGTCGGTGTGGACCAAGGACATCTCGCGCGGCATGGCGACCGCGGCGCGGCTGCAATATGGCTGCACCTGGATCAACACGCACTTCATGCTGACCAACGAGATGCCGCATGGCGGTCTCAAACAGTCCGGCTACGGCAAGGACATGTCGGTCTACGCGCTGGAGGACTACACCGCCGTACGCCATGTCATGATCGCGCATGGGTGAGCGGCCGTTTTCGCGCGCAGCGCGAAGGCCATGATGCCGGTGGCATCATGGCAGGCCAGCGAATGCCGGGACGCTGCCGCAGGCTGCGGGGATCCGGCTGGACGGGCAGGCAGATGAGGGAGCAGAGCTTGTCGTACCCGCCCTCATCCGGCCCTTCGGGCCACCTTCTCCCCGTGAACGGGGCAAAGGAAACAAGGGAGGAAAAGACATGCATCGTCGTCAGTTTCTCGCATCCGCAGCCATTGCTGCATTCCTCGCTACGGCTCCGGCCATCGGCCCGGCGCTGGCGCAGGACACGCCGCAGGCTGTCGTCGACGCCTATCTCGCCGCCTGGAATGCCCATGACTCGGCCAAGGCGGCCGAACATTTCGCCGACAACGTCGTCTACTACGACGCTTCGGTCGGCAAGCCCGTCGAGGGCAAGGAGGCGGCCAAGACCGGCGTCATCGACAATTTCCTGAAGGCTGTACCCGATGCCGTCTGGACGATGAAGGGCAAGCCCGTGGTGCAGGACGACCGCGTGTCGTTCGAATGGGAATTCTCCGGCACCAACACCGGCGACTGGGCCGACGGCACCAAGGCGACCGGCAAGAAGTTTGCCTTCACCGGCACCTCGATGTTCTCGGTCAAGGATGGCAAGATCGCCAGCCAGAGCGACTATTATGACGCGCTCGGTTTCTACAAGCAGCTTGGCCTGATGTAGCCGGTCAGGCGAAGCCGTACTGTGTCATCAGCGCCGTCATGCGCGCTGCAGCGAGGTCCGGCCTGTCCAGCACATTGGCCCGGTCGGCGAGGCGGAAGATGTCGGCGTAGTGCAGTGCACCTCTTGCCGACTGCATGCCGGCGGGCATGGTGAAGTGGCTCTGGTGGCCGTTGAGCCAGGCGAGGAAGACGACGCCGGCCTTGTAATATTGCGTCGGCGCCTCGAAAATCTTGCGCGACAACGGCACTGTCGGCTCGATGGTGCCGCGGAAGGTGGCGAGGTCGCCCTTGGCCAAGGCTGCCAGCGCCTTGGATGCCTGGGGCGCTACCGCATCGAAGATGCCGAGCAGCGCGTGGCTGTGGCGCGTGCCGTCACCTTCTATCAGGGTGGCATAGTTGAAGTCATCGCCGGTGAAGCAGATCACGTCCTGGGGCAGACGCCGGCGCAGCTCGACCTCATAGGCCTGGTCAAGCAGCGAGATCTTGATGCCTTCGACCTTGTCCTGGTGATCAGTGATGATGGACAGCACGGTCTGCAACGTGTCCTCGAAACGGTCGCCGCCCCAATAGCCTGTGAGTTCGGGATCGAACATGTCGCCCAACCAGTGGAGGACGACTTTGTCCTTGGCCTGGCCAAGGATGCGGCCGTAGACCTTGCGGTAGTCGTCGGGGGATTTCGCGACATGAGCGAGCGCCCGGCTCGCCATCAGAATCGCGCGGCCGCCATGCTTCTCGATGAATCCGAGCTGTTCCTCGTAAGCCGAGATGACGTCATCGAGTGATTTGGCATCCTGTTTGGGCAACTGGTCGGTGCCCGCGCCGCAAGCGAGGTCGGCACCCGGCACCGTGCGCGCTTCGGCGAGTGAGCGGCTGATCAGCTCCTGCGCGCCCGCCCAATCCAGCCCCATGCCGCGCTGCGAGGTGTCCATCGCCTCGGCGATCTTGAAGCCGAGCGACCAGAGATGATGGCGGAAGGCCATGGTCGCATCCCAGTCGATTACAGGGCTGTTCCAGGGCAGCGTGTCGGCCCACGGGTCGGAGACGACATGCGCAGCCGCGTAGGCGATACGATTGAAAACGGGGGCGGCTTCAGGTCGTTCGATCGGTGTGCCGACAAGTGCGTAGGTCTCGATCGAGCGGTCCGTCCGCGGAAGCTTCACTGCCTTGGCCATGGGTTCCTCCCTGATCGGTTGCATCTGGTAATTTAGATCGTTCCAAATTTCAAGCCGGAATTGTGAGGTCTGGCGCAGGTGCGCCGGTCGATCGGGCGGTGCAACGATATGCTGGGATGGTTTCAGCGCAAAATAGCATTACAAATCGTTTGAAAGAGCGAATTGTGTATAATTCTGGCATTCTGGTGGCCAAGGCCTTTGGGTTCGGCCGATGTGAAAACGATGGTGTCGCGGTTCTTCCTTGCTTGACAGTTTGGAACGTTCCAATTAATGGACTCGGAAAAGGGAGCCAGAGGCGCTCGCCAGGAGGATCGTTTTGAAGCAGCCGAAGGTGACAGTTGTCGATGTTGCGCATGCCGCCGGCGTGTCGAAGTCGACCGTGTCGCTCGTCCTTCAAGGCAGCTCGCTGGTCAATGAAACGACCCGCGCCAAGGTCGGCGCCGTCATCCGCGAGCTCGGCTACGTCTACAACCGCAGCGCCGCCAATTTGCGCCAGTCGAAATCCAAGATCGTCGGCATCGTCGTCAACGACTTGACCAACAGCTTTTTTGCCGAACTGGCGGTGGGCATGGACATGGTGGTGCAGTCGGCCGGCTACATCCAGTTCATGGCCAACTCGGCCGAGAATCCCGACCGCCAGGCCGAGGTGATCGCCTCGATGCGCGAGCATGGCATGGCCGGGCTGATCCTGTCGCCGGCGCGCGGGACGACATCAGCCGATCTCCGGCCGCTGGTCGACAGCGGCATTCCTGTCGTGCTGGTGGCGCGCAACGTGCCGGGGCTCAAGGTCTCCTCCGTGGTGTCGGACGGACATGCCGGGGCTGCAGCTGCCGTGCGCCACCTGGTCGAGCTCGGTCATCGGCGCATCGCCTTCCTCGGCGGCTTCAACGACACGGCTGTATTCGACGAACGCATGCGCGGTTTTCGCGACGCTCTGGTGGAGGCGGGGCTCGATGCCTCGGACGAGTTGGTGATCAGTTCGGCGCCGTCGCGTGCAGGCGGAGTGGCGGCGGTCGAGCGGCTGTTGTCTATGGCCGACCGGCCGACGGCGGCGCTCTGCTTCAATGATGCGGTAGCCTTCGGCGCATGCGACGGGCTGCGCAGCGCCCGCATCGAACCGGGCGTCGATTTCGGCGTCATCGGCTTCGACGACGTGATCGAGGCAAAAACTGCGGTGCCGGCGCTGACCACTGTTTCGGTCGATCCGCAGGGCATGGGCCGGAGGGCGGCGCAACTCCTGCTCAAGCAGATCAATTCAGGCGATTTCGAGCCTGAGGCGCTGGTCGCCTCGGTGCGGCTGGTGGTGCGCGAGAGCTGCGGCGCGGCACAGCGGATGAAACGAGAGGCGGTGACCGCGTGACGCGCTGGGGTCTGATCGGGGCGAGCACCATCGCCAGGGAATGGGTCATCGGCGCTATCCGTGCGACCGGCGGCGAGGTGGTGTCCGTCATGAGCACCAATGCCGAGCGCGGCCGCGACTATGCCCAGGCGAACGGCATCGCGAAGTCGGTGACGTCGCTTGAGGACATTACAGGCGATGCCGGTATCGACGCCGTCTACATCTCGACCACCAACGAATTGCATGTGGAACAGGCGATTGCCGCGGCTAAGGCCGGCAAGCATGTGCTGTGCGAGAAACCATTGGCGCTGACCATTTCTGACGCCCGGGCAATGGTGCATGAGGCGAAGGATGCCGGGGTCGTCCTGGCGACGAACCACCATCTGCGCAATGCGGGAAGCCACCGGGCGATGCGCGACGCAATTGCCGTAGGCCGTATCGGCAAGCCGCTGGCGGCGCGTGTGTTTCATGCCGTCTATCTTCCGCCGCATCTGCAGGGCTGGCGGCTCGACAAGCCGCAGGCCGGCGGCGGCGTGATCCTCGATATCACGGTGCATGACGCCGACACTTTGCGCTTCGTGCTCAATGACGATCCGGTCGAGGCCGTCGCCTTCAGCCAGGCGGGTGGCATGGGGCAGGCGGGCCTCGAAGACGCAGTGATGGGCGTGCTGCGCTTCAGGTCAGGCGTGATCGCGCAGTTCCATGACGCGTTCACCACCAAGTTCGCCGAGACCGGTTTCGAGGTGCACGGCACCGAGGGTTCGCTGATCGCGCGCAATGTCATGACGCAGAAGCCGGTCGGCTCGGTCGTGCTGCGCAATGCCGAGGGCGAACACGAGCTCGATCTCGACCAGCGCAATCTCTACGAAGCGGGCCTGCAGGCGTTCCATGATGCTGTCGCCGGCAAGGGCAGACCGTCTGCCACGGGCGAGGACGGCGTATGGTCGCTGGCGACGGGTCTTGCCGTGGTCAAGTCGGCGGCGACGGGCAAGGCAGTGGCGATCGAGGCGGGGCTCTGACATGAGCAAGCACATCACTCCCGCCCAGGCCGCTGCTTTGATACCCGATGGTGCGGTGGTCTCGGTGTCGTCGTCGAGCGGGCTAGGCTGTCCCGACCTGACGCTGAAGGCGATCGGCGAACGCTTCGAGGCTACAGGCCATCCGCGCGACCTGACGACGCTGCACCCCATCGCCGCCGGCGACATGAGCGGCATCAAGGGTGTCGACCATATCGCCAAAAAGGGCCTGCTGAAGACGATCATCGGCGGCTCCTATCCGTCGGGGCCGTCGAGCGCCGAGCCGCCGCTGATCTGGCAGATGATCGGCAATGAGGAGGTGGCTGCCTACAACGTGCCGTCCGGCATCATGTTCGACATGCATCGCGAGGCTGCCGCCAAGCGGCCGGGCGTCATGACCAAGGTCGGGCTCGACACCTTCGTCGATCCCGAGCGGCAGGGCTGCGCCATGAATGCGCGTGCTGCGGCCGAACCGCTGGTCAAGAAGGTCAGCTTCGAGGGCGAGGACTGGCTGTTCTTCCCAGCTATCAAGCCTGAAGTGGCGATCATTCGGGCGACGACATCAGACGAGCGCGGCAACCTGACCTACGAACATGAAGGCGCCTATCTCGGCGGGCTCGACCAGGCACTCGCCGCGCGCAACAATGGCGGCATCGTCATTGCCCAGGTCAAGCGTATCACCAAGGACGGCTCGCTGCGCCCGCACGATGTGCGCGTGCCGGGCATGCTGGTCGACTACATCGTCGTCGACCCCGAGCAGAAGCAGACGACGCAGACGCTCTACGACCCTGCGATTTCAGGCGAGATCATGCGGCCGCTCGACAGCTTCCGCGTGCCCGAGTTCAACATTCAGAAGGTCATCGCCCGCCGGGTCGCTCAGGAACTCGAGGCCGGCAGCGCGGTCAATCTCGGCTTCGGCATTTCGGCCAACGTGCCGCGCATCCTGCTTGAAGAAGGGCTGCATGGTGAGGTCACCTGGGTGATCGAGCAGGGTGCCGTCGGCGGCGTGCCGCTGCTCGATTTCGCTTTCGGCTGCGCGTCGAATGCCGATGCCTTTATGCCGTCGCCCTACCAGTTCACCTACTTCCAGGGCGCGGGTTTCGACGCCTCGCTGCTGTCGTTCCTCGAGATCGACCGCCACGGCTCGGTCAACGTCTCCAAGCTCAGCTTCCGGCCACACGTGACGGCGGGTGCCGGCGGTTTCATCGACATCACGGCGCGAGCCAGGAAGATCGTCTTCTCCGGCATGTTCAATGCCGGCGCCAAGCTCGACATCGAGGCTGGCAAGCTGGTGGTCGAGAAAGAAGGCAAGCTCAAGAAGCTGGTCAACGAGGTCGAGCATGTCACCTTCTCGGGGCGCCGCGGCGTCGAACAGGGCCAGGACATCACCTATGTCACCGAACGCTGTGTGATGAAGCTTATGCCTCAAGGCATTGTGCTGACCGAGATCGCGCCGGGCGTCGAACTGCAGACGCATATTCTCGACCAGTCGGAATTCCCGCTGATCGTGTCGGACAAACTCAAGCAGATGGATGCTGCCCTGTTCGCCGAAGCGCCGATCAGGTTGAAGCTGCCGCGCAAGCCGGTGCGCAAGCTGGAGGGCATCCATGGCTGACCAGCGCATCAGGGTCGAGTTCGAGGGTCCTGTCGCGATCATCACGGCGGCCCGGCCGGACAAGCTCAACGCCTTCGATATAGACATGCTGAAGGCGCTGTCCCAGGCCTGCGACGAGGTCGAGGCCAATGCGGAAATCCGCGTCGCCATCCTCACCGGCGAGGGCAAGGCGTTTTCGGCCGGCGGCGACATCAAGGCCTGGGGCGAAATGACACCCAACGAGTTCGGCCATGCCTGGGTGCGTTTCGGCCACCGCGTGTTCGAACGCCTGGCGACGCTGCGCGCACCGGTGATCGCTGCCATCAACGGCCATGCGTTGGGCGGCGGACTGGAGCTGGCGATAGCCGCCGACATCCGCATTGCCGAGCGTCATGTGAAGATCGGCCTGCCCGAGACTGGGCTCGGCATGGTGCCGGGCTGGTCGGGCACACAGCGTCTGGTGAGGCGCGCCGGTGCGCAGGTGGTGAGGCGTATGGCGCTGGGCGGCGAGGTGTTTTCCGCCGACGAGGCAGCAGGGCTCGGGCTGGTCGACCATGTGGTCGAGACCGGCGCGGCGGTGGCTGCGGCGCGCGCCTATGCGGCCCGGGTCGCGGCGCGGGGGCCTGCGGCAGTCGAGGTCGCAAAACTGATGATCGCCACCGCGAATGGTGAAGACAATGGCACCGCCGTCGAGGCGCTGGGCTCGATTCTCGTGGCCAAGACCGGAGACCTCAAGGAGGGGGTCGCGGCCTTCAGCGAGAAGCGTGCCGCCAAGTTTGCAGGAGAATGGTGATGACGGTCCTGATGCGTCCCAAGCCGCTCGACGGCTTCAAGGTCCGCGAGTTCAAGATGCTGATCGACGGCAAATGGACCGCCGGCGCCGAAGGCAAGGCCATCGAGCGCGCCAGCCCCGGCCATGGCGCCGTTGTCAGCCGCTACGAGGCCGCGACTGCTATCGATGCGAACCGCGCCATTGCCTCGGCACGCAAGGCGTTCGACGACGGACATTGGCCGCGCATGACCGGCGCCGAGCGCTCGCGCATCCTGCTCAGGGCCGCCGACATCATCGACGCGCGTGCCGATGAACTCGCCTTCCTCGATTGTATCGAGTCAGGCAAGCCGATCTCCCAGGCCAAGGGCGAACTTGGCGGTGCCGCCGACATCTGGCGCTATGCGGCAGCACTTGCGCGGGACCTGCATGGCGAGAGCTACAACACGCTGGGCGACGGCACGCTGGGCGTGGTCCTGCGCGAGGCGATCGGCGTGGTGTCGATCATCACGCCGTGGAATTTCCCGTTCCTGATCGTCAGCCAGAAGTTGCCTTTTGCGCTGGCCGCCGGCTGTACGGCAGTGGTCAAGCCGTCGGAGTTGACGTCAGGCTCGACGCTGGTACTCGGCGAGATTCTGGAGGCGGCAGGGGTTCCCCAGGGCGTGGTCAACATCATCGTCGGAACCGGGCCGGAGGCTGGTGCGCCGCTGACCAGCCACCCCGACATCGACATGGTGTCGTTCACCGGCTCGACCGGTATCGGCAAGCTGACAATGGCCAACGCCGCGCAAACGTTGAAGAAAGTGTCACTGGAGCTCGGCGGCAAGAACCCGCAGATCGTCTTCCCTGATGCCAATCTGGATGACTTCGTCGATGCGGCCGTCTTCGGCGCCTATTTCAACGCCGGCGAGTGCTGCAATGCCGGCTCGCGCCTGATCGTGCATCGCGACGTCGCCGACGAGGTGACCAGCCGCGTTGCCGCTCTGTCGGCCAAGGTCAAGGTCGGCGATCCGCTCGACCCATCGACGCAGGTTGGTGCTATCATCACGCCGCAGCATCTTGCGAAGATCGTTGGTTACGTGAAAGGTGCGAGCGAGAACGGTGCGAGGGTTGCTGTCGGCGGGTCTGCCGCTGATCTCGGCCTCGGCCAGTTCATGGAGCCGACGATCCTGTCGTCGGTCGCCCCCGACATGGCGGTGGCGAAAGAGGAGGTGTTCGGACCGGTGCTTTCGGTGCTTGCCTTCGAGACCACTGACGAGGCGATCCGTATCGCCAATTCGATCGACTATGGTCTGTCGGCAGGCGTCTGGAGCCGCGACTTCGACACCTGCCTGACAGTCGGCCGTAGAGTCCGTGCCGGTACCGTCTGGATGAATACCTTCATGGACGGCGCCTCGGAGCTGCCCTTCGGCGGCTACCGCCAATCGGGCATCGGCCGCGAGCTCGGCCGCCATGCGGTCGAGGATTACACCGAGACCAAGACGCTCAACATGCATATCGGACCGCGCACCGGCCATTGGATGCCGAAGGAGGCGCGCGGCTGAACGGAGGAATTCCCAGAGGCGGGGCCGAAGGGATTTTATGACACGCAATGACGCGTGAGGAACTTGCAACCCGGGAGGAACTGGAATGCGTAAGTTTTTGATGAGTACGGCAGCCGTGGCGGCACTGTTTGCCGCGCCTATGCCGATGGCACAGGCCGAGGAAAGCGTCGAAGTTCTGCACTGGTGGACGTCAGGCGGTGAGGCAGCAGCACTCGACGTGCTGAAGAAGAACCTGGAAGGCCAGGGCGTGACCTGGAAAGACATGCCGGTTGCCGGCGGCGGCGGCGAAGCGGCGATGACCGCGCTGCGCGCCCGTGTCACCGCAGGCGATCCGCCCACCGCCGTGCAGGCGCTTGGCTTCGACATCACCGACTGGGCCAACCAGGGCGTCGTCGGCGATCTCGGCGAAGTGGCCGACAAGGAAGGCTGGGACAAGGTCGTTCCGGCCGCACTGCAGAACTTCGCCAAGCATGACGGCAAGTGGATTGCAGCACCTGTCAACGTGCACTCGACCAACTGGGTCTGGATCTCCAAAAAGGCGCTCGACGCTGCCGGCGGCAAGGCGCCCGAGACCTGGGACGAGCTGGTCGCGGTGCTCGACAAGATGCAGGCCAACGGCATCACCCCGCTCGGCCATGGCGGCCAGGCCTGGCAGGATGCGACCATCTTCGACGCCGTCGTGCTGTCGCTCGGCACCGACTTCTACAAGTCGTCGATGATCGATCTCGATCCGGCCGCACTTGGCGGCGACAAGATGGTCGAAGCCTTCGACCGCATGGCCAAGCTCAAGACCTATGTCGACAAGGACTTCTCTGGCCGCGACTGGAATCTTGCCTCGGCCATGGTCATCGAGGGCAAGGCCGGCATGCAGATGATGGGTGACTGGGCCAAGGGTGAGTTCCTCAAGGCCGGCCAGAAGCCGGGCACCGACTTCGTCTGCATCCGCTTCCCCGGGACGCAGGGCGCCGTCACCTTCAACTCTGACATGTTCATGATGTTCAAGGTTGGCGACGACAAGAAGAAGGCGCAGCTGCAGATGGCAGCCGACATCGAGGATCCGGCCTTCCAGTCGTCGTTCAACGTGGTCAAGGGCTCGGTGCCGGCACGCACCGACGTGCCTGACACCGCCTTTGACGATTGCGGTAAGAAGGGCATCAAGGACCTGGCGGAAGCCAGCTCCGGTGGCAAGCTGTTCGGCTCGATGGCACATGGTTATGCCGCACCGGCCGCGGTGAAGAACGCGCTCTACGACGTCGTTACCCGTCACTTCAACGGCGAACTCGACTCCAAGGCCGCCGCCAAGGCGCTGGCCGAAGCGGTTGCCGCCGCCAAGGGGTGAGACGCCGGTATGCGCAGCAAATCCATCGTGCCGGTGGCACGATGGCAGGCGGCGAACGCCTGGGAGCTGTGTAGCAGCGGGGCCACGGCAGGCCCTTCACCGAACTTCGTGCCCCGGCTTCGGCCGGGGCACATCCTGACCTGACAACCCAGAGGCTGGACCCCATGGCCGATCTCACCACGACCGCACCCCGCGCGGTGACGAACCCGCGCGCGACGTTGCAGGACCTGCTGCCGAAGATCGTGCTGGCGCCGAGCTTCGCGTTGATCCTGATCTTCGTCTACGGCTTCATCGTCTTCACGGCCTTCCTGTCGTTCTCGGGCTCGAAGCTTTTGCCCGATTTCTCGACCTGGGTCGGCCTGAACAACTATGTCAGGCTGTTCAACCATCCCAACTGGATCACGGCGCTGAAGAACCTCGCGATCTTCTCGGTGCTGTATATCGTCATCTGCAGCTTCATCGGACTGGCGCTGGCGATCTTCCTCGACCAGAAAATCCGCGGCGAGGGCGTGCTGCGCCCGATCTATCTCTACCCGATGGCGCTGTCATTCATCGTCACCGGCGTCGCCTGGAAGTGGTTTCTCGACCCCGGCATCGGCCTCGAGCACGTGATGCAGTCATGGGGTTGGGAAAGCTTCTCGTTCCGCTGGATCAAGGAAGGCCAGATGGCGATCTACACCATCGTCATCGCTGCGGTGTGGCAATCGTCGGGCTTCGTCATGGCGATGTTCCTCGCCGGCCTGCGCGGCGTCGACAACGAAATCATCAAGGCCGCCCAGATCGACGGCGCCTCGACGCTCACCATCTATCGCCGGATCATCATTCCGCTGATGCGGCCGGTGTTCCTGTCGGCCTTCGTGGTGCTCGCCCACCTCGCCATCAAGTCTTACGACCTTGTGGTGGCGATGACCGACGGCGGACCGGGGACTGCGACCTGGACGCCGGCGCTGTTCATGCAGAAGTTCACCTTTGGCCGCAATGAAATGGGCATGGGTGCTGCGTCCGCGATCATGATGATGATGATGATCTTCGCCATCATCGTGCCCTACCTCTACTCCGAACTCGGGGGGAAGAAGAAATGAGTGCCGCCTCCCAGGACGTCGCCACCCGTAACGGCATCTTCGCCCGTGCGCTGATCTATGCCGTTCTCATCCTGTTTGCGGTCTACTACCTGCTGCCGCTCTATGTGATGGTCGTCAATTCGCTGAAGCCGCTGGACGAGATACGCCAGGGCAACATGCTGGCGCTGCCGCAGCAATGGACGATAGCGCCCTGGCTGTCGGCCTGGTCGACTGCGCAGATCGGCGTCTCGCCGACGGGGCTGAAACCCTATTTCCTGAACTCGGTGATGATGGTGGTTCCGGCGGTGGCGCTGTCAACCATCCTCGGAGCGCTCAACGGCTATGTGCTGACCAAATGGCGCTTCAAGGGCGATAACATCGTCTTCGGCCTGATGCTGCTTGCCTGCTTCATTCCGTTCCAGATCGTGCTGATCCCGTCGGCGCGCATCCTCGGCCTGACCGGCCTTGCCGGCACCATCACCGGCCTTGTGCTGATCCACGCCATTTACGGCCTCGGCTTCACCACGCTGTTCTTCCGCAACTATTACGAGGCGTTCCCGACCGAACTCGTGCGTGCAGCACAGATCGACGGCGCGAGCTTCTTCCAGATCTTTCGGCGCATCCTGCTGCCGTCGTCGGGTCCGATCATCGTCGTCACCGTCATCTGGCAGTTCACCAACATCTGGAACGACTTCCTGTTCGGCTCGTCGTTTTCGGGCTTCAACTCGATCCCGCTGACGGTAGCGCTCAACAACCTCGTCAACTCGTCCACCGGCGTGAAGGAATACAACGTGCATTTCGCCGGCGCGATCCTCGCCGCTCTGCCCACCCTCATCGTCTACATCGTCTCCGGACGCTATTTCGTGCGCGGCCTGATGGCCGGCGCGGTCAAGGGGTAAGCCCATGTCGTTTCTCAAGATCAGCAATCTCTACAAGAACTACGGCCAGGTGGAGATCCTCAAGGACATCAATATAGAGATCGACAAGGGCGGCTTTCTGGTGCTCGTCGGCCCGTCGGGCTGTGGCAAGTCGACGCTGCTCAACACCATAGCCGGGCTCGAGCCGATCACCTCGGGCGAGATCTCCATCAACGGAAATTCGGTCGCCGGGCTGCATCCGTCCAAGCGCGACATCGCCATGGTGTTCCAGTCCTACGCGCTCTACCCGAACATGACGGTGGCCGGAAACATCGCGTTTGGCATGGAAATCCGCGGCGTGCCCAAGGACGAGCGCGACAAGGCGATCAAGCAGGTGTCCGACATCCTGCAGATAGGCCACCTGCTCGACCGCAAGCCGAGCCAGCTCTCCGGCGGCCAGCGCCAGCGTGTTGCCATGGGCCGGGCGCTGGTGCGCAATCCGCAGGTCTTTCTGTTCGACGAGCCGCTGTCCAACCTCGACGCCAAGCTGCGCGTCGACATGCGTACCGAGATCAAGCGCCTGCACCAGCGCATGAAGACGACGATCGTCTATGTCACCCACGACCAGATCGAAGCGATGACGCTGGCCTCCAAGATCGCCGTGCTCAAGGACGGCACCCTGCAGCAGTTCGGCACGCCGGCCGAGATCTACAACAGTCCGGCCAACATGTTCGTCGCCGACTTCATGGGTTCGCCGGCGATGAACCTGTTGACCGCGCGCCTCGAAAACGGCGAGGGCGGGCTCAACGTCATGCTCGAAAGGCCGGGCGAGAAGCCGCTGGCGCTGCCGATCAAGAATGCCAATGGTGTGCTCGGTGGCTATTCGGGCAAGGAGATCGTCTTCGGTGTCCGTCCGGAAGCACTGACCGACCCGGATGGTGCCGATCGCAACGCCAGGTCGATCGCCGAGGGCGAATGTTTGATCGAGGTGGTCGAGCCTGCCGGTTCCGACACCTTCGCTGTGACCAAGCTCGGCGGCAAGGAAGTGGTGGCGCGGCTGCGTGCCGACGCCGCGATCCATGCCGGCCAGAAGACGAAGCTCGCCTTCAACCTGGACAAGGCGGTGTTCTTCGACCCGAAGAGCCAGCTGCGCATCGCCTGACATGTCCGGACAGCCTGACATCGTCATCATCGGCTCGGGTGTCGGCGGCGCTACTGTTGCTGCAGGGCTCGCCACGACCGGCGCGGAGATTCTCGTGCTTGAGGCTGGTGGCCATATCGCCGACCGGCCGGAGAATCGCGACCAGCGCGCCATCTTCCAGCGCGGGCATTTCCGCCCTGACGAGACCTGGTATGAGGCCGACGGTACCGGCTTCAATCCGGGCAACTATTACAATGTCGGCGGCAATTCGAAGTTCTACGGCGCCGTGCTGACGCGCTACCGCCGCGAGGACTTTGACGAGATGCAGCATCTCGACGGTGTGTCGCCGGCATGGCCGATTGCCTATGACGACCTCGAGCCGTGGTACGGCAGGGCCGAAGAGCTTTATCAGGTGCGCGGTACGCTCGGCGAGGACCCGACAGAGCCCGTGCATTCGCAGCCCTATGGCTTGAAGCCCGTTGCCGACGAGCCCGCGATCTCGAAGGTGCGGGCACGCCTCAAGGCCAACGGCATGCATCCCTTTTCGCTGCCGCTCGGTGTCGATATCGAGCGCTGGCTGGCCAAGGGCAAGACGCCGTGGGACGCCCACCCCAACAGCTTTGACGGCAAGATGGATGCCGAGACGACGGCGCTGGCCGCGGCGCTGAAGCATGAGAACGTCAAGCTGCAGACCGGCTCGCGCGTGACGCGTCTGGAGTCGGCCGCCGACGGGCGAATCGTTGCGGTTCATTACCTGCGCAATGGCGAGGCAACAGTGCTGCGACCGAAGCTGGTGATCCTGTCGGCAGGGGCTGTGCAATCGGCGGTGCTTCTGCTGCGCTCGGCCAACGACAGCAACCCCAGCGGCCTCGCCAACCGCTCCGATCAGGTCGGCCGCAACTTCATGAACCACAATTCGACGGCTGTCATCGCCATGAGCCCCTGGTTCCGCAACGACTCGGTTTACCAGAAGACCTTCGGCTTCAACGATTTTTATCTCTCCGACGGCGAGGGCGGGCCGCCACTGGGCAACGTCCAGCTGCTCGGGCGCATCTCGGGTACCATCCTGAAGGGCGCGATGCCCGCCGTGCCGGAGTGGCTGTTGAATCTGACAACGGCGCATTCGATCGACTTCTACGCCATGAGCGAGGACCTGCCGTCGCCGGAAAGCCGGGTCATGGTCGATGGCGACCGCATCGTGCTGAAATGGGTGCGCAGCAACTGGCAGGCGCACGAGCGGCTGGTGGCCAAGCTCAAGCAGGTGCTGCGCAGCGCAGGTTTCCCGGTCGTCGTCTCACGCGCCTTCGACAAGCGCACGCCGTCGCACCAGTGCGGCACGGTAAGGATAGGCAGCGACCCCAAGGACGCCCCGCTCGACGTCTTCTGCCGCGCCTTCGACCATCCGAACCTGTTCGTGGTCGATGCGAGCTTCCTGCCGACATCGGCGGCGGTCAATCCGGCGCTCACGATCGCGGCGCAGGCGCTGCGGGTTGCCGACCACATCGCTGAAAAGGATCTGGCGGCATGAAAGTGGCGGCAAAACCGGTGGCACTGGTGACCGGCGCGCGGCGCGGCATCGGCCTTGCCGTTGCCGAAGCGCTTGCCAGGGCGGGCTTCGACCTCGCCATCACTGATCGCGAGGAAGACGTTGCCTCGGCAGAGGCGTTATCGGGGCTGGAGAAACACGGTGCGCGCGTGCTGTTCCTCGCCTCCGACCTTGCCGACCTCGACGGCCATGCCGGCACGGTCGACAGGATCGTCGGGCATTTCGGGCAGATCGACTGCCTGGTCAACAATGCCGGTGTCGCGTCCAGGGTGCGCGGCGATTTCCTCGAGATGACGCCCGAGAATTTCAACGCCATCATGGCGGTCAATCTGCGCGGCACGGTGTTCTTCACCCAGGCGGTGCTGCGGGCCATGCTCATCGCACCACCGACATTGCATCCGCGCTCGGTGATCAACATCACCTCGATCTCGGCCGAGATGACGTCGCCCGACAGGCTCGACTACTGCATGTCGAAGGCCGGGCTTGCCGCATTCACCCAAGGGCTGACGCTGCGGCTCGCCGGCACCGGCATCGACGTGTTCGAAATCCGGCCCGGAATCATCCGCTCCGAAATGACGGCGAAAGTCTCGGAGAAATACGATCGGCTCATCGCTGACGGCCTCGTGCCGGTCAAACGCTGGGGCGAGCCGAACGACATCGGCCGCATCGCGGCGGCACTCGCCAGCGGCGGCTTCGGCTTTGCCACCGGCTCCATCATCAGGGCTGACGGTGCGCTGTCGGTCGCGCGACTTTGAGATCAGAGATGACTTACGACTACATCATCACAGGTGCGGGTCCAGCCGGTTGCGTGCTGGCCAACCGGTTGAGCGAAGATTCCGATGTGCGCGTACTGTTACTTGAGGCCGGCGGCGGCGACTGGAACCCGCTGTTCCACATGCCGGCGGGCTTTGCCAAGATGACCAAGGGCGTGGCCAGCTGGGGCTGGGAAACCGTGCCGCAGAAGCACATGAAAGGCCGCGTCTTGCGCTACACCCAGGCCAAGGTGATCGGCGGCGGCTCCAGCATCAACGCCCAGCTCTACACGCGCGGCAACGCCGCAGACTACGATCTGTGGGCGAGCGAGGACGGCTGCACCGGCTGGGACTACCGCTCGGTGTTACCCTATTTCAAGCGCTCGGAAGACAACCAGCGTTTCGCCGACGATTATCATGGCTATGGCGGGCCACTCGGCGTGTCGATGCCGTCGGCTGCCCTGCCGATCTGCGATGCCTATATCCGCGCCGGCCAGGAGCTCGGCATTCCCTACAATCACGACTTCAATGGCAAACAGCAGGCCGGCGTCGGCTACTATCAATTGACCCAGCGCAACAAGCGGCGCTCGTCGGCCTCGATGGCCTATCTCGCCCCGATCAAGGACAGGCGCAACCTGACCGTCCGGCTCGGCGCACGGGTAACGCGCATCGTGCTCGAGAAGGGCAGGGCTGTCGGTGTCGAGGTCGCGAGCGGCAATGGCAGCGAAATCATCCGCGCCGAGCGCGAGGTGCTGGTGTCCTCCGGGGCCATCGGCTCGCCCAAGCTTCTGCTGCAGTCGGGCATCGGCCCGGCCGATCACCTGAAGAGCGTCGGCGTGCCTGTCGTCCACGACCTCAAGGGTGTCGGCGAAAACATGCAGGACCATCTCGACCTGTTCGTCATTTCCGAATGTACCGGCGATCACACTTACGACAACGTCGCCAAGCTGCATCGGACGCTGTGGGCAGGACTGCAATATGTGCTGTTCCGCACCGGGCCGGTGACGTCGAGCCTCTTTGAAACGGGTGGCTTCTGGTACGCCGATCCCGACGCGCGTTCGCCGGACATCCAGTTCCATCTCGGCCTTGGTTCGGGCATCGAGGCCGGCGTCGCCAGGCTCAAGAACGCCGGCGTGACGCTCAACTCCGCCTATCTGCATCCGCGCTCGCGCGGCACGGTGCGGCTCGCGTCCAGCGACCCGGCGGCGGCTCCGCTGATCGACCCCAATTACTGGGCCGATCCGCACGACCGCAAGATGTCGATCGAAGGTCTCAGGGTTGCACGCGAGATCATGCAGCAGGCAGCGCTCAAGCCATTCGTGCTGGCCGAGCGGCTGCCCGGACCGGACAAGGTGTCCGAGGAACAGCTGTTCGACTATGGCTGCGCCAACGCCAAGACAGACCATCACCCTGTCGGCACCTGCAAGATGGGCACCGACGATATGGCTGTCGTCGACCTTGAGCTCAAGGTACATGGCATGGAGGGCTTGCGTGTCTGCGACAGCTCGGTCATGCCGCGCGTGCCCTCCTGCAACACCAATGGCCCGACTGTCATGATGGGTGAGAAAGGCGCCGACATCATCCGCAACCGCGACCCGCTGCCACCGGCGATTTTCACATATGAGCGCAACGACACCCGACCACGGGCCAGGGCCGAGATAAGCTAGTTTCACCCGGAGGGCCAGGCCTCGCCCGTCACTCCTGCGAGGGGGCATGCCCTCAGTCCGTGGATTGGCTGCCTTTGTTCCGCATGGCCCGCGAACGAGCTTTCCGGGCTTTGCGATGATCGTGGTAGGGAACCTCGACCATTCCGCATTGCAGACAGTCGATGTACTTGCCGCAATTGGTTCCAGCACTGGACATCGTGTGTCCAACTGAGCGCGATCCGTTCAAGATGCTGGGTCTGTGACCCCTTCAGAAGGATCAGTTCGTTCGGCCGCGAGGTTGCCTTGACATAGTCAGATGCCTCCTTTGGCAAGAGGAAGTCGATGAACTTGCCGCTGTTCCTGTCCTCTGCGGTAGGGCGGGCGCGATGGCCGTTTTCGCCGACGAAAGTGAACTGGTCCGAACATTGGTAGGCGAGGTCGTATGCAAGTGCGGTGCCCTTCCTCGGGCTACCGGTATAGTCGGAGATAAAGCCGATCACTGCGCGCTTGTTGGCTGGCTGGGCATTGCGGAGAATGGCGATGGCGGCCGGAATGCTGTCGTTGGGCGCCTTCACCGTATCGACGATGAAGGCGGGGCCTCCGGCGGTGGCGAGGATGCCGTTCCTCCAGGGCTGGTCCAGTTCGGCCGGGGGGGCTTTTCCAGTATGGAGAGGATCAGGTCCAGGAATGGATGGCCCGGCGCAGCCGCAACGATCGGGGCAACCAACTGGCCGCGCAGGAATTCGTTTTCGTAGACAGTGTAGAGGCTTCCACCGTCATCGAACAATTCATCGACCGGGTGGACGCAAATGCTGTCCGCTCCGGCCATGTAGCCGCCCTGGGCGTACAGGATTTCGAAGCGCAGCAGGTCTGCGGCACCGGCATAAGCGCCGCGCTTCATGTACTCGTCGATCTGGGCGCGAGTCCTGAACGTGCCGTTACGGAGGAAGTCATTGTCGTAGAGCGTGTATTCCCAGTCCGGGTGTCGCTCGATCCAGCTCTGCATCCACTGCGACGGCTGCTGCTTCGGGCCTATCCAGATATGACCGAGCTTCCTGGGAATTTTCATGGGGTGCGAAGCTCCATAGGCCCAAGACAGGTGCCCGGCATGCGGCCGTCCAGCAGAGCCGTGGCGAGCAACCAGAAGGCGAAGCGTGGCTTTGGTGAACACTTTCTGGCGTGTGATGAGAGGCTCGTCAACCGAAAGGTCGAGCCCTTCTTTGCCGACCGCCCGAATGAACGGCCGGCGCATTGCCGAAGGTTGGCAACCTTTCGGATCTAATGTGCGGGAACTGGCCTTGCGTTGTGCCTTGCTGCTCAGTCTTGAATGGCGTGGCAGGCGACGTTGGCGCCGGCTGCCGAGTGCCTTAGTTCCGGCCGTTCCTTCTTGCAGACGTCCATCGCCAGCGGGCAGCGCGGGTGGAAGGTACAGCCGCTGGGCGGGTTGAGCGGGCTCGGAATGTCGCCGCCCAAGGGCGCGCGGTCGCGCTTCGGCGCTTCGAGGTCGGGCACGGTTTCGAGCAGCAGCCTGGTGTAGGGGTGTTGCGGGTTTTCGAGGATGATTTCGCCCGGTCCTTCCTCGACGAGGCGGCCGAGATACATCACACCGATGCGGTCGGTGAGGAAGCGCACGACCGACAGATTGTGGCTGATGAACAGATAGGTCAGCCCTAGTTTCTGCTGCAGCTCCTTGAGCAGGTTGAGCACCTGTGCCTGCACAGACACGTCGAGGGCGGATGTCGGTTCGTCGAGCAAAAGCAGCTCGGCCTCGGCGGCAAGCGCGCGGGCGATCGAGATGCGCTGGCGCTGGCCGCCGGAGAATTCGTGCGGATATTTGTCGGCGTCGCTGGGTGCCAGGCCGACGGTGACCAGCAGCTCGCCGATGCGCTTGCGGCGCTCAATGCGGCCAAGCTTTCGCGCCATGGGCTCGGCAATGCTCTGGCCGATGCGCCAGCGTGGATTGAGGCTGCCGACCGGATCCTGGAACACCATCTGCAAGCGCACACGCTCGCCGCTGTCCTTGCGGATCTCGACGGCGCCTACGGTCGGCCTTTCCAGTCCGGCGACGAGGCGTGCGACCGTCGACTTGCCGCAGCCGGATTCGCCAACCAGCGAGAAGGTGGTACCGGGGCGAATGGCGAAGCTGACGCCGTCGACGGCCTTGACGCTGCGACGCGGGGCGCCGGTTGCCAGGCGTTGCAGGAAGGGTGCTGAAACATCGAAGGTGCGGCCGAGATTGGCGACCTTGAGCAAGGGCTGTTCGGTGACGATTGCGTTCATGCGCCGCCACCATCGATCCAACTGCCGTCGCGGGCGACGATACGGCCGCGCTTGACCACCAGTGCGCGCTTCGGCCGGTCGACGACGATCTGGGCCTGGTTTTCACCTTCGATCAGCACGAGGCTGCCGTCGCAGCCGACATCCAGCCCATGGCCGGCGAGATCGAGCAGGTCGGCGCCGCGCTTCGTACCCATGTCGAGGGCAGCCGTCAGCTCGGCGTCGGTGCGGCAGTTGCTGCGCCAGGACAACAGCCAGCAGCGCTCCAGCATGTCGCCATTGCCATGCGGGTTCCAGGTGTCGCGCAACGAATCCGACGCCACAGCACAACGCACGCCATAGTCGGCAAGCTCGAACATCGGCGGGAAGGGGATGTCGCCGGGCACCGCCGAGATGATGCCGATGCCGGCCTCGGCGAGCAGGTCCATCATGCGGGCGAGCTCGTCGCGCGATGCGGTGCCGAGACAGAAGGCATGGCTGACGATGACCTTGTCCTGCATGCCAAGCGCCTTGGCGCGCTCGGCGATCAGGCCGAGTTCGTAGAGGCCGAGCTCGCCGCGCTCATGCAGGTGGATGTCGATCTTGGCCTGCTTGCGGTGGGCGATGCCGAAAATGGTGTCGAGATGGCCCTTCGCGTCGCCGTCGACGCTGGCCGGGTCGATGCCGCCGATTACAGAGGCGCCTTCGTCAAGGGCTGCTTCCATAAGCTCTGCCGTACCCGGCTCGATCAGCATGCCGAGTTGCGGGAAGGCGACGATCTCGAGGTCGACGGCGTGCTTGGTCTTTTCCCATGCGGCGAGCACGCCATGCAGATTGTCGAGCTTGTATTCGGGCGAGATGTCGACATGGCTGCGAATGTGGGTCGAGCCGTTGGCGACGCACTGGCGCATCAGATTGCCGGCGCGCTCGGCGACAGACCAGGGCAAGCTGCGGCGGATCTCGACCTCGTTGTCGATCATGGCGCGGAGTGAATCCGGCACATTGATGCTGTGCCAGGGCAGGCCCCACAGGATCTTGTCGAGATGGACATGCGCCTCGACGAAGGGGGCAATGGCGATCGCGCCCTTGCCGTCAACGACCGTGATGCCGTCAGGGCCCGTCACATTGCTGCCAATCGCCGCGATGCGGCCGTTCTCGATCAGGATGTTGCCCGCGCTCCCGGCATCGGGGCGGACATTGGTGAGCAGAAGGTTGGTCATGATTGCTGTTCCGTGGTCTTAGCGAAGGCGAGGATTGAGGACGTCTCGAAGCCAGTCGCCGACGATGTTGACGGCCAGCACCAGAAGCACGAGTGCGGCGCCGGGGAACAGCGAGATCCACCATTCGCCCGACAGCAGCAGGTCGTTGCCGGCGCGGATCAGGGTTCCGAGCGAGGGCTGCGACGGCGGCATGCCGAGGCCGAGGAAGGACAGGATCGCTTCGGTGAGGATGGCGACGCCGAGGCCGAGCGTTGCCAGCACCAGCACCGGGCCGATGGTGTTGGGCAGGATGTGGGCAAGCAGGATACGGACGTTGCCGACTTCGCTGATGCGGGCTGCGGCGACATAGTCCTTGCGGCGCTCGATCATGGTGGCGGCGCGCACGGTGCGGGCGAACTGCACCCAGTCGGCGACGCCGATCGCCAGGATGACGACGTAGAAACGCATCTCCTCGCGCATGCCGATCGGCATGACGATCTTGGCGACGCCGTCGATGAAAAAGGCGATCATGATGGTCGGGAAGCTGAGCTGGATGTCGCCGAGCCGCATGATGACCGTGTCGACCCAGCCGCCGAGATAGCCGGCGATCAGGCCGAGTGCGACGCCGATGGTCATCGAGAAGGCGACGGCGGCGATGCCGACCAGGATCGACACGCGCATACCGTAGAAGATGGTGGAGAGGATGTCGCGGCCCTGCTCGTCGGTGCCTAGCAGGTAGGTCGAGCTGCCGCCGTCGATCCATGCCGGCGGCAGGCGGGCGTCCATGATGTTGAGGGTGGCCGGATCGAACGGATTGTGAGGCGCAATCAGGCTTGCGGCGGCGGCACAGAACACCAGCGCGATCAGCGCGACAGCGGCGAAGATGACCGGCGGCGAATTCCTGAAACGCCAGGCCAGTTCGCTGTTGCCAAAGGCTTTCAGTCGGAGGACGAGCTGGCTCATTTTGCGCGCAACCTTGGATCAACGGCGAGATAGATAAGGTCGACGACCAGGTTGATCGTGACGAAGCTGAAACCGACGAAGGCGAGATAGGCGGCCATGACGGGGAAGTCGGCGAATTCGATGGCCTGCAGGATCAGCATGCCCATGCCGGGCCACTGGAAGACCGCCTCGACGACGATGGCGAAGGCGATCAGCGAGCCGATCTGCAGGCCGGTGATGGTGATGACCGGCAACAGGCTGTTGCGCAGCGCATGCGTCAGATAGACGGCGCGGTCAGACAGGCCGCGGGCGCGGGCGAACTTGACGAAATCCGTGCGTACCACCTCAAGCATTTCGCCGCGCACAAGCCGCATGATCATCGACACCTGGAACACGGCAAGCGTGATGGTCGGCATGATCAGAGCCTTGATGCCTGATGTGGTGAGCAGGCCAGTCGTCCACCAACCCAGCGTCACGACCTCGCCGCGGCCGAAGGCCGAGAGCCAGCGCAGTTCGACGGAGAACACCAGGATCAGAAGCATGCCGATCAGGAACTGCGGCATGGAGATGCCGAGCAGCGACCCAAACTGCAGGCTGCGGCTCAACAGGCCACGTGGCTTGAGCGCCGTATAGACGCCCATCGGGATACCCATGGCAAGGGCAATGACGGTCGCGCACATGACGAGCTCCAGCGTCGCCGGCAGGCGGGCGAGGATCAGGTCGACCACCGGCTGGCGGTTGCGATAGGAGATGCCGAAATCGCCGACCACGGCACGTTCGACGAAGCGCCAGAACTGGACGAAAGTCGACTGGTCGAGACCAAGGGCGACACGCAGTTCCTCGCGCTGGGCAAGCGTGGCGTTGACGCCGAGGATGTTGTTCACCGGGTCGCCGAGGAAATTGAAGATCGAGAACGAAAGCGCCGACACGACCAGCATCACGAGGATGACGCTGGTCAGTCGCGTGGCGAGCAAGGAAATCATCTCAGCCTCTGAAATGGAGAAGAGGCCGGGCGCGCGTGGCGCCCAGCCTCCGATCGATCGTCAGTCCATCGTGTAGTACCAGAACCGCGTGTATTCGTCGGCTGGTACGATGGCGTGGACCTTGTCGCTCATACCCCAGGTCAGGAACTGCTGGTGCAGCATGATCTTGCCGACCTCGTCGCGGTGCAGCTTCATCACCTCGGAGATCATCTCCTGGCGCTTCTCGGTGTCGTATTCGGTGCCGATCTGCGGGATCAGCTCGTCGACGCGGGCGTTGGAATAGCCTTTCGGGTTCCAGGCGCCGAGGTCGCCGGTGGGTGTGTGGAAGGTCGCCGAGATGATGTTATAGGCGTCCAGCGTCGGCAGGCCGGCCCAGCCGAGCATGTAGAAAGAGTATTTGCCGGCGGGCAGCTCGGTGTCGAACTGCACAGGCGGGTGCATCGTCAGCTGCGCCTTGATGCCGACCTTGGCGAGCATGCCGACAGTTGCCTGGCAGATCTGCTCGTCATTGATGAACGAACCGGCCGGGCAATCCATCGGCAAGGTGAAGCCGTCGGCATAACCCGCTTCCTTGAGCAGTGCCTTCGACGCCTCGATATCAAAGGGGAAGCGGACGTCGAGGCTGGCGTCGTAGAAGGGCAACTGCGGCGCCATCATGATCGCCGACGGGCGGCTGTTGTCGCGCATGATCGAGCGTTTGATGCCGTCGATGTCGATGGCCTGGTAGATCGCCTTGCGGACGCGTACGTCGGCGAGCGGGTTGGAATCGAGGCCGGGCAAGGTCTTGGACTGCTGGTCCATGCCGTAAAAGATGTTGCGCAGATGCGGCGCGCGCATGATCTGCATTCCGGGTGTTCCCTCGATGCGCGCGACGTCCTGCGGCGGCGCGTTGCGGATGAAGTCGACCTCGCCGGAGAGCAGGGCCGCGACGCGCGTGGCATTGTTGGCGATTGGCGTGTAGACGATCTCGTCGATGTTGTGCTCGCGCTTGTCCCACCACTTTTCGTTGGCGACGAAGACGGTCTTTACGTCGGGCTCGCGGCTGGCGACCTTGAACGGTCCGGTGCCGATCCCTTGCGTGATCATCGCGCCGCCGGTGTTGGTCGACAGGTCGAGCGGCTTCTGGGCGCCGATCGATTCCTGGAATTCCTTGTCGAGGATGTACCAGCCGGCAAAATCGTTGAGCAGCAGCGCGTATTTGCGCTTGAGCGTGATGTCGATGGTGTGGTCGTCGACCTTGGCGATCCCGGCGATCGGCTCGAGCAGGCCGGCGAAGGGCGAGCCCGGCGAACCGGCACGCCCATAGGAGAAGATCACGTCGTCGGCGGTGAACGGGTTGCCGTTGTGGAACTCCACGCCCTTGCGCAGGTGGAAGCGCCACTGAGTGTCGGACAGCGTTTCCCAGCTTTCGGCCAGGGCCGGCTCGATCTTGAGCTCCTTGTTCCAGCGGACAAGGCCTTCATAGACGTTGCCGATCAGGCTGAGCGTGAAATCCTCACGCGCCGCGTGAGGGTCCATCGAACTGATTTCCTGCGATTCAGCGAACCGCAGCGTCTTGGCTTCAGCCGCGCTGACGGCGAGGCCGGCGCAGGAGGCGAGGAGAAGGAGTTTCAGATAACGGTTCATCGGCTGTTCCCACACAGTTCTTGATTGTTGGACTTGTCTTGTCTCGTTCGGGCGTCGGCATGCCGATGGGCCAGGGCGTCGAGCATGCCGAAAGCCGCCGCATCCATCGGGTTCGAGAACTGGTTCAACAAGGCTGTGTGGCCGGCGTGACAGGAACGAAACCGCGATCCTCTCATCCCCCGAGGTTCGGGGAATGCCCATTTCGATCCGTTCTGATCTCGAGCACTTGTCACTTGGAGCCTAGCCTGTTGAGAGCCGACAGGAGGGATGATTTCACATCGAATACGCTTAGTCTACAGTGTTGTATGCGTAAAATGGCATCAATTGTATACAAACAATGCCTGAAATTTGAGCTGTTTGGCAGGGGCATGGGCGTGGCGAAACCAGCGCCGTCGCAACGGGCGACGCCATCGAAATCGAAGGCCATGTTCAGACCGCGGCAGCGCCATCCTTGGGGCGGCTGTTCTGCCGTCAGAGCGTCGTGCCGCCCTGGTGGATGAAACAGGCGGCGGATGTGCCGCCGGCATCGACGAGCCGGGGCAGTTCGCTGCGGCAGCGGTCTCCGGCCTTGGGGCAGCGCGGATTGAAGGCGCAGCCTTCCGGCCAGCTGCCCAGGCGCGGCATCGAGCCATCGATCTGGGCAAGCCGGTCGGCCTTGCGATTGAGCGACGGGATCGAGCCCATCAACCCGGCAGTATAGGGGTGGCGTGGCCGGTGGATGACCTCGTCGACCGGTCCGATCTCGACGACGCGGCCGGCATACATCACCGCGACCCGGTCGGCGGTCTCGGCGATGACACCCATGTCGTGGGTGACAAGCATGATCGCGGTGCCACGGGTCGCCGCAAGCCGCTTCAACAGCCCGATGATCTGGGCCTGGACCGAAACGTCGAGTGCCGTCGTCGGCTCGTCGGCAATGATCAGCTCCGGCTCGCCGGCAAGCGCCAGTGCTATGACGATGCGTTGGCGCATGCCGCCCGAGAACTGGTGCGGATACTGGCTGAAGCGGTTTTCCGGATCGGCGATGCCGACCTCGCGCAGCAGCTGCAGCGCCTTGGTGCGTGCGGTCTCGGCATTGCCCGGATGATGCGCGCGGATGGTTTCTGTTAACTGGCGCCCGACGGTGAACAACGGGTCGAGGCTGGTCAGCGGGTCCTGGAAAATCGCGCCGATGTGGCGGCCTCGCAGCTTACGCTGTTCGGCCTGGGGCAGATCGTCGATGCGCTGGCCGGAGAGATGGACGGTGCCGCCCGAGATGCGCCCGGGCGGCTGCAGCAGCCCGATCAGGGCGCTTCCGGTTAGCGACTTGCCGGCGCCGGATTCGCCGACGACGCCGAGGATTTCGCCCTGGCCGATGCTGAAGGAAACGTCGTCGACGGCGACGAGCGAGCGTTGGCGCAGCGGAAACTCGATGCGCAGATTGTGTACATCGAGGACGGCGGCAGCTTGCGCCGCCGCTCCCGGATCAAAGGCCAGTCCAGTCATGGGAGCACCGCCATGCGTTCAAGGGTTGTGCCAAGGGAAAAGGCATGTTCCAAGCAGCGACTGTAGAGGATAGAATACATACCAAGTCCTCCTTATGCCCAATTCACCAGGCCAGTTCACCAGGATCGTGACATGCTACGCGAGCTCCGCGCTTCGAAGACCGCCGTTTCGTCGAGCCAGAGCGGCAAGACCAAAAAGCGTGGCGGCCCGACCGACGAGCATATTCACGGCGAAATCTACGCGGCGATCATCAACCACCAGATCCGCCCGGCCACGCCCTTGCAGGAGGATGCGCTGGCGACTGCCTTCGGCGTCAGCCGCACCATCATCCGCAAAGTGCTGCAGCGGCTGTCGCACGAGAAGCTGGTCGACCTGATCCCCAACAAGGGCGCCTTCGTCGCCAAGCCTTCGATCGAGGAGGCGCGACAGGTGTTCGAAGCCAGGCGCGGCGTGGAATGCATCCTTGCGGAAAAGCTCGCCTCGACGATCACCAGGGAAGACGTCGATCGGCTGACGGCCATGGTGAGCGCCGAGGCGGAGGCAGTCGAGCAAGACAGCAAACATAGGCGGCTGCAGCTCTCCGGGGATTTTCATCGTGAACTCGCTTCGCTTGCCGGAAACGAGGTGCTGCGTGACTTCGTGCACGAACTGGTGTCGCGGACGTCGCTGATCATCGCGCTGTACGAATCGCCGGGTGCGGTGCCGTGCTCGTACAGCGAGCACAAGGAGATCGTGGACGCCCTGAAGCGGCGGGACGGCAAAAAAGCTGCGCAGTACATGGACCACCATCTCCGTCATATCGAGGCTCAGATCGACCTGTCCGACCACCCCGTGCGCGTCGACTTCAAGACGCTGTTCAAACCCTTGGCCTAACTGACCTTTCTCGTCGTTCCGGCGTTTGCGAGGCGCGTTTCGGGTGCATAGCCGGCGAGCTTGCCGCGATAGGTCTTGGGCAGCGGATAGGCGAGATCGCCGCGCTTGGAGGTCTTCAGGCCCATGCCGACAATGGCCTCGGCAAATTTGACGCCGGCAACCACGCCGTCGATGACGGGAACCTGCAGCCGGTCTTCGAGATAATGCGCAAGATCGGCCATGCCGGCGCAACCGAGCACGATGGCCTCGGAGCGATCTTCGGACAGCGCCCTCTCGCACTCGGCAAGGATGATCGCGCGGGCGTTCGATTCCGGCTTTTCCAGCTCCAGCACCGGAACGTCGGTGGCGCGCACGCGGCGGCAATGATGCTGCATGCCGTAGTTGCGGACCAGCTGTTCGGCGATGATGCGCGTGCGTTCGAGCGTCGTCACCACTGAAAAGCCGGTGGCGACGAAGCTTGCCGCGTGCATGGCGGCTTCTGCAATGCCGAACACCGGCGCGCCTGATATCTCGCGCGCCGCAAGCAGACCGGGATCGCCAAAACAGGCAATGATGTAGGCGTCGGCGGCCGGCCCATCCATGATCTCGTCGACAAGGCCGATGATGCTCATCGCTTCATCGTAGTGGCCTTCGATCGAGGCGGCGCCGGAGCGGGAGGTCACCGCCAGGATCTCGGTTGCCGGTGCTGCAACCGCCCGCGCCGCATCACCGATGAGATCGGTCATCGACTGGGTGGTGTTGGGATTGATGAGCTTAATTCTCATGCGATCCTCTGAAGCCGCTGGCCTCGCCGGGTGTCGGTAGTTCCCAGCCTTGAATTGTATACTATCATGTATTCGTATTGGATGTAATTTGCTGTTGTCAACACGGTATCTCGCGATTCTGCGGGATAGACGAATACGAGTGGCCGCCCGTCGCAGGACTGATGGCGGCGGGTTTGCGCACGGATGCCCGGGCTATCCTAGCTGGCAGCACAAGCATTTGAAGGATTTGGGATTTTGCTGCGCTGCAACGGGCTGCAGCGCAAAGCCAATCATTGCGTGGTTTTCCGGGGCGGCTTGCGCCTCAGGAGGCTATGCTAATTGTATACATGTTGAGTACGTCAGCTTCGGTCGAGAACAGACCTAGAAACCGCAGGCAAGGCATTCCTCGCCGTTCCTGTAGCGATATTCGGCTTTCCAATAGTGCGGGTCGTTGACCAAGGCATATTCCACATCGCCTGACATGGCGTATTTCTTCCTGAACGGACGCGCCAGCATGACGAACAGTCGACAGCCCGGCGGCCAGTCGCCGACCGAGAGAATACTGTTTCCCCTTGATAGCTCCGACATCAGGATCGCCTGCAAGGGCGACGCCATCCGGGGGAGGTCGGGCATGGGTATGCTCCAGTGATTGTCGAGTGACTCGGGCGACGAACAGCATCTGGCGGTTTTTGCTTGTCGGGAAGGAGGGTAAAGCGTTGCGCCAAGCGCCTGCAAGCTACTGCGGCAGAGCGCTGGCTTTTCTCGTCTCGCGAGGGAGCTCGCCGAACTCGTGCCGGTACTCGGCGGCGAAGCGGCCGAAATGGGTGAAGCCCCACTTCAGCGCGACGTCGGTGACGCTGGCTTCGCCCGCCACGAGGTCAAAACGGGCACGGCGCATGCGTTCGCGGGTCAGGGCACGGATGGGCGAGATGCCGAAGGCGTTGCGGTAAGCCAGTTGCAAGGTCCTGGGGGCTACGCCGGCGGCTTCGGCGATCTCATGCAGACCGATGGGTGCCGCGACATTGGCGCGGATAAATTCTTCTGCCCGCTTCAGGTGGCGGGGGGCTGCACCCGGCCTGTGCTCGTTGAAGAACAGGCTCATGTTGTTGGGCTGGTTGCGCAGGAACAGTTCGAGCAGGTGCTGCTCATGCAGAGCGTTGTGCAGGCCCGGGCCGTGCAGCGGTTCCTTCGCATCGGCGGCATGGAACAGCGAATTGGCAAGACGGCGCCATGCCTGCATCTCGGGCCGGGAGAAATCGATCAGCGGGTCGAAGATCAGCGGCCCCTGGATATCGCGGTCGAGCAAGCGCATGGCAAAGGCATGCAGCGGCGCCTTTCGCACCTGGACGAGCAACTGGGCGCAGCCCTGCCACCATTTCATCCTTGTCGCCAGGTCGGCGTTGAGGACGGAGGCGACGCTGCGGTCGGTCAGAAACTCGCGTGTGCCGTTGCGGACGGTGGCTGAACCGGAGATCGGCATCTGGATCAGGTAGAAGTCGCCGAGTTCGCCCGGATCGATCAGCACGTCGGCGCCATAGCTGATATAGTTCAGCGAGATCATCTCGCCGGGCGCATGATTGTGCGTGACGCGAAAAGCTGTCCTCTCACCGATGATGTCCAGTCGGTGATTGCAAAACTTCTGGGCGACCCGCTCCCTGGCGCAGTCGAGATCGTTCGACTGAAACAAGATATGGTCTGAAAGCGGTACCCTTCGGACGGACGCCTCTTCCATCAGCATTCGGGCAGACTAGCACCGATCCTCCAGCTGCCAATGAAAATGAGCGGCAGTAGGTCGCGCCGGCAGCATTTTTGCGCTTTCTGGATAGTCATCGCGCAATCCGGCTAGTGCTTTGGAGATACCCGCAGCAATCTGTGCGTGGAACAAATGAAAGGGTCGCCTCGGGTAGGCCCTTCGAAAGCAAAGGGAGCATCACATGAGCAATGAACTCGCCAAGGGCATCACGCGCCAGGGCACCGGCTATGCCGGCAAGACCTGGAACATCCTTGGACAGGTCTATTTCCCGAAGGCGGTGTGCGACGCCACCTTCGCCTTCGAGACCAACAGCGAGCCGGGCCAGTTCGTGCCCGTGCACATCCATCCGAACCAGGAAGAGTTCATCCTGGTGCAGGAAGGCGAGCTCGACCTCAAGCTCGACGGCGAATGGGTCAAGGCCAAGGCGGGCGATCTTGTGCGCATGCCCAGGGGCATTCCGCACGGCTACTTCAACAAGTCCGACAAGCCGACCAAGGCCCTGTTCTGGGTTTCGCCGGCTGGAATGCTGGAAGAACTGTTCAACCGGCTCGACAACCTCGCCGACCCGGCCGAGGTGGTGAAGGTCTCGGCTCAGCACGAGGTCAACTTCCTGCCGCCCGAAGCCAACGACTAGGCTGCCAGCTTCCAACGGGAATTTGCCTGGCGCGCGCGACACGGGTCGCGTGCGAAGGCCGGCTCGCGTCCTGGCGAACCCTGCATCCTGGCACACAAGGAACAGCAAGATGGTCGAGAAGAAGAAAGTCTGCGTCATCGGCGCCGGCGTCAGCGGGCTTGCGGCAGCACATGCCTTCAGGCAGCGCGGACATGATGTCGAAATCGTCGAGCGCGGTTACGACCTGGGCGGGGTCTGGGAGCCGTCGCGATCCTATCCCGACGTTCAGACGCAAAGCCCAAAGGATCTCTATCGCTACACCTCGATGCCGATGCCGGAGAACTATCCGGAATGGCCGAAAGGCACGCAGGTCCACGCCTATCTCAAGAGTTACGCCGAGCAGAACGGGCTCGTGCCGCTGATCCGCTACGGTACCAAGGTTGTTTCCATGCAGCGGCGCAATGGCGCCAAAGGCTGGGCCGTCGAACTGGAAACTGGCGACGGTACGACGGTCACTGGGGATTTTGACTTCGTTGCCGTCTGCACCGGCAATTTCAGCGAGAAACGCGAGCTGGTGCATCCGGGTCAGGACGCGTTCGTCGCGGCCGGCGGCCAGGTGCTGCACTCGTCCGAATACACCGATCCGGCGACGGTGCGGGGCAAGCGGGTCGTGGTGCTCGGCTTCTCCAAGTCGGCGACCGACATCGCCGTCAACGCCGTCAATTCGGGTGCAGCCGCCGTCACCATCGTCTATCTCGAGCCGGTCTGGCGTATTCCCTACTTCATCGGCGGCCTGATCAACTTCAAGCGCATCCTCTATGTCCGTGCCCAGGAGGTGATGTTCCCGAGCTGGAACCAGCCTCTGCTGGCGCGGCTGGCGCATGCCATGGCCAAGCCGTTCGTCTGGGCCAACTGGCGCGGGCTGGAAAGCCTGCTTTCGCTGCAGCTCAAGCTGAAGAAGACCGGCCTGAGGCCAAAAGTGCCGATCGAGACCAGCATCAACTGCTCGGTGCCGATCGTGACGCCGGGCTTCTTCGACATGGTCGCCGACGGACGCATAAAGGCAATCCAGGGCACTATTGCTGCTTATGACGAGGCCACGGTGATCCTGTCGGGCGGCGAGCGGGTCAAGGCCGACATGGCCATACTCGCCGTCGGCTGGAAATCCGGATTGCCCTTCCTGCCGGAAGAACACCGGCGCAAGCTTGTCGAGCCAGACGGGCAGTACCGGCTTTATCGCGTCATCGCCAACCCCGATTTGCCCGACATGGGCTTCGTCGGCTTCAACTCGTCATTCTGCACTGTTCTGAGTGCTGAACTCGCCGCCAACTGGTTGGTGCGATATGCGGACGGCAAGCTGGGGCGTCAGCCGACGCATCAGGAGATGACCGACAACATCGAGATGATGCTGCGCTGGAAGCGCGACGAACGCCCTGCCGCCGGCGTCTATGGCGGCCTGTGCGTCGCGCCTTATCATTTCAAACATTTCGACGAACTGCTGGCTGACATCGGCGCAACCAAACGGCGGCGCAACGTCTTGGCCGAAAACTTCGCGCCGCCAAACGCCGATGCCTATGCGGGCTATCTCAACAGCGCGCCGGATTATCGGGCGGCGTAAAAGGACGACGCAAACAACTGTGCCAAGTCCGGCTGTCCGTCGGGCGCTGGTCGATATTAGCAAGTGATATCAGAGAGTTCGGATGGTGGGCGTGACAGGGATTGAACCTGTGACCCCTGCAATGTCAATGCAGTGCTCTCCCGCTGAGCTACACGCCCATCCGATGGGGGCGGATACACCATTTTTGATCCGGCGCGTCAATAGCGTGTTTGGCGGAAAAACGCGCCGGATCATCAATTCCTTCAGCGGCGCGATCAATTCCCTTGGCGACGCTGGGGAAACGCCTATGCGGCGTGGAGCATCTTCTCGACTTCGTTGACGAGATCGCGCAGATGGAAGGGCTTCGACAGCACTTTTGCGTCGCGTGGCGCCTTCGAATCAGGGTTCAGGGCGACTGCCGCAAAGCCGGTGATGAACATCACCTTGAGATCGGGGTCGATCTCGGTTGCGCGGCGCGCCAGTTCGATGCCGTCCATTTCCGGCATGACGATGTCGGTCAGAAGCAGCGAAAAGGGTTCCTCGCGCAGCCGCTCGTAAGCGCTCGCGCCATTGTCGAAGTCACTTACCTGGTAACCTGCGCGTTCCAGCGCCTTGACCAGGAAGCGACGCATATCGTCGTCGTCTTCTGCCAGAAGAATGCGTGCCATAAGTATCCCGTCCGAATCAGCGGTCGAAGCCGCCCCCCAGCAGGGGCTTCGTTAACCATCTTGTATATGAGTCCTGGACGGTAAACATCAAGTGAATGCCGTGTCAGCAGAGTGACGCAAAGGCATAATAAGAGCCGACTTTCCACCGCCTGAACGACTGGACACTGGCGGCTGCAGGTGGCACTTTCGATAGATGAGTGAGTGCATTTCGCAGGTCCATCAGGAAAGATGACGCCAGCCGAAGATTTCGCCGAGCTGCCGCCGTTCGAAGTCCGGACGAGTGCCGAGCAGCGTGTGCCATTCGTGTTCAATTCGCCGCACAGCGGACGTTGTTATCCCGACCGGTTCCTCGCCATGTCCAGGCTCGATGCCGTCGCGATCAGGCGCTCGGAGGACTGCTATGTCGACGAGCTGTTCGGCGCGGCCGTCGCCTTGGGCGCTCCGATGCTGACCGCTCACTTCCCACGCGCCTATCTCGATGTGAACCGCGAGCCGTGGGAACTCGATCCCCGGATGTTCGCCGAGCCGGTGCCGCCTTTCGCCAATGTCCGCTCGGCGCGCGTCGCCGGAGGGCTGGGCACGGTGCCGAAGCTGGTGGGCGAGGGGCTGGATATCTATCCCGGCCGGCTGCCGCTGTCGGAGGCGATCGGGCGAATCGAATCCGTCTACAAGCCTTATCATGAGACGCTGAAGCGGCTGGTCACCCGGACCCATGCCCGGTTTGGCTATGCCGTGCTCGTCGACTGCCATTCGATGCCGGCGTCGGTCCGCCTCGGCGACAATGGCACACGGCCTGATTTCATCGTCGGTGACCGTTTCGGGACCTCTGCTGCATCTGCTCTGTCAGAGCGGGCAATCGGGCTGCTGGCGGCCATGGGTTATGCTGTGGCGCACAATAAACCTTACGCCGGCGGCTTTATCACCGAACACTACGGCCGCCCGGCCCGGAAGCTTCATGCGCTGCAGATCGAGATCAATCGCGGGCTCTATATGGACGAACGAACGTTCAAGAAATCCGCTGGATTTTATGCTCTTGCCGACGATCTGGCCCGGTTTTCCGGGGATCTCATGGCAATACCAGACTATCATTTCCTCGACCTGCCATTGGCCGCAGAGTAGCCGCCTGAGGCCGGTGGTTAAAAAAAGACCGCTCCGGAGAGCGGTCGAAGTCTAGGGAGGAAACGCCCAAGGAGGGCATGGACAGGAGAACTGTCCGAAGTCGAGATTATTGTGCGCTGCACAAAAGTCAAGGCGCCTTTGGGCTTTTTAATTCACGGTGATGTGGTTATTGCCGAGCGGGGTCGTGGCGTGTCATCCACGCCACAGTTGGAGATGGGGTGAATGATGGTCGACGCCGGGTTTATGCGACGGATCGCAACTGCAGCAGCAGCCGAGACGCTGCCGAGATTCCGGCGTCTCGCGGCGGTGGAAAACAAGCTTGCCAGCGGTTTTGACCCGGTCACCGAGGCCGACCAGGAGGCCGAGCGTGCCATCCGCGCGCTGATCAATGCCGAATTTCCCGATCACGGCATTCTCGGCGAGGAGCATGGCAGCGAAAACCTCGGCAACAGCCATGTCTGGGTGATCGACCCGATCGACGGCACGCGTGCCTTCATCTCCGGCCTGCCGGTTTGGGGCACGCTGGTCGGGCTGACCGTCGACGGCGATGCGGTCGCCGGCCTGATGTCGCAGCCTTTCACCGGTGAGCTGTTCTACGCCGACGGCAAGGGCGCGCATTACGAGGGCCCGGGCGGGCCGCGCAAGCTTGCCGTGCGCAAGACCACGTCGCTTGCCGATGCGACGATGTTCACCACGACGCCAAGCCTGTTCAAGGGCGAGATGCGCAAGCGCTACGACCATCTCGAGACCCAGGTCCAGCTCGCCCGCTACGGCACCGATTGCTACGCCTTCGCCATGGTTGCGGCGGGCCAGGTCGACATCGTCGTCGATCCGGGACTCAAGCCCTACGACATCGTGGCGCTGATCCCCATCATCGAGCAGGCCGGTGGCATCGTCACGACCTTCGAGGGCGGCCCGGCGGAAAATGGTGGCGACATCATCGCGGCGGCAACGCCCGAGCTGCATGCTGCGGCCCTGAAGGTGCTGATGGGCTGAAGCAGCCTATTCGACCGTCACAGGCGTTCCCGGCACGAAAGCGCTGAACGCCGCGAGCAGTTGCTCGCGGTAGATGTCGACTTCTTGCAGGATCTCGTGGCGGGCGCCATCGATGGTCAGCATTGAGGCGACACGGCATCCGTGGACATATTGCTCGACGTCGCGCGTCGAGACCACCTGGTCGGCCCCGGCCGTGACAATCAGCATCGGCACCTTGAGCGAGGCCATGAAGGCTGGGTCGCGCACGGTTTCCGAGGCCGTCGCAGCCGCCCGCAGCCAGGCGATCGTCGGCCCGCCGACGGAGAGTTCGGGATAGGTCTCGTAGAGCAGGATGTTGCGGCGATAGCGACGTTCGTCGCTGGTCAGCTTGTTGACAGCAAAGGGCGTGCCTTCGCGCGGCCGCGGGCCCCAGGCGGCGTAGAGCCTGCCGAGGCCGATCCAGCACAGCAGCGTCGTGATGCGCCTGATAGCTGACATCGAGAACGGCGCGCCGACGACCGACAGGAACGGCGCCACCAGCACCATGCGCTGAACGCGGTTGATCATCGCCGGTGCGGCGAGAAGGGCGATCAAGGCACCGCTTGAATGGGCAAGGATGAAGAATGGGCCGCGGCAGTCGGGCAAGACGATCTGCTCGAAGAAGGCCTCGAGATCCCTGACATAGTGGTCGAATGTCTTGACGTGGCCGCGGTGACGGTCGCGCAGCAGCCGCTCGGATGCACCCTGGCCACGCCAGTCGAAGGTGGCGACGGCATGGCCGCGTACTGACAAATCGCGAATGGTCTCGAAATACTTCTCGATACACTCGTTGCGGCCCGGCAGCAGAATCACCGTGCCCTTGAACGGGTGCGAAGTCGCGGGAAACAGGCCATAACGCAACTGCTTGCTGTCATGTGCGTTGAAGTGGCCGACGGTTGCCCGCTCGGGTACCGGATTGCCGGGGATTTCGTGGAACACGTCCGTCATCAGCGCTCGGCTTGGCACTCGCTGCCGTGGGATCTGGCGATACGAGGGTGATAGAAAGCCGCACCGAGAAAATCAAAGGAAATCCGTGCGAAGCGGAAACGCCAATCGGAATCGAATGAGGCCGAAGGCAGCTTGCGGGTTGCCTTCGGCCTCTGTCGTTCCGGGAGGAAGGGACGTTGCAACCCGGTTCGGCTTCGTCGGCGGCATTATGTGGTGCCGCCTGTTCTTGAACTTGGGTGCACTCTAGGCCGGCCGACCTGAACGGATACCGAAGGGGCGGTTCATCTTCGGTTCATCCTGGCGGCGGTGAAAAAGCTCTCGCAAAGATGTCTTGAAATGGCTTTGGGCGCCCCCCAAATGTCTCCTGCGGCGCCCAATATCGGGGCCGCTGATCACCGCCGGGACGCCAGAATGGGTTTCGGCACAGGTCATGCGCAAACCTTGTTGCTCACTGGAGAACACCCATGCGTCACGTTGATTTTTCCTCGCTCCACCGCTCGACTGTCGGCTTCGACCGTCTGTTCAACATGCTTGATGGCCTTGGCCAGCCTGACGGCGGCACCACCTATCCGCCCTACAACATCGAGCGCACCGGCGAGGACGCCTACCGCATCAGCATGGCGGTCGCAGGCTTCTCGGAAACCGAGATTTCGATTGAAGCCCATCGCAATGTGCTGACGGTCAAGGGCGAGCGCGCCAATGAAAGCGCCGGCGAAGGTTCGGAGCTGCTCTATCGCGGCATCGCCTCGCGTGCCTTCGAGCGGCGCTTCCAGCTTGCCGACCATGTCGAGGTCGTCGGCGCGACCCTCAAGAACGGCCTGCTTCACATCGATCTCAAGCGCAACATTCCTGAAGAGCACAAGCCTCGCAAGATCGAGATCTCCGCTGCTCCAGCGAAGGCCAAGCAGATCGAGGCCAACACGGTCAACTAAGACTGCTCCTCCCAAGCAGCAAAGGCGGCGCCTCCAGCGCCGCCTTTTTTGTTGTCCGCTATCCGTAACTGCGCCTAACGCAGCAGTTCGCTGAACCGGCCGATGTCGTCTGAGGTGGTGGCGAAGGAGGTGACGAAGCGATAGAGCGCCTCGTCATCGCTGATCTGCCCGGCGAGCGACGTCGGGGTCGGCCAGGTGTAGAAGGCGGCACCTGCCGCCTGGGCCTTTTCGGCAACATCCTTCCTGATGATGGCGAAGACCTCGTTGGCCTCAGGCTGCCAGCCGAGGCGCGCAACGGCCGAGCTTTCGAAAGCCTGGGCAAGACTCGCCGACATCGCATTGGCGTGACGCGCCGTTTCCAGCCACAGGCCGCCGTCGAAATAGGCGTCGAATTGCGCCGAGATGAAACGCGCTTTGGAGAACAGCTGGGCCGAACGCTTGCGCAGGAAGGCCATTTCCCTGGCACGGTCGAGATCGAACATGACGATCGCCTCGGCGCACCAGCAGCCGTTCTTGGTGCCGCCGAAGGAGATGATGTCGACGCCGCGTTTCCAGGTCATTTCCGCCGGCGAGACGTCGAGAGACACCAGCGCATTGGCAAAGCGGGCGCCATCCATGTGCAGCGGCAGCGCATGCTTGCGGGCGACGGCGGAGACGGCCGCGATATGGTCGAGACGATAGATGGTGCCGACCTCGGTCGCCTGGGTGATGGAAATCGCCGCCGGGCGTCCGCCGTGGACGTTTTCGGAGGCGTAGCGGCCGATCGCTCGCTCGAGATTGCCGATGTCCATGCGCCCGAGCGTTCCATCGACCGGGTAGAGCCGCGAACCATGAGAAAAATACTCAGGCGCGCCGCATTCATCCTCGAGAATGTGCGCCTCGCGGTGGGCAAAGGAAATGCCACCGGGCTTGCCGTATGCGGCGAGCGAAAGCGAATTAGCTGCGGTGCCTGTGGCGACGAAGAACACCGCCACCTCGCGCTCGAAAACTTCGGAGAACCGTGCATAGACGGCCTTGTCGAGCTCGCCGTCGCCATAGGCGCGGCTGAAGCCCGCAGCACTGGCATGCAGTCTCTCGGAAATCTTGGGGTGAGCGCCGGCCCAATTGTCTGATGCGAAGAACATTTTCGTCGGTCCGTAATATGGCTGCGGGAGACTGCGTGGCAGGGGGTAGGCGCGAGCTAGACCGGATTTGCCGATCTTCGGCAAGTGCGGGGTCCAGAAATCGATTGAGGCAGGAAAAGTGCTGTTTTGACCGGGTGTTCAAAAATTACGCCATGCGACGGTTTGACGTAATTTTCGGTCTTTGCAGAGGCGGAAAATTCGTGAATCGGTCTTGTGCGTATTCAAGAATTCTGTCATACAAAATTTAGGACAGCAGTGCTGTCTTATTTATCTGCCCAATACGAACCGGATTTGGCGTATGATGACGCTGCGTCCGGCTTCCGCTGCGGGCTAGGGTCAGGGCTGAGGTCGGAGCAATCCGTTCACGTCTGTCCCGACTGCGGTTTAGCGCCGACGAACGGCGCTGGGCCGCTGCATATCGAGCATATCTGAAGGTGAACGGATCGGCATACTGCCGTCCCAAGGCAAACTGCCCGGATCGGGCTGGAATGGAGATAGACGATGACGGAGTTGACGCCATCTGTGACGACGGGTTTTGTGCCGGCCGCGCAGACGAAAGCGGCCAACAATAAAACCGATCATCTCCGAACCACCACCGGCTATGCAGCGCATGGCCTCTACGATCCGCGCAACGAACATGACGCCTGCGGCGTCGGTTTCATCGCCCAGATGAAGGGCATCAAGTCGCACCAGATCGTCAAGGACGGTCTGTTCATGCTCGAAAACCTGACGCATCGCGGCGCCGTCGGCGCCGATCCGCTGATGGGCGATGGCGCCGGTGTCCTGGTGCAGATCCCCGACCGGTTCTTCCGCGAGGAGATGGCCAAGCAGGACATCGATCTGCCGGCACCCGGCCAGTATGGCGTCGGCCACTGGTTCATGCCGCAGGATGCTGCGACGCGCGAACATGTCATGGACATCATCCGCGAGTCGGCGCAGTCGGAAGGTTTGCCGCTGATCGGCTTCCGCGATGTGCCGGTCGACAACGCCTCTTTGTCGAAGGCACCTGATATCGCTGCTTCCGAGCCGTTCCATTGCCAGGTGTTCATCGGGCGCACGCCCGAAGTCGACGACGATGAGGAGTATGAGGCGCGCCTCTATTTGCTGCGCAAGGTCATTTCCGGCCGCATCTATGCCGAGCACAACAACAAGGACATCGGCGCCTATTGCGTGTCGCTGTCAGCGCGCACCATCGTCTACAAGGGCATGTTCCTGGCCTTCCAGGTCGGCGCTTATTACAAGGACCTTTCCGATCCGCGCTTCGAGACGGCGCTGATCCTCGTCCACCAGCGCTTCTCGACCAACACGTTCCCGTCATGGAAGCTGGCGCACCCCTACCGCATGGTCGCCCACAACGGCGAAATCAATACGGTGCGCGGCAACAACAACTGGATGGCGGCGCGCCAGGCCTCGGTCGACAGCGAGTTGTTCGGCAACAACATCTCCAAGCTCTGGCCGATCTCCTATGAGGGGCAGTCGGATACGGCGTGCTTCGACAACGCGCTCGAGTTCCTGTTCCAGGGCGGCTATACGCTGGCGCATGCCATGATGATGCTGATCCCGGAAGCCTGGGCCGGCAACAAGTCGATGGATGCCGACCGCAAGGCCTTTTACGAATATCACGCGGCCCTGATGGAGCCGTGGGACGGTCCGGCTGCGGTGTGCTTCACCGACGGCCGCCAGATCGGTGCCACGCTCGACCGCAACGGCCTGCGTCCCGCCCGCTACATGGTCACCGACGACGATCGGGTCATCCTGGCGTCCGAAGCCGGCGTGCTGCCGGTTGATGAAAAGAGAATCATCAAGAAGTGGCGTCTGCAGCCCGGCAAGATGCTGCTCATCGACCTGGTCAAGGGCCGCATCATCTCGGACGAGGAGATCAAGTCCGAGATCGCGACCAAGCACCCCTACACGAAGTGGCTGTCCAACACCCAGCTGATCCTCGAGGAACTGAAGCCGGTCGAACCGCGTGCGTTGCGCAAGGACGTCTCGCTGCTCGATCGCCAGCAGGCCTTCGGCTACAGCCAGGAAGACACCAAGCTCCTGATGTCGCCGATGGCGACGACGGGCCAGGAAGCAGTCGGCTCGATGGGCACCGACACGCCGATCTCGGCGATGTCGGACAAGTCGAAGCTGCTCTACACCTACTTCAAGCAGAACTTCGCCCAGGTCACCAACCCGCCGATCGATCCGATCCGCGAGGAGCTGGTGATGAGCCTGGTCTCGTTCATCGGTCCACGCCCGAACATTCTCGACCTCGTCGGCACGTCGCGCCGCAAGCGTCTGGAAGTGCGTCAGCCGATCCTCACCAACGCCGACCTGGAGAAGATCCGCTCCATCGGCCACACCGAGGAAAGCTTCGACACCAAGACGATCGACGTCACCTATGCCGCATCGGAAGGTGCTGCCGGCATGCAGGGTGCGATCGAGCGTCTGTGCGAGCGCGCCGAGGCGGCGGTCGCGGGCCGCTACAACATCATCATCCTGTCCGATCGCCAGCTTGGTCCGGACCGCATCGCCATCCCGTCGCTGCTGGCGACGGCGGCCGTGCACCATCACCTGGTTCGCAAGGGCCTGCGCACCTCGGTCGGCCTTGTCGTCGAATCGGGCGAGCCGCGCGAGGTGCATCACTTCTGCTGCCTTGCCGGCTACGGCGCGGAGGCGATCAACCCGTATCTGGCCTTCGACACGCTGACCGACATGCACAAGCGGGGCGAGTTCCCGCCTGAAGTGGATGGCTCGGAGGTCGTCGGCCGCTACATCAAGTCTATCGGCAAGGGCATCCTCAAGGTGATGTCCAAGATGGGCATCTCGACCTACCAGTCCTATTGCGGCGCGCAGATCTTCGACGCCATCGGGCTGAAGACCGACTTCGTCGAGAAGTACTTCACCGGCACGGCGACCAACATCGAAGGCGTCGGGCTGGAAGAGGTGGCGACCGAGACCGTCAGCCGTCACGAATCGGCCTTCGGCGAAGACCCGGTTCTGCGCAACGCGCTCGAAGTCGGCGGCGAGTACATGTATCGCATGCGCGGCGAAGCCCATGTGTGGACGCCTGACGCGGTTGCCTCGCTGCAGCACGCCGTGCGTTCGGGCTCGTGGGCGACCTTCAAGGAGTTCTCCGCCCAGATCGACAGCGAAACAGCACGTGCCCAGCAGATCCGCGGCATGTTCCGCATCAAGCTGGCCGAGGAGAGCGGGCGCAAGAAGGCCGCGCTCGACGACGTCATGCCGGCGGCCGAGATCGTCAAGCGTTTCTCGACCGGTGCCATGTCCTTCGGCTCGATCAGCCGCGAGGCGCACAGCACGCTTGCCGTTGCGATGAACAAGATCGGCGGCAAGTCGAACACCGGCGAGGGCGGCGAGGAGCCCGACCGCTACCTGCCGCTGCCCGGTGGCGGCGTGAACCCCGAGCGTTCGGCGATCAAGCAGGTGGCTTCCGGCCGCTTCGGCGTGACGACGGAGTATCTCGTCAACTCCGACATGATGCAGATCAAGGTGGCGCAGGGTGCCAAGCCCGGCGAGGGCGGCCAGTTGCCTGGTCACAAGGTCGACGCGACGATCGCCAAGACCCGCCACTCGACCCAAGGTGTCGGCCTGATTTCGCCGCCGCCGCACCATGACATCTATTCGATCGAAGACCTGGCGCAGCTGATCTACGACCTGAAGAACGTCAACCCGGCAGCCGACGTGTCGGTCAAGCTGGTGTCGGAAGTGGGCGTTGGCACGGTTGCGGCAGGTGTCGCCAAGGCGCGCGCCGACCACATCACGATATCAGGCTATGACGGTGGCACCGGTGCATCGCCGCTGACCTCGCTCAAGCATGCCGGCAGCCCATGGGAAATGGGCCTCGCCGAGACGCATCAGACGCTGGTGCTGAACGGCCTGCGTTCGCGTGTCGCGCTCCAGGTCGACGGCGGCCTGCGTACCGGCCGCGACGTCGTCGTCGGCGCTCTGCTGGGCGCCGACGAGTTTGGCTTCTCGACCGCGCCGCTGATCGCGGCGGGCTGCATCATGATGCGCAAGTGCCATCTCAACACCTGCCCGGTTGGCGTCGCCACCCAGGATCCGGTGCTGCGCAAGCGCTTCAAGGGCACGCCCGAGCACGTCATCAACTACTTCTTCTACGTCGCTGAAGAGGTGCGCGAGCTGCTGGCCGAAATGGGTTACACCCACCTCGATCAGATCATCGGTGACGCCGACCTGCTGGAAAAGCGTGAGCTGATCAACCACTGGAAGTCGCGTGGCCTCGACTTCTCCAAGGTGTTCTACAAGCCCGATGCGCCGCGCGAAGCCGTCCACTGGACCGAGCGCCAGAAGCATCCGATCGACGACGTTCTCGACCGCAAGCTGATCGCCGAGGCGAAGGCGGCGCTCGAAACGCGCCAGCCGGTGAAGATCGAGGCAACCATCCGCAATGTCGACCGCTCAGCCGGTGCGATGCTGTCGGGTGAGGTCGCCAAGCGCTTCCGGCACAAGGGCCTGCGCGAGGACACCATCTCGGTGAAGCTGACCGGGACCGCCGGACAGTCCTTCGGTGCCTTCCTGGCACGCGGTATCTCGTTCGAGCTGGTCGGCGACGGCAACGACTATGTCGGCAAGGGCCTGTCCGGCGGCCGCATCGTCATCCGCCCGTCGGATGACGCCCGGATCGTTGCCGAGGATTCAATCATTGTCGGCAACACCGTGCTTTACGGTGCGACCGAAGGCGAGTGCTACTTCCGCGGTGTCGCCGGCGAACGTTTCGCCGTCCGCAACTCGGGCGCCGTTACCGTCGTCGAGGGCGTGGGTGACCATGGCTGCGAATACATGACGGGCGGCGTGGTGGTGGTCATCGGCAAGACCGGCCGCAACTTCGCAGCCGGCATGTCGGGCGGCGTCGCCTATGTCCTCGATGAGGAAGGCGATTTCGCCGAGCGCTGCAACATGGCGATGGTCGAGCTCGAGCCGGTCCCTGAAGAGGACGACATGCTGGAGAAGCTGCACCATCACGGTGGCGACATCGCCCACAAGGGCCGTGTCGACGTCTCGGGCGACATGACACGCCATGACGAGGAGCGCCTGGTTCAGCTGATCTCGAACCATATGCACTACACCGGTTCGACCCGTGCCAAGCAGATCCTGGACGACTGGGCGAGCTACCGACCCAAATTCCGCAAAGTCATGCCGGTGGAGTACCGCCGCGCACTGATCGAGATGGAGCGCATGAGGATGGGCGTCGCGGCGGAGTAAGCCGTGACGATCTTCCGGCGGCGCCCGAACAGGGCGCCTGCCATCGCATGCTTCATTTGAAGTGGTGGAATTCTAAGCCCGCGCCGAGGTGCTGGGCATGACTGACGAGAGTTACGATGGGCAAGGTTACAGGTTTTCTCGAAATTGACCGGCAGGTGCACAAGTACCAGCCGGCTTCCGACCGCATCCGGCACTTCCGCGAATTCACGCTGCCGATGTCGAACAAGGAAGTCGAAAAGCAGGCTGCGCGCTGCATGGATTGCGGCATTCCGTTCTGCCATGGCCCGACGGGCTGTCCGGTGCACAACCAGATCCCGGACTGGAACGACCTCGTCTACAATGGCGATTGGGACAACGCGGTCCGCAACCTGCATTCGACCAACAACTTCCCCGAATTCACCGGTCGCATCTGCCCGGCACCTTGCGAGGAAGCCTGTACGCTGAACCTCGAGGACATTCCTGTCGCCATCAAGACCGTCGAGCAGGCGATCGCCGACAAGGCTTACGAGACCGGTTACATCAGGCCTTATCCGCCAGAGAAGAAGACCGGCAAGAAGATCGCTGTCATTGGTTCCGGCCCTGCCGGCATGGCAGCGGCGCAGCAACTCGGCCGCGCCGGCCACGACGTGCATGTCTATGAGCGCGAGAGCCGTCCCGGCGGCCTGCTGCGTTTCGGCATTCCTGATTTCAAGATGGAGAAGCACTATATCGACCGTCGTGTCGAGCAGATGACGGGCGAAGGCGTGACGTTCCATTGCGGCGTCAATGTCGGCGTCGACAAGCCGGTGACCGAGCTCCTGGCCGAGTATGATGCCGTGCTTTACTGCGGCGGCTCCGAAACGCCGCGTCCGGCGGGCATTCCCGGCGACGACCTTAAGGGCGTGCATGACGCGATGCCTTACCTCGTCCAGCAGAACAAGCGCGTCGGCGGCGAAGACATCCAGTCGGTTGCCTGGCAGTCGGAACCGATCGTCGCTGGTGGCCTGCATGTCGTCGTCGTCGGCGGCGGCGATACGGCGTCCGACTGCGTCGGCACCGCATTTCGCCAGGGTGCCGTGCGCGTCACCCAGCTCGACATCCGCCCGCAGCCGCCGGAGCGCGAGAACAAGCTCGCCGTGTGGCCCTATTGGGCGACCAAGATGCGCACCTCGTCCTCGCAGGCCGAAGGCGCGCAGCGCGAGTTCCAGGTGGCGACGCTGGAGTTCATCGGCGAGGAAGGCCAGCTGACCGGCGTGAAGTGCTGCGAAGTCGACGACAAGCGCAAGCCGATCCCGGGCACCGAGTTCGTCATCCGCGCTGATCTCGCCTTCATCGCCATCGGCTTCGCCGGGCCGCTCGCCGACGGTATGGTCAAGGAACTCGAGGGCAAGCTCGAGATCACCACCGACAGCCGCCGTTCGACCAATGTTGCCGCCAACGACCGCGACTACAAGACCAATGTGGACAAGCTCTATGTCGCCGGCGACGTGCGCCGCGGCCAGTCGCTTGTGGTCTGGGCGATCCGCGAAGGCCGCCAGGCCGCGCATTCGATAGATGCCGACCTGATGGGGTCGAGCGTCCTGCCGCGTTAAGCTGGCCGGAACCAAGCAAACAAAAAAGGCGCCGCGAGGCGCCTTTTTCGTTTCCGGTCGACAACCTTAGCGCCTGATGATGGCGGTCGTCGTTTCGGTTCCTTGCGCTGCAGGCAGCGGCTTTGGCGGCCAGGAGAAGTCGTCGATGCGGCCGGCAGGTGCTGCGGGGGCGATGCCTTGCACGGCAAGCTTTTCGCCAGGGGAACGCGGGTCTGTCTTGGCGGCCGTCTGGCCGCCGAGAAGCTCCGCGCCACCGTCGAGTTCCGGATCGGAGAGCGAGACCGGCACCGTCCGGTCGATGTTGACAGGCACGTTGAGTTCGCCTGGCGTCGCCTGCGGCAGGCTCGCCGGCACGACGGTTTCGGTACCTTGAGGCGTGATGCCGAGCAGCTTGTTCAGCGGCTTTTCGGCGAAGAAGGCGAGCTTGCGTTTGCCGGCGCGGGTGACGTTGATGCCGTCGTCGGCGCGCAGGCGCACCGGCTGGCCGTTGATGTCGGGGCCGCTGGTGACGAAGGCGCCGGCCTCGTCGACGAAGCCGTCCCAGACATCGACGAATTCGCTGCCTGCGGCTTCCGTTGCAGCACGGTAGATGTCGTTGAAGGCGAGCATGTCGGTGTTCATCTTCGACGACTTGAAGGCGGGCATGCCGACCCACAGGAACGGCACCTTGGTGTCGGCGATGGCCTTGGCCAGCTTGTCCGCGCGCGCCGCGTACTCCTTGGTCCAGGCGGCGCTCATCGGTGGCTCGCGGGTGTCGGCGACCCGCATCTGCTGGCGGTCGTTGGAGCCCATCATGATGATGACGGCGGCAGGCTTTTCCTGCTCGATCAGCGCCTTGGCTTTCTCGGGCCAGTTGTAATAGTCCTCGCGGACGAGGCCCGACGAGCCGTTGGTCTTGTCGATGACCCTGATCTTGGCATTCTCGGCAAAGACCGTGCCCAGCCCCTCGGCAATGCCGCCGCCGAGGAAGTCGCCGATGACCAGCACGACACGCGCGTCAGCCAGCTTTTCGACCACCGGAACGGCCGGATCGGCAGCCCTGCCGATATTGCCGGCGGTTGCCTTTGGCTTGCGTGGCGTCTTGCGGATCTTCTTGCGCGGCTGCGGCTCGTCAATGATGAAGGGATCGACGCGCGGTTCGCGGCGCGGCATGAACAGGTCGCGCAGGGACCATTTGCGCAGAATGCCTTCCTGCGCCACGGCCGGCGTCGGCATTGTCGACGAAATGGCGGTCAAGGCGACCGCCACCGCGACCAGTGGCGTCGTCAGGCGCAACAGCGAAAACCGCGGACGACGCGTCAATACCAATACAGCCTCCGGTTGCTAGTTACGCCGCAGGAACTTCAGCACTTCCATGCTCGGATGACCGTCCGGCGTCAAGCCCAGCTGTGCCTGGAATGCCTTGATTGCCGAGCGCGAACCCTCGCCGATCTTGCCGTCGCTCTTGCCGTCGTAATAGCCATGCGCCGACAGCCGCTTCTGCAACTCCTGCTTTTCCTCGAAGCTGAGCTTGGTGAACGGCCGCTTCCAGTCCTGCACCAGGCCACCATAGCCGGCGATCTCGTCGGCAAGAAGGCCGACGGCGAGCGCGTATTTGTCGGCGTTGTTGTAGCGCTTGATGACCGAGAAATTCTTGGTCATCAGGAAGGCCGGTCCGCCGCGGCCGTCCGGCACCTTGAGGGTGGCGACGTCGGAGCCGCGCTTGAAGGCCTTGCCGTTGGCGCGTTCGATGCCGAGCGATGCCCATTTGTCGAGCGTCAGCGATCCCGTCGGGAACTTCTGACCCGCGGGCAGCACCACTTCGTAACCCCAGGTCTTGCCGGCCTGCCAGCCGTTCTTCTTCAGAAGGTTGGCTGCGGTGGCGAGCGCGTCGGGCACGGAGTTCCAGATGTCGCGCTTGCCATTGCCGTCGGCATCGACCGCGTAGGCCTGGTAGCTGGTCGGGATGAACTGGGTGTGGCCCATCGCGCCGGCCCAGGAGCCGACGAGGTGACTTTCGTCGATGTCGCCGCGCTGCAGGATCTTCAGCGCCGCGATCAGCTGGGTGCGGGCGAACTTCGCCCGGCGCTGGTCGCCATAGGCGAGCGTCGCCAGCGACCGCACGACATTGCGCATCACCTTGTCGTTCTTGAGAATCTCGCCGTAGTTCGATTCCATCGACCAGATGGCGAGCAGGATGTAGCGGTCGACGCCATACTTGGCCTCGATGCGGTCGAGCCAGGGTTTCCACTTGCGCGCCATCTCGCGACCGACAGCAATTGACTGGTCATGGACGCGATTGTCGAAATAATCCCAGACGGGCGCGGTGAATTCGGGCTGAAAGCGGGCCTTTTCAAGTACTTCGGGGTCGGCCGAGGTCACGCCACGAAAGGCGCGGTCATAGGTCGAACCGGAAATCCCGTTGTCTGCGGCGACGGAGCGGAAGCTCGCCACCCAGCGCTGGAAACCGGCTTCGGCGGCCGCCGGGCCGGCCGGAAGCATCAATGCCAGCGAAAGGGCAGCGGCGCTCAGGAGGCCTTTGGCGGTCTTGCGAAGGGGCATTCTTTCCTCCTTGGAGAGATCAGAAACACGATTCATCGCCGATGCCGGTTATCAATCAGTTTACCATAGACCCGTTGGGGAACGAAAAGCGGGTTGAGGGATTGTCCACCTAGCTGTTCGGACAATCAAGATCGCGTGATCAATGGTCTTGCCCGCTGTCGCCGAATATGTGAACGCATTCAGTATTCATCAATTCGGGCGTGGCAAAGTTGGCGTCCGATACATCCCTCTATCGGACGACCAAGCAATGAAAAGAGTTCGCAAGGCAGTTTTTCCGGTCGCGGGCCTTGGCACGCGTTTTCTGCCTGCCACCAAGTCTATCCCCAAGGAAATGCTGACTGTGGTCGATCGCCCTGTGATCCAGTACGTGGTCGACGAGGCGCGCGAAGCGGGCATCGAACATTTCATCTTTGTCACGGGCCGCAACAAGGCGGTCATCGAAGACCATTTCGACGTCCAGTTCGAACTTTATGATACGCTGGCCCAGCGCGGCAAGACCGAGCAACTGGAGCGCCTGCAGCGGTTGCAGCCGGCCCCGGGCCAGACCTCGTTCACGCGACAGCAGGTGCCGCTCGGCCTTGGCCACGCAGTGTGGTGTGCGCGCGAGCTGGTCGGCGACGAGCCCTTCGCGCTGCTGTTGCCCGACATGATCATGCAGTCGGAAAAGAGCTGCATGCGCGAGATGGTCGAGCTCTATGCCGAGACCGGCAACAACATCATCGCCGTCCAGGAATGCGACCCGGCCGAGGCGCACAAATACGGCATCGTCGGCAAGGGCAAGTCGGTTCACACCGGCTTCGAGATCGAGGGCATGGTGGAAAAGCCCAAGCAGGGCACGGCACCCTCGAACCTGTTCATCAATGGCCGCTACATTCTGCAGCCGGAGATTTTCAAGATCCTGGCAAGCCAGGAGCGTGGCGCCGGCGACGAGATCCAGCTGACCGACGCCATGCTCAAGCTCGAGAAGATGCAGTCCTTCTACGGCTATCATTATCGCGGCCGCACCTTCGACTGCGGCTCGCCGGAAGGTTTCGTCGAAGCCAACGTTGCCTTTGCCTTGTCGCGCTCCGATCTCAGCAGGAGCATGGCCGGCGTCATCGAAGGGCTGCTCGGCGAGATCAAGCTGGGCAAATAAGCCACATGTCGCCTGTGCGTCAGGATTGGACGCACGGTGCGATGGCTTTCGGCCGCTGCTGCCGCTAGAAATACCCTGCCAGGTGCCCGCAGCGATGCGGGAGAATCGGGAACACGGTGCAAATCCGTGGCGTGCCCAACGCTGTAAGAGGGACCGTATCGGCAGAGGCCACTGTTCATCCAACGGGAAGGCGCCGCAGACGGGTTGAACTCGAGCCAGAAGACCGGCCCGGCAGACATCGACCTCCGCATGGTCAGGCGGAGGGAACCGACATGCTCGCCAGGGGATATGCGATGCTTGCTGACCAGTTGAAGGCCGCTTCAGGCTGTTTCGATATCGCCGCACAGGATGCCGTTTACCGCGCCATCTTCACGCGCCGCGACGTTCGCAGCCATTTTCTGCCTGATCCGATCGACGACGATGTGCTGGCGCGGCTGCTGCTGGCTGCCCATCACGCGCCGTCGGTCGGCTTCATGCAGCCGTGGAACTTCATCGTCATCAGAGATCGCGAACGACGCGAGCGGGTCCGCGACCTGTTCTTTGCGGCGCGGCAGCAGGAACTGCCTGAGATCGCCGAGGAGCGGCAGGAGCTGTACCGCAAGCTCAAGCTCGAAGGCATCTGCGAAAGCCCGCTCAACCTGGTCGTCACCTGCGACCGCAGCCGTTCGGCAAACTCTCCGCTCGGGCGATGGCACAATCCCGAGATGGACCTCTTCAGCACCGTCTGCGCAGTTCAGAATTTCTGGCTCGCCGCGCGTGCCGAGGGCATAGGCGTCGGCTGGGTCAGCATCCTCGATCGCGAGGCGCTGAAGCAGTTGATCGGCATTCCCGATCACGTCGTGCCGGTGGCCTATCTCTGCGTCGGCCACGTCAGCGAATTCGCCGACAAGCCCGATCTCGAGCGCCATGGCTGGGGATGCCGTCTGCCGCTTGACGAGCTGATCATGAGCGAGGTCTATGCGGGGCAGGGGGAGACGGCCTTGAAGACGGCCGCAACCGGTATCAGCGGTTTGTCTTCCGCACGCTAGCGCTGGATTCTCAGCCCGACGAAGACGCTGTTGGTTCTGGCGTCGCGGAACGGCAAGGTGCTGTCGAAGGTTTCGTGGCGCAACTTGCCGGTCAGGCCGGCGTAGCGGTTGAGCCACCAGGTCAGGCCCGCTTCGGCACTGAGCCTCAGCTCGTGGTCGTTCGAGCTGGCATAGTCGCGGTAGCCGACGCCGCCGGCGAGGAATGCAGTCAGGTTGGAACGGATCTGCCGTTCGATGCTGAGGCGGCCGTTGTAGAGCACCGAGCCGCTGTCGCCGGCAGTGGTCGAACCTTCGACCAGAGTTTCACCGGTCAGGCCGACGATGGTGCCGCGCATCGGCGACCATCTGAGGTCGGCGGCAATGGTGGCGGCCGAAACCGTCTTCAGTCGGTCGTCGTCGAAATCCTCCGAGATCCAGCCGGCCGAAATCTCGCCGCCGAATTTTTCGCCCGTGTCGATCTCGACGCCGGCGCGGGCGCCGGTACGCTTGGACGAGCGCTCGAAACCGGCGGTGTCGAAGCGCAGGTCATAGACCCGGCGGCCGAATTCGACCTCGCCAAAGGGCGTCAACGCCGGTGAGACCTCGTAGCCGACGCGGACCTTGCCGGTATAGAGCCTGGAGTCGCGGTCCTTTTGTGAGAGCGTGGTGCCGTCGGTCAGTTCCGCGTCGCTGTAGCTTTCGTCGACAGCTTCGCCGGTCACTCCGAAGCGGAACTTGCCGACGGCCTTTTCGACACCCAGCGCGCCGTTCAGCGTGTGCAGGGTCGGCCGCTCGGCGGTGCCGGAGATGACCACGGGCGACGACGTCGATTCCGGGCGCATGCTGTAGCCGAGCCGCGCCAATGCGCGCATGTCGTCGGCGAGATCGAGCTGCAGCCGCCCGTCGATGCCGCCGCTGAGATCCTTGACCTCCTGGCCGGAGATGGATTTTCGGTAGTTGCCATAGGCGTCGATGGTCGCCGAATGGCTCTCCCAATCGGACGCGGCGTTCAGCCTGAGAGTCGTCTCGGACAGAACGGCCGACTTTCCGTTAAAGCTGGAATCCGCATTCGACGTCGCGGTGACGCCCTGTTCAAGGCTCGGCTTCAGAACGAAGGTGCCGAAACGGATGCCAGTCGGCTCGAACGGGTTCGTATCCGGCTGAGGCCTGCGGCCTTCGATGGCGCGCTGGCGCTCGGCTTCGGGTCCGTTCTCGATCTCCGTTTCGGAATCGACGGTGCCCTGGCGCACGGTGCCGGTGGTCAGCTCCTCGTCGGCTGCCGGCACTGCTGGCCGCTCGGCAGCCGTAGGCACGGCGGTGCCGGCCAGCCGCTCGCGTGCCTCGCGGGCGCGCTGGCGCGCGGTCGTGGGCGGACGGGCGGATGACAAGGAGCCGGCCGATGTGCCTTCGGCGTTGGGCGGTTCGCTGAACAGATCGATGGCCTCAGCGTCGGCCTGGGTTGGAATCGCGCCGGGGCTGACCGGCTGGTAGGCCGGTGCCTGGTCCTGCGCCTGCTCGGCCGCAGGGCGCCTTTTGTAAAGCCGCAGGGTATTGTTGATGTCGTCTTCGCTGACCGGTCCGCGCAAGGCGGTTTCCTGGGCATGCAGCGGTGCGGCGCACAGCAACGTCGCCACGCTTGCCGTCGCCAGCAAGATGCGGAGTGCCGTGGTCTGTGTCCGTTGCTCCGGCCTGATCTGCGCCATCTTTCCCACTGCTTCGCCGACGCAAGGGCGTCGCACTTACCAACTGGTAAATCGCCATGGTTAACGGAGCGTTTCCCGCACGCCCTGAGAGGCTTCGTTTTGGGCGGATAATCATGGACAGCCGCACGCCGACGCGCTAACGCATGCGCCATGCACGCTGGATCGCTGAAAAAAGAGCCGGACGGGCAGGCGTCGATCGCCTCCGCGCTCCGCACCGTCACCATCGAGCAGGCCGGCATCGCCGCGCTTGTCGCAGCGCTCGAAGGCCCGCTCGCCGAGCCATTCGCCAGGGCTGTCTCGATCCTGGGCCAGCTCAGCGGCCGGGCGATCATCACCGGCGTCGGCAAAAGCGGGCATATCGGCTCCAAGCTGGCGGCGACCTTCGCCTCCACCGGGACTCCGGCCTATTTCGTCCATCCTTCGGAAGCCATTCACGGCGATCTCGGCATGATCACCAGGGAAGACGCGATCGTCGCACTCTCCTGGTCGGGTGAAACAGCAGAGCTCAAGGGTATCGTTGCCTATTCCCGGCGCTTTTCGATCCCGCTGATTGCGCTTACCGCCGGCGATTCCTCGGCCTTGGCGCGCCAGGCGGATGTCGTGCTGTCATTGCCGCGTGCGCCGGAGGCCTGTCCGCACGGACTTGCGCCGACGACCTCGACCCTGCTCCAACTCGTGGTGGGCGATGCGCTGGCAGTGGCTCTGCTCGAAGCCCGCGGCTTCACCGCCGATCACTTCCGCACCTTCCACCCCGGCGGCCAGCTCGGCGCGAGCCTGATGCCGGTCGGCGACCTGATGCACAAGGGCGAGGAAATGCCGATCGTCGCCATCGGCACCAAGATGCCGGAAGCGGTGAAGACGCTGTCCAGGAAGCGTTTCGGCTGCGTCGTTGTCGTCGACGAACAGGGCCGGCTGGCCGGTATCGTCACTGACGGCGACCTGGCGCGCAATCTCGATCGAAATCTCGCCGAGACCAATGTCGAGGACATCATGACCCGACAGCCCAAGACGGTGCCGCCGCAGATGCTGGCGGGCACTGCGACGGCAATGCTCAACGAGCATAACATCAGCGCCATCCCCGTGGTCGAAGGCGACAAGCCGGTCGGCATCATCCACTTCCACGATCTGCTCCGGGTTGGTGCCGCCTGACCGGCACCCTGCTGCCAGCTGCCTGACGCCCCTACTCAGCTTCGTCCGGACCGAGGACGAGCGCGCCGATGACCGCGCAGGCGGCAAGCATGGCCGCGCATGCCGACAAGACCGCAGTCGGGCCGAACAGGTCCAGCGCGGCACCGACAACGAGGGCGGCCAGCGGCGCCGTGACGAGGATCATTCCGATCGAGGCGCCGATCACATGGGCGCGCAGGTTCTTCGGCGCACTGGTCTGCAACAGGGTGGTGAAAACAGGTGAGAGCGGGCCGGCGGCGATGCCGAGAACTGCACCTGATGCAATCAGCGTGGGCACCGAGCGGTCGATCACGAGCATGATGACGCCGGCGGCCAGGCCGACGAAGGCGGCAACGAAGATACTGCGCAAGGCGGGCCGACCGCCGATTACGGCCATTGCAAGGTTGACCGCTATGGCACCGGCCGCGGCGGCGGTGAGATAGAGCCCCAATGTCGAAGCCGACTGCCCTTCGGCGCGCAGAATTGCCGGCAGGGCAACATTTTCGAGTGCGACGAAGGTGCCGGTGCCAAGGCTTGCCAGCAGCAGGGCCGTCCGCAGGCGGAGCGATCCGAAGATGATGCGCATCGCGCCAGCCAGTTCAGTGGACGCGGTTGAGGACATCTGCCGCAGGCGGAACTGGGGCAGGCTGAGCGCGGTCATCAATGCGGTCACGATGTTGAGTGCGGCGATGATCCACAACAGCGTAGAGGTCTCGACGATCGCCACCAGCAAGGCAGCGATCGCCGGCCCGACGATGGCGGCGCCGTTGTCGACAAGGTCGTCGATGGCATTGGCGCGCAGCAGCGGCATGCGCGCCAGACGCGCGATTTCGGGAACGCGGGATTCGATCGCGACGCTGCCGGGGCCGTCGAATATGGCGCCGAGCAAGGCAAGCGCGACGAGTGCACCGATGGTCAGCATGCCGAAGCTGTAGAGCAGGGCGGCGGCAATCGACGCTGCGCAGCCGAGCCCGACAGCGATCATGGCGGTCTGGCGGATGCCGAGTCTTTCGGCGACAGGGCCGCCAAACGCACTGCCGAGAATAGCCGGAGCGAGTGTCACGAAGGCGACGATGCCCATCCAACTGGCGCTGCCGGTGAGGTCGTAGACCAGCCAGGGATAGACGATGGCGGTGATTGCATTGCCCAGGCTGAAGAAGATACTGGCCAGCTGCAGCCCGGCAAATGGGGCGCGTGTCCTGGCAAGGCGCAAGGTGTTCATCACAGTTTCGCTGCGAGCCGCAGCATCCTTTGCTGGTTCTGGTTTCCAGGATTTCCGGGGCAAGCCTTGCCGGCCTGTGCCCGTCTGTCTCGCCTATGTCGTTGCTCCCGGCCTGAGAAAGCGGGTCAACAGCAGATGCAATGTTTTCTTTTGCTCGAGCGGCTTGAAGCCGGGGTCGACGGCGACGCGGCCGAACACGCCGTCGATGAGCGCGGAGATCCATTGGGCGCCGTCGGCAGGATCGAGCCCCGGCCCGATCTCGCCGCGCGCGGCGGCATCGCGCAGGATCAGGGCGAGTGCTGTGCGCATTTCGGCGTCATGGGCCGTGACGAGGGCTGCGATCTGCTGGTCGCGCATCGCCTCCGCCGCGATTTCGAGTGCGAGGCTCGAATAGGCCGGGTCGGCGGCCAGTTCGAGCACGATGTCCATGAATTTGAGGATCTCGCCGAACAGGTCCTGGCTGTTGTCGATCTGTGCGAAATAGGCCGCCGTCTCGCGGCGATCCTGCTCGACGATTGCCGCGATGATTGCGTGCTTGGTCGGATAGTAATGGAACAGGTTGCCGGGGCTCATGCCTGCTTCGGCGCAGATTTCCGCGGTCGAGGTGCCGTGAAAACCTTTCCGGGTAAAACAGGTGATCGCCGCAGCCAGGATCTGCTGCTTTTTTGCCTCGAACTTTTCTGGGTCGACCTTGCGCATCCGCGCTCTCATTTATTATTAGATTGATCAATCTAATAATTGAGCGTGGTCATGTGGTCAAGTCAAAGGGATGCTCCAGGGGGCTGGCGAGGTGCCGCTCAAGCGATCAGGAGAGCTTGCCTCAGACCGGCTCCACCACCAGTTCCAGATCGGTGTCGGCAGCGCCTATGACACGCACCTGCGCGCCGGCGGGCAAATCGGGGCCAGAGACCCGCCAAGTCGTGTCGCCGAGCTTGATGCGGCCCCGGCCTTCCCTGATCGGTTCGGCCAGCGTTGCCGTGCGGCCGATCATCTGGGCGCCACGATTGTTCAGAAGGGGCTGGTCGGATGCCTGTTCGCGGTCGCGAACGAGCTTCTTGCCGACATAGGCGGAGGCAAGCGAGAGCACCAGGAAAATCAGGACCTGCACCTGCCAGGTCCAGAACGCCGCGTCCCAGAGCAGCAGCGACGCCGAGCCGACGATCAGCGCGGCGATGCCGATCCACAGCAGGAATACGCCCGGCGCAAAGATTTCCAGACACAGCAGGATGAAGCCGAGCAGCATCCAGTTCCAGGGACCGAGTTCGGCAACGATGCTTGCGATCATGTGCGGTTCCTCAATTCACCTCGTCCGGTCAGAGGCTCAGCCCTGCTCGGGCGGAATCCTCGGCGGACGGGAGGCCTGGCGCTGCCCGCCTGCCGTGCCGCCGTCGCGGAAGACTTCCTTGGCGATCTCACCGATACCGCCAAGTGTGCCGATCAGCGACGACGCCTCCATCGGCATCAGGACAAGCTTGCTGTTGTTGGCTGTTCCAACCTTGGCCAGCGCCTCGGTGTACTTCAGCGCGACGAAGTAGTTGATCGCCTGGACGTCGCCCTTGGCGATGGCTTCCGAAACCACCTGGGTAGCGCGTGCCTCGGCCTCGGCGGAGCGTTCACGCGCCTCGGCGTCGCGGAAGGCGGCTTCCTTGCGGCCCTCTGCTTCCAGAACCTGCGCCTGCTTCATGCCCTCGGCTTCGAGAATCTGGGCGCGCTTGTTGCGTTCGGCCATCATCTGGCGACCCATCGATTCGATCAGATTCGCCGGCGGATTGATGTCCTTGATCTCGACGCGGGTGATCTTGATGCCCCAGGGGTGTGCCGCTTCGTCGACGACGCGCAGCAGGCGCTCGTTGATGGCGTCGCGGTTCGACAGCAGCTCGTCGAGATCCATCGAGCCCATCACGGTGCGGATGTTGGTCATGGTCAGGTTGAGAATGGCGTTCTGCAGGCCGGCGACCTGATAGGCCGCCTGCGGCGCGTTCAACACCTGATAGAAAGCAACGCCGTCGACGGCGACCATCGCATTGTCCTTGGTGATGATCTCTTGCGTCGGCACGTCGAGCACCTGCTCCATCATGTTCATCTTGGCGCCGATGCGGTCGATGAAGGGGATGATCAGGTTGAGGCCGGGCGTCAGCGTCCGGGTGTAACGACCGAAACGCTCGACAGTGTAGTTGTAACCTTGGGGAATCGTCTTAATGCCGGCGAACAGCACCAGGAGCACGAGAACGACAAGTACCGGGATGACGATATCGAAGCCGCTGAAGCCCATGCGAAACTCCCCCGCAAGTTGAGTGCGCGATTCACAAGTCGCGCCACATGCGTTGAAGACTTAAGGGCGTTTCAGCGGCGATACAACACAGCAAGCCGGAAATGTCGTCCGGCTTAGCGTGGGAAGGCGAACAGGTCGGCGTCGGCATCCCGGTGGCCGGAAATGCCGGCGCTGACGATCTCCGCCGCGATGCGTGAATAGGTGATGCCGTTGCCGCCATAACCCATGGCTGCATGGATGCGCGGGTGGCCGGGAATGGTGCCGATATAGGGCAGGCCGGTCGGCGTGGTCCCGAACGAACCGGCCCAGGCGAATGCCGGTTTGGCATCGAGTCGCGGGAAAAGCCGCTTCAGCTTCGCCGAAATGCGATCCGATTTTTCGGCGATCAGCGCGTCGCGTCGAACCTCATCGGCGAAATCCTCGTCCTCGCCGCCACAGATCACCCGACCGTCCGCCGTCGCGCGCAAGTAAAGATAGGGGTCGGAGGCCTCCCAGATCAGATGCCTGCCCGGCCAAAGCGCCTGCCTTTGTGGTTTTGTTGCGATCGCCCAGGTCGAGATGATCTTGTGGTCGGTGGCGGGTATCAGGTTGGCGACGAGTTCGTAGCCGGTCGCCAGCACGACATGGCCGGCCGTAATCGTCGGGCCTTCCGCCGTCACCACCACCGCCTCTTCGCGTCCGGTCTGGATGGAGACAGCCTCGACGGGGGCGTAGAAGCGTGCCTTGCACTCCAGCGCCCTGTGCAACAGCCCGGCGGTCAGCTTTCTCGGGTCGAGTGCCAGATTGTCGTGGCTCAGGATGGCGCCCTGGCGTCGGATGCCGCACTGGTCTTGCAGTTCGGATGCGGCAAGATAGGTGGCGTGAATGCCGGCAAGGCGCCGGGCTTCTGCCTCGTCGCGCAATGCCGGCGCATCCAGAACATCGCCGGCAAGATAGAGCGAAGACCTGGTTTCCATGTTGCAACGGATGCCGAGTTCGCCGACGCGCGTCCTGAGGTTCAACACCGCAAGACGCGAACGTCGCCAGGCACGTTCGGCCTGTTCACGGCCGATGCTGCGGGCGAGTTTCGACAGCGGTTGATCGATCTCGAACTGGACGAGCGCGGTGGTCGCCGCAGTCGAGCCGAGGAGTGGTCCGCGCCTGTCGATGCAGACGACAGCATGGCCAGCATCGGTCAGGGCTTCGGCGATCAATGCGCCGCTGATGCCCATGCCGACGATGGCTACGTCGGTCCTGATGTCGCGGGTGAGCTTACCTGTCGGAACGGACGGTGCGCGGTAGGCGTGCCAGACGGGCCGTCCGGTCCTGAGGTCAAGCTTGCGGGTCATAGACGGGCGGATCTCCCTGGCCCGTGGTCAACGCCGCGCACCGATGGAGGTTCCGTCGCCGGCGGTTAGACCCAGCCCATGAGCTCGCGACGCGTGATCGTCTCGATCACCGCCATGCCTTCCGGACTGTCGTTGAGGCAAGGGATGTGGGAAAAATTCTTGCCGCCGGCATGGTGGAAGATCTCGGCGTTTTCGCCGGCGATCTCCTCCAGCGTCTCGATGCAGTCGGACGAGAAGCCGGGGTTGACGATGGCGATCGACTTGACGCCCTCCTTGGCCAGCCGCTCGACGGTCTTGTCGGTGTAAGGCTGCAGCCATTCCTGCGCACCGAAGCGCGACTGGAAGGTGGTCATCAGCTTCTTGTCGCTCATCGCCAGCCGCTCGCGCAGCAGCCGTGTCGTCTTCACGCAATGGCAGTGATAGGGGTCGCCCCTCTCGAAATAGGGCTTCGGGATGCCGTGATAGGAGGCGAGGATGATCTCCGGTTCGAAGTCGAGCTTGGCCAGGTGCTGCTCGATCGAGCGGGCCAGCGCTTCGATATAGACCGGCTCGTCATAATAGGCGGGAACCGTGCGGATCGACGGCATGGCGCGGATCTTCATCAGCGCGCGGAACAGCTGGTCGCTGGCGGTCGCCGTCGTCGTTGCCGAAAACTGCGGATAGAGCGGGAACATGACGATGCGGTCACAGCCCTGGGCGATCAGCTTCTTGACGACGCTCTCGGTCGACGGGTTGCCGTAGCGCATGGCCCAGTCGACGACGACGTCAGGCAGGTCGCTGAGCGCTTCTGCCAGCTTCTCGCCCTGGGCGCGGGTGAAGGTGCGCAACGGCGACTCATCGCGATCGGTGTTCCAGATCTTCTTGTAGTTCTCGCCCGACTTCTTCGGCCGCGTGTTGAGAACGATGCCGTAGAGGATGGGATACCAAAGCACCCTGGGCATCTCGATGACGCGCGGGTCGGACAGGAATTCGCGGAGATAGCGCCACATCGACTTCTTGTCGGTGCCGTCGGGCGTGCCGAGATTGACCAGGAGAACGCCGACCTTGCCCTTGCGCACCGCCGGATGACCGTTTGGAAACGCGCCCAGTGCCTTGGCCGATGTCTCGTCGATTGTGGTCGTCAGGTTCATTCGGTGTCTCCGTTACGCGGGATACCTAATTGAATGGGGTGGGCATTCAATGTCGCGTCTGGCCGCACCCTGCAAGGGAATAGGGCAACAGGGCAGCTGGGAGTAGGGTTTTGTCGCCCCAGTACCTTATTGCTTACTGCCCTATTGCCCGATTCGCCTGCCCGGAATCTAATAACCCGCCCGGCATGCCGGGCGGGTTTGCTTAAGCAATTGGCCCTGTTCAGTTTGCCGACGGGATCGAAAGCGTTCCGCCGATATGCAGGTCCTCGGCCTTGGCGTCCGGGTTGGCCGCGGCAATCGCCTGCCACTTGGTCGCGTCACCGAGATAGGTTTTGGCCAGATCCCAGAAGGTGTCGCCGCGGGCAATGGTGTGCGACTTGCCGGCGGCAGCCGGTGACGCCGCAGCGGGTGCAGTTGCCTCGGCAGGCTTGGCTGGCTCGACTGTCGGCGGCGTGCCGGCGATCTCGCCCGAGGCGCTCGGCAGCGCAGGCGTTGCCGGTGTGGCTTCGGTCGTTGCCGCGGGGGCGGCTTCAGCCGGCTTGGCCGGCTCGGCAGCAGGCGCTGCGGCAACGGTCGCGGCGATCTCGGTGATGCGGCCGTCGAGCTTGGGCGTGAACGGACGGTTCTTGCCGAGATAGTCGGCAACGACCTGTTCGAGGCTCGGACCATAGTCGTAGGCGTTGGTGGCGTTCGACGCGAACAGCTTGTAGCCGTCGCCGCCCTGGCGGACGTAGTTGTTGGTCGCGACCGTATAGACCTTGGCTTCGTCGATCGGCTTCCAGGCGCCGCCGTCCATCACCTCGACCGATTTGATGCGGCCGGCATTGGCGGCGACCGATTTGTCGAAGGAGTATTTCAGGCCGGCGACCTGCGGAAACTTGCCCTTGCCTTCCTCGATCTCGCTGACGCCTGCCTCGAGCGAGGCGACGATGTCCTTGCCGGAGAGCTGGAAAGTGGCGAGCGTGTTCTGGAACGGCAAGACGGTGAGAACTTCGCCCATCGTCACCACGCCCTTGTCGATCGAGGCGCGGATGCCGCCGCCGTTCTGGAAGACGATGGTGACGCCCTGGTCCTTGACCCGGTCGAGGATGGCGTCGGAGATCAGGTTGCCCATCGCACATTCGCGGGCACGGCAATTATCGCGGCTGCCGTCGATCAGGTCGGTGGCCTCGGCGACTTCCTTGTTCTTCAGCTCTTCGATCGGCGCGCCGAGTTCCTTGATGCGGGCGAGAACCGCCTCGTCCGGCTTGACCGAGTTGTCGAGATAGATCGGGTCGCCCTTGGCTCCCTTGACCACGCCGTTGTCGTCGAAGGTGACGGTGAACTCGCCGAGATACTTGGAGTAGGACGCGGCCTGGGTGACCGGAACCTTGTAGCCCTCGGGGTTGTCGATCATCGTCGGGTAGGGGCCCTCGGCCTTGGCGTCGGTGTTCGACAACAGAGAATGCGAGTGGCCGCCGACGACAACGTCGACGCCGGGAATCTTGGCGATCAGTTCCTTGTCGCGGGGATAGCCGACATGGGTCAGCGCGATGATCTTGTTGACGCCCTCGGCCTTCAGCTTCTCGACTTCGGCGGTGATCGTCTTGATGTCGTCTTCGATGGCGATGTTCGGGCCGGGCGAGGCGATTTCCGGGGTATCGGTGGTGACGGCGCCGATGATGCCTATCTTCTGGCCGCCGACCTCGAGCACCAGTGACGGCTTGATGCGGTCGCCGACCTTGGACTGGGCATTCGGGTGGACGTTGGCCGAGAGAACCGGGAACTGGATCTTCTCGAGGAAAGGCACCAGCGCTTCTTCGCCGTCGTCGAACTCGTGGTTGCCCACGGTCATGGCGTCGAACTTCATCTGGTTGAGGAATTCGGCTTCAACCGCGCCCTTGTAGGTGGTGTAGAACAAAGAGCCCTGGAAGTTGTCACCGCCATTGAGCAAGAGAACGTTCTGGCCTTCGAGTTTCTTGCGCTGTTCGGCAATCGCCGTGACCAGGCGCGCGGCACCGCCGATGCACTCGCCTTTGCCCTCTTCTTCGGCGGAGCAGGTCGATTCAAACTTGTTGTTGCTCTCAATGCGGCTGTGCCAGTCATTGATATGCATGATGGTCAACGTATAGTCGGCGAATGACGGCGCGGCGGAATAGCCGAATGCCGAGGCCGACAAAGCCGCAATGGCAGCCAATCTTTTCATGATGAAATCTCCCGAATGACCCCCGCGAGACGTTTAGCGTCTTCGCTTGATCGGAATGTTACACATTCCTTGGCGCCATGTTCACATTCCGAATTTTCGGATGCAAGGGAGAATCGGAAACGAAAAGCCGGCTTACTTGCCGGGCATGGCTTCCGGCCGCGCCGGAAGCCTGAAAGGAGATGCCGTGCCCGCCGAAGCGGGCTTGGAATGCCGTCAGGCGGTACGCCGGGTCAGGGTGAATTGCTGGCCGGCCGAGCTGGTGCAGTTGAGCTGGTTGGCCGAGATCAGCAGGCAGTTGAAGCTGATCGGCGACTGGCGGATCAGCGACGTGCCGTTGATCTGGACCGAGTTGGCGCCAGTCAGGATGTAGGTACCATCCGAGAGCTTCTGGCCGGTGTCGGTCGCGACCGTCTGGAACGAGCCGGCGGCAAAGGTGGAGAGCCCAGTGCCCTTGGCGTCGAGCCAGGCACCTTCCACACCCGTCGGCGCTGGCCTCACGCCACCGCCGCCCGAAGATCCGCCGCCGCTGGTCGAACAGCCGGCAATGGCGGCCGCAAGCAAGGCAAGCACTCCGGCCGAAGCAATTTTGCGCGAAGTCGTCATGAAAGAATCCTCTCCTCAGTCCGCAGCCTTCAATCGCCCGATTTTGCTTTCAAGGCAAGGCTTTGCCGGCCGACATCGTCGGTCGGGCAATTGCGAATTGACTGCGACTGTGGCCGATTTGCCCGCCCGTTGGGCCGTCGGGACCGCATGGGTAGATTGACAGTTTTTGTAAACGATGCAACTTTCGTATGCCATAAAACACAAATGTTCTAGGCAGGGGATGTGCCTGGAGCAACTTAGACGCCTTGGGGAGGCAACATGGATTCGTTTCTGACCGGCCTGAAAGCGGCCGTGGACACGCTTGGAGCAACGGTACTGTTGCCCATCGTCATTTTCATCATCGCTGTGGTTCTCGGCGCCAAGGTGGGCAAGGCGTTCCGCGCCGCCATCACCATCGGTGTCGCCTTCATCGGCATCAACCTGGTGCTTGGGCTGATGCTCGGCTCGATCGGCGACGTCGCCAAGGCGATCGTCACCAACACCGGCATCCAGCGCGACATCGTCGATGTCGGCTGGCCGTCGGCTGCCGCCATTGCCTTCGGCTCGTCGGTCGGCCTGTGGGTCATTCCGATCGGTATTGCCGTCAACATCGCGCTGCTGCTTTTGCGACTGACGCGCACGCTCAACGTCGACGTCTGGAATTTCTGGCACTTTGCCTTCGTCGGTTCGCTGGCCACCGCCGCTACCGGCAGCCTCGGCTACGGCTTGGCGGTCGCAGCGCTCGTCGCAGCGCTTGCGCTGCTGTTCGCCGACTGGTCGGCACGCGCGGTGCAGCAGTTCTACGGCATTCCCGGTGTGTCGGTGCCGCATCTGGCCTCGGCGCAGATCCTGCCCATCGCCATCGTGCTGAACTGGATCATGGACCGCATTCCTGGCATCAACAGGATCAATATCTCGACCGAGACCATCGAGAAGCGCTTCGGCGTGTTCGGTGAGCCGGTCGTGCTCGGCCTGATCATCGGCCTCGTGCTTGGTGTGATCGCCTACTACAACGCCGGCGATTTCGGCACCGTGCTGTCCAAGGTGCTGACGACGGGCATGACGCTGGCTGCTGTGATGCTGCTTCTGCCGCGCATGGTGAAGGTGCTGATGGAAGGCCTGCTGCCAGTTTCGGACGCCGCCCAGGAATTCGTCCGCAAGCGCACCGGTGACCGTGAGCTGCTCGTCGGCCTCGACTCGGCGATCCTGATCGGTCACCCCGCCGCCATCTCGTCGTCGCTGATCCTGGTACCGATCGCCATCGTGCTGTCGGTCATCCTGCCCGGCAACCGCGTCATCCTGTTCGCCGATCTTGCAGTCATTCCGTTCATTGTCGCCATGACCGCGCCGCTGCTCAAGGGCAACGTCTTCCGCATGGTCATCGTCGGCACCGTCACGCTGGCGCTCGGCTTCTATGTTGCAAACGCGCTGGCGCCGCTGTTCACAAGTGCTGCCGTCTCGTCGGGCTTCCAGATGCCGGCCAATGCGGTGCAGATCACCTCTGTCGTCGACGGCTTCCTGTGGATCCCTTACGTGATCATCGAAGCGATCCAGGGCCTCGCCATCGCCGGCCTGGTTCTGCTCGCGGCGGTGATTGCTCTGCTGTTCGTCCTCTACCGCCGCAACAGCGCGGCATGGGAGCGTGCGGCGGGCGCCGAGGATGAAGCCGAGCAGGCAGCCCCTGCCGTCCGCGCCAAGGCTTCGGCACACGCCTGACATCGAAAACCCGGACCGGCGGCGCGTGCCGCCGGTTTCGGACACTGGAGTAGTTGAATGGCGCGAGCCCTGATGAACTTTCTCGATCCCCAAGCCATTGCCCTGGGGGTCGAGGCACAAGACAACGAAGCGGTCATCCGCCTGCTTGCCGGCAAGCTCGAGGCGCTCGGCTATGTCCGGCCGTCCTATGCGGGCGCCGTGGTAAAGCGCGAGGCGACGATGCCGACCGGCCTGCCGCTCGGCTACGCCCTCAATGTCGCCATTCCGCACACCGACCCGGAGCATGTCCTGAAACCGGGTATCGCGCTGGCCGTGCTGCGAAAGCCGGTGGACTTCGCCAACATGGAAGATCCTGACGAGGCGGTGCCTGTCGGCTACGTGTTCCTGCTTGCCATCAACGACAAGGACAAGCAGATAGATATGCTTCAGGAAATCATGGACACCATCCAGAGCGAGGCGGCGCTTGCCAGCCTCAGCAACGCCAGGTCGATCGAAGACATCGGCGCAGTGCTCGGCTAGCCATAGGAAGGGATTTACTCGATGGCCAAACAGAAGACCGTTCTCTTTGCCTGTGGCACCGGCGTCGCCACCTCGACGGCAGTCAACGCTACCGTCACCGAAGCCATGAAATCGCGCGGGCTGATCTTCAACGCCATGCAGTGCAAGGCGACCGAAGTGCCGAGCCTCGCCGACAATGTCGACCTCATCGTGTCGACCACACCCATTTCGGCGTCGGTGACTGTCCCAGTCATCAAGGGGCTCGCCTTCCTGACCGGCATCGGCAAGGACAAGGCGCTCGACGACATCGAGGCCGAGCTGCGCAAGTAGCTCCACCTCCGCGAGCAAGCAAAAAGGGCGCCTCGCGGCGCCCTCAGACTGCTGACAAACCCCTGGCGAGAGTTGGGGGTTTGTGATTCAGTGGGTGATGTTGAAGCGAGCCGGCCCTGAACAAACCGCACTTGAGATCGTCACGCTCGATCAACTGGTTCCAGTTGA
>JAESGW010000198.1_pt1 | contig 109065 bp, 108 predicted proteins | sample 9269791 | NCBI WGS metagenome assembly JAESGW01 (sample SAMN16773120, study PRJNA677053) | algae metagenome | isolation source: Aphanocapsa lilacina HA4352-LM1 and co-occurring heterotrophs from near cave... | place: USA: Maniniholo cave, near Haena, Kauai, HI | collected 2009-07-28 | reverse complement strand
CGTTTCGTTGCTCGCAACCGCAATTCGAATGTTGCGACGACCGCCAACTCAACAAGGTGAGAGGTCGTCGTGCGCGCGCGATCTTTACTCGATCGAGCACGTCGACCTCTCGACGCATGGTGCCACCCGCGATCCAGCTCCCACGGCCGCACAAGCACCGAGGCGCGCCCCTCCGCGCCAAAAGAGTTAACGGCCGCCTAACGACGCCTCTGTCCGAAACGCCGTTGTTTTCGGCCAAAATCGGATTATATTGTCATCTCAGCTGCAACCGCTGCTGATATTGTCGTAGGTGACCAGGCCCGTCTATCCAGGCGGGCCGTCGCCGTTTCAGGGTTCGTGGCGATGACTCGTTCAAATCGGGTTGATCATATTCGCATTACGTCGCACCCGGCACCGGGTGCCAAGCTCAAGTTTCCGATTCACTGGGGCGCGGCCACCGCGCGCGAGCGCGGGCCGATCATCGGAACGGTTTCGCGCCCGCAGGACCGCAACGTCATCGGCACCCATGGCGGTTCCTATTCGGTCTATCGCGCGCTCGCCGTTTCCTCCGGCGCGCTCGACCCGATAAGACGCCCGGATCTCACCAATACCCACCCTGCCGAGACCATCGGGCCATTTCCGCAATGGGCCGATCCGCAGCGCATCGTTTCGCTCGATCCGTGGGGACATCTTGCCGCTGAAAATTTCGCGAGCGAGATCGCCGAAGGCATCGATATCCGCCCGAGCATCGCCATCACGCGCGCCCGCCTCGATCTGCCTGAACTGCAGGCCGCGATCGAGGCCGGACGGCTGAAGCAGGATGGCGAGGTCGTGCATGCCAATGGCAGCGTCTCCGTGGTCAAGATTGCGATCGATCCGGTCTGGTACCTGCCCGGCCTCGCAGCGCGGTTCGAGACCACCGAGAACAATCTGCGCCGGCAACTGTTCGAGCAGACCGCCGGCATGTTCCCGGAGCTGGTGACGCGGCCCGACCTGCAGGTCTTCCTGCCGCCGATCGGCGGCACGACGGCCTATCTGTTCGGCGATGTCAGCAAGCTGCCGGATCACAGCACGAAGATCACCTGCCGCGTGCATGACGAGTGCAACGGCTCCGACGTGTTCGGTTCCGATATCTGCACCTGCCGCCCGTATCTAATCCACGGCATCGAGGAATGCGCGCGCGCCGGCCAGAGCGGCGGGCTCGGCATCATCATCTACAATCGCAAGGAAGGCCGCGCACTCGGCGAGGTCACCAAGTTCCTCGTCTATAACGCCCGCAAGCGCCAGGAAGGCGGCGATGCGGCCGCGCAGTATTTCGAGCGCACCGAATGCGTCGCCGGCGTGCAGGACGCCCGTTTCCAGCAACTAATGCCCGACGTCGTGCACTGGCTCGGCCTGAAGCGGATCGACCGCTTCGTCTCCATGAGCGACATGAAGCATGATGCGCTGACCAGCCAGGGCATCGAGATCGTCGAGCGCGTGCCGATACCCGACGACATGATCCCGGCTGACGCGCATGTGGAGATCGCGGCAAAGAAAGCCGCCGGTTACTACACGCCGGAGCGGCAGGAAGCTCCGGACAATCCGGTCGGCCGTTCGCTCGAGAAATATTGAGAGGCGGCGGCGTTGGCCCTTGCAGATCCGGAGACGGTAGCCGCGTTGACATTGCTGAGTGCGAAGGCGGTTCGCGAGCGTGCCCATCGCATGCTCGCGATCGGCCTGGAAGATAAGCTGCCGAACTTCCGCATCGACCTCGATCGCATGGAAGGCGTGGTCGATCTGGTGCTGGACACGACTCGAAGTGCCTATCCTTCGTTCGACGTTCCCTTTCATTCGCGCTGGCGGCATTTCGTCGCCAACGGGGACGATCGCTGGGCTGCCGTCGCCGGCCGCAACGCCTGGCTCGATCGCGCGGCCTGCGCGCGGGCCGAATTCGATCTGGCCATCGTCAGCGTCTTCCTCGATGCCGGCGCCGGTCCATCGTGGCACTACCGTGATCCTCACACCGGATCCTCCATCGGCCGTTCGGAAGGATTGGGGCTCGCCAGCCTTGCGATGTTCACGGACGGCGCCTTCTCGGCTCTTCCATCCGAGCCGTTGCGCGCCGACGCCGACAAGCTTGCGAATCTTGACGTTGCCGATCTCGCGCGCGGCATGCAGGTCTCGGACGCCAATCCATTGGTTGGATTGGACGGCCGCGCCGACCTGTTGCGTCGCCTGGGTAGACTGGTGGCCTCGAAGCCGGACATATTCGGCAGCCGCGACACGCCGCGGCCCGGCGGCCTCTACGATCGGCTTGCGACGCTGGCCGATGGGGGCAAACTGCCTGCGCCGACGATCCTGACTGAACTGCTGCAGCAGCTCGGGCAGATCTGGCCGTCGCGGCTGACGCTGGGCGGCATCGCGCTCGGCGATTGCTGGCGGCATCCGGCGCTGACGACCGCGGACGCCACCAGCGGGCTGGTGCCGCTGCACAAGCTTTCGCAATGGCTGGCCTATTCGCTGATCGAGCCGCTGCAGAGATCCGGCATCGACGTCACCGATATCGACGGTCTCACGGGCCTAGCGGAATATCGCAACGGCGGGCTGTTCATCGATACCGGCGTGCTCGCGTTCCGCGATGCAGGCGCGGCGCAACGAGAACACGAGGCAGGTTCACCGCTCGTCGTGGAATGGCGGGCACTGACGGTGGCGCTGCTCGACCGCATCGCCGACGGCGTACGGCAGCGGCTTGGACGCGACGCCACCTCGATGCCGCTGGCAAAAATTCTCGAAGGCGGCACCTGGGCTGCGGGCCGGCGGTTGGCGCGCGAACGCCGCGCGGACGCCTCGCCTCCGGTAAAAGTGATTAGTGACGGCACGGTTTTCTAGATCGAGGTTAGAGAGATGGACGGCGTTACGATCGTTAGCCACCCGCTGGTGCAGCACAAGCTGACGCTGCTGCGGCAGAAGGATGTTTCGACCAAGTCGTTTCGCGAACTCCTCAAGGAGATCGGGATGCTGCTGTGTTACGAGGTCACCCGCGACCTGCCGCTCGCCGATATCGACATCGAAACGCCGCTGGCGCATATGAAGTCGCCGCGGATCGCCGGCAAGAAGCTGGTGTTCGCGCCGGTGCTGCGGGCCGGCGTGACCTTTGCGGAAGGCATGCTCGATCTGGTGCCGACCGCGCGCATCGCCCATATCGGATTGTACCGCGAGCCCGAAACCTTCACGGCGGTGGAATATTTCTTCAAGGCGCCGAGCGACCTGCACGAGCGGCTGGTGATCGTGATCTCGCCGGTGCTGGCAACCGGGAACTCCGCCGTCGCCGCGGTCGACCGGCTGAAGGAGCGCGGCGCGAACGACATCCGGCAGGTGTGCCTGATCGGCGCGCCCGAGGGCATCGAGCGCATGCGCGGCATCCATCCGGATGTTCCGATCTGGCTTGCCGCGATCGACGAGGGGCTGGACGAAAACGGCTACATCGTGCCGGGCCTCGGCGATGCCGGGGATCGCACCTACGGCACGAAGTAGATCGCAATCGATTCAGAGCGTTGATCGTGTAGCGCCGCGGCGCAGGGATCAGTGAGCGGGTCGTCCCGGCACTTCCGGCAACGCATCGAGATGACACGCCACCCATTGTCCGTTTTCGGCCGAGCGAAGCTGCGGCTCCTCCGTCCGGCAGCGATCGAACACGTAGGGACACCTGGTGTGGAAGCGGCAGCCGCTGGGCGGGTTGATCGGGCTCGGCACGTCACCCTTCAGGATGATCGGGTTGCGAATGGCTCCGGGCTCCGGCACCGGCACGGCTGACAGCAGCGCCCTGGTGTAGGGATGCCGCGGCGCGGTGAAGATCTGCTGCTTTCCCGCCATTTCGACGATCTTGCCGAGATACATGACGGCAACGCGATGCGTCATGTGCTCGACGATCGCGAGGTCATGGCTGATGAACAGCAATGCGAGGCCGAACTCGCGCTGCAGGTCCTGCAGCAGATTGACGATCTGCGCCTTGACGGAAACGTCGAGCGCCGAGACCGCCTCGTCGCAGACGATCAGTTCGGGTTCGGCGGCTAGCGCCCGGGCGATGCCGATGCGCTGGCGCTGGCCGCCGGAGAATTCGTGCGGTCTGCGGCCCAGCGCGTCGCGCGGCAGGCGTACGGTGTCCATCAGCGCCGCAACCTTCGCTTCGAGTTCGGCGGATGATTTGGCGAGACCGAAATTGCGGATCGGCTCGGCCAGGATATCGCGCACGCGCATGCGCGGATTGAGGCTGGAGAACGGATCCTGGAACACCACCTGCACGCGGCGGCGCATGCTCTGCAGGCTTCCGGGCGAAAGGTCGTCGATGCGGCGGCCATCCAGCACCACCTGGCCGGCGGTGATGTCGAACAGCCGCAGGATCGCGCGCCCGACCGTCGACTTGCCGCAGCCGGATTCGCCGACAAGCGACAGCGTCTCGCCGCGCGCGACCTCAAAGGACACGCCGTCCACCGCATAGACCCAGTTCGATTTGCGGCTGAACAGACCGCCGCGGACCGGGAAATGCTTCTTGAGGTCGTTGACCTGCAGCAGTGGCGCGCTCATGCGGCCGCCGCCTGCTTGAGCGCGTAATGACAGGCGGCGATGTGGCGCGGCCCCTTCTCTTCGAGACCCGGGGCCACCTGCCGGCACAGATCTGTCGCCAGCGAACATCGCCCGGCAAAGACGCAGCCCTCGATCCGTCCCTTGAGGCTCGGCACCTGTCCCGGGATTTCGGCAAGCCGCCGCGCCGCACCAGTCAGCGAGGAGCCGAGCTTGGGCACCGCGCCGAGCAGGCCCTGCGTATAGGGATGACGGGGCGAGCGAAACAGCTCGGCCACCGGCGCCTCCTCAACCTTGCGGCCGGCATACATGACCATGACGCGCTCGGCGATTTCGGCGACCACGCCGAGATCGTGCGTGATCAGGACGATCGCCGCGCCGACGCGGCGCTTGAGGTCCAGCATCAATTGCAGGATCTGCGCCTGGATCGTGACATCGAGCGCGGTCGTAGGTTCATCTGCGATCAGGAGCTTTGGATTGCAGGCGAGCGCCATGGCGATCATCACGCGCTGGCGCATGCCGCCGGAAAGCTGGTGCGGGTACTCACGCACGCGCCGCGCAGGCTCGGGGATGCCGACCACGGTCAGCATCTCGATGGCGCGCGCCTCGGCGGCCTGTTTGTCCAGCCCCTGATGCATCCGCAGCGTTTCGCCGATCTGGCGGCCGACCGTCAGCACCGGATTGAGGCTCGTCATCGGCTCCTGAAAAATCATCGAAATGTCGTTGCCGCGAATGGCGCGCATCTCACGCTCCGAGAGTTGCAAGAGATCCTTGCCCTGGAAGCGGATTGAACCTGCGATCTTGCCCGGCGGTTCGGCGATGAGCCGCATCAGCGACATCGAGGTGACCGACTTGCCGCAGCCGGATTCGCCGACGATAGCCAGCGTCTCGCCTTCGTCGACATGGAAGGAGACGCCGTCGACAGCCCGATTGATGCCCTCGGGGGTGCGAAAATGGGTCTGAAGATTGTCGACTTCGAGCAATGCCATCAGAGACTCTTGGCCATTCGCGGATCGAGCGCATCGCGCAGGCCGTCGCCCAGCAGATTGACGGCAAGCACGGTGACGGACAGAAACGCGGCGGGGAAGAACACGATGTAGGGCTTGACCTGCCACAGCGCCCTGCCCTCGGCCATGATGTTGCCCCAGGACGGAATGGTCGGCGGTGTGCCGGCGCCGATGAAAGAGAGGATCGACTCCACGATCATGGCGCTGGCGCAGATGTATGTTGCCTGGACAAGCATCGGCGCCAGCGTGTTGGGCAGGATATGGCGCAGGATCACCATCGGCGTTCGCGTGCCGGAGGCCGTGGCGGCGTCGACATAGGGCTGCTCGCGCAGCGAAAGCACGACACTGCGCACCAGCCGCGAGACGCGCGGGATTTCGGCAACCGTAATCGCCAGGATGACGTTGCCGACGCTCGCCCGCGTCAGCGCCATCAGCGCGACGGCAAGCAGGATCGGCGGGATCGACATCAGCCCGTCCATGAACCGCATCAGGATGCCGTCCGCCCAGCGTACGAAGCCCGAGACGAGTCCGATGGCGAGGCCCGCGAGCGAGGCCAGCACGGCGACCGACAGGCCGACGGTGAGCGAGACCCGCGCCCCGTAGAGCACGCGCGAATAGATGTCACGACCAAGTATGTCGGTGCCGAACCAGTAGTCCGCGGACGGCAAGCGCGTCCGCTTCGCCGGCGAGATCGCGGTCGGGTCGACGGTCCCTAGCCAGGGCGCGAAGATGCCGATCAATACGAGGCAAAGCAGCAAGGCGCCGCCGATCGTGACCGTCGGATGATTGCGCAGGAAGCCGAGCACGCCGCGCCGGATCTTCACCGGCAGCATCAGGTCCGGCAGTTGCGGCGCAATGACGAGGCCCGGCGGCACCGGCACCGTGCTTGACGTGGAGATGCTCAATAGCGGATCCTCGGATCGACCAGGGTGTAGGTGACGTCAACCAGCAGGTTGACGAGCACGTAGACGAAGCTGAACAGCAGTACGATGCCCTGGATGACAGGGTAGTCGCGGCGCAGGATGGCATCGATGGTCAACCGGCCAAGCCCCGGAATCGCGAACACGCTTTCGGTCACCACCGCGCCGCCGATCAAGAGCGCGATGCCGATGCCGATGACAGTCACGATCGGAACCGCAGCGTTCTTCAGCGCATGAACAAACAGGATGTTGCGCTGGCCGAGGCCCTTGGCGCGGGCGGTCCGGACATAATCCTGCTGCAGCACCTCGAGCATGGAAGCGCGGGTAATGCGCGCGATCAGCGCGATGTAGACGCTGCCAAGCGCCAGCGCGGGAAGAATGAGGTTCTGCAGCCACGGCCAGAGGCCTGCCGCCAGCGGCGTATAGCCCTGAACGGGCAGCCATTCGAACTGCAGCGCGAACACGAAGGCCAGCACGTATCCGACGACAAAGACGGGAAGCGAGAAGGCGAACACGGCGAATGCCATGATGGTGCGGTCGACCCAGCTTCCCGCCTTCCACGCCGCCGCGACCCCGAGCGGCACCGCGATCAGGATGGTCAGGACGAGCGTGATCGCCATCAGCGAGAACGTCGGCTCGATGCGCTGCGCGATCATCGCGGCGACCGGCATGTTGGTGAAGATCGAGGTGCCGAGATTGCCGTGCAGGATTTGCCAGAGCCAGGTCCCGAACTGGACCAGGAACGGCCGGTCGAGGCCGAGGCCCTGGCGAATACGCTCGACGTCGGCCGGGCTCGCCTGGTCGCCGGCGATCACCGCCGCCGGGTCGCCCGGCGCGATGTAAAGCAGGCTGAACACGAACAGCGCGACGATCGCCATCACGGGCAAGGTCGATAGGACGCGGCGAAAGATGTACGAGAGCATCGGCTCACCGCGCCGTCATGCGGACTTCGACACGCCCCAGAAGAACGGCAGCGGCCCCTTCGCGATGCCGGAGACGTTCTTGCGCCACGCCGTGTAGCTCAGGAAGAAGCCGGTCGGCGCGTAGACCACATCGTCGAGCGCCGCCTTGTTGAGGCGCTTCACCGCGGACTTCTCTTCATCGACATTCTTGGCGGCGAACCATGCCAGCACCTCCTTCTCGACGGGCTCGCTCGTCGGCCAGCCAAACCACGCCTTGTCGCCATTGGCGCGAATGGCGTTGTAGGCGGCAGGGTTGATGCAGTCCGCGCCGGCGTGCCAGGTGTGAAACATCCCCCATCCGCCCTGGCCCGGCGGCGTCTTCTGGGCGCGGCGCGAACCGACCGTGCCCCAATCGGTCGCGACGAAGTCCACGTTCATGCCGATCTGCTTGAGCAGGTCCGCGGTAACATCGCCCTGCGCCTTGGTGATCGGCTGGTCCTGTGCCACGACGCAGGTGACTGGCTGGCCTGAATAGCCGCTCTCGGCCAGCATCTTCTTGGCCATCGCAAGATCGCGCTTGCCCTTCAGGATCTCACCGCCCTCCTCCGTGTAGAGCGGCGTATCCGGCGTGAAGAAGCCCGGCAGCGGTTTCCACAGCGCGGTATCGTCGCCAACCAGCGCGCGCATATAGTCTTCCTGGTTCAGCGCCGCGAGCACGGCGCGACGCACCTTCACATCGTTGAAGGGCGGATGCAGGTGATTCATCCGGAACGAACCGATGTTGCCGAGCGGATCGGCGATATCGACGTTGATGTTGCGGTTCTTCTTCAGCGACGGCACCAGATCGGTGATCGGGCTCTCCCACCAGTCGACCTCGCCACTCTGCAGCGCGGCCGCCGCGGTCGCGGGATCCGGGATGACGACCCATTCGATGCGGTCGACCAGCATCTGCTTGCCGCCGGCGAGCCAGGATGCCTTCTCCTGCCGCGGCGCGTAATCGGCAAACTTCTCGAACACCGCCTTGGCGCCGGGCACCCATTCGCCCTTGGCGAACTTCATCGGGCCCGAGCCGATATATTCGGGGATCTGCTTGAAAGGGTCGGTCTGGGCGAGGCGCTCCGGCATGATGAACGCGCAGGGCGTGCTGTTCTTGCCCAATGCCAGCAGCATCTTCGGATAAGGCGCTTTCAGCGACCATTTGAAGGTCCGGTCGTCGACCGCAGTCAGCTCGTTCTGGATCGCCTTGATCATCAGGCCCATGGGATCGCGCGCCGACCACCGCGTCAGGCTCGCGACAACATCCTTCGCCAGCACCGGCGCGCCGTCGTGGAACTTGAGTCCCGGCCTCAGCCGGAAGGTCCAGACCAGGCCGTCATCTGACACTTCCTCGGACTCGACCATCTGGCGCTGCGGCTGCAACGTCGCATCGAGGCCGTAGAGCGTATCCCACACCAGCGCGGCGGCATTGCGCACGACATATTGGGTGCCCCAGATCGGATCGAAATTTGCGAGATTGGCCTGCGGCACAAACTTCAACGTGCGCGCGGCAGCGCCCTGGGAAAGCGCCGGCATCGAAAGGCCGCCCGTTGCCGCCAGGCTGCCTACCCCGGCCAGCCCCTTCAACACAGTCCTGCGATCCATAGAGCGCTCCCAATCTCGAGTTATGGCGATCCGGCCATTTTTTGGCCGGAGGTTTGACGCCACACGAGGAGAAAGGGTCAGCCAAACCGATGCCAGTCAGTCTCCGTTTGCTTGCAAACGGTATGCCAGCACGGTTCGCTCGGAGCGGGTGATGGTTTCGGCATCAGGCGTCTGCCCGTGCTCCCAGCCGCCCGCGAATGACGAGCAGCCCCGCGAGGGTCAACACGGCAAAGGCGGCGCCCGCGAGGAACGTGGCTTGCGGCCCTGCCATATCCCACAGTGCACCGGCGATGAGACTGGCGACGAGCAGTGCGACGCCGGTCATCAGATTGAACACGCCGAAGGCAGTTCCGCGCAGCTCGGCTGGTGCTACGTCGGCGATCAGGGTGGCGAGCAGCCCCTGCGTGAAGCCCATATGCAGGCCCCAGAACACGACGCCGATCCCGACCGCGACGATGCCCGTTGCAAAAGCGAGCACGAGGTCGGCCACAACAAGCAGCAGCAGGCCGATCACCAGCAGCGTCAGGCGGTTGACGCGATCGGACAGGACGCCTGCGGGATAGGCCGACAGGAAATAGGCCAGGCTCATGATGACCAGGACGACCGGGACCAGCGCCAGCGGCAGGCCGATCGATTGCGCCCGCAGGATCAGGAACGCTTCGCTGAAGCGCGCCAGCGTGAAGACGGTCGCCACCGCCACGACCCACCAATAGGACGCGCCGAGACGGCGCAGCTCATCGCGATGCAGCGGCATGCGAACCCGGCGCAACTCCTTTGGCCGGTCCGGCTCCCTCACCGCCACAAGGATCAATCCAAAGGAAAGGAACGCCGGAATCGCCGCGATCCAGAACACGGCGCGAAAATCATCCAGCGTCAGCCACATCAGGCCGATCGCGAGAAGCGGACCCAGAAAGGCGCCGACCGTGTCGAGCGATTGGCGCAGACCAAAACTCGCGCCGCGCAGATGCGGTGGCGCAATGTCGGCAACGAGGGCATCGCGCGGCGCGCCGCGGATCCCTTTACCGACGCGGTCGATGAAGCGCGCGGCGATCAGCCACTCGAGCGAAGCCGCCAGAGCGAAGACCGGCTTGGTGAAGGCCGCCAGCCCATAGCCGAGCGCAGCCAGCGCCTTGCGCTTGCCGAGCCAGTCGCTCAGCGCGCCTGAGAAGACCTTGGTGATCGACGCCGTCGCTTCGGCAATACCTTCGATGATACCGACGGCGAGCGTCGAGGTGCCGAGCACCGTCACCATGTAGATCGGCAGCAGCGCGTGGATCATCTCCGAGGAGATGTCCATCAGCATCGAGACGAAGCCCAGCACCCAGACACCGGCCGGAATGCCCTGTCGGGCCGCTCCACTGCCGGCGGCCCCGGTCGTCGTCGCGCGTTTTCCGTCGTCCGAGCCGTTCATCTCGACGGTTCTCGTTGTCTGACCGTCCAGGAAAGCATCGCGGCCCCGGACACTCGCCCCTCGTTACTTGAACAGATGTATCAGGCCGATGCTGATCGCGAGCAAAAACAACAGCGACAACGTAACAGCCGCCGTCACCCGCCCTCCAACATTCGCAAGCACCCGCACATCTACCCCGAGCCCGAGTGCGGCCATCGACACGACGGTCAAGAAACTGGTGATCGCGGTCAGCGGGCCGATCACGGACGCCGGAATGATGTCGAGCGAGCGCAGGGTGGCGAACGCGAGAAAGCCGAGGATGAACCAGGGTACCAGCCGAAAGAAGCCGACCGTTGCCTTGCTTCGCGCGCCACCTTGCAGGCGCGGGGCCAACAGCGCGAGCACGACCACGATCGGCCCCAGCATCAGCACGCGCATCAGCTTGACCAGGGTACCGATCTGCGTGCTCACGAGCCCCGCCGGCACTGTCGCGGCAAGCACTTGCGGGACGGCGTAGACGGTGAGGCCGGCGAGAATGCCGTATTGCGTCGCCGACAGCTGCAGAAGCGGGATCAAGAGCGGCAATCCCAGCACCATCACCACGCCGAGGATCGCGGTGAACGAGATCGAGGACGCAATCTCGTCACCATCAGCTCCGATCACCGGCGCGACGGCTGCGATCGCCGAATTGCCGCAGATGGAGTTGCCGCAGGCGATCAGGATCGACAGCCGCGTCGACAGGCCGAGCATGCGGCTCAGGCCGAAACTCACGCCCAGGGTGACAATGACGGTCGCGGCAATCGCGCCGAGCAGCGCGGCGCCGGAAGCTGCGATCATGGCAAAGCTGATCGAGGCACCCAGCAGCATCACCGCAAATTCGAGCAGTTGCTTGGCGCTGAACGCGATCCCGGCCTGCCAGCGCTGGGGCGGAGTCCAGAAGCTGCGCACGGCCATGCCGAGCAGGATCGCGACCACCAGCGCCTCCACATAGGGATGCGCGAACAAGCGCCGTTCCATGATTTCCAGGGACGAAGAGATGACAGCGATAATGACGCAAAGAATGACGCCCGGAACGAGCGCTACGAGCCGGCTGGCGCTGGTCGCCGGTCTATTCGCCGGTCTTTTGCCGGCTGCGGAAGAACCTTCGTCTTGCGGCACTAAACGTCCTTTGAAGGAGACGATTTTGTTCGTCTACCCGGACGACTGGATAATATATTTTCGGTCTCGTGCAATAGAGAGAAATTACGTCCAGCCTGCATTTGCTGCGCCTATTTGCCACTTTGATCCGGCCAAAGCGAAAAGGCCCGGCGCGCACTCCGCACGCAGCGACCGCGTTCGAGCGGATCATCCGGACGGACAAATCGGTGGCAAAGATGGCGCGGGCCTAAAGGACCCCCAACGCGCGTCCAGCAAGCTTAACCGCGCGGTCGAATCCGTCAAAAAATCCCGGCTCGAAAAAGGCCGCACGGGCAAGCACGATGGTAGCGACCAGCGACCAGAACAGGCCGGTGCCGGCCCACAACAGATATCTGGAGACGGGCGAACGTGGCCGGGCGTCCCTTCCGGGTGCCAGGCGCTCGCCAAACGGCTCATAACCCATCTGTTCCATCGCGACCAATCCGCTGGTTTCAGCTGGAAATGTCGTCGTTTCCGGCCGCTGGAGCAATGGAAGGGATTGGCTTTTTCAGACCTCCGCTTGGAAGCGCATTTCCCTGTCGGCCAATCCGGAACAGCTTTTGTTCTTTCTGGGGATTAGCGGCCCCAGCGCAGTACGACGGGATCGAGCGAACGGGCGATGTCGACCAGGCCGGCGCGCGTCGACGGGTGAAGCTTCTGCAGGGGATGGCGAACGGCTTCCGAGCCGATCACGCCGCCCTCCTTCATCAGGATCTTGCAGGCCTGCAAGCCGCATTGCCGGTTTTCGTAGTTGATCAGCGGCAGCCAGCGCGCATAGGCCGCCGCCGCCTCATCCCTCCGGCCGGCAAAATACGGATCCATGATCTGCCTTATGCCGTCGGGATAGCCGCCGCCGGTCATGGCGCCGGTGGCCCCTGCATCGAGATCGGCCATCAGCGTGATGGCCTCCTCGCCATCCCAGGGTCCGACAATGCTGTCGCCGCCGGCAGCAATGAGATCGCGGAGCTTGGCCGCGGCCATCGGCACCTCAATCTTGAAATAGCTGATGTGCGGAATGTCCCTCGCCATCCGGGCCAGGAAGTCGACCGAGAGCGGCGTTCCCGCCACCGGCGCGTCCTGGATCATGATCGGGATATCGATGGCGTCGGAGACGACGCGGTAGAACTCGAAAATGGCCTTTTCGGAGACGCGGAAGGTGGCGCCGTGATAGGGCGGCATGATCATCACCATCGCAGCACCCGCCTGCTGGGCCTGACGGCTGCGCGCGGCACAGATCGACGAACTGAAGTGCGTCGTCGTGACGATGACGGGCACCCGGCCGGCGACATGCTTGAGCACCGCATCCATCACCTGCTCACGCTCGGCATCGGTCAGCACGAACTGCTCGGAGAAATTGGCCAGGATGCAGATGCCGTGCGAGCCGGCGTCGATCATGAAATCGATGCAGCGCCGCTGGCCTTCGAGATCAAGTTCACCGCGGTCATCGAAGATGGTCGGTGCGACCGGAAAGACGCCGCGGTACGGATTTGAGGAGGCTGAGGCCATGATGCAAACTACCTGCGCTGGTTATAGACGTCGATGCAGACGGCCCCGAGCAAGACGAGACCCTTGATCACCTGCTGATAGTCGATGCCGATGCCGAGGATCGACATCCCGTTGTTCATCACGCCCATGATCATGGCTCCGACCACCGCCCCTCCGACCCGGCCGACACCACCGTAAGCCGAGGCGCCGCCGATGAAGCAGGCGGCGATGACGTCGAGTTCGAAGCCGATGCCGGCCTTCGGCGTCGCCGTGTTGAGGCGCGCGGCGAAGACGAGGCCGGCGAGTGCGGCCAGAACGCCCATGTTGACGAAAGTAAAGAAGGTGAGCCGCTCGGTCTTGATGCCGGACAGTTTGGCGGCCTTCGCATTGCCGCCGACGGCGTAGATCTGCCGTCCGATCACCGTTCGCCGCGTGATGAAAGCGTACAACGCGATAAGGACCGTCATGATGACGAGGACGTTCGGCAGGCCGCGATGCGACGCGATCAGGTACGTGAAGTAGAGCACCGCGCCCGACAGAACGACGCTCTTGGCCAGGAAGAACCCGTAGGGCTCGACTTCGATCCCATGCGACGCTTCGCGGGCGCGGCTTCGCGCGCTGCCATAGACCAGCCCGAAGGCCAACAGGATGCCGATCAGCATCGAGGTGGGATGCAGCGTGCCAAAATCAGGAAGCAGCTCCGGGATGAAGCCCGACGACAGCTTCTGGAACGTTGCCGGAAACGGCCCGACGGACTGGCCCTGCAGCAGTGCCAGCGCGAGACCCTTGAAGACCAGCATCCCGGCCAGCGTGACGATAAAGGACGGAATTCCGAAATAGGCGACCCAATAGCCCTGCGCCGCCCCGATCGCCGCGCCCACCAGCAGGCACGCAATGAAGGCCAAGGGATAATCGACCTGGTAACGCACCATCAGCACCGCGGCGACCGCGCCGACGAAGCCGGCGACCGAGCCGACCGAGAGGTCGATATGCCCGGTCACGATCACCAGCAGCATGCCGAGCGCCATGATGACGATGTAGCTGTTCTGCAGCACGAGGTTGGTGAGGTTGAGCGGCTGCAGCAGCGTGCCGTCGGTCATGACCTGGAAGAACAGCATGATCGCGAACAGCGACAGCAGCATGCCGTAGGTGCGCAGATTGTTCTTGATGAACCCGGAATGCCGCCCTTCGGGAAGCGAGACGGTCTTGTCGGTCATGACTGCATGGCTCCCGCCGGCACGTCGCTTGCGCGCGTGTCGTTCGTCATGACCTTGTTGCGCATGATGGCCTGCATGATCTTTTCCTGGGTCGCATCGCCAGCGGCAAATTCGCCGACAAAGGCGCCATCGTTCATCACGCAAATCCGGTCGCAGATGCCGAGCAGTTCCGGCATTTCCGACGAGATCACGACGACGCCCTTGCCGGCCGCCGCCAGCTCGTTGATGATACAATAAATCTCGTATTTCGCACCGACGTCGATGCCGCGGGTCGGCTCGTCGAGGATGAGAACCTTGGGATCGGTCATCAGCCATTTCGACAGCACGACCTTCTGCTGGTTGCCGCCGGAAAGCTGCCCCGCCTCCTGATAGACGTCGGAGCAGCGGATCCGCATCCGGGCGCGGTAGTCGCTGGCCGCCTTCAATTCCCTGATGTCGTCGATCACCGACCGCGAGGCGACGCGGTCGAGGCTCGCAAGCGTGATGTTCTTGCGCACATCGTCGGCGAGGATCAGCCCGAACTGCTTGCGGTCTTCCGTGACATAGGCGAGCCCCGCGTCAATCGCCGCGGTCACGCTGGACAGGTCGGCCTCGCGGCCGTCGATCCAAACACTGCCGGTAATGTTGCGGCCCCACGCCCGGCCGAACAGGCTCATCGCGAACTCGGTGCGGCCCGCGCCCATCAGCCCTGCGATGCCCACGACCTCGCCACGCCTCACCTGAAAATCGACGTTCTTGATGGTCTGCCGCTCGGGATGGAGCGGATGGTGCACCGACCAGTCCTTCACGACCAGCACCGGCTCACCGATCTTCGCGTCACGCTCCGGGAATCGATGCGCAAGGTCGCGATCCACCATGCTGCGGATGATGCGGTCCTCTTCCACCGGCGCGGTGCGGCAATCGATGCTGTCGACGGTGCGGCCGTCGCGCACCACAGTGATGCGGTCGGCGACGCGGGCGACCTCGTTCAGCTTGTGCGAAATCAGGATCGAGGCAATGCCCTGCTTCCTGAATGCCACGAGACGATCGAGCAGCGCCGCGCTGTCGGTCTCGTTGAGACTGGCGGTGGGCTCGTCCAGGATCAACAGCCGCACCCGCTTGGAGAGCGCCTTGGCGATCTCGACCAGTTGCTGCTTGCCGACACCGAGATCGGTGACCAGCGTATCCGGCTGCTCGCGGAGGCCGACCTGGGCCAGCAGCTCCCTCGTGCGCCGGTACACCTCATCACGGTCGATGACGCCAAAACGTTTGGGGAGATGGGACAGAAAAATATTCTCCGCGATCGACATCAGCGGGATCAGCGCCAGTTCCTGGTGGATGATGATGATCCCGAGCGCCTCGGAATCGTTGATGTCGCGAAAGCTGCGCTGCTCTCCGTCGAAGAATATCGTCCCCTCGTAACTGCCGCGCGGGTATACGCCGCTGAGCACCTTCATCAGCGTCGACTTGCCAGCGCCGTTCTCGCCGACGAGGGCGTGGATCTCGCCGGCCTCCACGGTGAAGCTGACGTCGCGCAACGCCTGCACGCCTGCAAAGCTCTTGCTGACGCCGCGCATTTCGAGCATTGCCGTCATTATATCATGCCCCACTGCGCCGGGCCTCGCCGTTGCGGTTCGATCCGGCAGGCACGGCTTGCCGCGCCCGCCGGTCGGCTTCACCTACTGGATCTGCGAGCGCTTGTAGTAGCCGCCCTCGACCAGCGTCTTCTCCCAATTGCTCTTGTCGACCACGACGGGCTTGAGCAGGTAGGACGGCACCACCTTGACACCGTTGTTGTAGGTCTTGGTGTCGTTGACGGGTACTTCCTTGCCGCTGAGCACGGCATCGACCATGTCCACCGTCACGCGCGCGAGGTCGCGCGTATCCTTGAAGATGGTCGAGTACTGCTCGCCGCGCAACATCGCCTTGATCGAAGGCACTTCGGCGTCCTGTCCGCTGACAACAGGCATCTTCTGATCGGCGCTGCCGTAGCCCACGCCCTTCAGCGAGGAAATGATTCCGATGGAAAGGCCGTCATAGGGCGACAGCACCGCATCGACGCGCTTCTTGCCGTAGAAGGCGCTGAGCAGATTGTCCATCCGTGCCTGCGCGGTGGCGCCGTCCCAGCGCAAGGTCGAAACCTTGTCCATTCCCATCTGCTTGCTGGCAACCACGAGCTTGCCGCTGTCGATGTAGGGCTGCAGCACCGACATCGCGCCGTTGTAGAAGAAATAGGCGTTGTTGTCGTCGGGCGAGCCGCCGAACAATTCGATGTTGAACGGCCCCTTGCCTTCCTTCAGCCCGAGCGCCTGCTCGATCGACTGCGCCTGCAGCACGCCGACCTGGAAATTGTCGAAGGTCGCGTAGTAGTCGACATTCGGCGTGTCGCGGATCAGACGGTCATAGGCGATCACGGTGATGCCCTTGGCCTTGGCCTGCTTGAGCACGTCCGAGAGCGTGGTGCCGTCGATCGCCGCGATCACCAGCACCTTGGCCCCCTTGGTCACCATATTCTCGACCTGGGACAGCTGGTTCGGGATATCGTCCTCGGCATATTGCAGGTCGGTGCCGTAGCCGCGCTCCTTCAGCACCTTGACGATGTTGTTGCCGTCATCGATCCACCGCGCGGAGGACTTTGTCGGCATCGCGATGCCGATGGTCGGCTTGCTCTGCGCAAGCGCGTCGCCGGCTGAGGCCGTGGCGACAAGGCCCGCCAGCGCGAGTGCGCACCATGTGGTCAATCTAGGCATGTTTCACTCCCTTGTTATGTTGAACTTGCGAGCTTGACGTCCGGTTCCGGGCGGCCGCGCGCCGCCGCCTCCAGCAGAAAGGTGCGCCCGTGATCCGGATCGGCGGCGCGCGCCGCCTCGTCCATGCCCTGCCAGGCCGACGTGACGAGCAGACGCGAGAAATCCGGCCCGACAAAGGCCGGGCAACTGGACCGGCGCGCCGGCACCTGCAGGCAACGCAGGCGGTCACCCTGGGGATTGTAGACATCGACGCAGCCGCCGCCCCACCGCGCGTTCCAGATCAGGCCGTCGGCATCGACCACTGCCCCGTCGAGGCCACCGGCGCCGCGGTGCCGCAACAGCACCTCGGGGGTACCTCGCGGTAGCCCCGTCAACGGATCGAGCGCCACCCGATACAGCTCATTCTTCACCGTGTCGGTGAAATAGCCGAGCGAGCCGTCTGGCGAGAAGCAGATCGCATTTGGAATGGTAACGCCTGCGAAGAGCAGCGAGATTTCGCCCCGATGAAGCGCATAGATCGCGCCGGCGCCGCGCTCCGCCTTGCGTCCCATGGTGCCGATCCAGAACGTGCCGCAGGGATGCACCCGCGCGTCATTCGAACGGTTGGCGGGCTTGTCCGCCTCCAGCGGGCGATGGAGCGTCATGCGACCGTCGCTGACCGAGCGGATGTAAAGTCCGTCTTCCGCTGCGATCAACTGGCGCTGCGCATCGATGCGCGCCAGCGCGCTCGCCATCCGGCCAAGCCGGTGGATGCTGATCCGTCCGCTGCCGAGACGGGCTTCGAACAGCCGTCCCTCCAGAATGTCGAACCACCAGGCAGTATCGGTCGCGGCATCATAGGTCGGCCCTTCGCCCAGATGACAGCGCTCGGCGGCCAAGACGGATGTTGGCACCTGTTCCATGGTGTCGCTCATCATTGCCCCTCGCCGGTCGAGACGAAGCGGTAGACAGTATGATGCCGATAGGTGTCGCCGGGCGCGAGGCGCGCGCTCGGAAAATCCGGACGGTTGGGTGCATCGGGCCAGACCTGCGGCTCCAGGCAGATGGCGTCCGACTGCCGATACAGGAGTCCCCGCTTTCCCTGGATCGAGCCGTCGAGATAATTCCCCGAATAGACCTGCACACCGGGCTGATCGGTCAGCAGTTCGAGAACTCGTCCGGATCGTGGCGCTTCGAGCCGGGCCGCAAGCCGCAATTCGCCGGCGCCATCGAGGCAGAAGTTGTGGTCGTATCCCCTGCCGTTGCGCAACTGCTGTTCGTCGCGGCGGATCCGGGCACCGATCGTCGAAGGGTTGCGGAAGTCGAACGGCGTTCCCGCGAGCGCTGTCGGCGGCCCGGGAAGCGGAATCGCCTCGGGATCGATCGCGAGAAAGCGGTTGGCGAAAACCGTCAAACGGTGATCGAGAGTATCCGCGCCTGACGCCGCGCCTTCCAGATTGAAGAAGCTGTGGTTGGTCAGGTTGACGATCGTGGGGCGGTCGGCCCGGGCTTCGAAGCTGATCGACAGTTCGGACGGCCCCGTTAGGCGATAGGTGACGCGAACGTCCAGCCGGCCGGGATACCCCTCCTCGCCGTCGGCGCTGACATGGGCAAGCGTTACGCAAGGCTCGGCGCCTTCCTCGATGTCGGTGATCTGCCACAGCTTCTGGTCAAAGCCGTCAGGCCCGCCATGCAGCGCATGCCTGCCGTTGTTGGCCGTCAGTTGCACCGCATTGCCGTCGAGAACGAAGTAGGCATTCGCGATGCGGTTAGCGTAGCGGCCGACGGTCGCGCCAAAGAACCGCCGGTTGTCGAGATAGCCCTTGAGCTCGTCTTGCCCGAGCACGATGTCATCGCAGCGGCCATTCCTGTCCGGCACGATCAACGCCTGCAGCGCCGCGCCGAAATTGATGATGCGGGCTTCAAAGCCGTTCGCGGAACGGAGCGACACGCGCTCGACCGGCCGGCCATCCGGCAACGCGCCGAATAATTCCCTCGCAACATGTGGCGCTGCATCAGCCATGATCAGTCTTCAAAGCTCTCGACTATCTTGCGGCGGCCGAGCAGGAAGGCATCCGCGACCAGACGGAGCGGCGTCAGGTCGACGTCGCTCGTGCCCGTCGCAGCCAGCTCGACAAGGCGGCGATACAGCCCGCGATATTCTTCATCCGCCGCTTCGACCAGGACTTCGCCTCCGGCGACGAGCCGCTTGCCGCCGCCCGAAAGCGTCAGCGGGCCGTGGTCGGTATCGACCACGATGTCCCAGCTCTGCGGGCCGGTCTGGCGGAAATCGAACTCGGCCGTGACAGGCAAGTCATCGGCATCGGTCAGCGCAAGACGCGCGGCAATCGGCGCCTCGCGATTGGCGGGGAAGGCAAGCTCGGCGGCGGTCAAGAACAGCGGCTGCGGCAAAATTCTGGTGAGGATCGACAGCGCGTTGATGCCGGGATCGAACACGCCAAGCCCGCCCGGCTCCCAGATCCAGCCCTGCCCCGGATGCCAGACGCGAACGTCCTCCTTCCAGTTGATATGCACGGCATTGATCCGTCGCGACGCCAGCCATTGCCGCGCCGGCTCCACCGCGGGTGCAAGGCGCGAATGCCAGGCCGCAAACAGCGTCCGCTCGGTGCGCGCCGCCGCTGCAATCAGGGAATCGAGTTCGCCGACGCTCGCGCCCGGCGGCTTTTCCAGCATCACGTGCTTGCCGGCCGCGAGCGCTATAGCCGCCTGCCCGCGCCGCACCTGCGGCGGCGTGCAGATGGCAACCGCATCGATCGGCGGACCGTCGCGCAACAACGCCTCCAGCGTCGTAAAATGCGGCCGATCCGGCAGCGAGGCGCGGGGGTCGGCGATGGCGGCGAGCGTCACGCCATCGGTCGCCGCCATCGCAGGAACGTGCTGGTCACGCGCGATCTTGCCGAAGCCGACGATGGCGACACGCAGCGCCGTCATGGTTCATCTTCCCCGGCGTTTGCGAGCGCGGATGCAGCCACGGACCCGTCGTGCCGGCTCATACCGTTATGAATGACCTCGACGATGGCCGCCGCCGCCGCTTCGGCGTCGCCATACGCGATCGCATCGGCGATCCGCTGGTGCCACAACAACACCGTCTCGCGATCCTGTGGCTGGACCGGCGCGCTGAGCAGGAACGAGGCGCGCAGTGCCGCCTCGATCACGTTTCCGATCGAGCGCATGAACGGATTGCCGGATGCATTGGCAACGGCGATGTGCAAAGCAAGGTCGGCGTCGGCAAATCCTGCGGAGTCGGAGGCCTCGCGCCGCATCCGCTCCATGCTCTGTCGAAGTGCGGCGATGTCGGCTTCGGAGCGCCGCACGGCCGCGAGCGCGGCGGCGCGCGGCTCGACGACGAGGCGAATCTCCGCGAGATCGCCAAGAAAGCGCTTGTCGATGCCGGCGTCGAGATGCCACGCGAGCACGTCGGCATCGAACATGTTCCAGGCGCCCCGCTCCCGCACCACGGTGCCGACCCGCGCCTTGGTGCTGAGCAGACCCTTGGCAACCAGCGTCTTCACGCTCTCGCGCAGCACCGGCCGCGATACCCGGAACATCGCAGTAAGCTCGGCATCTCCAGGAAGCCGCGTTCCCTCGGCATAGCGGCCGGCAATGATATCGACGCCAATGCTGCGGGCCACTTCGGCATGATTGGAATGCGCGCGCTGCGTGGGGATGACGACGAGCGACGTCATGATTTTTCTCGCCGATCGCCGATCGCGCGCGGCGAAACCGCTGAAAGCGAACGGCCGACAGGGGCTTGGAAGAGCACGATGATGCGAGCGTGCACGCTGCAAGGCATGTAGGCGTGATCTCCCAGGATGTTATCCGGGATGCCTCACACCGAGCATTCGGGTGCTATGGCACCTTCCGGCCACCCTTTTTGGGCGGCAGAAGGTACTATTTCATGGGAGGAGCGCCCTGACTAGTCATATTATCTGACTAATAGGAAGCCCACGTTGCCGCATCAGAACGTCGCCTTCACGCCCGCGTAAAGGCCGCGCGGCCGGGCCGGGCTGACCGAACGAGGGTCCGAGAACGGCGCGCCGCCATTGGCGAAATTGGGCACGTCGTCTCTCTCGAAGAAGGTGCCGTAGACCGCGTAGCGATTGTCGAAGAGGTTGTCGACGCGCCCGTAGAGCTGGATGTTCTTGGTGACCTGATAGGAAGCGTGCAGGTTGAAGACGGTATATGACGGGAGCCGCGGCGCCAGATTGTTGTCATCGCCGACAAAGAACTGATCGCTGACGAACAACGCATCTCCGCCTACCTTGAACGCATCGGTGATCCAGTAATCCATCCCGAACTTCACGCGGTTGCGGGGTATCGCCGGAATTCGATTGCCCGGCACAACCTGGATATTGCCGTCGGCATCGGCGAACGGGCTGTTGGAGCCGAGCACCAACGGATCGAGGAAGCGCGCATCGACCAGCGCGTAGCTCGCGTATAGTTGCAGCGTCTTCGACGTCAGATTGACCTGGGCCTCGATGCCCTGTCGGCGTGTCCGGCCGACGTTCTGAAAGTAGCCGAATCCCTGCAACTCAGGGCTCGGGATCGCCAGGATGTCGTCGGCATTGGTCGCGCGGAACGCACCTACCTTCCATCCGAGCGTTCCGATATTGAGCTCCGACGTTCCACGGAAGCCGGCCTCCACGGTGCGCGAGACGACCTGCTGGAGCGGCGGGTCGGCGATGAGGAAGGCGGCGGCGATGCAGGGGCGCGCCGGGTCGGAGCACGCGAGTTCCAGCGGGGTCGGTGCGCGGTTGGCTTCGGAATAACCGGCATAGGCCGTCAGGCCCGGCGTGATCTTGTAGGTGCCGCCGATCATCGGATTGAAGCGGCTGAACGTATGATTGCCGTTGAGGTCGGTGCCGATCTGATCCTGAAGGACGATGTTGGCATGGTTGAAGCGACCGCCGGCCGAGATCGAAAACGCGTTCGTCACGTCGAAGGTGTCGAGCGCATAGATCCCGGTATAGCGGTTGGTGGCGCGCAGCGAGACCGGGCCGATCGAAACCGGATCGCCGGAACGCCCGAGGAATATCCCGCTGCCGCTGAGGACGTAGTTCGGGCCGATCGTGCCCAATTCCGCGCTCGCACCGAAGCGGGTGACGCCGGAGTCGAAACTGGCGCCGACCATGAACTGGTTGTTGTGCCCGAACAGCTGGTCGGTATTGGTTGCCTGCAGGGTCGCTCCGGTCGTCGTCGAACGGGTTGACGTCCGATCGATCTGGCCCAGCACCGCGGTGTCGGGGAACGGATTTGCCAGTTGGACCCCATTGAGGCCGTTTGCCGGCGCGGTGTCGCTGTTGAAACAAAGCAGGGCCGGATCGGCGTCACATGGCTCCGTCTCGGTCGGGTTTCCGTCGACCGTCCTTTGCCGGAATGCGCGGACGCGCACCGAGCCATCGAGAGTCCAGGTCGGCGTGGCCTCGACCTTTCCGGTCAGGTTGACGTAGGCAACCTGGTTTTTTGTGGTCTGCGGTGTCGTATAGGTCGCGCCCCAATAGTTCCGCAGCAGTTCGACCGGCACCGCCGCCGCCGCGCCGAAATTGTTGCTGGCGACACCCATGTTGAGATGAAACTCGCTGCTGTCGGTGCGGTATCCAACATCGCCGTAGAACCGGCGAATGGCCGACTCCGAGAAATTGCGAAAGCCGTTTTCGCGCAATCCTTCCAGCGCGGCATAGACGGAAAAGTTGTCGATCTGCTTGCCGTATTGTCCCGAACTCTGGATCCGTCCGAACGAACCGCCCATCGTGTTGATTTCGGCGCCCTGATAGCTGAAGCCATTCTTCATCTGCACGTTGACGGCACCACCGAGTGCGTTGAGGCCGAACGCGGGGTTGTTTGTCACGACGGTAACCGACCTGATCGCGGCGGTCGGGATCAAGTCCCAGTTGACGGTGTCGCCGAAGGCTTCGTTGATGCGCATCCCATTCTGGTAAACCGCCAGTCCCTGAGGCGTACCGGCAACCGGAGACGCAACGAAACCTCGAAACTGCACGTCCGGCATGAATGGATTTCCGGTCGTGTCGCTGACGATGAGACCCGGCACGTGTTGCTGCAACGCGACTGCGATATCCAGCGAGTCGGTGCGCGCGATCTGCGCCGCACCGACCGCGTTGACGGCAGCCGGCACTTTGTCGACATCGATTCCCACGCCGGCAACCGGCGTCGGCGCGGTCGGGTAGACCAGAACGCGGCGCACGTTCCTGGGAGTTGCCGTGCGGGCTGCAGGTCTGCCGCGGGTGGCGCGCACCGGTCTGGCGGCTGGCGCAGGCGCAACGACCTCGATGGCGGGCAATACCTCGTCGTCTCTGGGTGCAGCCGCGGTCTGGGCTTGAGCGCCGCTGGTTCCGGCGACGAGACATAGCGATGTAGTCCCAATAAACAGGAATCGAGCGCCCATCGTGCTTCATCCCCATTCCCACCGGTCATACTGGTCCCCGCCGGTCGGTTCCGGATGATCTTAAGGCGGCGCTCTCGTCGCGCACCATTCAAAACGTCCCGGACCATCCGGGAAAACTTCCCGATCAGTAACGCGCATCTCTGGGAACGACGGCCTCCACAGTTACGCCATGATCTCCGGACGCGATCGTGAGCGAGCCACCCAGCGCCAGAATGCGTTCGCGCATCCCCGTCAGTCCGAGGCCGAGCCGGTGATCCGTCCTCAACCCGCTGCCATTGTCGCGGACCCGGACCCTCGCGCCGCCGCGGCCGGCAGCCACCATGCCCGGAGACAGTTCGGCTGGTTCAACCGTGACGTTAACGCAGGTAGCGCCCGCATGGCGAAAGACGTTGGTCAGCGCTTCCTGGATGGTGCGGTAGATCGTCAGGTCGGCGGTCTCGCCGGTGTCGCCCAGCGAATGCGAAATGTCGGTCTCGATCGTGACATCGGGATGCGATTCCCCCCATAGACGCAGCAGCGCGCCGAGCGCTTCACGAAGCCCAAGCTCCGTCAGCCCCACCGGCCGCAGTTTTTCGAGCACCCTGCGATTGGTCTGCTGCAATGCGTTCACTTGTTCCAATATCGCGCTGCCGTGCTTTCGCGTGGCCTCCGCACCTGGAGCGCCACCGTCCGCCAGTCGCGCCAGCGCGCTGGCGTGGGCCCGCAAGGCAAAGAGATAGGGACCGAATTCATCATGCAGTTCGCGTGCAATCTCCTTGCGTTCAACATCCTGCAGCGAGACGATGCGCTCTGCGAGCCGCCGTTTGTCGTCGACCGCGTTGCCCAGCGTCGCCGCAAGGTGATTCAACTTGTCGCAAATCGCGGTCAGTTCCGGCGGGCCATCCGGCTTCACCCGCGTGTCGTAGCCGCCGGCCTCGATCTTCGTCATCGCGTCCGAAAGCGTCTGGATCGGTGCGAGCGCCCGGCTGACCACTCTGCTCGTAATGAGGAAGAGAACAAGTGCAATCGCTGCGCCGATCTGGAGCTGTGTGACAATTCCATCCCATATCTCGGCCATCTCGTCGTTCGGATGCGACGTGATCTGCAGCGAGCCCGGTTTTCCCTTGATCGAAATCGGAACGTTCACCGTGGTTTTTTCGGGATGGACCAGCGTGACAAACCATGCCGGCGGCGAGCGCGCATCGGCATTGCCCTCGGAGCCTTCCGCTGCCCCGGAGCTCTCGACGGCCTCGCCTTGCCGCGCGATGCTGACATGGCGCAGCCGGTTGAGGTCCCCTACGATCTGGTCCAACCGCGCATCGGGGTCCGGCGCCTCGTTCAGCCCCGGAACGATCGTATCGATGAATTCGCGCGCCAGCCGTACGACGCTCTGATCCTCGGCCTGAACACGGGGACCGGCCTCGAGCACGAGCCGTGTCACGTTGATGGCAAGACCCAGCATGAGCACAAGCGCGAGCAGCAGGTTGATCCGGGCGCGCAAGGAAAGCTTTTGCCACATGGGATTTGTCCAGGAGTGAAGTGACTCTTGTCCAGGAGTGAACTCGTCGTCAGTTCCCCGTCGCCGGAGCGTTGACAGACAAAATAGGCGTCTGTCTAATCGAAGCGTACAGCAACACCGCCCGGGTTGCATGGCTATCGACGGCAAGTATCGCGCCGGTGCCATGCACTTCATCTGATGCGGCGGTGCAGCAACGGCATTGGGCGGCGTATTCGGGGATCAGTATCAATGCGCGTTCTGATCGTTGACGATCATCGCATCGTTGCTTCGGGGTGCCGCGCCCTGTTCGCGGACGACCCCGAGATCGACATCTTGGAAGCGTCCGACGCGGAGAGTGGCGAACGCGTGTTCGGCGCGCAGCATCCGGATATCAGCGTGCTCGATATCAACCTGCCGACGGTGTCCGGGTTGGAACTGGCGCGGCGCATCCTCGGCCGGGACGCGTCGGCACGGATCATTATGTTCAGCATGAACGATGATCCGGTGTTCGCCGTGCGCGCCATCGAGGTCGGCGCCAAGGGCTATGTCTCCAAATCCGGCGATCCCCAGGATCTCGTCGAGGCGATCCGCGAAGTCGCAAAGGGCGGCGCCTACCTGCCACCGGCGATGGCGCGAAGTATTGCGTTCTCGCGGCCCTCGTTCGCCCAGAGCCCGCTTGCAAGACTGACCGCGCGCGAGATGGAGATCTTGCGCCTGCTGAGTGCGGGCAAGAGCCTGTCCGAAATCGCGTGGCTGGTGCATTCCTCCTACAAGACGGTCGCCAACACCTCCTCGATCATGCGCCAGAAGCTCGGCGTGCGGACGTCAGCTGAACTGGTTCGGTTGGCAATCGAGAACCGCGTGGCCTGAGATGCCGCCGCGCGGCGCTGGAGTGCTGATTTCATGACAATGCAAACCGTTTCACTCAACAAGGCGCACGGCGGGGTGCAGGGCGTTTACAAGCACGCCAGCGGCACGACCGGGACCGACATGACATTTTCGGTCTATGTACCTCCCCATCCTGACGGCGCGAGGCTGCCGGTCGTCTGGTATCTGTCGGGATTGACCTGCACCCACGCCAACGTCACGGAGAAAGGCGAATTCCGCAGCGCCTGCGCCGAGCTTGGATTGATATTCGTCGCGCCCGACACCAGCCCTCGCGGCGAGAAGGTCCCCGGCGACCCCGCGGGCGCCTACGATTTCGGGCTGGGTGCCGGCTTCTACGTCGATGCAACGCAGCAGCCGTTCGCTCGCAACTACCGCATGTGGAGCTACGTAACGGAGGAATTGCCGAAACTGGTCGCAGCCCAATTTCCCGTCGACGCCGCGCGGCAATCCATTCTGGGTCATTCCATGGGCGGCCACGGTGCGCTAACCATCGCACTCAGCCATCCTGATCGCTACCGCGCCGCGAGCGCTTTCGCGCCGATCGTTGCGCCCTCGCAGGTGCCTTGGGGCATCAAGGCACTGGGAGGCTATCTCGGCGACAACAAGCAGGCCTGGCGCAAGCATGACGCCGTGGCACTGATCGAGGACGGCGCCCGATTCTCCGAACTGCTGGTGGACTATGGCGACGCCGATACGTTTCTCGCCGAGCAGCTTCGCCCGGAATTGCTGAAAAGCGCTTGCGAGAAGGCCAACATCCCCCTCACCCTGCGCCGTCAACCGGGTTACGACCACAGCTACTACTTCATCTCGACCTTCATGGCCGATCATCTGCGCTGGCACGCCGCGCGGCTGAAGGCCTGAAATATTCGCAGGTCTCAGGGCTGGGGCTTGCCGTAGTTGGGAGCCAGCAACCTGTTGCGCACGAGGTAGTTCGTCGCACGCGTCCAGGACTCGTCGGTATTGCCGCGAAAATCCGCATTCATCCCCGTGATCAGTTGCCCGGTATGGACGTCGCGCACGAAGATGGTGAGGTTGAGGATCAGGGTTGAGATCTTCTTCATCACGCCCGTAATGACCAGATCGGCGCCGAGCCGCTGCGCGAACTGAACGTCGCAGCCGCCGCAGGCCTGCAGATTGCTGCCCTCGGCGGAGGCCTTGACGGGAGAGATGTCGAGCAATTGGAACTTGCCAGACTCCGCCATCTTGCTGCGGACCAGGTCGCTGATGAGGATCAGCCGATCGTGTTCGTCGGTCTGAGGTCCCCGCATCTCGCCCTCGAGGCTGGTATCCAGCAGTTCGAAATCGAAGATGGCGATCTTCGGTGGCTCGGCGTACGCCGGCATCGAGCCCAGCAATATCACCGCAACAAATGCAAATAGGGCTCTCATGATCGTGATCTCCGACCTTGACGGCCGTTCAACGACGAAATGCGGACTTGCAAGCTAGGGCAATTCAGTCATGTTTCAAGTCAAGAGTGCTTGCAAAGACAAGCGTTCCTCCATCGTCGTCAAGTCGAGGAGGCGCATCAGGGAGCGTCCATGATCCGACGGTTGGTCGGTGCAATCGGCATGAGCCTCCTGGCCAGCCACGCGCTTGCGGCCGATCCGGTCGAGATCGGCATCGGCTATCTCGGCCAGGTCGGCGTCAAATCGAAATTGTCGCTCGTCGAACAGCCCGCGGAGAATGACGGCGTCGCCGGCGCGCGCCTTGCGATCGAGGACAACAACACCACCGGCAGGTTCCTCAATCAGCGCTTTACGCTGGAGGAAGTTCGGCTGAAAGACGGCGACGATGTCGGAAAATCAGCAACGGCGCTGGCTGCGCGCAACGGCTTCATCATCGCCGATCTTCCTGCGGACGCGCTCTTGAAGGCGGCCGATGCGCTTCGCGGCAGCAAGACCGTGCTGCTGAATGCCGGATCGACCGACGACCGGCTGCGCGAGCAGGATTGCCGCGCCAATGTCATTCATGTCGCCCCGACCCGCTCGATGCTCGCCGATGCGCTGGCGCAGTATCTGGCGTGGAAGCAGTGGAAACGCTGGCTGCTGGTGGTCGGTTCACATCAGGCCGACAAGCTTTGGGCCGATGCGTTGCGGCGCGCGGCCACGCGCTTTGGCGCGAAGATCGTTCAGGAACGCGTGTTCGAAGACACCGGCGGCGCCCGCCGCACCGACAGCGGCGTGACGCTGATCCAGCGCCAGATGCCGGTGTTTACGCAGCAGGCGCCGGCCTATGACGTTCTCGTCGCCGCCGACGAAAGCGAGGTGTTCGCCTCGTATCTGCCTTATCGCACCTGGGATGCACGACCGGTCGCAGGCTCTGCAGGCCTGGTGCCAGCGAGTTGGGATGCGGCTCACGACCAATGGGGCGCGATCCAGATGCAGAACCGCTTCTTCAAACTGAATTCGCGGCGCATGACGCCGCGCGACATGCAGGCCTGGACCGCGGCGCGCATGATCGGCGAAGCCGCGTCGCGGACCAATAGCGGCGATCCGAAGCCGGTGTTCGACTTTCTCAAGGGCGCGGACTTTTCCATCGCCGCGTTCAAAGGACAGCGGCTGACGCTGCGCGACTGGAACCTGCAGCTTCGCCAGCCCATTCTGCTGGTCGATGGGCGCATGGTCGTCTCGGTCTCGCCGCAGGAGGGTTTTCTGCATCAGTTCTCCGAACTCGACACGCTCGGCGTCGACCGGCCCGAAACCAAATGCAAACTGAGTGGATGACGGAGAGATCGATGTGGCGTCAGTGTCTGCTTTCCGGAATGGCGGTGTGGTTTGCTGCCGGTTCGCCCGCTTTGGCCTATATTGCCTATGTGTCCAACGAGAAGAGCAACACGGTCTCTGTGATCGACACCGACAAATGGGCCGTCATCAACACGATCAAGGTCGGCCAGCGCCCGCGCGGCATCGAGTTCACGCGAGACGGCAAGTTCGTGCTGGTCGCGGTCGGCGATGACGACAAGATCGAGGTGATCGATGCCGCGACCCAGCAAGTGGTGGACAGCCTGCCTTCCGGTCCCGATCCGGAGTTGTTCACCCAGGATGCCGCCGGCAAAACGCTCTATGTTGCCAACGAGAACGACAACACGGTGACCATCATCGATCTCGAAAAGCGCGTCCGCGTCGGCGATGTCCAGGTCGGCGTCGAGCCGGAAGGCATGGCGCTCAGCCCGGACGGCAAGATCCTGATCAACACCTCCGAAACCACCAACATGGCGCATTTCATCGACACCGCGACGCGCCAGATCGTCGCCAACGTGCTGGTCGATGCGCGACCGCGCTTTGCCGAATTCAAGCGCGACATGTCCGAATTGTGGGTGTCGTCGGAGATCGGCGGCACGGTTTCAATTATCGATCCCGCCAAGCGCACCGTCACCGGAAAAATCAACTTCAATATCCCAGGGCTGCGGCGCGAGGCGATCCAGCCGGTCGGGATGGGTATCACCAAAGACGGCAAGACCGCTTTCGTCGCGCTCGGCCCGGCCAATCGTGTTGCGGTCGTCGATGCCACCACGCATGCGGTGACCAAATATCTACTGGTCGGCCAGCGGGTCTGGCACGTCGCCTTCACTCCGGACGAAAAATATCTGCTGGTCACCAACGGCGTGTCCAACGACGTCTCGGTCATCGACGTAGCCGCGCAGAAGGTGATCAAGACCATCCAGGTCGGCGAACTGCCCTGGGGAATAACATTTGCTGAGCCATGATGGCGACCAACGTACCCATCGCCGGTCCGATGCCACCGGATAACACTCCCCGGCGCGATTCTGCGGCCGTTCCTGCGCTGTCGATCGCGGGCGTCAGCCATTCCTATGGGCCAAGGCACGCGCTGATCGACGTCAGCTTCGACGTGGCGCCGGCCAGCTTCACGGCGCTGCTCGGGCTCAACGGCGCCGGCAAGAGCACGTTGTTCGCGCTGATCACGCGGCTGTTCGGCATTCAGGCCGGGCGGATCAGCATTTTCGGCCATGACATCGGCCACGCGCCGAGCGAGGCACTACGGCTGCTCGGCGTGGTGTTCCAGTCCCGCACGCTTGATCTCGACCTCACGGTGACGCAGAACCTGCTCTATCATGCCGCCCTGCACGGCATCGCGAGGCGCGAAGCCCGGCTGCGCAGCGGCGAGGTGCTGGCGCAGATCGGGCTTGCGGACCGCGCCGCCAGCAAGGTGCGCGACCTCTCCGGCGGCCAGATGCGGCGGCTCGAAATCGCGCGCACGTTGTTGCACCGCCCGTCGCTGCTGCTGCTGGACGAGGCGACCGTCGGCCTCGACGTCAAGGCCCGCGCCGATATCCTCAACCACGTCCGCCGGCTTGTTGCCGAGCAAGGCATCGGCGTGCTCTGGGCGACGCATCTATTCGACGAGATCATGCCGGGCGACGATCTCGTGGTGCTGCATCAGGGACGCGTCCTTGCGAACAGCGCGGTCGAGGAGATAATCGCGGCCGCCGGAGGGCGTGACATCAACTCCGCGTTCATGCGCCTGACCGGAGCCGCGGCGGAACCCGGGAGCGCCGTGCCATGAGCTCCGCGATAACTCAGCAAGCGCGCCGCGGCTTTTCATTCGCCGAATACGTCGTCTGCATGAACGGCATCGTGTGGCGCGAGGCGCTGCGCTTCGTGCACCAGCGCGAACGGTTCGTTTCTGCGCTGGTCAGGCCGCTGGTGTGGTTGTTCATCTTCGCTGCCGGCTTCCGCCAGGTGCTCGGCATCTCCATCATCCCGCCATACGAAACCTACATCCTCTACGAGGTCTATATCGCGCCCGGACTGATGGCGATGATCCAGCTGTTCAACGGCATGCAGTCGTCGCTCTCGATGGTCTACGACCGCGAGATGGGCAACATGCGCACCCTTCTGGTGAGCCCGCTGCCACGCTGGTATCTGCTCTTCTGCAAGCTCGTGGCGGGAACCGCGGTCTCGCTGCTGCAGGTCTACGCCTTCCTGCTGATCGCGTGGTTCTGGGATATCGCGCCGCCGCCGATCGGCTATCTCACCGTGCTGCCGATGCTGGTGCTCTCGGGCCTGATGCTCGGCGCGCTCGGCATGCTGATCTCGTCGGGCATCAAGCAGCTCGAGAACTTTGCCGGCGTCATGAATTTCGTCATCTTCCCGATGTTCTTCGCTTCGTCAGCGCTTTATCCGCTCTGGAAGGTGCAGGAGGGCAGCCCCCTGCTCTACTATGTCTGCCAGTTCAACCCGTTCACCCATGCGGTCGAGTTGATACGCTTCGCGCTGTACGGAAAGATCAACTGGATCTCGCTCGGCGTCGTCCTCGGCTGCACAGCCGCCTTCATGGTCGGCGCAATCTACGCCTACGACCCATCGCGTGGCCTGATCCGCCGCGGGCCTGCGGGAGGCGAAACATGAGACGGCTGATCGCAATCGGGACGCTCCTCTTCCTGGCGGCATCCAGCGAATTCGGCCATGCCGCCGATCCGCGCTACCCGGACTGGCCGTGCATCCAGGCCAAGGTGCCGGAAATCTCGCTGGCGGCGGTGTGGGCAGGTCCGCCGCTTGACGACATCAAGGACAAATGGAGGAACGATGCCAGGGTGAGCGCGCTGGTGCCGAAACTCGCGGCCAGGCGGACGCCGCTCGAGGACGCCCAGAAGGCGATCGCCGAATTTCTCGGAAGCTCGGCCGACAAGACCACGGCAGGCAAACTGCTGTTCACCGGCCTGTTCGATACGCTGAACGGCCAGCGTACGTCGGTGCTGAGCGGGTTGGAACGGATCACCCGAAAGCAACGCACGGCTGCAGAAAAGATTCAGGCCGATGCGGCCGCGATGCAGGCGCTGCAGGGATCATCCGCGCCCGACCAGAGCAAGATCGAAGAACTCGGCAATCAACTGGTCTGGCAAACCCGGATTTTCGAGGAACGGCAGCGCGTGGTGAAATTCGTTTGCGAAGTGCCCACCGTGATCGACCAGCGCCTGTTCGCACTCGGCCGCGTGATCCAGCAGGAGATGGAATAGCGAACGGGAAAGGCGCACCGGCGCGGTGACACCAGTTTCCTGTCCGCCCCGCGCTATACTCTCCGTCGTCCCGGGCTTGACCCGGGACCCATACGCCGCGGCGGATGCTGTCATGACTCAGACGGTCGACGGCTTTCTTTCAACCACTCACGCCGGTGGTTATGGGTCCCGGGTCAGGCCCGGGACGACGGATGAGGTGCCCTCCTCGTGCCCCGTCCTCGGCCCAGGCTGCGATTCCACGACCGGCAGTTTGGCGCGCTCCCAGCCTTCGGTTCCCTCCGGGTACCAGGCGACGTTGGAATAGCCATAGGACAGCACGCGCTTCGCGGCGTTCCACGACATCCAGCAATCTTCCTGACAGTAGATCACGAGCAGCGCGGCCTTGTTGCCGCCGGATGCCCGCTCCAGCCCGCGCCGCAGATAGTCCTCGGTTGCCTCTGCCAGCCTGCCGTAGCCGGTGTCGGGGAGCCAGACGCTGCCGGGAATGTTGAACCGCGGCTTGTCGCGCCACACCGTGCCTACAGGAAGATTTGGCGGCTTAGGCGCGCGCGGCAGCACGTCGATGAAAGCCGCGCCGCCGGCACGCCAGATCGCTTCAGCCTCCGCGGTCGCCAGAACGCGAACGCCTTTGAGCGTTGCCGGAACCGCCGCGCGATAGTCGTCGGTGCGATAGCCGTCCGGCTCCAGCACCTTCTGTTGCGCGGGTGCTTCGGCCGCGAACGCGAGGATCGCAACCCCTACACACGCGAGGTTACGCATCATGGCGACTTCGTCGCCGTCTCCGCGCCGATCGGCCGGTTATTCTCATCGAGCAAGGGAACGCCAAAGTCGAGCAGGATCTTGTTGATGGCCGGCTGGTTCTCCTGAATTAGACTGTTGAGCTGACGCTTCCAGTTCTGGTCGGCCCCGCGGACGCCCATGCCGATGCGATAGACCAGCCGCGGCCCGGTGGTTTCCTTGACGAGCGGCGTGACATGAAGCGGCGGGTTCGTCTTCCTGGCGTAGAAACCGGCCAGCGGCCCCCATAGAATGGCGGCGTCGATCTTTCCCGCAGTCAGGTCGTTGATCATGGTTTCTGCAGATGAATCGATGCGGGTATCGACCACCAGCGGATAGGGCCTTGCGTCCGCCATCAAGCCATTCATGGTCATGTTGGTGGAGGGCGGCGTACCGGCAACGATGCCGATATGCTTGCCCTTCAGGCGGCCGTCTGCCAGCGTCGCGACCTCACCAAGGCCGCTGCCTGGCTTGGTGACCAGCGCGTAAGCCGTCCGGTAATAGGGATTGGTGCCCTGCACCAGATCGTCGCCTTGCGGAAAACCCATGATGACGTCGCAGCGATGTGCGGCGAGCGTCATCCGGACGAAGCCGGTCGCTTGCGGATAGTACATGTAGTCGAGCTTTTTCTGCAGCTTCCCCGCAAACAGCTCACCGAGCTTGTTCTCGAACCCCTCACCCTTGTCGTTGGAGAACGGCAGATTGTGCGGGTCGGCGCATACTCTCAGCACCTTTGGATCGACCAGTTCGATCGAGGGACTGACGCCGTCACTGGTCTGCGCCCGGCAAATGCCGCTGCCGGCAAGCATTACCATGACCGCCATCAGCGGCATCAGCAGCCCATCGCATCGCGTACCCTTTGTCATCGCGATCTCCTCTCGATCAACACGGGCCGGGGTCCAACGATTGCGCAGCCGACCATGGCGTGCAACAGGGATAATCCTGGTGGCGGCCTCGCGTTGCTTGCTGCGGCGCAAACTGCCTTGACCGGGACGACGAAGCGGCCGATCTCGCTTCCGGGCAGGACTGAGGCAGAAACATGGCTCATGGCGTTTCGGTTCTCGCTCTTCTGATGGTGTTCGGCACATCGACCCTAGCGCAGGCGCAGCAACGGGAATTGCCTGTGAGCGAAGTCGCGCCGAAAATATTCGTGCATGCCGGCGAGGTCGCGTTGATGACCCGCGAGAACGACGGCGCGACCGCCAATGTCGGATTTGTCATCGGCGAGAACGCGGTTGCGGTGATCGATACCGGCGGCAGCCTTCGCGAAGGCGAGCGGCTGCTGGCGGCGATCCGCGCCCGCACCGACAAGCCGGTCCGATATGTCATCAACACGCATGGCCATCCGGACCACGTGTTTGGCAACGCGGCCTTCGTGAGCAGTGGAACCGTGTTCGTCGGCCATCGAAACCTGCCGCAGGCGCTGGCCGTGCGCGGGCCGTTCTACACCAACGCATTTCGCCGGATTATGGGCGAGGACCTGATGGAGGGGGTGCGCATGGTTGCGCCCACCCTCCTCGTAGATGGCACCACAAAACTCGATCTTGGCTCGCGCACGCTGACGTTGACGTCCTGGCCGACCGCGCATAGCGACAATGATCTCACCGTGCTCGACGATCAAACCGGTACCCTGTTCGCGGGCGATCTCGTGTTCCTCACGCACATTCCCGTGCTGGATGGCAGCCTTCGCGGCTGGCTGAAGGTGACCGCCGAACTCGGCGCCCTTCCCGCCCAACGCGTGGTTCCCGGTCACGGACCGGTGAGCGAATGGCCGGGGGCGCTCGCCGACCAGCGCCGCTATCTGACGAAATTGGCGACCGATGTTCGCTCCCTCATCGCCCACGGCGAGCCGATTGCAACCGCTGCCGGCACTGCCGCCGCCTCCGAGCGGCCAAATTGGCAATTGTTCGAGGATTACAACGCACGCAATGCAACATCGGCATATTCGGAAATTGAATGGGAATAGCTCGCCCAATGCTCTATGTTGACGCGGCCCAGCGAGGGACTGCCGCCATGCCCGGACGTCGTTTCCGCCTCTCCTGCATCGCCAGCGCGCTCTGCATCGCCGTCGTGCTCGGCGCGCAAATTGCGCCAGCGGCAACGCCCGGGGCCAGTGATCCGTGGCCCGGCCTCGTCCAGGATATCTTCAACAATCGTCCGATGAACGACGGCGCCGAGGTGATCGGCATCGAGATGCCGTACCGCGCCGAGGACGCCGCGATCGTTCCCGTCACCCTGCGCAACAGGCTTTCGCCCGGCGACAACAGGCGCGTGCTGCGGATCACGCTGGTCATCGATCAGAACCCGGCGCCCATGGCGGCGAAGTTCGAACTGGGTCCGGACGCCAATGTCACGGAAATCTCGACGCGCGTGCGCGTCAACAACTACACCGACGTCCATGCCGTGGCCGAACTGAGCGACGGCAAGCTCTACATGACGAAGACCTACGTGAAGGCTTCCGGCGGCTGCTCCGCCCCGGCCGCCAAGAACGCTGTAGGAGCGAAAGCCCGGCTCGGCCAGATGCGATACCGGCAATTTGCGCGATCTGGACAGGGCCCCGCCAACGGCGCTCGCGAGGCGCAGATCATGATCGGTCATCCCAGCCATTCCGGCCTGCAGATGGATCAGGTCACGCAGCTCTACATCCCGGCCTTCTTCGTCAACGAGCTGCGGCTGTGGCAGGACGACAGTCTGGTGCTGGCGATGGAAGGCGGAATCTCGATTTCGGAAGACCCCAATATCCGCTTCACCTATGTTTCGAACGGCGCGAAGCGTTTTCGCGCCGAAGCCAGGGATACCGAAGGCCACGTTTTCCAGAAGGAATGGAGCGTCGAGGATTCCGGCATGTGACGCGCCGCGGCGTGCGGGCATCGAACGATAAGCGCTAGAAACATCTCACTTCAGCTTCGGCCTGCGCGCGCCTGAGTTCGTTGAGTGCACCAGCCGCCTGCGCGGACGTGCGGAATGGTGCACCCAGATCGCTCCGAACCTGCGACATGCTCATGACCGTTTCGGCCGTGACGTAGCGCGCGTAAGGCAGCAGCGACGCGATGATGTCGATCGAACAGGAGCACTGTTCGATCGCCTGCCGCGTCTCGCCATTCGCCTTCATGCAGCCAAAGACGTATTCGGCGCGCGCCGACGTCGGATAGTCGTTGAGGTCCTCGGCTCGCGTCGTCGCTGCGGTCAGCATCAGCACCGCCGCCGCGGCGACAATACGTCGTACCGATCCGGCCGCTGTCATGCTCTTCCCTCCGGCTGCGAAGCATGAAAGCTATGCTATGAAAGTCCTGCTGAAAAGATGTTTGCAAAGCACGCCCAAGGCACCCATGACACATTGTCTTCGCATGTTGCTGGCAGCAGTTATGCTGGCCTTTGCGCAGCTCGGCACGTGCTTCGGCGCGGACACCGTGCGGATTGCAGTGCAAAAAACCGGAACGCTCGCCTGGGAACTTGCCGTGATCCGCGCGCACGGACTCGACAAGCAGGCAAACCTGTCAGTCCAGGTGGTTGAACTCGCCAGCCCCGAGGCGGGCAAGATCGCGCTTCGCGCTGGTAGCGCCGACATCATCGTCTCCGATTGGCTCTGGGTGTCGCGCGAACGCACCCTTGGCGCAAAGCTGACATTCTATCCGTATTCGAGCGCGCTCGGCGCTGTGATGGTGCCGGCCTCGTCCCCAATCCAGACACTGGCCGACCTCAAGGGCCGCAAGCTCGCGGTTGCCGGCGGCCCGATCGACAAGAACTGGCTGCTCTTGCAGGCGTGGATGAAACAGGCAGGCATCGACCTGAAGTCGGACGCGACGATCGCCTACGGCGCGCCGCCGCTGCTGATGGCAAAGACGCTCGACGGGGAAATGGATGCGGCCCTGAACTACTGGAATTTCTGCGCCGTGCTGGAAGCAAAAGGCTTTCGCCGCGTCGCCGGCATCGAGGATCTCTTGCCGAAACTGGGGGCCAAGGGCCGTACCGCGATGATCGGCTACGTCTTCGACGAAAAATGGGCCAGCGCCAACCAGGATGCGATCACGCGGTTCATCGCGATGACCCGCAAGGCCAAGGAGATTTTGTCGAGTTCAGATGCGGCGTGGGAGACGATCGCGCCGCTGACCGGCACCGCCGACGCCGCCACGCTGCGCACCTACCGTGACCGCTATCGGGAAGGCATTCCGCGTCGTCCCATCGCCGATGAGGAAGCTGACGCCAGCATTCTCTACCGCGTGCTGGCGTCGATCGGCGGCCGCGAGTTGGTCGGTCCGGCGCAGGAACTCGAGTCCGGTACGTTCTATCACGCGATCCCCGGAGATTGAGGTGACGCGCCTGCTGTCATTCGCCGTGTTCGTTGCGACCTGGTGGATTGCCTCGCTGATCATCGGCGACGTGAAGCTGCCGCCTCCGCCGACCGTGGTCGCGGCGATGATCGCGGAAGCAAAGTCCGGAGACCTGTTCTTCCATCTCGGCGCCACATTGGCGCGCGTGGCGCTCGCTTTCGTCCTCGCGATGTCGCTGGGGTCTGCGATCGGCTACCTGATGGGCCGGGTTCGGCTTGCCGATCGACTTTGCGATCCCTGGCTGATCCTGCTGCTCAACCTGCCGGCGCTCGTCGTGATCGTGCTGGCGTACATCTGGGCCGGGCTGACGGAGGCGGCGGCGATCGCGGCCATCGCCGTCAACAAGCTTCCGACCGCCGTCGTCACCCTGCGCGAGGGCGCGCGCGCGCTGGACGCAGCCCTCGACGAAATGGCGACGGTGTTTGCGATCCCGCGCTGGCGGGCGTTCCGGCACGTGGTCTTGCCGCAACTGGCGCCCTACATTGCCGCCGCCGCGCGATCGGGGCTATCGCTGGTCTGGAAGATCGTCCTGGTCGCGGAATTGCTCGGACGCCCGAACGGCGTCGGCTTCGAGATCGGCGTCGCCTTCCAGCTGTTCGATATCCCGCTCCTGCTCGCCTACTCGCTCAGCTTCGCAGCGGTCGTGCTCGTCATCGAAACCTTGCTGGTGCAGCCATTTGAGGCCCGGCTATCGCGGTGGCGGCCCCGTGCGGCTTGAAGTCGAAATAAAAAGCAAGGAGTACAGGAACGCAGCTGGCGAACGCCACGCCGTGATATCAGGCCTCAAGTTTACGCTAGGCACCGGGGAGGTCGGTGTATTGGTCGGTCCGTCCGGCTGCGGCAAGAGTACCATGCTGAAAATCTTCGCGGGGCTCGACCACCACTATGAGGGGCGCGTTTCTCATCCTCCCGGCGTCCGGATCGGCATGGTGTTCCAGGAGCCCCGGCTGCTGCCCTGGCGCTCGGTCGAGGAAAACGTGCGGCTAGTCGCGCCGCTAATCGATGAGACAAGACTTTCTGCGCTGTTTGCCATTCTGGAGTTGGGCGAACACCGCAACCATTTCCCCGGCGAATTGTCGCTTGGCCTCGCCCGGCGCGTCGCGCTCGCCCGCGCGTTCGCGATCGAACCCGACTTCCTCATCCTCGATGAACCGCTGGCCTCGCTCGACCAGGCCCTCGCCGCCCGCCTGCGCGAACAGATCGCGATGCTGGTGGACACCCGCTCAGTGATGACCCTTCTGGTCACCCACGACGTCGACGACGCGGTTCGTCTCGGTGACCGCGTGTTCCTGTTGTCGCCACGTCCGACCCAAATTGTTGCCGAACTGCCGATCACGACACCGCGCAGTGAGCGGAGCGAGCCGGAGATCGCGGCGATCAAGGCGGACATCGCGCGACGGATCAATGGCGATCAGACCAAGCGCGATGCATCATAGGCACTGGTCGAGGCGCCTGCTAGGATGCGTCACCGGCGGAGGTGACGATGAGACGTTCGTTCCGAACCGCGGCGCTCGGCCTTGGTCTGATGACCGTGACGGCAATGGCGCAGGACATGATGCGTCACGTCGACTTGTCGTCGCCCGATATGGTGTCCGCCGAAATGACCCGTGGCGAGGTCGAGGCCGCGCTTGCTGCCGCGACTATCGCCGCGCCCGCCGATTTCACCGGCAAGCGGCTATCCGGCCTCGATCTTTCCGGGCTCAATCTATCCGGCGCGATTTTTCGCGCGGCGCGGCTCAACAGGACGAAGCTCGCCGGTGCACAGCTCGATCGCGCGGTCCTTGACCAGGCGTGGCTGCTCGAGGCGGACCTCACGGGCGCCAGCCTGAAGAGCGCCAATCTGTTCGCCTCGCAGATGGCGCGCGCCCGTCTCGACGGCGCGGACCTCACCAAGGCACGCATCGCAGCCGATTTGACCGGCGCAAGCCTCGTCGACGCCTCGATCGCGGGTGCGAATCTCGGCGCCGACATGCGTAACCAGTCGATGGGCCTGATGCGCGCGGTGCTGAAATCAGCCAATCTGGAACGGCTGGATGCGCGCGGCGCCGATTTGTCGCGCGTCGATCTCGAATTCGCTGTTCTGAAAGGTGCCAACCTGACGGGTGCTTCGCTCAAGGGCGCGCAGCTCGGCGGCGCCGACCTGACCGGCGTCACGATGATCGACGCGGATTTCGACGGTGCTGATCTCGATTCAGCAAAGTTGATCGCGCCGATCGGGCTCGACCGGGCAAGAAACTTCGACAAGGTGAAAAACCGGGAGCGCCTGATAAGGTGATCATGGCGCCAAGTTCGCCAAGGAAATTCGTGAAGGGAGGACTGAGCGATGCGATGGCTACTGGCCCTGGTGCTGTTGGTCGCTGGCGCCGGCGATCTCGCCGCGCAGAGCAAGGGCAAGGGCATCCGGCTCTGGAACCTGACCACTGAGACGATCTCGGGCTTTCAGCTGTCGCCGGCCGGCAAGGACATTTGGGGACCGAACCAGACGCTGAACGACAAGGACAAGGAAGTCGACCACGACGAACGCCTGCGGATCATGGGCGTCGAGCCTGGGCAGTACGACGCCAAGGTCAGCTATCCAGACGCAAGGCAATGCGTCGTCCGCAATATCGAGATCAAGGCGGATGCGGTGTTCTCGATCGCGGACAAGGACCTGAGGGATTGCAACAAGTAATCCTTGCCGGTTGAACCTCGTCTCTACGCCCTGTCGTTGGGGCGTGGATATTCGCAACGCCACCTGACCGCATTCCATTTCGGATGCTCGCCCGCCCATTTCGCGATGTAGGGCTGGGCAGCCATGACGCATTGCCGCGGCGAAACGTCCGACGAAAACACCAGATGGCGTTCCTCGCAGGTGGCCGGCGACAGCACGGCGCATACGGTTATGACCAGGTCGATCGCATTCATGCCCGACATCCCAAGGTGCACTCGTTGAATGGATACCACGAACAGGTACGCCGCGGGCAGCCCAACGTTTCACAAATGCCCAAAAATTGCCCCGCAGATCCGGTTCCCGTTCGGCTGGTGGCCGTCGCCTCACGCCTTAAAAATTGACGCCGAAGATCAGCCGCGCCTGATGGCGTTCGAAGTTGACGAGATCGAGCGCTGCACCTGGCTCGGCCGGGCGTCCCCACGCTTGCGTGCTCCAGGCCGCGGTCAACCGCGTGCGCCGCGACAGTTGGAAATAGGCGGTCGGCCCAACGAACAGCGCCTGGCCGCCAAGTTCCTGCAGACCGATCCCTTCGTAGTGCCGCAGATAGCGGGCCTCCCCGCCGAGGAAGAAGCCCGGTCGCCATTGCACCATCAGGCCCAGCGCGGCGCCAATGGTGGATTCCTGCTCGGCAGCCCGGGTACCGACGTTGCGGGTCCATTCCGGCTGGTAGGTCAGGTTGAGGGCGGTGAGCACGACGTTGGGAACAAGCTCACGGTCGAACGCTGCCGTGAACTCGGCGCCGTAGCTTCGCACCCGCGTGGCGGAGGTCTCGTCGATGCGGCTGGCGTGCTGTTCCACCGCAAAGGTAAAGCCGAACGGCGATTCGGCCCGCTCCAGAAACCGGTAGCGCACGTCCAGGGCGACACCCTCCCAGGACATTTGGCGTCGATCTTCGAAGCCTGCAACGCTGCGGATGTGATGGGATACAAAGCTGGTTCCCAGCTCCACCCTGACATTCTTGACCGGCACGAATTCCAGTTCGAACTCCTGGCCGGCCGCCCGGTAGGTTCCGCCATTCCGAGAAAACCGTCCGTCGGTCTGACTCTGCAATTCGCGCTCGCCGACATTGCCGACATCGGTGCCTATCATGAAGCCGAACAGATGCTCGGTATCGATGCCCTCCGCGCAAACGCCGCCCGGGAGCAGCGCGGCGAGACACACGGCAACTGCCCGGCAAGTGTTCGAACGGATTGGCATTCACAAAGCCACGGGTATGAAATGGAATCAAAGCGACAGTACCGCTGACCGACGCCGCACCCTACCATATCGCGGGCACGCGGGCGAAGACTCGGAACACCTGGCTTTACAGCAGATTGAATTCTCCAAGCATCTATTACGTGACACACGGGACACGGAAACTGGCGACGGCCGACTCATAAACTCGCTGATTTTCAGTGAGGCGTTGAAGGCTGGTCTTGAAATCCCGGACCCATCGTATCGAACCTGACGTCCGCCCGGCCCGTGGCGCATAGCGCCAGAGCCGGGCAGATCGTTTCGATACAGCTATTTGCGCGCTGCGCAGGCGTACATGTTGATTTCCATGCCCACCGGCACTTCGACAATCCTCGGAGTCTTCCAAGTCATCGGGTCCTCCCAACAAGTTTGGCGCGATGCTCACGCCGGGGCTGAACCTAGGGACCTCGCGGACGTCGCGCAAGTGCAGAACAGCCAACCGGAGTACCCGTTGCGCTGCGATACTTCGCTCCCGGACAAGGCTGCTTCTCTCCCGGTCAAGCGCCGCGATACAACGTCGCAAGCGCCTGCTCAACAGTCCTTGCCGGCCATCTTCGAGAAAGGCTTGGCACCTTGCGCCTCCTGCGCCGCAGTCGGCTGACCTTGCATCTGTCTCTGAACATCCTGCGAAGAGGCAGGTACGTCACCGGCTGCGCGGTTCATCGTCGCGGTCGGCGGATGTTCCTTTTCTGCAGCCATGCCGGTTGTCGTCTGGCCGCTGCCGGTCGAGGCCGGTCCAGAACCTGCATCCTTCAGGTTTGCAGCGCGGCCGCCGGTGTCGCAGGGACCGGCGAATGCACTGCCGACATTCAGGGCGACCAGGGCGCAACACGCGAGAATGAGTCGTTTCGTCTTCATCTGTTTCTCCTTTGCTCCCGGCACGCGTGCCCCGGCGCAGCAGGACGAACGGAAAACCGATCAGGAAGCCACAGGTTCCGGGTGGCCTGGGAAATCTCGCTGTTGTCTAATCGAGCACGCGGATGCTTGCGGCGAACACAACATGGACTTCGAGAACCATCATGCGATCATCATACATTGGAACAGTCGGTGCACTCCTTGCGATCTTCTTCGCGCTGCCAGCGACCGCGCAGGACAATTCGCGGCGCAGCGAACCGGTGCCCGATTCCAAGACCTCGACGGAAACGCTGACGGGAAAGGAGCGCCTTGGCAGGAAGTGGATGGACGAACAGCGGATCGACAATTGCAACGTGCCGCTCGACAAGCGCGGCTCCAGGCCGCGGCCGGGCGTCTGCCCAAATACGCCGATGGGTTGATCGCGCCATCACCCGCCGCCGGGCTACACGTAACAGAACACGTGACCGTTGCGGCTTGGACTAGGAAGCGTCAGAAGACGAGATGCCGTGCTGCGCCTTGTGGATCGAAGACGGGACGATGCCGAAATACTTGCGGAAGACCCGGCTGAAATGTGAAGAACTCGAGAAGCCCCACGAGAACGCGACATCCGTGACCGTCTTGCCGACGTGCGTCTCCAACTCGTGGCGGCAGTTCTGCAATCGCGCTTGCCAGATATAATCGCTGACAGTCATGCCGCGGTCACTGAACAGCATGTGCAGATAGCGCTTGGTGCAGCCGAGTGCTGAGGAAATCTGGTCGATGCAGAGATCCGGATCGCGCAGATGTTCACGGATGAAGGCCTGCGCGCGAATATACATTGCCTCGGGACCGCCGCGATCGAACGTCGCGTCCGCCTCGCGCAGCGGCAGCAGCAGCAGATCGATCAGCGAGTCGGCGACGACGACGGCATTGTTTGGTGAAAGTCTTGCGGCCTGGTCGAACGCGGCATGCACGAAGTCATGGGCGATGCGGCCGGTGCCGGTGCGCGCCGAAAGCTTGCACGCCGACATCTTCGATGTGTGGAAGCCGCGCTCCTGCAGCAGCGCCTTCGGCACGATGACGACTTCATGCCGCGTCAGCGCCGGACTGATGATGGTGTGCGGACAGGAGACATCGTAGGCAAGACAATCGCCGGGCATCAGTTCGAAGCGCCGGCCCTCCTGCTCGAAATAGGAAGTTCCGTGGGTCTGGAACAGGATCTTGACGTAGGGATGTTCGCTCGACTTCGAACGCGACACCGTGTGCGCGATCCGGTGCTGGCTCACTTCGATCTGGCAGAGCTTCAGCTTCGAAACCGTCGTGTAGTTGACCCGCGCTTCGAGCGACGAGGCCATCAGCGGATCGATGTCGAACTGGCCGCAAAGATCCGTCAGGGCTTCTGACCAGCACTGGATCTGCTTCTTCGGCGATAAACCGGAGGTAGTGAGCGAGTGGACCGTATCAGACATTTCCAGCCACCGATTCGAGGAACCCGGATTCGAGAAACGTAACTGTGGCCCGACTCTGGCCCGCGAAAGATGGGTCACGATGAAGCGACATCTACCTCAATGGAGAGGAGTCGTTAACAGAGAGCAGTCGTTGTTGCCTAAGCAACGTATGTCCCGGCATCCACTCTACAATCCTCGGACTTAGTTTCCGCGCCGTCAAGGAAAACCTCGCCGCTGCAGTCGTGCGAGCTTCCCAGGTTCGCTTCATTGCAGTGCCGCATGAGACGACGCCAGATCGCTTGAAAATCGCGTGCAGCCGGAAGCCAGAAAGTTCGCTGCGGTTCGCTTTGGAGCAAATGCCCTTCCCTCTTGGGCAAGTTTCCCATGATCGAACGGGATACGGTGCGGGACAAAATGGAACGTGGGCCGTCTCGACGGAACCCGGGAATTCACCAGTGGGAGGATGCAATGCGCAAAGTGCTGATAGCAACTTGTCTTGGCTCCTTGGCGGCGCTCACGGCAGGCGCGGCCATAGCCAATGACGAATTGATCAAGATGTCGGCCAACCCGAAGGACTGGGTGCAGCCGGCGGGCGACTACGCCAATACGCGCTATTCGAAGCTCAACCAGATCACCGCGGCGAACGTGGGGAAGCTGCAGGTCGCCTGGACGTTCTCGACCGGCGTGCTGCGCGGCCATGAGGGCGGACCGCTCGTCATCGGCAACATGATGTACGTCCACACCCCGTTCCCGAACAAGGTCTATGCTCTTGACCTATCCAAGGACAACCAGATCGTCTGGAAGTACGAGCCCAAGCAGGATCCCAACGTCATCCCGGTAATGTGCTGCGATACGGTCAACCGCGGCGTGGCCTATGGCGACGGCAAGATCTTCCTGCACCAGGCCGACACCACGCTGGTCGCCCTCGACGCCAAGACCGGCAAGGTGGAGTGGTCGGCGAAGAACGGCGATCCCGCCAAGGGCGCGACCGGAACCTCGGCGCCGCTCGTCGTCAAGGACAAGGTCCTGATCGGCATCTCCGGCGGCGAGTTCGGCGTGCAATGTCACGTCACCGCCTACGACATGAAGTCGGGCAAGCAGGTCTGGCGGGCCTTCTCCAGCGGGCCGGACGATCAGCTCCTGGTCGATCCGGTGAAGACCACCGACCTCGGCAAGCCGATCGGCAAGGATTCCAGCATCAAGACCTGGCAGGGCGACCAGTGGAAGATCGGCGGCGGCTGCACATGGGGCTGGCTGTCCTATGATCCCGCGCTGAACCTCGTCTATTACGGCTCGGGCAATCCCTCGACCTGGAACCCGAAGCAGCGCCCCGGCGACAACAAGTGGTCGATGACCATCTTCGCGCGCAACGCGGACGATGGAATGGCCAAGTGGGTCTACCAGATGACGCCCCACGACGAGTGGGACTATGACGGCGTCAACGAAATGATCCTCAGCGATCAGCAGGTCAACGGGCAGAATCGCAAGCTGCTCACCCATTTCGACCGAAACGGGCTCGCCTACACGATGGACCGCGAGAGCGGTGAGCTTCTCGTCGCCGAGAAGTACGATCCGAAGGTCAACTGGACCACCGGCGTTGACATGAACAAGAGCTCGCCGACCTATGGACGTCCGAAGGTCGTCGATCAGTACTCGACCGAAAAGGGCGGTGAGGACAAGAACACCAAGGGCATCTGCCCGGCAGCCCTCGGCACCAAGGACCAGCAGCCGGCAGCCTACTCGCCGGATACGCAACTGTTCTACGTGCCGACCAACCACGTCTGCATGGACTACGAGCCGTTCAAGGTGAGCTACACCGCAGGCCAGCCCTATGTCGGGGCGACGCTGTCGATGTACCCGCCTCCAGGCGAAAGCCATATGGGCAACTTCATCGCCTGGGACAACAAGACCGGCAAGATCATCTGGTCGAACCCGGAGCCGTTCTCGGTGTGGTCGGGTGCGCTCGCCACCGCCGGCGGCGTGGTGTTTTACGGAACGCTCGAAGGCTACCTCAAGGCTGTCGACGCCAAGACGGGCAAGGAGCTCTACAAGTTCAAGACCCCGTCCGGCATCATCGGCAACGTCAACACCTATGAGCGGGACGGCCGGCAATACGTCGCAGTTCTGTCCGGCGTCGGTGGCTGGGCGGGCATCGGCCTCGCGGCCGGCCTGACCGATCCGACCGCCGGCCTCGGCGCCGTCGGCGGCTATGCCGCGCTGAGCAACTACACCGCGCTCGGCGGCACGCTGACCGTCTTCGCACTGCCTCAGTAGGCTGAGCCAAACTTGAACCGGCGCATGGAGCTGATCCATGCGCCGGTTCGCCTCTAACCGAACTTCGAGGACAAGCTCTTGCGTACAGTCTGGCTGTTGGGTGCTGCGATGATCGTCGTGGTATCAGGAGGAATTGCTTTCGCCGAGAACGCGGGCGATGCGGCTGCCGTCAAGTCCGAAGACGGAAAGTATTACGACAAGGAGGGCAATCCGACCTTCAAGGTTGCAGCCGACGGTACGGTGGATTGGTACACCTACTCCGGATACCGCCGCTATCACTCGGAATGCCACGTGTGCCACGGTCCGGACGGAATGGGATCGACCTACGCCCCTGCCCTCATGGATTCGCTCAAGACCATGAGCTACGGCGATTTCGTCGGCGTGGTCGCGAGCGGCCGAACGAACGGCAACTCCGTCATGCCGGCGCTCGGCGATAATCCGAACGTCGCCTGCTACATGGACGACATCTACATCTATCTGCGTGCCCGCGCCAATGACGCCATCGGGCGCGTGCGGCCGGCCAAGAAGGAAGACAAGCCGGACGCCTACACCGCGGCGGAGAACACCTGCATGGGCAAGAAATGATCCTTCGAGACCTGCAAGGGACCGCTCACGCCACGTTCCCCTAGCGGCTCGAAAAGCGAAAGTGGAGTTGAGAATGAAGACACGCGCTGCAGTCGCGTTCGAAGCCAAGAAGCCGCTCGAGATCATCGAAGTCGATCTGGATGGTCCGAAGGCCGGGGAAGTCCTGGTCGAGATCAAGGCGACGGGGATCTGCCATACCGACGCCTATACACTCGACGGCTTCGACAGCGAAGGAATCTTTCCCTCGATCCTCGGCCACGAAGGCGCCGGGATCGTCCGCGAGATCGGCCCCGGTGTGACGTCGGTCAAGCCGGGCGACCACGTCATCCCGCTGTACACGCCGGAATGCCGGCAATGCAAAAGCTGCCTCAGCCAGAAGACCAACCTCTGCACCGCCATCCGCGCCACGCAGGGCAAGGGCGTGATGCCGGACGGCACATCGCGGTTCAGCCACAAGGGCAAGCCGATCTTCCACTACATGGGCTGTTCGACGTTTGCGAACTTCACCGTGCTGCCGGAAATTGCGGTGGCCAGGATCCGCGAAGACGCCCCGTTCGACAAGAGCTGTTATATCGGCTGCGGCGTCACCACGGGCGTCGGCGCGGTGGTCAACACCGCGAAAGTCACACCGGGCGCCAACGTGGTCGTATTCGGACTTGGCGGAATAGGCCTCAACGTCATTCAGGGCGCCAAAATGGTCGGCGCCGACAAGATCATCGGCGTCGACATCAACGACAGCAAGGACGAATGGGGCCGCCGCTTCGGAATGACCCATTTCGTCAACCCGAAGAAGGTCAGCGGCGACATCGTCGCCCACCTGGTCACGCTCACCGACGGCGGCGCCGACTTCACCTTCGACTGCACGGGAAACACCACCGTCATGCGCCAGGCGCTCGAGGCCTGCCATCGCGGCTGGGGCGTATCGGTGGTGATCGGCGTGGCAGAAGCCGGCAAGGAGATCGCGACCCGCCCGTTCCAGCTCGTGACCGGTCGGGTGTGGAAGGGCACCGCATTCGGCGGCGCCCGCGGCCGCACCGACGTGCCGAAGATCGTCGATTGGTACATGAACGGAAAGATCCAGATCGATCCGATGATCACCCACGTCCTCAAGCTGGAGGACATCAACAAGGGGTTCGATCTGATGCACGAAGGCAAATCGATCCGTTCGGTCGTCGTGTTCTAAGTCAGAGAACGTCAAGCACAGGAGGATAGACCCATGACTGTTCATATCCACCCATCGGTCGACAACGGCGTCAAGAAAGGTTCGGGCAGCTTTGCCGGCGGCACCCTCGTCTGCAAATGCGCGGACAAGCCGGTCAAGGTCGGCATCAAGGGCGATGTCGCCCACAATCACGCCTGCGGCTGTACCAAGTGCTGGAAGCCGGAAGGGGCAACCTTCTCGGTGGTCGCGGTGGTGCCGCGCGAGAATCTGACCGTGCTCGAAAACGGCGACAAGCTGCAGATCGTCGATACATCGGCGACGATCCAGCGTTACGCCTGCAAGGGCTGCGGCACGCATATGTACGGGCGGATCGAGAACAAGGGCCATCCGTTCTACGGCCTCGACTTCATCCACCCCGAACTGTTCCAGGAAGCCGGCTCGGCGGCCCCGGGGTTCGCGGCATTCGTGTCGTCCGTCATCGAGTCGGGCGTCGCGCCGTCGGAGATGGCAGGCATCAGATCACGCCTCAAGGAGCTCGATCTGGAGCCGTATGATTGCCTGTCGCCGGCGCTGATGGATGCGATCGCCACCCACGTGGCAAAAACGACTCGCAAGGCCGCCTGAACTCGCCAGCGCCCGCGAACCGCCGGCGGCGCCCGCGCTGCCGGCGGTTTTGCGCATGCGCCTGCCGACAGCGCTCCGGCGCCGGCGCGTCAAAGGACAGCGGCTGACATGTTCCCGCAATCGGCTAGAGTGCCCCCGGCATCACCCCGTGAAAGGCACTCCATGCGCATCATGATCCTCAATGGCCCGAACCTGAACATGCTCGGCATCCGCGAGCCGCATATCTACGGGTCGACCACGCTCGACGCAATCAAGGCGGCTTGCGAGGAGTTCGCCGCGTTCACCGGCACGGAGCTGGCGTTTCACCAGTCGAACCACGAAGGCGAACTGGTCGACCTGATCCAGTCCGCCCGTACCTCGGTGGACGCCCTCATCATCAATCCCGCCGCTTATTCTTTCACTTCGATAGCGATCTACGACGCCATGAAGATTTTTGAGGGCCCGATCTACGAGGTGCACATTTCCAACATCCACGCCCGCGACGAGTTGCACCGGCACTCCAAGCTTTCGGCCGCGGTAAAGGGCGTGATCGCCGGCCTCGGCCCCTACGGCTACATCGTCGCCATGCAGGCCGCGCTGCAGGGCGCCGGCCAGTTGCCGGCATCGCTGCCAGCCGCGGTTCGCGTCGGGCCGAAATAACAGGGGGAGCGTGACATGCAGGGAAACGGCTATCTCGCCATCTGGAGCGATCTCGCACCGCAGGACCATACCGATTGGGCGCACTGGATCACGCGCGAACATGCCGCCGAGCGCGTCGGAGTCACGGGGTTTCTGGCCTGCCGCATCTTCCGTGCGCTGGGCGCATCGGTGAACCGCTACTTCATCCTCTATGAACTCGAGGACGAGCGTGTCGTCGGAGGTCCTGATTATCTGGCGCGGCTGAACGCGCCGACGCCCTGGTCGCAGAGCATCATGCCCCGGCTCGGCAATTTCGCGCGCGGCGGCGGCCGCATCGCCGCTTCAGCCGGCACCGGCCAGGGTGGCGTTGTAGCCCCCTTGCGCCTCGATGCCGCACCATCATGGGATGTCGCCACAGTTACCGCCGAGCTTGCGCGTCTCGACCGGATCATCGCGGTGCGCGTCCTGCTCACTGATGCCGCCCAGACTTCGATCAAGACCCGCGAGAAGGGCATGCGAAAGAACGACGGCTCGTTCGTCGCCTTGCTCCTGATCGAAGGAATGGATGAGGCCGCAGTCCGAGATGCGCTTTTTCATCTGCGCAAAACGCTTCCAGCACATGATCACGGCGCCATCGACGAGTTTCCGCTCTACCAGCTCGCCTTCAGCCTGCCGAAGCAACTGCTGCCCGGCTGACGAAGGCACGAGCCATAGATCGTGTAGGATGGGTAGAGCGCAGCGATACCCATCAATTCATTGCGCGGTGAGATGATGGGTTTCGCTTCGCTCTACCCATCCTACATCTCAACGCCGAGCCGCAGAAATGCGAAGTCGTATCCCCCGCTCCCGGCAGCGTGCTTGCGCTCGACTAACCGCAACGGATCATATAGTTGAAGGTAATAAAGAGCCCTTAAGTGGCTGGATTACCGGACAAAAAATGCCTGATGCTAGCCCCTCGAAGATCGAAGCGCGCCTGAAAGTGGCCGTTTCGGGCGACGTTTTCTTCGATTCCTTCAACCGCGGTCGCTACGCGACCGACGCCTCGTTCTACCAGATCATGCCGTTCGGCGTGGTGGTGCCGCGGTCGATCGACGAGGCGCTGCGGACGCTTGCGATTGCCCGCGACGACGGGCGCGCGGTCACCCCGCGCGGCGGCGGCACCTCGCAGTGCGGGCAGACAGTCAATGAAGGCATCGTCGTCGATTTCTCAAAGCACCTGAACCGGATTGTCTCGCTCGACGTCGCCAACCGCACCTGCGTCGTCGAACCCGGCATCGTGCTCGACGATCTCAACCGGCAGCTCCGGAAGCACCGGTTGTGGTTTCCGGTCGACGTCTCCACCGCCTCGCGCGCCACCATTGGCGGCATGGCCGGCAACAATTCCTGCGGCGGGCGCTCGCTGCGCTACGGCACCATGCGCGACAACACGCTATCGATGGATGCGGCGCTCGCCGACGGCACGCTGCTGCATTTCGGCGAAGTGCCGCGCGATCTGGCCGGCGTGGATGCCCCGGAGAGCGGGTTAAAGCTGTTTCGCGACATGCTCGGCCTCGGCGAGCGGGAGGCGACCGAGATCGCGGAGCGCTTTCCAAAAGTGCAGCGCCGCGTCGGCGGCTACAATCTCGATGCGCTGGTGCCGCGCAACGCCGCGAACAACATGGCGCACTTGCTGGTGGGCTCGGAAGGCACGCTTGCCTTTACGACCCAGGTCGAGCTGAAGCTGTGGCCCGTGATCCGCAACAAGGTGCTCGGCGTCTGCCATTTCGGCAGCTTCTATGAGGCGATGGATGCCGCCCAACATCTGGTGAAGCTGCGGCCCATCGCCGTGGAACTGGTCGACCGCACCATGATCGCGCTCGGCCGCGACATTGCGATGTTCAGGCCCGTGATCGATGCCACCGTGCGCGGCGATCCCGATGCGCTCTTGATCGTCGAGTTCGCCGAAGAGGATCAGCCCGACAATCTGGTGAAGCTCCGGCGGCTCGAGGAAGTGATGGCCGATCTCGGTTTCGGCTGGAACAATCCGCAACGCAAATGGGGCGGCGTGGTCGATGTCGTCGAGCCTGCGACCCAGACCGCCATTGCGGATTTCCGCACCTCCGGCCTCAACGTCATGATGTCGATGAAGCAGGAGGGCAAGCCGGTTTCCTTTGTCGAGGATTGCGCCGTGCCGCTGCCGCACCTCGCCGATTACACCGCGCGGCTGAACGAGATTTTTGCCAGACACGGCACCCGCGGAACGATGTATGCGCATGCGTCCGAAGGCTGCCTGCATGTGCGCCCGGTGCTGAACCTCAAGCTCGACAAGGACGTCAAGGCGATGCGCGCCATCGCCGAAGAGACGTTCGAGATGGTGCGCGAGTACAAGGGCTCGCATTCCGGCGAGCACGGCGACGGCCTGGTGCGCTCGGAATTCCATGAGAAGATGTTCGGCGCGCGCATCATCGCCGATTTCAGGGAGGTGAAGCAGCGCTTCGATCCGGGCAAGGTGCTCAACCCCGGCAAGATCGTCGATTCCCCGAAGATGGACGATCGCACGCTGTTTCGCTATCCGCCGGGCTACCGCATCGATGGACTGCACACCGTGCTCGACTGGTCGGCCTATCCCGGCGCTGGCGGCGGCTTTCAGGGCGCGGTCGAGATGTGCAACAACAACGGCGCCTGCCGCAAGCTCGAAGGCGGCGTGATGTGTCCATCCTATCGCGCCACCCGCAACGAGAAGGATGTCACGCGCGGTCGCGCCAATACGCTGCGGCTCGCGATCTCCGGCCAGCTCGGCCCCGATGCGCTGGCATCCGACGCGATGATGGAGACGCTGAAACTCTGCGTATCCTGCAAGGCCTGCCGCCATGAATGCCCAACCGGCGTCGACATGGCGAAGATGAAGATCGAGGTTCTGGCGGCGCGGGCAAGAAAGCATGGCCTGACGCTGCGGGACCGGCTGGTCGGCTATCTGCCGCGATATGCCGGCCTCGCGGCGCGCATTGCGCCGCTGGCCAACTGGCGCAACCGCAGCCCTTTGCTGCGCAGGCTGTTCGAGAAATTCGCAGGCATAAGCGCGCAACGCGCCCTGCCCGCGTTCCGACGCGACGTATTCATCTCCACCGAAACGGCCGGGCCCGAAGCCGGCCGCGAAGTCGTATTGTTCGCTGACACCTTCAATCGCACCTATGAGCGGGAAAATCTCGACGCCGCGCTGCGCGTGCTGGTCGAGGGCGGCTATCGCGTCCATATGCCGAAGCCGGTCGATCGCGCCCGGCCGCTGTGCTGCGGGCGCACGTTCCTCTCGGCCGGCCTGGTCGATCAGGCCCGCGCTGAACTGGACCGCCTCGTCGCGACCTATGCCCCATTCGCCGCGCGCGGTGTGCCGATCGTCGGCCTGGAGCCGAGTTGTCTCCTCACGCTCCGCGACGAATTGCTTTCGCTGCGCTCCGACAACGAGGCGAGGGCGATCAGCGCACATGCGCTGCTGTTCGAGGAGTTTCTGGTGCGCGAGGCCGAAGCCGGCCGCCTGAAATTGCCGCTCCGCCCCGTTGCCGAAAAGGCCGTGGTGCATGGACACTGCCACCAGAAGTCATTCGGCGCGTTCAAGCCGGTGGAAAAGGTGCTTCGCCTCGTTCCGGATCTCGCGGTCGAAACCATCGAGTCCAGTTGCTGCGGAATGGCCGGTGCGTTCGGCTATGGCGCGGACACCTATCAGGCCTCGATCGAAATGGCCGAATTGTCGTTGCTGCCGGCGGTACGCCGTACCGACGCCGCGACCTTGATCGTGGCTGACGGGACTTCCTGTCGGCACCAGATCAGGGATGGCGCTGCGCGCGAAGCGGTCCACGTCGCCCGCGTTCTGGCGATGAGCCTCGACCAGACAGGAAAAAAATCGTGATTTCGGTGGAACCTTTGCTCGCGGGCCCGGAACCAATCTGGCCCCGGAGGCTTACATCCCCGTGCGCGCTGCGACGCGGCAGCGAGGGGAGAGCGCGTTGGAAAATCAGATCATGATCCTGGTCGTCGAAGACGACCAGTTGATACAGGGCGTCATCGAGGAAGCCCTGACGGATGGCGGCTTCGAGACCGCGCTGGCTTCGTCGGGCGAAGAAGCGATTGAGCTTATCGACGGCGCAAATCCCGAATTCCGGGCGCTCGTGACCGACATCAATCTCGGCAAGGGCGCGAGGGACGGCTGGGCCATCGCCCGGTATGCAAGGCAGAACAGGCCCGATATGCCGATCGTCTACATGACCGGCGACAGCGCCGACGAGTGGCCCTCGAAAGGCGTGCCGAACAGCATCCTTCTCACCAAGCCCTTCGCGCCGGCGCAACTCGTCACCGCCGTTTCGCAATTGTTGAATGCCGGGACACCACCCTCTGCATAGATTCGACTGCAGGGGTTAGGCTGCCACCAGCCGTTCGATTTCAGCGATCGGATGCGACGTCAGCTCCTTGGCGATCTCGCCCCTCACGCGGTCACGCACTTCCGCATGAAATGCCTTCCTGAGATTGCCGAGAATCTTTGCCGGCGCAATGACGACCAGATTGTCGAATCGATTGTCATGGGCGGAGCGATAGAGCGCTTCCGCGATCTCGCCGGCAAATCGCTCCTTGGCGATGTGGTGCCAGTCGACCTCGTCCATCGCGCTGCGCGCCGAACCGACGCTTGCAATGGATCGGCCGGGACGGTCGGTCCCCTGCTCGCGCGTCGCCGGATTGTCCTGTTCGAGGATCTGCTCCACCTCGAGCCTGACCTGCTGCGCGGTACCCCGGTTGCGCAGGAAGAGAGCCCTTTGGCCGTCGCCGATGAGAACGAGCGCGTTGTGGGAGATGGCAGGTTTCGGTTCAGTGCTCATGTGTCGATGCCTCCATGGCTGTCCAACGCATGGGCGCCCGCGTGGTTGCGCTCGACGATATCTAGAAGCACGGGAACAGCGCAGTCGGACCAGGAACTGGTGGAACTCCGTTCGTGGCGATTTCGCTGTCGGAACTAAAGCGCGCGCGATGCTTTGAGCCGTGGGCAGTATGCGACGGAGGACAAACTTATGCGGAAGATTGCAATCGGCCTCATGGCCGGCGCGGGCGCGCTTGTGGCAGGCAGTGCAAATGCGTCCGACATTTACACGTCAAGTGAATACAGCAACGCCGATCTCGTGCAGCAGGTCCGGATGGTCTGTGACGAAGACGGACGCTGCTATCGCGCCCGCGGCGAGAGCCGCGTGATCGTCCGCGATTCATATGCCTACTCGCCGCGAGAGCGCTACATCGAGCATCGGCGCCATCGTGACTGGGACGATGGTCCCCGCGTCGGCATCCGCGCACCCGGCGTAAGTGTCGGCATCGGCGTAGACCGCGATCGCTGGTAGGCGGAAAATCCGGGAGAGGCTTCAGGCATCGCCTGAGGTCTCCCCGCAGTGAATCGCACGGCGTGCCAAAATTCATCCCACCAACCCTGGCGCGTATCATCTTATCGATCATCGCCGGCAAGTTCGCGATGGAATTGGAATAACATCGTCAAAACAAGATCGTGATAGGTGAGGCAGACCACATCTGACTGCAGCCGTTGGCCGTAAATGCGAAGGCGCAAGCCTATTTGCATTCTGCATTTCGAGCCGAACGGAGATTTCAATGACCCGTCTGCTGATTTCCGGATTCGTGGCCGTCGCCCTGCTCGCCGCTACCAGCCTACTGCATTTGCATTCACCTTCAAATGACCGCCTCGCCGCCATGACCACCGGCATGGCCTCGGCAAAGAAATCATCCTCGGTCGCCGCCAAGCTTCCGATCGAGGAATATGAGGACATGTCGTTCGTGTTCACGGCGCCGCCGCCCCCGCACCCGTAACGCCAGTATCATTCGGCCGATTGAACAGGCCTATCGCCGCGTCGCGCGCTTCAGAAACTCCACCAGCGCGGCGCGGTCCTGCTCCGAGCCGATGCGCTGCTCGGGCATCTTGGTGCCGGGCGTATACGCCTGCGGCCCGACCTCGAACAGCTTTGAGACCGTCTCGGGCGTCCAGACGATATCGAGGCGCTTGAGCGCGTCGGAAAAATTGTAGCCCGGCGCGGTCGCGATGCGCCGGCCGAAGATGCCTGACAGCGTCGGCCCTGCCCTGTTGGCCTGCTCGGATCCAAGCGTATGACAGGCGACGCAGGCACGAAAAATATCCGCCCCGCGGTCGCCGGCATAGGCCGCCAGCGGATCTCCCGCCGTCTCGACGAGAACCGTATCGACCGGCTCGCCCGTGGCCGCGTTCCAGCGCCGGATGATGTTGTCAGCGCCGCCCGTAAGCAAGGTGCGGCCATCGGGCATAAAGGCCACCGACCACACAGGCAGTCCCGGGCCGACCAGCGTGCGCGCAAGGCTGCGCGCCTTGCGATCAATCACCGCCACCGCGCCGCCGATGCTCGCGGCCGCGACCTGCGCACCATCAGGCGAGATCGCAATCGAGATCACCGGCCGCGGCACGGCCTGAACCTCGCCTGCCCGCCCGCCGTTCGCCGCCAGGAAGTACACCTTGCCGTCGGCGCCGCCGATCGCGATTTCACCGTCGGCGCCGGCAGCAACGCTATTGAGCGGCGTCGGCATCGCAACGACGGTCGACGGTTGCGAACCGGATAGCGGCCAGATGCGGACGCTCTGGTCGTAGCTGGCGCTGATGACGGCCCGGCCGTCCGCGGCGAACGCCACGCCGTTGACGTTCTGCGTATGCTCCTCGAGTACGCGCGGCGCGCCGCCCGCGAGCGGCCACAGCCGAACGGTGTGATCCCAGGACGCCGAAGCGAGCGTCATGCCATCGGGCGAGACGGCAAGCGCCACGATCGGCGCCGTATGGCCTTCCAGCACCGTGGCGGGCTCGGCCCTGCCGGTAACCCAGATCGCAATGCGCCCGTCGGCGCCGGCGGTCGCCGTGCGGCCGTCCTTCAGCCAGGCTACCGCGTTGACGGCGTCGGAATGGAAGCGAAGCACCTGCTCGGCGGCATTGTGCGCCAGGGACCAGCGAATGGCGGTCGAGTCGAAACTTCCGGAGATCGCGCTCAGCCCGTCGGGAGAAATCGCCAGCGCCCGCACCGGTCCGCCATGGCCGCGAAGTTGCGCGAAGGCGGAAGTTGCCCCGATCGACAGGACGGCAAGCGCCAGAAGCGCCGACCGCGCTCCCTTGGCCAGCAATGCGTAGGCGGCAATCATTCGCATGCGCATCGGCCTAACGCACGCCCGGCCTGTCGCGGTCGAGGCCTTTGGCCTGGAGGTCGTCGAGATACTCCTGGAAGCGCCGCTCGGCGTTCGATCCGAGATCGCGCAGAAACGCCCAAGAGTAGATGCCGGTTGAATGCATGTCGTCAAACTCCAGTCTGACGGCATAGTTACCGACGGAATCGACCGAAAGAATGGTGACGTTGCGCTTGCCGCCGACGGTCTTGCGCTCGGCTTCGGAATGCCCTTGCACTTCGGCGGACGGGCTGGTCACCCGGAGCAGTTCCGCAGGCAGATTGAATATCCTGCCGTCGTCGAACGACACCTGCAGCGCGCGGCGGTCCTTCAAAAGCCGGATCTCGACCGGCCATGCCACGGTCACGTCAGGCGTACGCACCGCCGGCGTCAGCTCGGTCCGATCAGATTATGGCCGGGGTCGCCGACCCTGGCACCGCTCGTGGAATAGGCGACGGAACTCGGCTCCTGGAACGTATTGAGCACCATCGCCACGCCGACGGCGGCAATGAACGCAAACCCCAGCGCCGCAAAAAAGACTTTCATGGTCCTTCCTCACATTTGACTTGAGCCGGCTCACATTTCACGTGAGCCGGGCCGACTACTCAGCCGGGACGGCATGCGGCGTACGGTCGGGCGGCGCGCCCGCCTTCCGCTGCTGTTCCTCGGCCCAGAGCGCGTGGTGCTCCTTGGCCCAGTTCACATCGACCTCGCCGGTTCCCATCGCATCGAACGCACCTTCCATCCCGACCGAGCCGATATAGATGTGCGCCAGCATCGCGGCGATGAAGAGCATCGCGATCACGGCATGGATCACGGTCCAGAACTGCAGCGCGGTGACGTTGCCCGGCAGGTACGGGAAGATCAGGAACCAGCCGGACACGGACATCAGCGCGCCGCCGATGATCACGATCCAGAAGATCCCCTTCTGCCCGGCATTGAAGCGCTTGGCCGGCGGATGCTTGCCGTTCGACAAGATGCCGCCGCCCTGCTTGATCCACTCCAGGTCGATCCTGCCCGGGATGTTGTCCTTGATCCAGATCAGGAACATGATCACGAGACCCAGCATGAACGGGAATGCCAAGTAATTATGCGCAAGCTTGGCCCAGGCCGACATGCTCGCAAAAGCTTCCGGGCCGAACAGCGGCAGGATCAGCATACGGCCAAAACTCACGTTGAGGCCTGACAGCGCCAGAATGATGAAGCAGCTTGCCGTCAGCCAATGGGTGAAACGCTCGAAGCTGGCGAACCGCAGGATCGTCTTGCCCGAGAAGCCACGCTGAAGGCGGATGCGGCCGCGTACCATCATGAAAATCGCGAGCACCGCCAGCATCCCGAGAATGGAGACACCGCCGATCCATGGCAGCTTGCTGCGCTGGAAGTCGCGCCAGTCGCGCCCGGCGGGCTGGATCAGGCTGGACGCCATCTGGTCCGGGATGGAGATGCGCCCGCTGATCTTGTCGCCCTCCTTCAGCGCATTCAAGAGCTTGTCTTCCTGAACCGCTTCGGCGGTCGGCTTGAAGGAAATCTGCGCCGCCGCGGGGTGGTTGAGAACGAACAGCAGCGCGAATGCCGCGAACAGCGACTTCAAGATCGCGAGCTTGAGATATGAAAATGAGCCTGGCATTTGCACAACGCCTTTCGGTTTCGAATTACGCGAGTGCCGCAGCGCCGAAACGCTGCGGCCGTGGCATCAGCCGGTCGGTGAATCGCTGTAGGCCGTCTTCCAGCCCCACATGCCCGAGCCGTAGCCGCGCTTCATCACGCGCTCCTTGTAGATTTCGGCGATGATCGCGCCGTCACCGGCGAGCAGCGACTTGGTCGAGCACATCTCGGCGCAGATCGGCAGCTTGCCCTCGGCGAGGCGGTTGGCGCCGTATTTGGCGTATTCGGCCGGCGTGGAGTCGGCCTCCGGCCCGCCTGCGCAATAGGTGCACTTGTCCATCTTGCCGCGCGATCCGAAGTTGCCGACCTTCGGATATTGCGGCGCGCCGAACGGACAGGCGTAGAAGCAGTAGCCGCAGCCGATACAGAGGTCCTTGGAGTGCAGCACCACGCCGTCGGCGGTGGTGTAGAAGCAGGACACCGGGCAGACCGCGGCGCAGGGCGCATCGGTACAGTGCATGCAGGCCATGGAGACCGAGCGTTCGCCGGGCTTGCCGTCATTGATGGTGACGACGCGGCGGCGGTTGATGCCCCACGGCACTTCATGTTCGTTCTTGCAGGCCGTGACGCAGGCGTTGCACTCGATGCAGCGATCGGCATCACAAAGAAATTTGACGCGAGCCATGATCTATTCTCCTCTCACGCCGCTTGAATCTGGCACAGGGTCACCTTGCCCTCGTGCATGCCGGTCACCGGATCGTAGCCGTACGAAGTGATCGTATTGACGCTTTCGCCGAGCACGATCGGATCGGCCCCCTTAGGGTATTTGCTGCGCTGGTCGACACCCTGGAAGTAGCCGGAGAAGTGGAATGGCATGAACGCCACGCCCTTGCCGACACGGTCGGTCACCAGCGCCTTGACCCTCGCCTTCGAGCCGTTTTCCGGACCCAGCACCCAGACCCAACCGCCATCCTTGATGCCGCGTTCGGCGGCATCCGAGGTGTTGACCTCGACGAACATGTCCTGCTGCAATTCGGCAAGCCACTTGTTCGACCGCGTTTCTTCGCCGCCGCCTTCGTATTCGACCAGGCGGCCCGAGGTAAGGATGATCGGGAATTGCTTGGCCAGTCCCTTCTCCACCGCGGCCTTCTGGATCGAGAAGCCGAGATTGGCCATGCGGAACTGGCGGCCGTCCGGACGCGTCGGATATTTGGCAACGAGATCGGGGCGCGCCGTGTAGATCGGTTCACGATGAACCGGCACGGGATCGGGTAGATTCCACGCCACCGCACGCGCCTTGCCGTTGCCATACGCCATCACGCCATGTTCGAGCGTGACGCGAATGATGCCGCCCGACAGGTCGACCGCCCAGCCGACGCCATCAGGATTGTTGCCGCCGATCTTCTGGATCGTCGCCAGTTCGGCCTCGGTGAGGTCCTTGTCCCAGCCGAGTTTCTTGAGCACGCCATAAGTGAACTCGGGATAGCCGTCCGTCAGTTCCGAGCCCTTGCTGTAGGAGCCTTCGGACAGCAGGTTGACGTTCTTCACCGAACCGTCCGGCTGCTTCTCCTCGTACACCACGCCGAAGCGGGCGCGGAACGTGCCGCCACCGTCCTTGGCATGAAGGTTGGTGTTGTAGAGCGTGTGCGTGCCCGGATGCTTGATCTGCGGCGTACCCCAGCACGGCCACGGCAGGCCGTAATAGTCGCCGCCGACTTCCGGTTCATCCGCCTTGGCGCGCAGCGTCACCAGGTCGAACTTGCCCTGGTTGTTCATGTGCGCCTTCAAGCGCTCCGGCGACTGGCCGGAATAGCCGGTCGAGAAGCCGCCGCGATTGATTTCCCGCAGCACATCCTCAGGCACCGGGCGCTTGTTCTCCACCTTGATGTTCTTGAACATCCGGTCGGCAAAGCCGAGCTTTTCCGACAGACGATAGATGATCTCGTAATCGTCCTTCGATTCGAAGATCGGCTTGACGATCTGCTCGCCCCACTGCAACGAGCGGTTTGAAGCCGTGCGCGAGCCCGAGGTCTCGAACTGGGTGCAGGCTGGCAGCAGGTAGGTGCCGTTCTTGCGCTCGGAAATCGCGGCGAACGTGGTCGGATGCGGATCGGCGACAACGAGCAATTCCAGCTTCTCCAGACCCTTCACCATTTCGGTCATGCGCGGCACGGTATTGCCGCCGTGACCCATGATGACCACGCCCTTCACAACGTCGCGCTGGTCGACGTCGTCAGGGTTGGCGAGCGTCGCATCGAACCAGCGGGTCCACGGGATGCCCGGCAATTCCATGTTCTGCTTGCGGTTACGGGCGGGCCGGCCGGCCTTCGCCGGCACTTCGTCGAAGCGAGCCTGCAGATAGTCGTACTCGACCTCCCAGACCCGCGCCCAGTGCTTCCAGGCGCCCTCGACCAGGCCGTAGTAGAGCGGCAGGGTCGTGATATCGAGGCCGATATCGGTCGCGCCCTGCACGTTGCAGTGACCGCGGAAGATGTTGGCGCCGCCGCCGAAGTTACCGACATTGCCGGTCGCCAGCAGCAGGTTGCAGTACGCACGGACGTTGGCCGTACCGACGGTGTGCTGGGTGCCGCCCATGCACCAGATGAAGGTCGACGGCTTCTGCTTGGCGAAGGTCTCGGCGACTTTCTTCATCTGCTCGCCGGGAATCCCGGTGACGCGTTCGACTTCCTCCGGCGTCCACTTCGCGACTTCGGCGCGGATCTGGTCCATGCCGTAGACGCGCTGCGCGATGAACTGTTTGTCTTCCCAGCCATTGTTGAAGATGTGGTGCAGCATGCCCCAGATGACCGCGATGTCGGTACCGCCGCGGAACCGGACATATTCGGTGGCGTGAGCCGCGGTACGGGTGAATCGCGGATCGAGCACGAACACGTTGGCGCGGTTGAGTTCCTTGCCGCTCAGGATGTGCTGCAGCGAAACCGGATGCGCTTCGGCGGCATTCGAGCCCATGAAGACGATGGTCTTCGAGTTTCGGATGTCGTTGTAGGAGTTGGTCATGGCGCCGTAGCCCCAGGTATTGGCGACGCCGGCGACAGTGGTGGAGTGGCAGATGCGGGCCTGGTGATCGATCGAATTGGTGCCCCAGAAGGCCGCGAATTTGCGGAACAAATAGCCGCCTTCATTGGAGAATTTCGCCGACCCCAGCAGATAGACCGAGTCAGCACCGGACTTGGCGCGGATCTCGAGCATCTTGTCGCCGATCTCGTTGATGGCCTGATCCCACGAGATCTTCTGCCATTCGCCATTGACCAGTTTCATCGGGAATTTCAGGCGGCGGTCGCCATGCACGATTTCGCGCACCGACGCGCCCTTGGCGCAATGCGAGCCGCGGTTGATCGGGCTGTCCCAGGCCGGCTCCTGGCCGACCCAGACGCCGTTCTGCACTTCGGCAATCACGGTGCAACCGACCGAACAATGCGTGCAGATGTTCTTTTTGATTTCCGTCGGCGCGCCGACGATCTTCGGGCCGGCCTGTGCCTTGCGCACGGAGCCGAGCGGCATCAATCCGATCGCGGCGCCGGCACCGGCAGCCAGACCGGAGCGTCGCAGGAACGTACGGCGGTCGAGAACGCCAGACGCGAGGCTGGCGGCGACACCCTGCAAACGCGCCCTGCCCGCGGATCCTTCTTTTCGCTTGGTCAACATATGCGTGATCCCATCAATAGCGATTGACGCGGTAGAAATTCTTGACGTGGTCGGTTTCCTTGTAGCGCGCCTTGACGCGCTCGGATTGCGACTCGTCCGCCTCGGCCTCGCTGCCCGCGAGCGGCACGACCGCCGCCGCGGCGACGGCCGACCCGCCCATCAGGAACAGGCGGCGCCGGTCGACGCCTGAAGATGGCGCCTTGCCCTTGTCGGATGGCTTACTCATTGCGATCTCCTCTCAGTCTTGCCTCCACCGTCACTCGGACAGCGTGAAGGCCTCCGATTCCAATTCCATGAAGACACGGCCGACACGGCCGACCGCGCGGTAGAACGGCGCCGATTGCGACATCTCCAGGTCCGCGAACATTCGCGTTGCCCACGGCTTGAGATGACGATCGAAAAAGCGCGACTGCTGCGCGAAGTCAGTCTCGAAGTCGCCGCGCGCCAATCCCGCCATGACTTCCAGCAGGATCGCGATGTGATCTTCCGGCTCTCGCGAGGTACCTGCGCGCTCGATCCCGAGCGCATCGAGATCTTCGCGCACCCGCGCCAGCGGCCGCTCGTGCAGGAAGCCGGTCAGATAATAAGATGCGTAGGGAAGCAGTTCACCACGGCCGAGCCCGATGAAGAGATCGAAGAACTCCTTGCTGACGGCATGATCGTCGGTCGCCGCAGCCGCGGACGCAAGTTCGATATGCGCCATGCCGAGATCGGAACCATCGCCCTTCAGCGTCGCAACGCGCTCGAGCGTATCCGCATCCGGCGCCTTGCCGAGCAGCAGCGAAAGCAGGCCGTATTCCGCGGCACGCAGCAGATCGATCTCGTCGATTTCCGCTTTCGGTTTCAACTGGCTCTCGGTTGGTCCGTAGAGATCGGGACGGAGTACAAAACGATTCACGTGCGTCAGAGCCTCAACGGCGAGAACCCGCTCCGCGGGAATTCGCGACCATGCAGAAACAGACGGCTGCGCGATGCCAATTCCCCGCGCCAGCGAAGCGACACCACCTGCTGCTTTGATTGCTAGTTCCAGACCGGTGTCACGCATGGTGCTACCGATTTCTCCCCCGCCCACCCGTGTCCCTCGGGCTACTCAACTTAGAACTGGAATTATTCCAAGAAGGAATCTCTAACATAGGCTTTGCCTATGTCCGCAAAAACTTTTGTCTAACCGATCGGCTTTGCGCTGCCATGACGTCGCACCGGTTGTTGCGGCGCAGCGAAACTCGTGGATTCCGGTGCGATTGCCGGCGTTGATTTGCCGGCAGCTTTTTCTGCGTCGGAACTATGTTCCACCGCAGCTTTCGGTTCTTCAATTTGTCTCAAAGGCTTAACTTGCGATTCATCCTGCGACGGATCGCGGTCGGATGATTGCGCGGATGTAATGTCCGCCTCATTTCTGGAATTTGCATCGGAATCGGCCACATCAACCGCCGGTTGACCCATAATTTGCGAAACCAGACGTGCCACATTGACGCCTGCGCCCAGTTCGCCGCCACCGGGAACTCCGCCCGGTGCGTTCCAGTCATATGCATATTCGAGTGCGGGATTGACGTAGTTGCGAATCGCCGGATCGAGCGCCCAGGATTGTCGCAGTGCCGCATTTCGCAAATGCTCCGGCACTCCTTTTTTGAGAAAGGCGGTGATATCCGTCGTTCCGGTCAATTCTTCAAGCTTGGGCAGGCTGGAGAGATCGAATTCCGGCTCCGCTTCGACTTCGGCTGGCGGCTGCGCTGCTACATCGGACGCTGCAGCAGCCTGCGCGTCCTGCTTCGGCTCCGGCTGCTTTGCTTCCTGCTTGCGCTGCGACCATCGCGCCAGAAAGCCCTTGTCCTGATCGGCTTTGTCCGGATCGCTCATGTGCGCCCTGTCCCCTCGTCCGGCCGGCCGCCGGGCATTCGCGGGCGATCGCCACGCGCGCGATCCCGCTTGCGCTTGTGAAACACGCGCTCGACATGAAATTGGTCGACAAACGCCGCAATCCACGACGCGATCTCCGGCGGCATCGGAACAGTGCCGATGACATCGCAACCGCTTTCGAACATCGCTTCGCCTTCGGTCGGATCGGCGGTCACTTTTGTCAGTTCGAGTTCGGGCCCGCCGTCCTGGCGCCGCAGCGCCACCCAGATTCGAGGCTCGCCGTCGGCCAGATTGTCGCGATAATTCGCGGTTTCCGCGCTGAAGAGTTCAATGCTCGCCGGGCCCGCGTAATAGATCGTCGCATCAGGCTCCGTGGACAGCGTCGTCCATGGCGCCGTCGCCGGCACTTCGTCCAAAACCATCGCCGGCGACCAGACATGGTCGATCCAGGGATTGTCGATCGTACGGCGGCGCAAGACCACGCCGACCTCGCGGGATGCTTCCGTCATTGCCGTGCCCGATCCTCCGTTTCGCGGCCGATCACGCGACATTCGCGGCGGCTGCAAGCGGCAGCCCTGCAATCAGATTTTGCGGCTTCAGCCGCACGACCTTGTCCGCGCCCATGGCGAGGATGAGGTAGACCGGCTTGTTGCCGACGCGCTCGTCCACCAGTCGCGCATCCTCGAAGGTCAGCCGCATCAGGGCGACGATGCGCTCGCTGACGCTGCCGTCCAGCCGCTCGCCGCGCCACAGCGCGTTGCCAATTCGTGTCGCCTCGCTGTCGAGACCGATGAACCAGCGCCAGTCGCGGTCCTCGATCGAGGCTGTCGTCTCGACACTGACGGAGATGCCGAGCAGATGGCCAATCCAGCGCTCGATGACCCGGCACAGCCCGGCGCGGGCCTTGGCATTGCCGCCGATATTCATCGCCATCGCATGCGCGTCCGAACGCGACCAGTAAGTCCATGCGTTGTCGTCGTCCATGACGTCCATCTCGCCGAATGCCTTCGGCTGCAGCATGGCCGTGAGCGGCGACGAATGCAGGTCGTGCTGCGCATGCTGCTCCGCCTCCACGACTTCCGCATCGGCCAGCAACAACGTGCCGTCATGAGTAGCCGCAAGCTGGCTGCGATAGAACAGTTCGGCCGCGCGCAGCACGTAAGGATCCTCGCATCCCTCGAGCGCATTGCGCAGGATCAGGTGGCAGAGCTGCGACAGAAAGATCGGCGGCAGGTCGCCCGCGCCCTTGCGGGCCAGCGCGACATAAACCGCCTCAAGCGACGGCGCCGCCATCAGCCGGTCGCGAAAGTTCATCATGAAGGCCCAGTTCTCGCGCGCGTCGGGGTCGGCGAGAACGGCGATGTCTGCGGCCGAAACGGGGCGAAGCGGGTCCGCCAGCAGGCTCGCATGCAGATTTTTCTCCGCCTCGCAGGCATCCGCCGGCGGCATCAGTTCAGGCCGCGCCAGATAGGCGATGATGAGCTCGGGCGTTGCGACCAGCCCGCCGTGATCGGCGCGGCGCGTCAGATGATGGCCCGAGGCGACCCAGAATTCTCTCATGTGCGGTCCCCGGCCTTGCGGTCGGTCCTGATCAATCCGAGCAGATCGACCTCCTCTGCGGGCTCAGCCTCGCCTTCGACCTCGTGGAACGTAAAGGCGCTGGCATGAGCGTGCAACCGATCGCCATCCGCCGCCGCCTGCCGCGGCTTGAGGGTGCGAAAGCGCTCGCGGATCTCGCCATTCTCGACGCTGCGCTGCACCGCAAGCAGGGTCTGCGGCGGGTGCTCGCACAGCGAGGCCGCGAATGCGATCTCCTCCTCGGCGACGAGGCGCGCGGCATCGACGTCGGGCGCCCCAAACTTCTCCACCAATTGCGCGGCGAGACGCTCGATCATCATTTGTCTTTCGGCCTCTGTCGCTTCGGTGACGATGGCAAGCGTCGACCATCCAAGGCTGTCGATCCCGAGAAAGCCCGAACGCAGCGCCACGCGCTGCTTCTGACCCAGCGTCGCAGGCTCCCTGTTCCAGAACACAAATGCGCCCGAGACTGCCCATTCGCCGGGTTCCGCCGCCCGCTCGAAAACGAACGTATCCGACGGGTCCAGCCTGATGGTGCGCGGCAACTTCAGCATGTCCGCCTCATCCGAATTTCGGACCGCGTGACTGCGGATCATACCAGTTAGACATTTCGAGCGCATCCACAAGGCTGGTCCGCTCCGGCGGGCCGCCACCGGCCGGCAGGCTGACCAGCAGGTCACCATTCAAGTCGATGCCCCTGCGCTCGCCTGCCTTGTGCTTGGGAATTCGCTCCAGGTAATCCCGCGCGATCGCCTCGAATCCGCGCTCGTTCCAGCGATCGAAAGCGGCCATCAAATGGCGCGTAAAGCTTTCGATGATGGCGTCGGTATCGACCAGCTCAAAGCCTTCGCTCAGCAGGGACACGCCGGAAACGGCCTGCATCTCCGGCAGATGAGCGATGTCGGCCGCGCGCAACAGCACGCCGAACACCAGCCATGCCGGCACCTCGTCCTCGGCGCAGTCCTTCGGCCAGGCGAGCCGCCCGCCGCCGAGCAATCCGGTGTCGAACCTGATCGCATCCGGCCAATCGAAGCTGACTTCCCGCTCCGGCGGACAATGCGCGGCAATGGCATCCGCCACCGCATTCATGCCGGCGAAGAAGGCGCGTCGCGCCGATTTGAGCGGCTCGTCAGGCTCCAGCACGACGGCGAACTCGACAAGGTCGTAACGTCGCACCCATACCAGCGTCCCGGCGCCGGCCTCTGCCGCAATGTCGCAGCCATGCGCAAATGCATCGCCGAGTTCGCGCAACGCGACCAAAGTATAACCAGGCGGCAGGTCGAGCGTCTGTTCCATATGTCCTGGACGAGCGATCACGCAGAACTAATCCCTGAATACTTCACGCACGGACGGAGTATGCTATCCCGCGCAAGCCGGTCGCGCGAGCAGGCTTTGTAGCTTGCAGATATTTCCCGGAGCGGTTACCGCAGAACCGTGGGGCGAAGCAACCGTCCGTTTGGTGGACAAGGTTCAGGGTATCTATAATGAGTGCATCGGCGTCTCGCCTCCTGATATGCAGTTGCGAGAAGACCATGCCGCTCGATCCGCTAGCGATTGCGCGCGGCTGCACGGCTGACATTACCCAGGCGAACCAGCTTTGCGGTCTCGAACTCGACCGCTTCAAGCAGGCGCTCGCCTCCGGCTCGCCGATCACAATCGCTTGTACGCAGGAAGCGCCGCTGTTTCGCGAAGTCGCGGAGAGTTCTCCAGAATCCCAGCTCACCTTCGTCAACATTCGCGAGACCGGCGGCTGGTCAAAGGACGCCGCCGCCGCGGGTCCCAAGGCCGCGGCGCTGATTGCCGCGGCAGGCGAAGACATGCCGCCGATTTCGCTGGTGACGCTCGAGAGTACCGGTGTCGTGTTGATCTATGGCCGCGACGAGGTCGCCATCGAGGCGGCGCAGCGCCTTGCCGATCGTCTGGACATTACCGTGCTTCTCAGCAGGCCCGGTGACGTGACGCCGCGCCGGACGAATGAATTCCCGGTGCTCAAGGGCACGATCCGCAATGCCCGCGGTCATCTCGGGCAGTTTGAGCTAGCGATCGACGACTACGCGCTGCCGCAGCCTTCCTCGCGCGCGAAGCTGGTGTTCGGATCGTCGCGCGACGGCGCGACCTCGACCTGCGATCTGATCCTCGATCTCTCGGGCGGCACTCCGTTGTTTCCCGCGCATGATCTGCGCCCGGGTTACCTGCGCGCCGATCCGCGCGACGGGGCTGCCGTCGAGCGCGCGATCGCGGACGCAGGCAACCTCGTCGGCACCTTCGACAAGCCGCGCTACATCAATTTCGAGGAGAATCTCTGCGCGCATTCGCGCTCTTCCATCACCGGATGCACGCGCTGCCTCGATCTGTGCCCTACCGGCGCGATCACGCCGAACGGCAATGCAGTGGCGATCGACGCCCATGTGTGCGCCGGCTGCGGTTCATGCGCATCGGTTTGTCCGACGGGTGCGGCATCCTATGCATTGCCGAGCGCGGACGCCTTGATGCGGCGGCTGCGGACGCTGCTGCAGACCTATCGCAAGGCCGGTGGAAGCGACGCGGTCGTGCTGTTTCATGACGGCGAACACGGCGCTGACATCATCGATGCGCTGGCGCGGTTCGGCGCCGGCCTCCCGGCAAATGTGCTGCCGCTGCAGGTCAACGAAGTGACGCAGCTCGGGCCGGAAATGCTGGCGGCGGCGTTCGCCTATGGCAGCAGCGGTGCCGCGATCGTGACCCGCGCAAAGCCCCGCCACGACAACACCGCATTGAGACGCGCGGTCGAAACATCCGACAGCATTGTTTCAGCGCTCGGCTTCGGCGCCGGCCTGGTGCGGATCATCGAAACCGACGATCCGGATCAACTGCGCGCCGCGCTCGACGCCGCACCTCGTGGCATCGCGACGCAAAAGCCCGCGGGCTTCGTTCCGCGCGGTGCCAAGCGAGGCGTGCTCGAGACAGCGTTCCGCGAGCTTCATCATGCCGCGCCAGTTGCCGTCGATGTCGTGCCGCTGGCGCCGGGCGCGCCCTTCGGCGGCGTTAAGCTCGACGTAGACGGCTGCACGTTGTGCCACGCCTGCGTCACCGCGTGTCCGACCGGGGCGCTGTCGGATAACCCCGACCGCGCGATGCTGCGTTTTACCGAGAGCCTGTGCGTGCAATGCGGGCTTTGCCAATCGACCTGCCCGGAGAAAGTCATCACCATCGAGCCGCGTCTCGACTTCCAGGCCTGGGACACGCCGCTTCGCGTGCTCAAGGAGGAAGAGCCGTTCAACTGCATCGCCTGCGGCAAACCGTTCGGCACCAAGAGCTCGATCGAGCGCGTGCTTGCCAAGCTCGGCGGCGAGAAGCACTGGATGTTCCAGGGCGCCAACGCCAAGCGTCTCGACGTCATCAAGATGTGCGCGGATTGCCGCGTCGAAGCCGTGGTGAACGAGAGTTTCGATCCGCATGCAGCACCGCAACGCCCGCCGGTGATGTCGACGGAAGATTACCTGCGTGCGCGCGAAGCGAAGAAGGACGGTCCGCCCGGATCGTAAGCAGCCCGTGTCCGCATCCCCTCCCGATCTCAAGGCGCGCGCGACGTCGAAGGCCGCTGGCCTTCCCGGCGTCAAGCACGTCATTGCCGTTGCCTCCGGCAAGGGCGGTGTCGGCAAATCCACCACCTCCTGCAATCTCGCGCTCGGCTTCGCTGCGCTGGGACTGAAGACCGGCATCCTCGACGCCGACATTTATGGCCCGTCGCTGCCAAAGCTGTTCGGCCTGCGCGGCAAGCCGCGGCAGCTCGGCCCACGCATGCTGGAACCGATGGAGCGGTTCGGCGTCAAGGTGATGTCGATCGGCTTCCTGGTCGAGGAAGACAGCGCCATGATCTGGCGCGGCGCGATGGTGATCTCGGCCATCACGCAAATGCTGCGTGAAGTGGCGTGGAACGATCTCGACATTCTCGTCGTCGACCTGCCGCCAGGCACCGGCGACGCCCAGCTTACCATGGCGCAGCAGGTGCCGCTGGCTGGCGCCGTCATCGTCTCGACGCCGCAGGACATCGCCCTGATCGACGCGCGCCGCGGCATCGCCATGTTCGAGAAGGTGAGCATTCCGATTTTGGGCCTGATCGAGAACATGTCGAGCTTCTGCTGCCCGGCCTGCAACCGCGTCACGCCGATCTTCGGTCATGGCGGCGCGCGGACGGAGGCAGAGACCCGCGGGATTCCGTTCTTGGGCGAGATCCCTCTCGATATCCAGATTCGTGAAACCTCCGACGACGGCCGCCCGATTGTCGCGGTGGAGCCTGACGGCACCCATGCCAGGCACTACATCGGCATCGCGCGCGACATCTGGGCTGCGATCGTGACCGGCGCCGCGCACCGGCCGCCGCCGCGCATCGTCATCGAGTAGCGCGAGGCAGGATTAGTAAGCTCGCGCAAAGTCCCCCTCCGCCTTCACGTGATCGAACGTCGGGTAGTTCGCGGTCCAGGAATTGGCTTCCGATTTCGTCAGTTCGCTCAGGCGGTCGAGTATCCCTACGCTTTCACCGCGCAACTCGGCGGCAACGGCGGCGAGGTCCGGAAAATGGGATCGCACGGCATTGAGCCAGATGGTTCGGCCCGCCAGGAAACCACCCGCCCCCGCCGCATAAGCGTATTGCAGGACCCGCTCGAACTTGTCCGGCGCGGCGCCGCCGGACAGCAGAACCCAGGGCAAGCGATGCTCCCGGCATATGTCGCCGATCGCGTCGAACTCCGCTTGCGCGGCCGCAGCCGCCTTGCCGCCATCCCGTGCCGGCAGGCTGTCGGCTGCAAGCGGACTTTCGAGCTTGAGAAGATCGACGCCATATTCGGGTCTTGCGAACTCGCGCACGCTTTCGATCACCAGGGCCGGCAGCTTGCCCGGCGATTCGACATAGTCGGCCGTATGATTGGCGCTGCCGAGGAAGGGATAGACCAGCAGTTCGAGCACATAGGGAACATCGTTACGGCCGCACTCCTCGCCGATTTCGCGGACAAAGCCCTTCTGATGTTCGATGACCGCGGGTTCCGCATCGGGCCGGTACCAGGCCAGCACCTTCACCGCGTCACCGCCCATCGCGCGAATTTTCGCAACGCTCCAGTTGTCGATGACGCGCGACTTGCGTCCGCCGGGCGTCTCCTCGACCCGATGCTCTTCGAGGGTCATGATCAGCCCGCATCGGGCCGGCAGCAGATCGATCGCGGCAGGCACGGCAAAATTCGGATCGAACAGCATCGAACTGCAATGCGGTGCGAGTGCTTCCACGAGCAGCCGCTTGGCAGCGGTCACGTCGGCATAGGCGACCTGATCCCTTGTGATCTTCTTCGCTTGCGCGATCGCGTCGAACATCGGCGGCCGCTGGTCGAGGGCCACCATGCGAAAGTGGCCGTCGGCATCCGCGAGCCGCGCCAGTCCGCGTGTTTTTCCGATCATTCTCATTTGCCGTTCCTTTGAAATGCAAGACAATCTTCAAGTGTCGGGATGCCGGCGCGTCCGCCCGGCCGGGTGCATTTGAGAGCCGCCGCGGCGGCGGCGAACGACATGGCATCGTCTGCCGCAAGTCGGGCACCGACGGCCAACGCATAGGCGCCGTGAAACACGTCACCCGCCCCCGTGGTGTCGACGGCAGTGACCGTATAGGCCGGTTGATGACGAACGACGTCGTTCTCGCGCCAGGTGACGCCATCGGCGCCGCGCGTGACCGCCGCAATGCTGCAGCCATATTTCGCAACAACCGCCAGTGCCGCGTCGTCGGTCGAGCCGGCAAAGCCGGCCAGCGCCGGCGCGGAGAACACCGCGTGATCGGTGAGCGGCAGCAGCGTCTCGAATACGGGCCGATCGGCGACATCGGCATCGAGGATGGTCGGAACCGCCTTCGCACGTGCAGCTTCAAACAGCGCCTTCGCGCCTGAAACCCAGCGCGGATCGGCAAGAACCGCAGACGCGCGCTCGACTTCCCCGAGGGGAAGCCAGTCCGCCCGCTCGGGGAACTCGCCGCGAAAATTCACGATCTGCCGCTCGCCCGCGGAATCCACCAATATGCCCGACACCGAGGATTTGCCGCTTGCGAAAAGCCGGAATTGACTGACGTCGACCCCCTGCTCCGAAAGTGCCCTGTGCATCTCGTGGCCGGCCGCATCGTCGCCGCCGCGGCCCCAGAACGCGGCGCTACCCCCGAGCCTGGCGACGGCGACGGACGCGGTTGCCGCCATTCCGCCGCCGGCGGCGCCATACTCCAAGCTCCTGATCTTCTGGCCGCCGCCCGAGAAAAACTCCGGCACACGCCAGATCTGGTCGAGCGCGGAAAGGCCAAGGCAGATCACGCGCGTCGCATTCGCACGCGCCGCGAGGCCGTCAAACGCAGTCGGCTGATTCACGTTCTCCGGCAATCCGTGCCTGCTCATGGCAATACCCGGCCGGTCTCGACATCGAACAGGTGAACCTTGTCGGCCTTCGGCAGCAATGACAGCCGCTCGCCGAGTTTCGGCTTCAGCGACGGATCGACGCGCGCGATCGCCTCCGCACCTGCGACATCAAAATGGATCAGCGTGTCCGATCCCAACGGCTCGACCAGCTTGATTCGGGCGGCAATGCCGGAAGCCTCGTCGGCGACGACCTCGAAATGTTCGGGCCGCACGCCCAACACACCCTTCCCTCCCGCGGCCTTCAATTTGCTGCGGGCCGCGGCGTCGAGCGGTGCAGGCGACCCGTCATGCGAAAAGGCAGCATTGTCGAGATTCACTTCGACAGGCAGGAAATTCATCGTCGGCGATCCGATGAACCCCGCGACGAACTGGTTGGCCGGTCGTTCATAGACCATCTCTGGCGTGTCGTATTGCTGCACGACGCCGCTTTGCAGGACGACGATCCGGTCGGCCATCGTCATCGCCTCAATCTGGTCGTGGGTGACGAAGACCATCGTGGTCCGCAGTTGTTGTGACAGCGACTTGATCTCCGCCCGGACCTGCCCGCGCAATTTTGCGTCGAGGTTGGACAGCGGTTCGTCGAACAGGAATACCTGTGGATTGCGCACGATGGCCCGGCCCATGGCGACCCGTTGCCGCTGGCCGCCGGACAGTTCCTTGGGCTTGCGGTCGAGATAGGCATCGATGTGCAGCATGGCCGCCGCCTGCCGCACCCGCGCATCGATGTCCGGTTTCGACATCCCGCGCAGTTCGAGCGCGAACGCCATGTTGTCGTAGACGCGCATATGCGGATAGAGCGCGTAATCCTGGAACACCATGGCGATGTCGCGCTGCGCGGCCGGAATCGCGTTGACACGCTTGTCGCCGATATAGAGTTCGCCGCCCGTGATCGGCTCGAGGCCGGCAATGATCCGCAACAAGGTCGACTTGCCGCAGCCCGACGGCCCGACAAAGACGACGAACTCGTGGTCGGCGATCTCGAGATTGAGATCGGGAATGACCGTAAAGTTCCCGTATCGTTTGACGAGGTTGCGGATCGAAATCGCGGCCATCAGCGCGGCTCCAGCGCCAGAACCGGCTTGATCAGCTTTCCCTCGGCGAAGCGGGCGAAATTTTGCGGCAACGCGTGCAATCCGAATTCGCCGTCGACGAAAATGCGGTACTCGTCCTTGTAGCGGCGCAGCAGCGCGATGTTCGGCTCGAAATCGCCGATCGGAAAATAGAAGGTGCGGATCATGTAGAAATCCTTGCGCCGGAAGATCTTGCCCTCCTCGATCGTCCAGGGTGCCGCGTTCTCGCCGACCAGCACCAGCGCTCCGCGCGGCAACACCAGTTCGATGCCGAGATTGCGCGCGGCATGTGCGCCGGAGCATTCCATGATCAAGGCGAAGCGCTTGCTGGTATCGCCGACCGGATAGCTCTGCGCGCCTAAGTCTTGCGCGATTCCGAGACGCTCCGTGTTCGGATCGGAAACGTGGATGTCGCTGTAGCCTACGTCCCGGAGCGCCAGGATGACGCCCAGCCCGACCGGGCCGGCGCCGGTGACGAGCACCGGTCCGCTTTCATCCGGCGGCACGACGCGGCTGACAAAGCGCACCGCGTGGGCCGACGTGCCTATCGTATCGAGCAGGAGTGGCGCGAGGCTGTCTTCGATATCGTCAGGCACCGGCAACAGGCAGTTCTCCGGCACCGGCAGATACTCGGCATATCCGCCCGGCCGGTTCCAGCCGATCAGGCTGGAAATCTCCAGGCACATCTGGGTATCGCCGCGGCGGCAGGCGGCGCATCGCCCGCAATGAACGGGGATGTAGACGGCGCACCGACGGCCGTGCATGGGATGCCCGGGTTGCTCGACGACGCCAAAAATCTCGTGGCCCGCGGTGAATTCCGCACCCTTGTGCCACAGCTTGAAGTCCGAACCGCACAGTGCTGTGCGCGACACCCGCACGAGCACTTCACCAGGGCCGGGATCGGGGATCCCGACGCGCTGGATGGTGATGCGCTCGCCGCCGTGAAACACGGCCGCTTCCATGGTGGCGTTGGTCCGATCGAGTACCGTCATTGCAATTCCTGCTATCCCTTCACCGCGCCCAGCGTCAGTCCGGACACCAGCCAGCGTTGAACCACCGTCGCGAGAAGCAGCGGCGGTAACGCGATCAGCGTCGCGGCAGCCATCAACGCGCCCCATTGGGTCGATCCTTCACCGACGAAATTGAACGCGGCCGCGATCAGCGTCTTACTGTCGCCGTTCGACAGCACCAGCGCGAACAGGAAGTAGTTCCACGAGAACACGAACGACAGGATGGCGGCGACCGCGATCCCCGACCCTACCAGCGGCAGTGCGATCTTCCAGAGAATGCGCGTGACGCTGCAACCATCCACCTGTGCCGCCTCGAAGATGCTGCGCGGGATATTGTCGAACGACGGCAGCAATACCCAGATCACGATCGGCAGGGTGATTACGGCGTGGCTCAGGATCAGCGCCGTATAGGAGCCGATCATCCCGACCTGGCGAAACATGACGTACCAGGGCAGCAAAAACAGCGTTCCCGGCGCCATGCGCGCTGCGAGCGTGAGAACCGCGGGCCATGAGATCCGAGTCCACGACACCGCGAACGCGGCAGGGATGCCGAACAGCAGCCCGAGGCCTGCCGACCCCACCGTCACAATCAGGCTGTTGATAGTGTAGGAGAAGAACGGCGTCGTCTTCATCAGTTGGCTGTAGTTCTCGATGGTCGGCGAGAAGATGAGGGTCGGCGGATAGGCCGTGACCTCGAACGACGGCTTGAACGACGACAACACCATCCACACCGTAGGCGTCATGATCAGGATGCCGGCCAGCACCAATTGCAAGACATTGAGTTTGCGGATCAGGGAATCGCTCATCGGGGCGTCATTCATCGGCTATCTCACCAGGCGACCGCGCCGCGCAGGCGATTGAATGCGAGCACCGCGCCTAACACGATGGCGGTGAGCGTCAGCATCAAGGCGCTGGCATAGCCGATGTTGAAGAACTCGAAGCCGACGCGAAAACCGTAGATGTTGAGGGTGTTGGAGGCGTTGCCCGGCCCGCCCTGCGTCGTGATGTAGATGATGTCGAAGAACCGCAGCAGATCGACGCTGCGCAGGATCGTCGCGGTGACGATGGTCGGCAGCAGCAGCGGCAACGTGATGCGCCAGAAGGTCTTGAACGCGGAAGCGCCGTCGATCTGCGCTGCCTCGTAGACGCTTTGCGGCAGCGACTGCAATCCGCCGAGAACGATAAGGGCGACATAGGGCGCCCACTGCCAGGTATCGATCAGCGCCACTGTCGGAATCACCCAGACCGGCGAGGCCAGCCATTCCGACGGCGGCAATCCAACGCTCTGCAGCAGATAATTGGCTGCCCCGAGCGACGGGTCGAGGATCACGAGCCACATCATGCCGGCGACCACCGGCGGCATCATGAACGGCGAAATGAATAGCGACCGCACGATCCCCGGCAGCCGCTTGGCATTGAACAGCACCAAAGCGAGCCAGATGCCGAGGACCAGTTGCAGAACGAGCGAGAGGACATAGAGCGCCAGCGTGACCCAGAGCCCATGCCAGAACTCGCCGTCGCCGATCAGCTTGGCATAGTTGCCAAGGCCGACGAAGGATTGACGCCCGGTCGAAGAGAACGAATGGAAGCTGAGCCACACAGTATAGACGACCGGAAACGCGATCATCGCCAGGGTGAAGATGACGGCAGGAGCCGACAGCGCCGCAAGTTCGGTGCGCTGCCGGTCCGACGTTACGGCGTTGGCGGCATGGGCCATGACAACAGGGTCCGTGTGGTGGTCCGCCCAGGAAGCGGCGCCGACGCGCTACTTCTGGGCGATGAGTTCGTCGAGACCCTTGTCGGCGTCCGCGCAGGCCTGATCCACGGTCTTTTGCTTGAGGATCAGGTCCTGCACCGCCTGGCCGATGAACTCGCGGGATTGCGGGTTGGCGACGATGGGATAGCCCACCTCCGAAGATCCCTTGGTGGCGAGCACGTCGAGCGCGGCTTGCCACTCCTTGCGCACGGGCTGCTCATCGATCCACTTGCGGTATTCCGGATCGTTGGCGACCGCCGGGCGCGGCGGCGCGATACCCTGCAGCGCCATGCGCATCTGGATCTCGGGGCTGGTCGCCCATTGCACGAAATACCAGGCGGCCTCGGGCTGCTTGCTGTGCGCGGAAACGGCCATGCCCCAGCCGATCGCGGTCGGCACCTGCCCCGCCTCGCCCGCCGGGAACGGCGCCAGGCCGGTGTCCTTCAGCCGTTCGCCGCCTTCCATCACGGTGCGCAGTTCGTTGGAGGATTCGAACGACATCGCGGCGCGGCCGCTGCGATAAAGCGCCGATATCTGCTGGAAGCTGTAGTTGACCACGCCGGGCGGGCCGTAGTCGCGCAGCAGGCGGCTATAGGTATCGAGCGTCTCCTTGCCCTTCGGCGAGCAGAGGTTCGACTTCCCATTGGCCATGTAGCTGCCGCCTATATTGTGCAGCATGTTGCTGAAGGTGTAGGCGACCGCGGGCTTCAGGCCGCGCGACACGAACGGCGTGATCGCGCTGTCGCACGCCTTGATCTTTTGCGCGGCGGCCTCGAGTTCCTTGATGGTCGCCGGCTTCTCGACACCGCATTTCTTGAGGATGTCGGTGCGGTAATAGAGGATCGGTCCTTCGATGTTCATCGGCATGCTGGTGAGCTTGCCGTCGAAGGTTCCGGCCTTCAGCAACGCCTGGCTCAGGCCGGCATAATCATAATCCTTTGCCACCGCATTCTTCGCCAGCGCCGAGAGATCGCCATACCAGCCCGCCGCGGCGAACTGCGGTCCCTCGCGCGACGGCAACGTCATGAATACGTCGACCTCGTCGCTGCGTGCGTTCATGACCGTGACCAGCCGCTGACGCATCTGCTGTTCCTGGTAACCGTCAACCTTGAGCGTCATGCCGGTCAATTTCTCGAAGGCATCCTTGTTGGTCAGGAGTGCCTGCGATACCGGATTGTTGTTGGCGAGAAAGGTCACGGTCTTGCCCTGGAATTTCTTCCAGTCGAAATCGGCCGCGCTGGCTGCCGTCGTGACGGCCCCCAACGCAACGACGGTCACCGCGACGCGTGTCGCCACTGCGTTTCCGGACATGTATTCCTCCCTTACGTCCACCCGTGTCTGGTTTGCCAGATCGAATATGTAAACGGTTACAGACTACGCCCTCGCCGTGCACTGTCAAGCGCGAGAAAATCCTGCGATTGCTGGACAGAAAACGTGATTCACGCCATCATGATCGATGTAACGTTACAGACAGCGAGTGCGACGTGGCAGAGGCTCAATCCGGGAGGTCGAAGCAGGGCATTCGCGCCGTTGCGGCGCGCGCCGGCGTCTCGACGGCATCGGTCTCGCGCGCGCTCAACAGCCCGGACTCCGTCAGCGCCGAGTTGCGCCGTCGCATCGACGAGGCGGTGCAATCGGTCGGTTATATCCCGCACGCCTCCGCGCGGGCGCTGTCGTCACGGCGCACCCGCACGCTGGGCGCCATCATTCCGACCATCGACAACACGATGTTCGCGCGCGGCATCGCCTCGCTGCAGAAATACCTGTCGTCGGTCGGCTACATGCTGCTGCTGACGACCAGCGGCTACGATCTCGATGCGGAACTGGAGCAGGCGCGCAACCTGATCAGCCGCGGCGTCGACGGCCTCGTCCTGCGCGGCGACTGCCATCACGATACTCTGCGCAAGCTGCTCGCCGACAATGCCGTTCCCTTCGTCAATGTCGGAGTCTACCGGCCGGATCGTCCCTACCCCTGCGTCGGCACCGACAACGAGGCGGCGGCGCATCGCGCCGCGATGCATGTCGTCGAACTCGGTCACCGCAAGATCGGCGTGGTGTCGGCGCTGCAGCGGAACAACGACCGCGCCAGCGCACGCGTCGAGGGCTTTCGCCGCGCCATGTCCGAAAATGGAATCAAGCTGCCGCCGCAGTGGCACATCGAGGTACCCTATACGCTCGACGACGCGCGCGAGGCGGCGCGCTACCTGCTCAACCTGGACGACCGGCCGACGGCCGTGGTCTGCGGCAACGACGTGATCGCCTATGGCGTGCTGCTGGAAGCCGAACGCAGCGGCTTCGCGGTCCCGCGCGATCTCTCGGTCGTCGGCTTCGACGATCTCGACTGGAGCCGCCATCTCAGGCCGAGTCTCACCACGATACAGGTTCCGACCGGCGACACCTGGCAGCGCGCCGGCGAATATCTGGTCCGGCATCTGGCCGGCGAACACACCATCATGCATCACGAGGTCGATTATTCCCTGATCGTGCGGGAATCGACCGCGCCACCGCGCACCTGACGCGAACACATCAAGGAAGCCTCATGACCGCCCCATTTTCACTGCCGCCCGGTTTTCATGCCGCCGTCGTCGGAGGCGCCGGCGACATCGGCGCTGCAATTTCCAATCTGCTATGCGATCTCGGCGCCACCGTGACTGCAAGCGCCATCGACGATGCCGCGATCTCGCGCTCGCGACTTCGTCCGCGCGCGGGGCTCACCGTGCAGAAACTCGACGTCACCAGCGATGAGGACGTGGACACTTTCGCGAAGGCGCACGACCGCGTCGACGCGCTGGTGAATTGCGCGGGCATCCTGGCGCGCGACAAGGAATACGAGATCGCCACCTTCATGAAGGTGCTCGATGTCAACCTCACCGGCACGTTCCGGACCTGCATGGCGTTCCGCCCGGCGCTGGCGCGAACCAAAGGCTCGATCGTCAATATCGCGTCCATGAATGCGACCTTGGCGCTGCCTCGAATTCCCGCCTATTGCGCCAGCAAGGGCGGCGTCGTGATGCTGACCAAGGCGCTGGCGCTATCCTGGGCGGAGGAAGGCATTCGCGTCAACGCGGTCGCACCGGGTTACATCGAGACCAGCATCAACGAAGCCGGGCGGCAGGATCAGGTGCATTATCGCCGCATCGCCGAACGCACCGCGTTCAAGCGCTGGGGCCAGCCGGAGGACGTCGCCGGCGCGGTGGCATTTCTATGCATGCCGGCGTCGAGCTATGCTACCGGCACCGTCGTCGCCGTCGATGGCGGATTTCTCGCAGGCTAACGCGCGTCCTCAAAACCGCCGAGCGCCGCCGTAAGATTGGCGCCGAGGATATCGGACAAATAGCCGCCCTCCTGAACCAGCACGGTCGGAAGGCCGAGCCGCGCGATGAAAGCGCCAATTCGCCGGAAGCCTTCGGTCGTCACCGCAAGCCCGGCCAGCGGATCGCGTTCGGAGGCATCGAGGCCGAGCGCCACCACCAGCGCCCCCGGCGCAAAGGCGCGGATGGTTTTCTCGGCCTCGCCCAATGCCTTGATATAGTCGTCATCGCCCGTGCCTTTCGGCAGCGGAATGTTCAGATTGGCGCCGAGGCCGGGGCCCGCGCCGCGCTCATGCGCATATCCCCACACATATGGATAGTAGAAGACAGGATCGGCATGGATCGAAACCGTGAGCACGTCCGGCCGCTCATAGAAGATGCCCTGCGTGCCGTTGCCGTGATGTACGTCGACGTCGAGGATCGCGACGCGCTCATGCTTCAGCCGAAGCTGTGCCGCCGCCACCGCGCTGTTGTTGAGAAAGCAGAAGCCGCCGGCCATGTCGGCATAGGCATGATGGCCTGGCGGACGGCACAGCGCGTAAACGGCATCTTCCCCGTCCATCACGAGCTGTGCAGCCGTCGTTGCAACGTCGGTCGCCGCGCACGCCGCAGCCCAGGTGCCCGGCCCGATCGGACATCCCGTGTCGGCCGTGTGCCAGCCGAGACGGCCGACGATGTGGGTCGGGTAGGTCGCGCCATACCGAACGGGGTGGACGTTGGCGATCATCTCCGAACCGGCATCGCCCAGCGCAACCCAGTCGTCCCAGGCCTGTTCGAGAAAACGGAGATATTCGGCGCTGTGGACCCGTGCGCGCGGCCCCTGGCCGAACACCGTCGGCGCGACCAGATCGTGCTTGCCGGCCTTCAAGCCCGCGAGCAATCGATCCGCGCGCTCGGGCTGCTCGGTGGTGCGCTTGACGACGCCCCGCACCAGGAAGAATTGCGGATCGTGGCTGCGATGCAGTTCGGTATATACGGCCTTCACGCCGACAGTTATTCCACCGACGGTACCGGGTTGTCCAGACCGGTGCGTCGGACAGAATTCTACGCGCCGGCGACCGGCAGGCTCGCAGCGGCGATGGCGACGATCTGGGCCAGCCGGCGTCCGATCCGGGACGACACACCGCGCAGCATTGTTTGAACCTGTCGCATCTCGTGATCTTCCTTGTGCGGCCCCTGAAACCGGGACGCACAGGGAAAATGGTCCTGCACGGCTAACTAGTCGAGACGCCTAAGAAAATAGCAATGCGCGCTTCGTCCGGACCACGATCGGCAGTGGCTTTGTTGCCGGGATCGAACCGCCGGCGAACGAAATTTTCTCTCCCGTTTCGGGCCTATAATCCGGTGATGCCGCTGTCGACCGCCAGCGCCTGTGCGTTAACGTAGACGCTCTCGTCGGAGATGAAAAACAGCGCTGCACAGGCGATCTCCCAGCCCGTCGCCATCCGCCCGAAAGGCACGCCCGACGCGCTTCGCGACGGCCGGCCGGCGCTGGTGTGACGCCCGAGCGGCGTATCGACCAGACCGGGATAGATGATGTTGGCGCGGATGCCGCGCCTTGCGCCTTCCTTGGCGACGTTTCGCATCAGGCCGCCGAGCGCGGCCTTCGACGTGTCATAGGCGATCAATCGCGAACCGGAACGGAGCGCCGCGATCGACGAGATGAACACGATCGAAGATCCGTCGGCCAAACGCTTGAGCGCTTTCCGGCAACACAGCATCGGCCCTGTCAGGTTCACCGCAAACGTGTCGTTCCACTCTTGCAGATCCACGCCGTCGAGGCCGAGCGCGCCGACCCCGATGCCGACATTGAGCACCATGCCGTCGAGGCCGCCAAGCCCATCCACGGCCTCGTCGATCATCCGGTTGACGTCCTCCTCGCGGGCGATATCGGCCTCGATCGAAAACGCTTGACCGCCCTCGGCTGCAATTCGCTGGACGGTGTCCTCCGCGCTGGCGCGGTTGACGTCGGCGACCGCGACATGGGCCCCTTCCCGCGCAAACAACAGCGACATCGCCCGGCCGTTGCCGACGGGATCGGTGGCTGCATCGAACGTCCGCTGCCCGCCACCGACGACAAGAATCCTGCGGCCCCGAAGACGGCCGCGCCCCGGTGCCTCGCCTGCGGACTCCGCGCTTGGCTGGCGAATGTAACGGATCTTGTCTGACATGCTTTGCCTCACATCGTCTTTGCGCCGGGCCACGCCGCGCTGGGTGGCATCAGCCCCGCGCCTCTTTCCCTGCTTTTCTTTTTCTTGCGGTTGCCTTCCCCGGATTTGCCGCGCCGGGTTCTCCGTCGCTGGCCCCAAGCAGAGACAGGAAGAACGCGAGGAAGTGATCGACAGCTTCAAGGACCTTCGCATGCGGCGAAGGCTGCGCGCCCATGACATAATGTTCGAGGCGAATGTAGATCAAGCCGGCCGATAACAACCGCGCCATCTCGCGCGGGTCTGTCGTCGAGATCAAGCCGGCAAGCGCGAAACCGCGGAAATAATCCGTCATCAGGCGCTGCTCGCGCGAATAGAACTGATCGGCGAATTTGGCGCGGATGCCCGGCACACGATTGCGCTCTGCCGTAATGACCTTCTGGAACTGGTGCTCGCGCGGGTCCGACCACTGCGCGACGAGATCGAGCGCAAACTGGCGGCAGAACGCGGCGGGCTGACTGCTGAGCTGCCGGTAACGCGGCTCTTCCAGGCGGCTCGCCGAACTCGCCGGCCCGTACTCGCTGACGATCGCCTCAAGAATGGCGGCCTTGCCCGCGAAATGATTGTAGAGGCTGCTTTCCCTGACGCCGACCCGTCGCGCCAACTCGCGCATCGAAGCCCCGCCATATCCGCTTTCGGCAAACAGCTCCAGCGCTGCGGCAAGAATTCGCTCGCGGGTCGAGGGCGCGGCCATGTCGGCGGCGTTTGAAGCGTTCGCAATCATCCCCGTTGACTAGCGAACGATCGTTCGATAGTCAACAGACGAACGATCGTTCGTTTATGCCTGGAACGATCGCCGAGCCGCCCCAGAGAGGCGGAAAAATGCAGGGAGGAATACCGATGCGCCGCTTTCGAGGAATCCATTTTCACGCCCTGAGCATCGCACTATCGATGCTCGCGATCCCGGCACAGGCGCAATCCGTTGCGAAATACGACACTGGAGCAACCGACAAGACCATCAAGATCGGAACCACGGCCCCGCTCAGTGGCCCCGTCTCCGCCTTTGCGCAGATTGCCAAATCCGCCGAAGCCTATTTCAACAAGGTCAACGACGAGGGCGGCGTAAACGGGCGGCGCATCCAGATGATCATCGTCGACGACGCCTACAGCCCTCCCAAGACCGTCGAGCAGACGCGGCGCCTGGTCGAAAGCGACGAAGTGCTGCTGATATTCGGCGGCGTCGGCACGCCGACCAACAGCGCCGTGCACAAATATCTGAACGACAGGAAGGTGCCGCAACTGTTCCTGGGCTCGGGCGCAGCAAAGTGGGATGACCCGAAGAATTTCCCATGGACCGTGGCGTGGCAACCGACCTATCGCGACGAAGCGATCGCCTACGCCAGGTACATCAAAGCCAGTCACCCGAATGCGAAGGTAGGCGTCCTCTATCAAAACGACGATCTGGGAAAGGACTACCTGAAGGCGCTGGAGGAAGGGATGGGCGGCAGCGACAAGATCGTTTCCAAGGCCCCCTATGAAACTACCCAGCCTACGATCGACACTCAGATATTGCTGCTCAAGAGCAGCGGTGCCGATGTGGTGCTGTTGGCGGCGACGCCGAAATTTGCTGCGCAGGCAATCCGCAGGATCGGCGAAATCGGATGGAAGCCGACGACGATCATCTCCAACGTATCGGCATCGATCAGCGGCGTGCTCGAGCCGGCCGGCCGCGAGAATTCGACAGGCGTGATCTCAAGCCAATACCTGAAGGACAGCACCGATCCCGGACTGAAGGGTGATCCGGGCTACAAGGAATGGCTGGCGTTCATGAACAAGTATATGCCCGACGCCAACAAGAGCGACTGGCTCAACGTCTACGGCTACACGATCGCGCAGACATTGGTCGCAACGCTCAAGGCCGCCGGCAACGACCTGACGCGCGCCAACGTAATAAAGCAGGCAACCAGTTTGAAGGATCTGCGGTTGCCGATGCTGATAAACGGCACCGCCGTCAACAATACGCCGGAACGTTACACACCGATGACGAGCCTGCAACTGATCCGCTTCGATGGCACGCGATGGGTTGGCTTCGGCGATCTGTTGCGGAACTGAGACATCAGCAGATTCCTCCCGACCGTGGCTCATCCGTGGAGACCGTCAGTGCGGCAATTGAAGATCGGCGACATGCGGATCGACCGGCTGGTCGAGATTGCCGCACTCCCGCTCGACAAGGAGTTCCTGTTCGCCAACGTCACCGACGACGTGATCGCGGCGAATCGGTCCTGGCTCGATGAACGATTCATCGAGCCAGGAACAGGCCGCTTCATTCTCAGCCACCATTCATATGTGGTGCGCACGCCGCGGTGGACTGCGATCGTCGACACCTGCTGCGGCAATCACAAGGAACGTCCGGGCGCACCGTTCTGGCACCGACTCAACCAGCCCTATCTCGAAAACATGCAGGCGCTCGGCGTGCACCCTGACGAGGTCGACTTCGTGATGTGTACCCATCTGCATGTCGACCATGTCGGCTGGAACACGCGACTGGTCGACGGAAGCTGGGTGCCGACCTTTACCCGAGCCCGCTACCTGATGGGACGCACGGAATATGACCATTGGGATCGGCAGCATCGGTCGAACCCCGGAAGCGTGGTCAACCGTGGATCATTCGTCGACTCCGTCCTGCCCGTGGTCGCGACCGGACAGGCCGAGTTTGTCGGCACCGATCACTGCGTGTTCGACGATCGCGAGGCCGCGCTCCGCTTCGTTCCGGCGCCCGGCCACACCATCGGGAATATGATGATCGACCTCAGCGGCGGCTCCGATCACGCCGTCATCTCCGGGGACGTGATCCATCACCCGATCCAATGCGCCGCACCTTGGCTGTCGAACGCGGCAGATTTCGATCGCGAGGCAGCACTTGCGACGCGCACCAAATTGCTTGAGGAACTCGCAGACACGCCGAGTATCCTGCTGGCAGCTCATTTTCCAGCGCCGACGGCCGGCCGGGTGATTTCGTGCGGCGCGGCTTTTAGGTTCGATTTTCTCTAGATTGCAGTGGCTGAAGCGTCAGCACAGCAGGTGTCACGACGTCACCCCGAGAAATCCCCGCAGCGACGTCAGCACATCATCCAGCCGGTCGTGGTGCAGCCAGTGTCCGGCGCCATCGAGTTTTACCAGTTCGGCTCGCCTGAAATGCGCGAGGAGACCGGCGGCCTCCGGATCGGGCAGAAAGCTTTCGCTGCCCCACATCAGCAGGGTGGGACAGGTGATGCGTGACCACAAGGCAGCATAGTCCTCCGGCGACAGCCGGTACGGCGCCCTCGCCCGCTGATAATGATCGAACTTCCAGCGGTAGAGGCCGTCGGCGTTCTGCCGGACACCGTGGCGGGCAAGATGCAGCGCCAGCTCAGGCGTCAGCCGCCTGTTGCGGGCAGAAAGCCGCTGCGCCGCCTCCTCGATCGTCTTGAAGGCGCTGGGCGCGCGCTCGGAGATGCCGTCGATCTGATCGATCCATCGTGACATCTGCTGATGGACCGGCAGCGGCTGCGAACCGGAAAGGAAAGCACCGTCGAGCACGCCGAGGCGCGACACCTTCTCCGGATAGGTACCGGTATAGGTTAGCGCGATCATCCCGCCCATCGAATGCCCGACGATCCCTGCACCTTCCAACTCTGCGTGACGCATAAGCCGGCCGAGATCGTAGACATTGTCGGACAGGCTGTAGCTGCTCCCCATCGCCCATTCGGAATCGCCGTGCCCTCGCAAGTCGGGCGCCACGATATGGAAGTGCGGCTGCAATTCGCGCGCGACCGCATCCCAGTTGCGGCAATGGTCGAGCCCGCCATGGATCAGGATCAGCGGCGGCGCGGTTTCGTTGCCCCAGTCGGCATAGTGCAGCCGCAGGCCCTGGGACTCGTAAAAGCGCGCTGCCGGTTCGGCCATCGCTGGATTTCTCTCAAGGAGATGTTGGGCTATTTCGGCGCAAATCCGAACGCGCGCTCGAAGCGCTTCACATAGGCCGGCCACACCTCGGGATTGACGATGCGCGGCGGGCGCTTGCCGTCGAGCGCATCGAGAATCTGTTCGGCCGCTATCCTGCCCATGTTCACCCGCGCTTCCTGCGTCACGCCAGCCGTGTGCGGGCTAGCCAGCACATTGTCGAACTGCAGCAGCGGATGGTCCGGCGGCGGTGGTTCCTTGTCCCAGACGTCGAGGCCGGCACCGGCGATCCGCTTGTCGCGCAGCGCCTCATAAAGCGCCTCCTCGTCGTGAATGAAGCCGCGCGCCGTGGTGATGAAGAAGGCGTGCGGCTGCATCAGCGCGAACTGGCGGGCGCCGATCATGCGGCGATTGTCCTTGCTCAGGGGACACGAGATCGAAACGAAATCCGAACGCCGCATCAGATCGTCGAGTTCAACCTTTTCCGCCCCCCGCGCGGAGATCTCTTCAGCGGTCAGATAGGGATCGTATGCGATCACCTTCATGTGCAGGAGGCCCTTGCACAGCTCGGCGATGCGGCGGCCGACATTGCCAATGCCGACGATGCCGATGGTCTTGCCCTGCACCTCATTGCCCATCAGCGCATTGCGATTGACGTTGGCCTCGCGCCGCAAGGCGCGGTCGGATTCGAGAATGCGCTTGGACAGCGTCAGCAGCATGCCGAGCGCGTGTTCGGCGACCGAATTGGCGTTGCCGCCGGACTGATTGACGACGAGCACGCCCGCCGCCGTGCAGGCGTCGACGTCGACGGGGTCGAAGCCGGCGCCGTTGGAGGACACGATCAGGAGGTTCGGCGCGCGCTTCAGGAGGTCCGCGTGAACATGGAAATGCGGGGCGATCTCATCGCGCGCCGCGCCGACCTGATAGGCGTGCGCCGCCGACAGGATCGGCGCTGCCACCGCATCGGGACTGTCGTTCTCCAGCCGGTCGAGCCGCACGTCGGGACGCGCCTTCAGGATGTCGACATAGATCTCGTTGGCGAGATATTTGACATAGAACACGCGTTTGTTGTTGACGGTCATTTCTCTGGACAACCTTTGTTCGGGAGCTTGGCGGGACTGCTGACGAGGATACGCTGCCGCACGCTTTATCAGGCGTCCACATCCGAAACAATCGGAGCAGACGTCATTCCGCCTTCATGCCGGCAGCCTTGATGATCGGCGCCCATTTCTCGTAATCGGCACGAATCCTGGCATCGGTATTCAGGGCGGCGACAAAATCCTGCGAGAGCTTTGCCAGCACATCCGGCGGTATTCCGGCGGGTCCAAGCAGGCCCCACCAGACACCCGTATCGTAGCCCGGCACTGCCTCCGACATGCTGGGCACCTGGGGCAGGAACGGCGCGCGATCGGCCGTGGTAACGGCGAGCGCGCGAACGGTACCCGCCTGGAGCTGTCCGACCGATTCAGGCCCGTTGTTGAACGACATCGGAATCTGCCCACCGAGCAGATCATTGATCGCGGGAGCACCACCCTTGTAGGGGATGGCAGTGAGATCGACCTTGGCAAGGTTTTTCAGAAGCTCGCCGGCCAGATGCGTCGACGTTCCGTTACCGGCGTGGGCAAAGGACAGGCTTCCCGGCTTCGCCCGCGCCGCCGAGATCAAATCGGCCAGCGTCTTGTACGGAGAATCGGCCCGCACCAGCAGGATATTGGGTGACGACGCCAGCAGCGAAACCGGCGTGAAATCCTTGAACGTGTCGTAGGGAATTTTCGAATACAGCAGCGGATTGGTGGCGTGACCGCTGGCCACCATGATCAGGGTGTAGCCGTCGGGCGGAGAAGTCACGACCGCCTGCGAGGCAATCACACCGCCGGCGCCCGGGCGGTTCTCGACCACAACGGATTGGCCCCATTGTTTGGCGACGACCTCGCCGAGCGTGCGCGTCAACACATCGACGCCCCCGCCGGCGGGATAGGGCACGATGATATGCACGGATTTGGATGGAAACGCCGTCTGGGCGGAGGCTGCGCCGCACACGAAATTCAAGGCCGCTATCGCGGCAGCCAAGCGGAACCACCTGCCCATGGCATCCCTTCCCGATATTTTTTCTTGTTATCTCACATCGTCGCACGCCGCCGCAGCGCCGCAAGACGCAGGACACCGATACGATCGGGGCATGTTGACAATCCCGCCGCGGACGTCAAGTTTCGGCGCTCCAAAAGATGCGCGCGCACGAGACAATCGTCGCGGATGAGGGAGACGAGGATGGCGGTTGCAGAGGGAAAAACCTCACCCGAGACTTCGGAGAAAAGCTGGCACGGCGTGGTGCTGCAAACGCTCAAGCGCAACGACATCCGCCTGGTCCCTTATGTCCCCGACCGTGTCCTGACGACGCTGATCAGGAATTTGCACGCCGATCCGTTTTTCACGACCTTCCCCACCGCGCGCGAGGAGGAAGCAGTCGGCATCGTTTCCGGCGCCTGGATGGGCGGCATGCGGGGCGCGGTGCTGATGCAGACGTCCGGGTTCGCGACGCTGGCCAACATCCTGGCGTCGCTGGCGGTGCCCTACCAGATCCCGCTGATCATGTTCGTGTCCGAACGCGGCACGCTCGGCGAGTTCAACTACGGCCAGTCGCTGGTGTGCCGCACCATGCGGCCCGTGCTGGATTCGCTCGCAATGGAGCACCACACCGCCACCCGGCTCGACGAGTTCGAGTTCATCGTCGACCGCTCGATCAAGCAGGCCATCACCACCCAGGCGCCGGTGGCGCTGATCCTCTCCCCGCTGCTGACCGGCGGCAAGGTCTTCGACAAATGAGCGCCGCCAGGAAACCCGACATGAACACCGCTGCCAACAGCCCTGCACGCAACACCAAGGTCATGAACCGCTTCGACCTCACCTCGCGGCTGGTCGCGAAGCTGAACAACGAAGAGGCCGTGATCGGCGGCATCGGCAACACCAATTTCGACCTGTGGGCCGCCGGCCACCGGCCGCAGAATTTCTACATGCTCGGCAGCATGGGCCTTGCCTTCCCGATCGCGCTCGGCGTGGCGCTCGCCCAGCCCAACCGGCGCGTCTTCGCGCTCGAAGGCGACGGCTCGCTGCTGATGCAACTGGGCTCGCTGACGACGATCGCGACGCTGGCACCGAGCAACCTCACCATGGTGGTGATGGACAATGGCGTCTACCAGATCACCGGCGCGCAGCCGACGCCGGCAGCCGCCGTCGCCGACATCGTCGCCATCGCGGTCGCGAGCGGGCTCAGCAACAGCACATGGGCCGCGGACGAGGACGATTTCGAGCGCCTGATCGAGCAATCGATGTCGGCTTCCGGGCCGACCCTGATCGGCGTGCGCATCGACGACAAGCCGGGCACCGGCACCACCCGGCGCGACCCCGTGCAGATCAGGGAACGCTTCATGCACGGCATGGGCGTCCGGGAACCGCTATAATCAGGACAACATGGACAGTTCGTCATGGGCGAACTGCCCCCCCCCATTAACCCTACAATGACCTCAAGGCGGTGTGATCGGCATCCGGCCGGCCGACGTGCTATCCGGGCGCGATGAATTGCAATTTGATGAATTTCATTCTCAAGGCGATTGCCTGGATCCTGGCCGCCGCGGTGACCTTCGCAACGCTCGGTCCGCCGACCTATCGACCTCACGCCTCCGATCTCGGTCAGAACGGCGAACACGCCTTCGCCTTCATCCTGGTCGGATTGGCATTTGGTTTAGCGTACAGCCGAAACCGCTGGATGACCGCGGGCATTTCGCTTGCTCTGATCGGCCTGCTCGAAATGCTGCAGTACTGGATGCCGGGACGGCACGCGCGGCTCAGCGACTTTGTCGTCGATGCGCTGGCTGCCTGCGCCGGCCTCGTGATCGCCGCCGCTCTCGACTGGGCGATCAGGCGTGTGCGACGACTGCGAATGGGAACGTCCTGACGCAGAAATCCCCGCGGGCACGAGGCCCGCGAGGATTGATCTGCGGAATGCAGTCTTTGTTAGTCGATGATCTTCACGACCCGGCGCGTACGCGGCTCGACGATTACGCGGCGTTCGTTGACGACGGCATAGTTATATTCCGCGTGGCTCGGCACCGGCCGCAGCACGACGGTGTCCGGCAGCGGCTCGCCGACGATCACCCGCTCGCGGACCACGACCGAACGGTCACGCGGGAGTCCGGTGATCACGGCATTCGGGATTTCCACGGCCGCGCCGACGGCTGCGCCCACCGTGCCACCGACCATCGCGCCGATCGGGCCGCCGACCTGTCCGCCAGCGGCGGCGCCGTCAGCTGCACCCTGAGCGGTGGTCGATTGGGCAAAGGCCGCGCCCGACATCAGTAGCGAGGCGGCAAGCACGGAAACGGCAAGTCGATTGTTCATCATGTCCTCCAGTGGCTGTGACGATGCGTCTCAACCGCTGGCGGAACGAGATGTTCCGGTTCCACTTGCCGCTGATGTGACCGATTTTTTTGTCAGTTCCGCGAATATCCGACGGAACAAATCAGCCCTGCGCCACCTGATGCTCGGCCATCGTCTCCAGCGCGCGCACCATGCCCGAATGGTCCCACGCCTTGCCGCCATGCGCGACGCAGGAACTGAACAATTGCTGCGCGAGCGCTGTGCTGGGAAGCGAGAGGCCGAGCGTGCGCGCGCCTTCAAGCGCGAGGTTGAGATCTTTCTGATGCAGTTCAATGCGAAAGCCCGGCTCGAAATTTCGCTTTATCATTCGCTCGCCGTGCACTTCGAGAATCCGCGATGACGCAAAGCCGCCCATCAGCGCCTGCCGCACCAGCGCCGGATCCGCGCCGGCCTTCGATGCAAACAATAGCGCCTCGCCGACCGCCTCGATCGTCAGCGCGACGATGATCTGGTTGGCGACCTTGGTGGTCTGGCCGTCGCCATTGGCGCCGACCAGGGTGACGTTCTTGCCCATCTTGTCGAACACCGGCTTCATGGTGTTGAACGCCCGTTCCGGTCCGCCGACCATGATGGTCAGGCTTGCGGCCTTGGCACCGACCTCGCCGCCGGACACCGGCGCATCGAGATAGTCGGCGCCGAACGCTTCGACCTTCCTGGCGAATTCCTTGGTGGCGAGCGGCGAGATCGAGCTCATGTCGACCACGATCTGTTCCTTCGAGAGCCCTTCCGCGACCCCGCCCGGCCCGAACAGGACCGCTTCGACATGCGGCGTATCCGGCACCATGATGATCACGACATCGGCTTGAGTTGCGACTTCCTTGCCCGATTTGCAGACCACGCCGCCGGCGGCAACCAGCTCCGACGGAATCGGCGCAACGTCGTGCAGGAACAATTTATGGCCGGCAGCTTGCAGATGACCCGCCATGGGGCGGCCCATGGTGCCGAGGCCGATGAAACCGATATCGATCATGTCAGACTCCCCTGTCGTTTCTTGGTTCTGGTTGGCACCGATCCAGCCACGATAACCAATAGCGTCGAGATGCCCGGACCGGAAGGGATAGTTGGTCTTCCAGTGCCGGCTCGCCGTCTCGAACCTCGCTCACTCGTTTGCTGGCCTGCAGCGATCATCGGAGTGGCAATGGGCGACGCCAGCGGATCTGAATTTTTCTCCCGCGATGCGGTACGCTCAATCAATTGGATGTGAAGCGAAGAAAAGGCGTTACCGGCATTCGCCCGCCGCAGTGGCCGCCCGCCATCCTCCATGGGGCATCTTTGAGAGGTCCAAGCGGCGATGCTCGCTGACTGTTTCCCGCCGACGTGATATAATGCCTGCTCGCAGAGGGGAGCGAACTGCATGGCATGCCCCCATCGTGGGGTGAGATGAGATAGGCGGCCAGTCCACACGATGGGAGGAAGCGATGACCATCGAAAGCATTCTGAAGCTGAAGGGAACTGACGTCCAAACAATAGCTCCGGAAGCCAGCGTCAAGAGAGCGGCCGATTGGCTCCGCGCCAAGAACATCGGCGCTCTCGTGGTGACGAGAGAGAACGCCATTCTCGGCCTCGTTTCGGAGCGTGAAATCGTTCATGCATTCTCTCGCCATGGCGGGGAAGCCGGGTCGATGCATGTCAAGGACATCATGCAGCACGGCGTCACCACCGTATCCCCGGACGAGAGCGTCAATCGCGTGATGAAGCTGATGACGCACCATCGCGTGCGCCACATGCCGGTAGTGCGCGGCGGCAAGCTGGCCGGCATCGTCAGCATCGGCGACGTGGTCAAGCATCGCCTTGAGGATCTCGAGCTCGAGACCAACGTCCTGCGCGACGTCTACCAAGCTGCACGCTGACGGCGAGGCGTTGACGGCAAGGCATCGGCTGCTATCGGCCTTCGGAAGCGCGAGGCAGCAGACGCTTGAGCTGTTTCCAGGCGGGCGCCAGTGCGTATCCGACGATCGGAATGGTGACTGCGCCGATCAGCAACCCGAGCACGCCCGATATCGCCGCTCCCGCAATCCATTCGAGCAGGCCTGAGGCCGCCGGCAGCACGTGCGCCGCGGCTTCGGTCGCGGCATGAACCGCCGCGCCGATCGACGGCGGACCATATGCCTCGAGGCCATGCAGCACGATGCCGCCGCCGACCCAGATCATGGCCGCGGTGCCGACGACGCTGAGAACCGTCAGGAACACCGGCATACCGCGAACAAGGGCGCGGCCGAGCCCCCTGCCAACGCCGGCAAGGGCGGAGGCGCCGTCGTTCCGCGCTAGCGCGATGCCGACATCGTCGGCTTTCACGATCAGCGCAACCAAGCCGTATACGGCAACGGTGATTCCGATCGCAACAACCGCCAGCACCACCGCCTGCTTTACGAAGCTTCCCGCCGGAAGCGCCGCCAGCGTGATCGCCATGATCTCCGCCGAGAGGATGAAGTCGGTCTTGATCGCGCTGGCGATCTTCTCGTCCTCCAGCGTCTTCGGATTCAGCGCCACGGTGCCGAGCTGGGCTTCGTGCGCGTGGGCCTGGTGCGGCATGACAGCAGAGAGCACTTTCTCCACGCCCTCGTAGCAGAGGTAGGCGCCGCCAAGCATCAGCAGCGGCGTGATCGTCCAGGGCAGGAAATAGCTCAGCGCCAGCGCAACGGGAAGCAGGATCAAGAGCTTGTTGCGGAGCGATCCCGCCGCGATCCTGCCGACGATCGGCAGTTCGCGCTTTGCGGCAAACCCGATCACGTAACCCGGCGTCACCGCGGTATCGTCGATCACGACGCCGGCCGCCTTCACGCCTGCCTTGGCGGCCTGGCTCGCCACATCGTCGAGGGAAGCTGCGGCCATCTTTGCGATCGCCGCGACATCGTCGAGCAGCGCCATCAATCCGACGCTCATCGATATTCCTTCATACTGTACGAATCCTCGCCGATGACACCGGCGCCACAGAAGTACATCTGGGCGTGAAGCTCAAGCTTTGAGCTGGTTCCGCCGGGCGCGCATTTCGTCGCTGGGCTTGATGTCCTGGGAGCGGCTGTAGATGGCGACTGCAATGATCAGCACCACCGTGAGGACGCCGAACAGCGCCCGGTAGGCGCTTTCCGTTCGCGCGCCGTCGGCCAGCGGTTCGAACGCGCCGATAATGATGCCGGAGAGCGTCTGCATGCAGGCAACACCGAACATCACGGCGGTGTTGATCGTCGCCACGCCGCGGCCGATCAGCCGGTCCGGGAAAATGCCGCGGCCATGTGTCATCACCATGGTGCTGGCGGCGCTGAAGAAGCCCATACCGAGAATGGCGCCGATCGGCACCCACACCGGGGGATGCGACGCGAGCGCCAGGATCGCCAGCATTGAGATGGTGGCCAACGTGCCGCCGACCGCGATCCACTTGCGCGTGTCGAGAATGCGATCCAGCGGGCCAAAGGACACGATGCCGAACTGGTAGGTGACGACGGCGGCGAGCAGGACGTTGCCGGCCTCGATCGGCGTCATGCCGTACACCTCGCGCAGGAACGGGCCACCCCACAATCCGTGCACGGTGAAGGTGCAGGCGTAATTACAGAAATTCATCGCCAGGATCGGCCTCAGGCGCGGGTTGCCCAGCACCTCGCCCAAGCCTTGCAGCATCTGGCGCGGCGTCTCCGGCGTGCGGTCCAGAAAGGGATGGCCAGGCGGCGCATCGCGCACCACAAGCCAGACGGCGACGGTGGCGAGCGCGATGAAGATGACGACGGCACCGAACACGACGCGCCAGCCGACGGCTTCGGAGGCCCAGGCCAGCGGCGTGGTGGCGATCAAATTGCCGAGCAGGCCGATGGAGAGGACCATGGCGGTGAGCGTGGAAAAGCGATCCGGCGGAAACCAGCGCGAGATCACCACCATGCTGCCGATCAGCATGACGCCGAAGCCGGCGCCCATCAGCACACGGCCGGTGAGCAGGACCGGCCACGTCGGCGCCAGCGTGAAGATGGCCGCCCCCGTCGTGGCGAGGATGAGCATGCCTGCCACGGTACGCCGCGGGCCGAAATGGTCGAACAGGAAGCCGCACGGGATCTGCATCGCAGCAAAGCCGAAGAAGAACGCGCCGGTCAGCGCGCCGAGCGTTTCCGGCCCGATCGCGAGATCGCGCATCAGGTCGAGGCCGATGGTGACGTTGGCGGCGCGGAAAAAGTGACTGCCGACATAGGCGGTGGCCAATGTCGCGACGATGATGAGGCCCCGGCGGTGGGGGAACGGCTGCCGCTCGGAGGGCTGCATCGGTAGGATCGTGTCCCGCTTCTCGTTGAAGATGGTGGCAGGTATCTTGAAGCCGAGCCTATGCCGGCTTGGTTGGCACTTCAAGGCTTGCCCAAGTTGCGCTGCGGCAAATCCCCTGTCCTGCAACTCTTCAACGCGGCGCCATCTTGGATCGCATTTGGTCTCAGCCACACTTCAGGACTTGAAACCGCCCGGATGAGGTTCGCATTATTTGCGAAGGGGGCCGATTCGAGAGCACCCTTTCATGGGAGGATACCAATGAAGGCATTCATATTGGGTGCGGCGATCACGCTTGCGTTCTCGGGCATCGCCGCCGCGCAGGCGCCGAGCTGGACGCGTTGCCCGTCGAAATGGGGTGCGACCGACGAGCGCGGTTCGGCCAACCACCAGAAGCCGGCAGCGGTGATGAACGCCGCAAAACTGATCAAGTCCGGCGAGGTGTTCGAACTCGCGCACGTACTCGGTCCCAGCATGGCGTTCTTCGGCACGCGGCGCTTCGACGTCCACACCAAGCGTACGTTCATGAACCAGTTCTCCAACATGCGCGGCTCGAACGAAGAGGTCGTCATCACCGAGCTCGGCCAGGTCGGCACCCAGTTCGACGGCTTCGCCCACCAGACCCATCTCAACAGCTGGTACAATTGCCAGAAGGTTGACGAGAACGTCGATCGCGGCGGCTTCAAGAAGTTCGGCATCCATAATGTCGGCGCACTGTTCACGCGCGGCGTCCTGATCGACGTCGCGGGTTTCAAGGGCGTCGAGATGCTAGGCGACAATTACGAAATCACCGTGGAAGATCTGGAGGGTGCGCTCAAGAAGCAGAACCTGACGCTGCAGCCCGGCGACGCCGTCCTCATCCACACCGGCTGGGGCAAGCTCTACGGCAAGGACAACCCGCGCTACGTGAAGTCCTGCCCGGGCATCGGCGTGCCGGCCGCGCTCTGGCTCGCCACAAAGGAACCGATGCTGCTCGGCGCCGACAACTGGCCGGTCGAGGTCTCGCCCAACCCGGACAAGCAATTGTCGCTGCCGGTGCACCAGGTGGCGCTGGTGGTGAACGGAATCCATTTGCTGGAGAACCTCAAGCTCGATGACCTCGCGCAAAAGGGCGTCGGAGAATTCGCCTTCGTGATGCAGCCGCTCAAGATTCAGGGCGGCTCGGGCTCCACGGTGTCGCCGATCGCCGTGAGATAGCGGGAATTCCACCATCCGCGACCGCCTTGACGAATGTCCGCGCTTGCGAGAAGTGCGGACATTCTCTTGGCCCGCGACGGTGCTTGTGACACGGTGGCGGGGTAAGCAATACGCCCTGTAAGCCAGCCCCACGAGTGATCATGAGTTTCTTCGAGCAACTGAAAACCGCGGCAGCCACCGAGTGGCGGGCCTATACCGAGCATCCCTTTACGGAAGGGCTGGCTGACGGTTCACTCCCCGAGGCGGCGTTTCGTCACTATCTCGTTCAGGATTATCTGTTCCTGATCGAGTTCGCGCGCGCCTACGCGCTCGCGGTCTACAAGTCTCCTCAACTTGCCGACATGCGCGAAGCTGCCGGCGGCCTCTCGGCCATTCTCGACGTCGAGATGAACCTGCATATAAAGCTCTGCGCCGGCTGGGGCCTGTCGGCCGCCGATCTCGAACACGCCCCGCCTGCGTCCGAGATGCTGGCCTATACGCGCTATGTGCTCGACGCGGGCATGCGCGGCGATCTGCTGGCGCTGAAGGTGGCGCTGGCACCTTGCGTGATCGGCTACGCGGAGATCGCCACACGGCTCGCCGCACAGCCTAATGCGCTCGCTGCCACCAATCCCTATCACGTCTGGATCGCCGAATATGCCGGCGGCCCCTATCAGGAGGTCGCGGCCAACGCGCGCGCGCAGCTGGATGGCCTCGCAAAGCGCTACGTCACGCCGGCCCGCGAGGCAGAGTTGATCGCGATCTTTGGGGAAGCCACCCGGCTCGAAGCCGACTTCTGGGAAATGGGCTGGCGCGCCGGCAAGCGTTGATTGCCGTTACGACTTCGTCGTGGTGATATCGGTCCATGAGCCCATCGATGCGATCACCTGCCAATGACGGTTTCCATGTCCGGCCAATGCGGCCGGACGAAATCTCGATCGCCATCGACTGGGCGGCGGCCGAAGGCTGGAATCCCGGCCTCTCCGATGCGGTCTGCTTCGCTACCGTCGATCCGCAGGGATTTCTGATCGGCGAGTTCGACGGCGAAACGGCCGCGACCGTCTCCTGCGTCAATTACGATGCGAGCTTCGCCTTCCTCGGCTTCTACATCGTCCGCGCCGACCTGCGCGGCCGCGGCCTGGGATTACAGATATGGAACGCTGCCATCGCGCACGCCGGCTCCCGGGTGATCGGGCTCGACGGTGTGGTGGCGCAGCAGGAGAATTACCGGAAATCCGGATTCAAGCTCGCCTATGCCAATATCCGTTACGGCGGCACTGTCACGCCTCCGCCGGAGAAGCCGATGGCGGGGATCGCTGCGCTCAGTGAGGTCCCGCTCGCTGATGTCGAGGCCTACGACGCGACCGTATTCCCCGCTCCGCGATCCGCGTTCCTTCGCGGCTGGGTCAGCACGCCCGCCCATGTCGGTCGCGCGCTGGTACGCGATGGCAGGCTCGCCGGCTGGGGCGTGATCCGCCCGTGCCGAACGGGCCGCAAGATCGGCCCATTGGTGGCCGACGACCGCGCCGCCGCCGAGATCGTTCTGCAGGCTCTGCTGTCCGCCGCGGGCGGCGGCGAAATATTTCTCGACGTTCCCGGCACCAATCATGACGCGATCGCGTTGGCGCAAGGTCTTGGGCTTGCGCCGGTGTTCGAAACGGCGCGCATGTATACCGGCGCGATCCCGCCATTGCGGCTGGAGCGGGTTTTCGGCATCACCAGCTTCGAGCTTGGGTAGCTCGCGAACCTCGCGACGCGGCCTAGCAGTTTCATCTTGTTCCCTCCGCAAAATCGAACTAGCTGGAGGCGGCGAGGAACCAACCGGGCATTTGCAAATGGGTCGGGATCCAGGCGATCAATTCCCTTACGCGGCGTTCCTGTGGCCGGCGCTCGCCGCTGCATCAGCCGTTCAAACCGCCTCGTCGATGGCGGCGCAGCTATGGGACCTTGCCCCCGCGACTGACGATGCCCGCACCGCACAAGAGCCGGAAGGCGCCACGCCGGGCAAGATTGCGCTGGAGCTGGACAGTGTGCGCCTCCGTGACTTCACCACGGCCGCGAGCGGAGTCCCTACCCTGCTTTGCACGCCGCTGGCGCTGCACGGCGCCGCCGTCGCGGACCTCGCGGCGGGCCACAGCCTGGTCGAGGCGCTTCGTGGCGCTGGAATCGATCGGCTGTTCATGGCCGATTGGCGCTCGGCCAGTCCCGACATGCGATCGCTCGGCATCGACGAGTATCTCGCCGCGCTCAACGTGCTTATCGACGAGGTCGGCGGCCGGGTCGATCTGGTTGGGCTTTGCCAGGGAGGCTGGCTATCCCTGATCTATGCAGCGCGCTTTCCCGCCAAGGTGCGCAAGCTCGTGATGGTCGGCGCGCCGATCGATCTTGCTGCGGCACATTGCGGACTGTCGGCGGTCGCCGAGGCAACTCCACTCACTGTGTTTCAGGGCCTGGTCGATTCGGGTAACGGACTCGTCATCGGCCGCAGCATCGCAAAATTCTGGGGAAACCCGACCGACACGAAACATGTTCATGAAATTCTGCAGACCGGTCACCCGATCGGCTCGCCGGAATTCGCCCAGCTCGAAGCCAGCTTCAGGAAATGGAATTCCTGGACCATCGACGTTCCCGGCAAATACTATCTCGAAGTCGTCGAGAAACTGTACAAGCGCAACGAACTCGCCCGTGGGAGTTTCGTCGCGCTGGGGCAAAGGATCGACCTCGGGCGGCTGCGGCTTCCGATCTACCTGCTCGCCGGGAGCGCCGACGACGTGGTCGCCCCGGAGCAGGCACTTGCCCTTCAGCGGCTGGTGGGAACCCCACCCGAAGCGCTTTGCCATCAGGTCGCGCCGTGCAATCATCTGAGTCTGTTCATGGGAAGACGGACGCTCGAGGATTATTGGCCCGCGATCGTGCGCTGGATGAAGCAAGCTGACTGAACCTGGTTTGAACGAGACTTTCCGCACAGGCCATCCCTCCAGGAATTTCTGCAGGTCGAATGCCCCACCATCCCATCATCGTGCAGAAGCACGGCGGCGCCTGCCTCGAAACACCGGCAAAGATCCGCGCGGTCGCGAGCAGCCTCGCCGATTTGCATCGCCGCGGCCATCGCGTGGTGGCGATCGTCTCGGCGATGGGAAAGACCACCGACGAACTGATCAGGATGGCCTATCAGGTCAGCCCGCATCCCAACCGCCGTGAACTCGATATGCTGCTGACGACGGGCGAGCGGATCAGCATGTCGCTGATGAGCATGGCGCTGTCCGATCTCGGCGTGCCGGCGATCAGTTTTACCGGCAGCCAGGCTGGCGTGATGACCGACCAATCGCACTCCTCCGCGCGCATTCTGGATGTGCGGCCGATTCGCGTGCTCGAAGAACTGGATCGCGGCCGCATCGTGGTTCTGGCGGGCTTTCAGGGCGTCAACCCCGTGAACAAGGAAGTCACTACGCTGGGCCGGGGCGGCAGCGACACAACGGCGGTCGCCATGGCCGCGGCGCTGAAGGCCGAGAGCTGCGAGATCATCAAGGAGGTCGATGGCGTCTGCTCGGCCGATCCGCGCATCGTGGCCAACGCGATACCGCTGCGCCAGCTCGATTTCGCCGCGCTCTCCGAGATGTGTTTCTGGGGCGCCAAGGTCCTGCATTTTCGCAGCGTCGAGCTCGCGCAAAACCAGAATGTGCCGCTGGTGATCAAGCGATCGGGCGGCACCGATGACAGTACGACAGTGATGAAAGAGGTCAGCGGAATGGAAACCGGAAAGGTTTTAGCCGTCAATTCGATGGCGCGCATCGAGCACGTGGAAATCGATTCGAGCGATCTCAACCAAGGCTTCGAGAAATTCGCAGAGCATCTCAAGCAAAACAGCCTGTCGTGGCCGCAACTGCTGGCCTCGGCTTTCACTGATGGAAAAACCCGCATCATGCTGACGTGCGATCCGGAATGGCTCGACGCCATGCTGCGCACGTTCGAAGGAGCCAAGGATTTGCGCAAGCAGCGCGAGACGCTGAGTTCGGTGAGCCTGACCTGCTTCGGCGGCGTTTCGTCAGACCTGCCGTTCCGAGCGATCCAGGTGCTGCAGCAGCACGGGATCGTCGCCGACAAGTATGTGATGTCGCCGCATTCGGTGAGTTTGTTCGTTCCCGTCGAGAGCCGGGAGGCCGCGGTCAAGGCCTTGCATGCCGGGCTGGTTGCCTGAAGCAATCCATCACGCAACATAGCGAAAGATGGATTGCTTCGTCGCTTCGTTCCCTTGCGCAAACGCTTCGCGTTTGCCGCAGGCAATGACGCCCCCTATTACAGCAGGCCCGCGCCGCGCGCCCACTTGTACTTCGCGCCCAGTACTTCGACCGGCATTTCGGTCGAGTACGCATAGGCCGGAATGCCGTTCTGGTAGAGATATTCCGCGGCCTCCTCGACCTCGACGTCGCCGGCAAGCGAGGCGACGATCGGTTTCACAAAACCCTTCGCCTCCATCTCCTTCTTCACCTCGACCATGTTGCGGGCGAATACCATCGGCGGCGTGACGATGGTGTGCCAGTAGCCGAGGATCAGCGAGTGGATCCGCTCATCCGACAGGCCGAGCTTTACGGTGTTGATGTAGGTGATCGGCGGCTCGCCGCCGGTGATGTCCACCGGGTTGCCGGCCGCGCCGAATGGCGGGATGAATTTTCGGAACGCCGCGTCGAGATCCGGCGGCATCGACATCAGCGACAGGCCGTTGTCGACGCAGCTATCCGACAGCAGCACGCCCGAACCGCCGGCGCCGGTGATGATGAGCACGTTCTCGCCCTTCGGCGTCGGCAGCACCGGCATGCCGCGCGCGAATTCGAGCAATTGCCGCAAGCTGCGGGCGCGGATCACGCCCGACTGCTTGAATACGTCCTCGTAGATCTTGTCGTTGCCTGCGAGCGCGCCGGTATGCGACGAAGCCGCCTTCGCGCCGGCCGAGGTACGGCCCGCCTTGAGCACCACCACCGGCTTCTTCTTGGAGACGCGCTTGGCGGCATCCGCAAACGCGCGGCCGTCCTTCAGATCTTCGCAGTGCTGCGCGATCAAATTGGTGTTGGGATCCTGCTCGAAGAACGCCAGCAGATCGTCCTCGTCGATGTCGGACTTGTTGCCGAGGCCGACAATGGCAGAGACGCCCATCTTCGCCGAGCGCGAAAAACCGATGATCGCCATGCCGATGCCGCCGGACTGCGACGACAAGGCCGCATGGCCCTTGACGTCATAGGCGGTGCAGAACGTGGCGCAGAGGTTCGACCAGGTATAGTAGAAGCCGTAGATGTTCGGGCCCATCAGACGGACATTGTACTTCTTGCCGACCTCGACGATTTCGGCCTGCAGTTCAGGCGCGCCCGCTTCGGCAAAGCCCGACGGAATCAGTACCGCGCCCGGAATTTTCTTCTCGCCGCATTCGGCCAGCGCGCCGGCGACGAACTTCGCGGGAATCGCAAACACCGCCGTGTCGATCACGCCGGGCACGTCCTTGACGCTCTTGTAGGCCTTGTAGCCCAGGATCTCGTCGGCCTTGGGGTGAATCGGATAGATGTCGCCCTTGTATCCGCCATTGATCAAATTCTTCATCACCGAGTTGCCGATCTTACCGTCCTCGGTCGAGGCGCCGATCACCGCAACCGCCTTCGGCTGCATGATGCGGTTCATCGCGGTCACGATTTCCTCGGTCGGGCGCGGCGCGGGGCGCGGCTTGTAGTCGAAATCGACGACGATGCGCACGTCGGCGGCGATCGCGTCCTTTTTGGTGGCGAACACCGGGTTGAGATCGAGCTCGACGATTTCGGGGAAGTCGCTGACCAGCTGCGAAACCGTGACGATGACGTCAGCCAGCGCGTCGCGGGAGACCGGATCGCCGCCGCGCACGCCTTTGAGCATCTCATTGGCCTGGATGCCGTCGAGCATCGACAGCGCGTCGTCCTTGCTCGCTGGCGCGAGGCGGAAGGTAATGTCCTTCAGCACCTCGACCAGCACGCCGCCGAGGCCGAACGCCACCAGCTTGCCGAACGAGCCGTCGGTGATGGAGCCGACAATGACCTCGGTGCCGCCGGCCAGCATCTGCTGGACCTGGATGCCATCGATCTTGGCGTCGGCTTTATATTTCTTCGCGTTTGCGAGAATGGTCTCGTAGGCCTTTTCGGCATCATCAGCGGTCTTGACGCCGACCATGACGCCGCCCGCTTCGGTCTTGTGGAGAATGTCCGGCGAGACGATTTTCATCACCACCGGGAAGCCCATGCCGGTTGCGATCTTGCCGGCCTCAGAGGCGGACTTGGCCACGCCTTCCTTCGGAACCGGAATGCCGTAGGCGTCGCACACCAGCTTGCCTTCCGGCGCCGTGAGGCTGGTGCGCTTCTCAGCCTTAACGGTATCGAGCACCCGGCGGACAGCCTCTTTGGCGCTGGGCTCGGCGATCTTGCGGGCCGCATCTGCAGAATTCGACATTTGGCTTCCTCCAGGGCTGATTTTATGGCATTTGGTATGCCAGCTAAGAGATTGTCAAGACTAACCGTTGCTGAGAAACATTGAAAACAAGGGCTCCTTGACATCGTGGCATTTGGTATGCCAAAAATATTGTTGAGTTTCTTCTGCTAAGAAGACGTCTCCAACACGGAGGAGACGAGTCGTGCCCGCACCTAAACAAACCAAGGCGCCGCCTGCCATGGCCGAGGCTGACATTGCAATCGTCCGGATTGCGCCTGAGACGAGCTTCAAAAACAAGGCCTATGAAGCCTTGAAGGAAGCCATTCTCAAGATGGACATTTATGCGACGCCCGAGCAGGTGATGCTCGACGAGCGCGCACTGTCCGAGCGCCTCGGCGTCAGCCGCACTCCCATCCGCGAAGCGATCGCGATGCTTGAGCAGGACGGATTCGTCAAAACCGTTCCGCGCCGCGGCATCGTGGTCGTTCGCCGCACCAAGACCGAGATCGTGGACATGATCCGCGCCTGGGCCGCGCTCGAAAGCATGGCCGCGCGGCTGATCACGACCACCGCGCGCAAGAAGGACATCACCGCGCTGCGCGATTTCTTCAAGGATTTCGGCAAGGATCGCCTGCCGCAGGATCATGTCGAGGAATACTCCAAGGCCAATATCGCCTTCCACCAGGCGCTGATCTCGCTCTCGGAGTCGCCGGTGCTGGTCGACATGACCAATGACATCCTGCTGCACGTGCGCGGCTACCGGCAACTCACGATCGGCCGAACCGATCGGACCGCGACCTCCCTGCCCGAGCATATGGCGATCATCGAGGCGCTGGAAGCGCGCGACACCGAACTGGCGGAGAAGCGCGCGCGCGACCACACGCTGGGCCTTGCGGCGTATGTCGAAGCGCACGGCCAGGAACTCTTTACGTAACTCAACTTCACGCAGAAGACGGTCAACCCGTCCTACTAAAGCGATCAGGGAGAACTGGAATGTCCGTAACTGCAGCCAAGAGCATCGATCCATCAAAGGCCGAGGGCGAGCGCGAGCTGACCGACGGCTTCAACCTGATGATCGATGCGCTGAAGCTGAACGGACTGACCACCATCTATGGCGTGCCCGGCATCCCGATCACGGATTTCGGCCGCATGGCGCAGGCCGCAGGCATCCGCGTGATCTCCTTCCGTCACGAGCAGAACGCCGGCAACGCCGCTGCGATCGCCGGCTTCCTGACCAGGAAGCCCGGCGTCTGCCTGACGGTTTCGGCGCCCGGCTTTCTCAACGGCCTGACTGCGCTTGCCCACGCCACCACCAACTGCTTTCCGATGATCCTGATCTCGGGTTCTTCCGAGCGCGAAATCGTCGACCTGCAGCAGGGCGACTATGAAGAGATGGATCAGCTCGCCATCGCAAAACCGCTGTGCAAGGCGGCGTTCCGCGTACTGCACGCCGCCGATATCGGCATCGGCCTCGCCCGTGCCATTCGTGCGGCGGTCTCCGGCCGTCCCGGCGGCGTCTATCTCGATCTCCCCGCAAAACTGTTCGGCCAGGTGATGGACGCCGAGGCCGGCACCAGGTCGCTGGTCAAGGTCATCGACGCGGCACCGGCGCAGATTCCGGCGCCCGATGCGGTCAAGCGCGCGCTCGATGTGCTGAAGGGCGCCAAGCGTCCGCTGATCATCCTCGGCAAGGGCGCGGCCTACGCCCAGGCCGACGACGCCATCCGCGCCTTCGTCGAGAAGAGCGGCGCGCCGTTCCTGCCGATGAGCATGGCCAAGGGACTGCTGTCCGACCTGCATCCGCAATGCGCCGGCGCCGCGCGCTCGACCGTTCTCAAGGACGCCGACGTGGTGATGCTGATCGGCGCACGCCTCAACTGGCTGCTGTCGCACGGCAAGGGCAAGACCTGGGGCGATGCACCGAAGAAATTCATCCAGATCGACATCGAGCCGCGGGAAATGGATTCGAACGTCGAAATCGTCGCTCCCGTGGTCGGCGATATCGGTTCGTGCGTTTCGGCGTTGCTGGCGGGCATGGGCGCCAACTGGTCGGCCCCACCGTCCGACTGGACCGGCGCGGTCTCCAGGAAGCGCGAAGAGAACGTCGCCAAGATGGCGCCGCGGCTGATGAACAACAACTCGCCGATGGACTATCACGGCGCGCTCGGCGTGCTGCGCACCATCATCAAGGAACGGCCCGACGCCATCCTGGTCAACGAAGGTGCGAACACGCTCGACCTGGCGCGCGGCGTCATCGACATGCACCAGCCGCGCAAGCGCCTAGACGTCGGCACCTGGGGCGTGATGGGCATCGGCATGGGTTATGCGATTGCGGCTGCCATCGAGACCGGCAAGCCGGTGCTCGCGGTGGAAGGCGATTCCGCGTTCGGCTTCTCCGGCATGGAGGTCGAAACGATCTGCCGCTACGAGCTGCCGGTCTGCATCGTCATCTTCAACAATGACGGCATCTATCGCGGCACCGACGTCAATTCCGCCGGAACCGACCCCGCCCCCACCGTGTTCGTCAAGGGCTCGCGCTACGACAGGATGATGGAAGCCTTCGGCGGCGTCGGCGTCCACGCGACGACGCCGGACGAACTCAAGCGCGCCGTCAATGCGGCGATGGATTCCGGCAAGCCGACGCTGATCAATGCCGCCATCGATCCGACGGCGGGCTCGGAGAGCGGCCGTATCGGCAACCTCAATCCGCAGAGCGTCCTGAAAAAGAAGTGAACTGATAAACCCATCGGCGTCGTTCCCCGCGCAGGCAGGGAATCCGGTAACCGCCGAACCATCGTATGACGACGGCTGCGTCCGACTGAACCGACGGTGATTACCGGATGCCCGCCTTCGCGGGCATGACGGCAACAGACAGTAGAAGGAGCAAACACGATGACAAAGGCGCTCAAGGGCGTTCGTATTCTCGATTTCACCCACGTCCAGTCGGGTCCGACCTGCACGCAGTTGCTGGCCTGGTTCGGCGCCGACGTGATCAAGGTCGAGCGCCCGGGCGTCGGCGACATCACCCGCGGCCAGTTGCAGGACATCCCGAACGTAGACAGCCTGTATTTCACCATGCTCAACCACAACAAGCGTTCGATCACGCTCGACACCAAGAACCCCAAGGGCAAGGAAGTCCTCACCGCGCTGATCAAGAGCTGCGACGTGCTGGTGGAAAATTTCGGCCCCGGCGTGCTCGACCGCATGGGCTTCCCCTGGGAGAAGATCCAGGCCATCAACCCGAAGATGATCGTGGCCTCGATCAAGGGTTTTGGCCCCGGGCCCTACGAAGACTGCAAGGTGTATGAGAACGTCGCCCAGTGCACCGGTGGTGCGGCTTCGACCACCGGCTTCCGCGACGGCCTGCCGCTCGTCACCGGCGCGCAGATCGGCGACAGCGGCACCGGGCTGCATCTGGCGCTCGGCATCGTCACCGCGCTCTACCAGCGCACCATGACGGGCCAGGGCCAGAAGGTCACCGCCGCGATGCAGGACGGCGTGTTGAACCTCGCGCGCGTAAAACTGCGCGACCAGCAGCGCCTCGCCCATGGCCCGCTGAAGGAATACAGCCAGTTCGGCGAAGGCATTCCCTTCGGCGACGCGGTGCCGCGCGCCGGCAACGATTCCGGCGGCGGCCAGCCCGGCCGCATTCTCAAGTGCAAGGGCTGGGAGACCGATCCCAACGCCTACATCTACTTCATCACCCAGGCCCCGGTGTGGGAGAAGATCTGCGACGTGATCGGCGAGCCCGGCTGGAAGACCGATGCGAACTACGCCAAGCCGCCCGCCCGGCTGTCGCGGCTGAACGAGATTTTTGCGCGCATCGAACAGTGGACCATGACCAAGACCAAGTTCGAGGCGATGGAAATCCTCAACAAGGACGACATTCCCTGCGGCCCGATCCTGTCGATGAAGGAAATCGCCGAAGACCAGTCGCTGCGCGCCACAGGCACCGTGGTCGAGGTCGATCATCCTACCCGCGGAAAATACATCTCGGTCGGCAATCCGATCAAGCTGTCGGACTCACCGAGCGAGGTGACGCGCTCGCCGCTGCTCGGCGAGCACACCGACGAGATCCTGCGCCAGGTGCTCGGCTTCTCCGACCACCAGGTGGCTGAAATCCACGATTCCGGCGCCCTCGCCCCGCCGCGGAAGCAGGCGGCCGAATAACGAGCCTTGTACCGAAGATGCAAAGGCCGCCGGCATCCGGCGGCCTTTTTGTTCTGGAATGCCAGGCTTGTTCTGGAATGCCAAGCGCACTTTTCTGCGACGCGAAACGTAAAGCGCCGCCGGGCAGCTATCAGATGCGCCCTCACCCGCGACGCATGTGCCGGTCCTTGAATTGCGCTGGTTCGCCAAATTGGCAGCGCATGATGGGCTTGCCCGACCGGCGCGAAAAAAACAGTTGCATGCTGGCATATCATATACAAGAATAACTCCAGCGCTCACACGAAGAAGAGCGCATTGAGGGGATTGGGAATGCGCAGTCCTTCGAGGACGGCAAACGAGACGTCAGCGAGGATGGGCAGCATCCCAGAACCCTCCGCCTTTTTTTGCGCTCAACCCTCCAATTGGCCGAAAGGAGCGTATGCCGCGCCCGTCGGCCCCCCGTACAATCAGAGCCTGCAACGGTTGCGATGAAGCAATCATTGCGGCGTGACGACCAGAGATGCAAGAAGACCCGAAACGTCTGATCGGGAATGAACTTACAAGCTGGCAAAGACCGGCAAAACCAAGTTTCCACGGGAGTGAAACACATGAAGCGTTCTGCACAATTTGCGCTGGGTGCGATTGCGGCGTTGTACGCAAGCGGGATCACGGCTCCGGCCACGGCGGCATGGGAGCCAGTGCGCCCCGTCGAGTTCATCGTTCCCGCCGGCACCGGCGGCGGCGCCGATCAGATGGCCCGCACCATCCAGGGCATCGTCACCAAGCACAATCTGATGAAACAACCGCTCGTCGTCATCAACAAGTCGGGCGGCGCCGGCGGCGAAGGGTTCCTCGACGTCAAGGGAGCCGGCAACAATCCGCACAAGATCATCATCACGCTCTCCAACCTCTTCACCACCCCGCTCGCAACCGGCATTCCCTTCAACTGGAAGGACCTCACGCCGGTCGCGATGCTGGCGCTCGACGAATTCGTGCTCTGGGTGAACGCGGACAAGCCGTACAAAACGACGAAGGAATACATTGACGCCGTGAAGGCTGCGCCGCAAGGCTCGACCAAGATGGGCGGCACAGGTTCGAAGCAGGAAGACCAGATCATCACGGTCGCGGTCGAGAAGGCCACCGGCACCCGGTTCACCTATATTCCCTACAAGGGCGGCGGCGAAGTCGCCGTTCAACTGGTCGGCAACCACGTCGATTCGACCGTCAACAATCCGATCGAAGCGGTCGCCCAATGGCGCGGCGGCAAGCTCCGTCCGCTGTGCGTGTTCGACGCCCAGCCGATGGCCTATGACGAGCCGGTCGCGGACGGCAAGAGCTGGAAGGACATCCCGACCTGCAAGTCGCAGGGCCTCGACATGGAATACCTGATGCTGCGCGGCATCTTCATGGCGCCCAGGGCAACGAAGGACCAGGTCGAATACTACATCGACCTCTTCAAGAAGGTCCGCGCCACGCCGGAGTGGCAGGACTTCATGAAGAGCGGCGCGTTCAACACGACCTTCCTGACAGGGGCCGATTACGCCAAATGGGTCGAGGCTGAGGAAAAGCGTCATCAGACGCTGATGAAGGATGCCGGTTTCCTCGCGCCGAGCAACTGACCGGGAAGCACTGATCGATCGTAGTAGCGACGCAGACGGCGGGCTCTGGAACCGCACGCTCGATTTCGCATGGAGTTTCGATGACAACAGGCAGTTCGAGCAATTCCGGCCCGCCCCACAGGCTCGTGGAAGCAGGCGTCACGCTGTTGATCGCCTTGTTCGGGGTGATCGTCATCGCCGGCAGCGTCAAGGCGGGCATCAACTGGGGCGCCGAAGGCCCGCGCGCCGGCTTCTTTCCATTCTACATCGGGCTGTTCATCGTCGCGTCCAGCGCCATCAATCTGTGGAACGGGCTTCGCGAACATGACGACGCGGTGTTCGCCGAGTGGGGACAGATTCGCCAAGTGCTGAGCGTCGTCATTCCCACAGCGATCTATGTCGGCTCCATGCCTTTCATCGGGCTGTACGTCGCTTCGATCGTCTTCATCGGATGGTTCATGCGTTGGCTGGGCAAATACCGCTGGATCACCGTCCTGGCGGTGGCGTTCGGCATGCCCATCGTCACCTACTTCATCTTCGAGCGCTGGTTCTTGGTCCCGCTGCCAAAGGGACCAGTCGAAGAGTGGCTCGGCCTGTAACATCGACGCACAGTCAGGACTGGATTACCGGGATGGAAGAACTCGTCAATCTGTTTCACGGCTTTGCAGTCGCGCTGCAGCCATTCAACATCATGGTGATGGTGCTCGGCATCGTGCTCGGCGTCATCATCGGCGTGCTGCCGGGGCTCGGCGGCGCCAATGGCGTTGCGATCCTGTTGCCGCTGACGTTCTCGATGCCGCCGACGTCGGCCATCATCATGCTGTCCTGCATCTACTGGGGCGCGTTGTTCGGCGGAGCGATCACCTCGATCCTCTTCAACATACCCGGCGAGCCATGGTCGGTGGCGACGACCTTCGACGGCTATCCGATGGCGCAGCAGGGCAAGGCCGGCGAAGCGCTGACCGCGGCCTTCACCTCCTCCTTTGTCGGCGCATTGTTCGCCGTGATCATGATTACGCTGGTCGCCCCCCTTGTCGCAGGCTTTGCGCTGCAGTTCGGGCCTGCGGAGAAATTTGCGGTGTACTTCCTGGCGTTCTGCAGTTTCGTCGGCCTCAGCAAGGAGCCGCCGTTCAAGACCATCGCGGCGATGATGATCGGCTTTGCGCTCGCTGCTGTCGGCCTCGACTCCATTACCGGACAGTTGCGGCTCACGTTCGGCTTTACCGAGTTGCTGAACGGATTCGACTTCCTGATCGCCGTGATCGGCCTGTTCGGCATCGGCGAGATCCTGCTGACGATGGAAGAAGGGCTGGCCTTCCGCGGCGGCAAGGCCAAGATCAATCTGCGGGTCGTGTTGCAGACCTGGAAGGAATTGCCCGCCTACTGGATGACCTCGCTGCGTTCCTGCTTCATCGGCTGCTGGATGGGCGTTACACCGGCGGGCGCTACTCCTGCATCGTTCATGAGCTACGGCATTGCCAAGCGCGTCTCGAAGAACGGGAACAATTTCGGCAAGGGCGAGGTCGAAGGCGTGGTCGCACCGGAGACTGCGGCGCACGCTGCCGGCACCGCCGCCCTGCTGCCGATGCTATCGCTCGGCGTGCCCGGTTCGCCGACCGCTGCGGTGCTGCTCGGCGGCCTCCTGATCTGGGGCCTGCAGCCCGGACCGATGCTTTTCGTCGAACAGAAGGAATTCGTCTGGGGCCTGATCGCCTCGATGTATCTCGGCAATATTGTCGGCCTGCTCGTCGTGCTGACCTGCGTGCCGATCTTCGCAGCGATCCTGCGCGTCCCGTTCAGCATCATTGCGCCGCTGATCCTGGTGCTGTGCGCGATCGGCGCCTACTCGGTCCACAGTTCGACCTTCGACGTGATGCTGATGCTGGTGTTCGGCGTGATCGGTTACCTGCTCAAGAAGTGCAACTATCCCCTCGCCCCGCTGGTGCTGGCCATCGTGCTCGGCGACAAGGCGGAGGAGGCCTTCCGGCAATCACTGCTGGGATCGCAGGGATCGTTCGGCGTATTCCTTTCCAACCCGCTGGTGAGCACGATCATGATCCTCGGAATGATCGCGCTGTTCTGGTCGGTGATCCAGGAAGGCTACACCCGCCTGCGGAGTGCGGTCGCCTGAGTTGCGCGGGATCCCGCCAAGTCACGCCAGAACAACAGGTTAGACCCGAGATTGAAGGCCGCGCGGATCGCGCGGCCTTTTTCGTCGCTGCGGGCTCGAACGCCGCCGCTCCGGCTATTTTTGCCCGAACGCAAAATTTCCATGACGACGCACGTTGACATTTGGCATTATGTATACCAGAATTGACTCGTCCTTCACCCCAGGAGGTTGCCATGCAAGTCGGAGATATCCTGCGCAAGAAAGCCGCCCGCGTCGCAACGGTTCGCATGAACGAAACCGTCGGCATTGCAGCCCAACTGATGCGCTCCAGTAATATCAGCGCGCTTGTGGTGAAGGATGTCGTTCGCACCGAAGGCAATACCGCGGTCGGCATGTTCACCGAACGCGACGTGGTGCGTGCGATCGCCGAACACGGCGCCGCCGGCGTCAGCATGCGCGTCTCGCAGTTCATTTCGGTGCAGCAGCTCGTCTCCTGCACGTCGACGGATTCGCTCGAACATGTCCGTCAACTCATGAGCAAGCATCACATCCGCCACGTGCCCGTCATCGACGATTACAGCCTGATCGGCGTCGTCAGCATTCGCGACATCACGACCGCATTCGACGACGAGGCAACGCCCTTGAAGCTGGCCGCGTCGGCCTGAGCTCGAAGGCGCTGCGCCGGGCTGAATTGGGCTCGGCAGCGGCGCAGCGCTGCTGACCATCAACCCTGATCAGCCGCAATTCCAGATCGGCCCGATCGGCGTGCGCGTCCAGCACGGGCCGAAGGTGCCGCCATTGTAGCGGCCGCCGTAAAAGCCGGGCCGGCCGAAATAGTGCCAGGCGCCGTCCCAGCCGTAATATTGCGGGACCGGATCGATATACCAGGGACGCCGTTTCTTGAACGCCATGCGCGAAGCCGGATCCTTGTAGGCCGGAAGGGTGTTGTTCGGTGGCTGCTTGTAGCCCGGCAGGAAACCATAGCCCTGCCAGCGCGGCGTCGGCTT
>JAESGW010000197.1_pt1 | contig 109277 bp, 105 predicted proteins | sample 9269791 | NCBI WGS metagenome assembly JAESGW01 (sample SAMN16773120, study PRJNA677053) | algae metagenome | isolation source: Aphanocapsa lilacina HA4352-LM1 and co-occurring heterotrophs from near cave... | place: USA: Maniniholo cave, near Haena, Kauai, HI | collected 2009-07-28 | reverse complement strand
ATGGACGTGGTGCTGCCCTACGTGCACGAGCGCAAGCAGTTCGGCGAGCCGATCGGTACGTTTCAACTGGTGCAGGGCAAGATCGCCGACATGTACACCACCATGAACGCCTCGCGCGCCTATGTGTATGCGGTGGCGAAAGCGTGCGACCGCGGCGAGACCACGCGCGAGGATGCGGCCGGCGCCATTCTCTATGCGGCCGAGAAGGCCACCCAATGCGCGCTCGACGCCATCCAGTTGCTCGGCGGCAACGGCTACATCAACGACTACCCGACCGGGCGGCTGTTGCGCGACGCAAAACTCTACGAGATCGGCGCCGGCACCAGCGAAATCCGCCGCATGCTGATCGGCCGGGAACTGTTCGAAAAGACGGCCTGAACTTCACATTCCGGCCAAGATGGTACAGGCTGTCGCCCCTGCACCCGTCCCCAAGCACCCCCGACGGTTCTCCAGCACCAAAGAAACGCCGATCATGCCGCTGCATTCCACCATCGATCCCAAATCCCCCGAGTTCGCCCGCAACGCCGACGTGATGCGCAGCCTGGTGGCGGAGCTTCGCGACAAGCTCAAGGTCGTGTCCGGAGGCGGTGGTGAGGCCTCACGCAAGCGGCACACCTCGCGCGGCAAGATGCTGGCGCGCGAGCGCGTCGACCTGCTGGTCGATCCCGGCACCGCGTTTCTCGAATTGTCGCCGCTCGCCGCCCACGGCCTCTATGGTGGCGATGTCCATTCCGCCAGCGTCATCACGGCGGTGGGGCGTATCTCGGGGCGCGAATGCGTCATCGTCGCCAATGATGCCACCATCAAGGGCGGCACCTACTATCCGATGACGGTGAAGAAGCATCTGCGCGCGCAGGATATCGCGCGGCAGAACAATCTGCCGTGCGTCTACATGGTGGATTCCGGCGGTGCCTTCCTGCCCATGCAGGACGAGATCTTTCCGGACGAGCGGCATTTCGGCCGCATCTTCTATAACCAGGCGCAGATGTCCTCGCAGGGCATTCCCCAGATCGCCATCGTGATGGGCTCCTGCACCGCTGGCGGCGCTTACGTGCCTGCGATGTCCGACGAGAGCATCATCGTGCGCAACCAGGGCACGATTTTTCTCGGCGGGCCGCCGCTGGTGAAGGCCGCAACCGGCGAGGTGGTGACGGCGGAAGAACTCGGCGGCGCAGACGTGCATTCGCGCCACTCCGGCGTGACCGATCATTATGCGCAGAACGACGCTCACGCGATCGGGATCGCCCGGCGCATCGTCGCGACATTGAAGCCGCCGACGCGTGCTGCGCTCAACATGCAGGAACCGCGGGAGCCGCTGTTTCCGGCGGAGGAAATCTACGGCGTGGTCTCCGCCGACGGCCGCAAGCCGTTCGACGTGCATGACATCATCGCGCGGGTGGTCGACGGCTCCGAGTTCGACGAGTTCAAGAAACTCTATGGCACGACGCTGATCTGCGGCTTTGCCCATATCTGGGGCTACCCCGTCGGCATCATCGCCAATAACGGCATCCTGTTCAGCGAGAGCTCGCTGAAGGGCGCGCACTTCATCGAACTATGCTGCCAGCGCAATATCCCGCTGGTGTTCCTGCAGAACATCACCGGCTTCATGGTCGGCAAGAAATACGAGGCCGGCGGCATCGCGCGCGACGGCGCCAAGCTGGTGACGGCGGTCGCGACCGCCGGCGTGCCGAAATTCACCGTCGTGATCGGCGGCTCCTACGGCGCCGGCAATTATGGCATGAGCGGCCGCGCCTACAGCCCGCGCTTCCTGTGGATGTGGCCGAACGCGCGCATCTCTGTCATGGGCGGCGAGCAGGCCTCCATGGTGCTGAGCCAGGTTCGCCGCGACAATATCGAGGCCAAGGGCGAGAGCTGGTCGACCGAGGAAGAGGACAAATTCCGTGCGCCCATTCGCGCGCAGTACGAACACCAGGGCAGCCCCTATTACGCGACAGCGCGGCTGTGGGACGACGGCGTGATCGACCCCGCCGATACAAGGCTGGTGCTTGGTCTTGGATTGTCTGCCGCGGCCAACGCACCGATCGAACCGACGAAATTCGGCCTGTTCAGGATGTGATGCAGGAAACGATGATGGACCGCTCCAAACTCTACCGGCGCTTTCGCACGCTTCTGATCGCCAACCGCGGCGAGATCGCCTGCCGCGTCATCCGCTCCGCCCGCGCCATGGGCCTGCGCACGGTGGCCGTCTATTCCGAAGCCGACCGCGACGCCATGCATGTCGCCATGGCTGATGAAGCCGTGCTGCTCGGGCCGGCGCGGGCCCGCGACAGCTATCTCAACATCGAACGCGTGATCGAGGCGGCGCGCCAGACCGGCGCCGAGGCCGTTCATCCCGGCTACGGCTTCCTGTCCGAAAATGCCGAGTTCGCGCAGGCCTGCCTTGACGCGGGGCTGGTGTTCGTCGGTCCTACCGCGGAAATGATGACCGCAATGGGCTCGAAGTCCGGCTCGAAGGAACTGATGGAAAAGGCCGATGTGCCGCTAGTGCCCGGCTATCACGGGGAGGCCCAGGACGAGGCGACGCTGGCAAAGGCCGCCGACCGGATCGGTTTTCCGGTGCTGGTGAAAGCCTCCGCCGGCGGCGGTGGGCGCGGCATGCGCGTGGTCAATTCGGCCGCCGAGCTTTCGGCCGCGATCGTCAGCGCCAAGCGCGAGGCCAAGGCGGCGTTCGGCGACGACCGCATGCTGATTGAAAAGTTCGTGCAGAATCCGCGTCACATCGAGGTACAGATCATCGGCGACAGCCATGGCAATCTGCTTTCGCTGTGGGAGCGCGAGTGCACGCTGCAGCGACGGCATCAGAAAGTGATCGAGGAAGCGCCGTCGCCGACGCTCGATGCGAAACAGCGCGAGACGGTCTGCGCCGCCGCGCGCAAGGCGGCTGCTGCCGTGAGCTACGTCGGCGCCGGCACCATCGAGTTCGTCTCCGACGGCAAGGAAGTGTTCTTCATCGAGATGAACACCCGCCTGCAGGTCGAGCATCCCGTGACCGAGCTCATTACCGGCGTCGACCTGGTGGAGTGGCAGTTGCGGGTGGCGTTTGGCGAAAAGCTGCTGCTGGCGCAGAACGAGATCAAGCTGAACGGCCACGCAATCGAGGCACGGGTCTATGCGGAGAACCCGCAGAAGAATTTCATGCCATCTGTCGGCCGGATCAAGACCTGGCGCACGCCCGATGCCGTCGACGGCTTGCGAATTGACGCCGGCTACCGCGATGGCGATGCGGTGTCGCCCTACTACGACGCCATGCTGGCCAAGGTCATTGCATGGGCGCCGACGCGCCAGGCCGCGATCGACCGGCTCAACCGCGGGCTGGAGGAAACCGACGTTAGAGGCATCGTCACCAACATCCCGTTCCTGTCGGCGCTGGTGACGCACCCCAAGGTGCGCGCCAACACCATCGACACCGGCTTCATCGAGCGCGAGTTGAAGAAGCTGACGGAATTCTCGGGCACGCCTGGTGATCTCGAGCTTTGCGCGGCTGTTGCCGCTATCGTCCACGACGAGCGGAAGTCGGCGCGCAAGGAAGCGCACTCGCCGTGGCAGACGTTCGGCTGGATGCCCGCCGGCCCGCGCCAGCGCGTGTTTTCATTCCGCCAGGGGCAGGGCACCGAGCACAAGGTGACACTGCGCTACGGCTCCGGACCGACGACAATATCGATTGGAAAACACGAATTTGCCTTCGCGACGTCGTCGGCGGACGAGGGGACCTTTGACCTCACGATCGACGGCATGAAATCGCGCGTTACTGCCGTGATCGAAGGTCACGAGCTATATTTGCGCACCCGGAACGGCCGCTTCGACCTGCACTGGGTCGATCCTTTCGGCGGCGAGAGCGAAGAGCATGTCGGCGAGGACAAGATCGTGGCCCCGCTGCCGGGCACGGTCGTGGCGCTGCTGGCCGAAGAGGGTGCGACGCTGGAAAAAGGCGCGGCGATCCTGACGCTGGAAGTCATGAAGATGGAGCAAACGCTGCGCGCGCCCTATGCTGGCGTGCTGAAGAAGATCAAGTGCAAGGTCGGCGACATCGTCGGCGAAGGCGTCGAACTCGCCGAAGTCGAAGCAGCGGCGTCATGAGCGACAGCGTTCAAATTGTCGAGGTCGGCCCGCGCGACGGCCTGCAGAACGAGAAGACGCCGGTCAGTGTTGCCGACCGCATCGCCTTCATCGAGGCGTTGATCGGCGCTGGTCTGAAAGCGGTCGAAGTCGGCGCTTTCGTTTCGCCGAAAGCAATCCCGCAGATGGTGGGCTCGGCCGAGGTGCTGCGTGGCGTGAGCCATCATACGGAATGCGAACTTCCGGTGCTGGTGCCGAACGAGAAGGGGTACGAGGCGTCACAGGCCGCAGGCGCAAAACTGATTGCGGTGTTCGCGGCGGCCTCGGAAAGCTTTTCGCGCGCCAACATCAATTGCTCGATCGCGGAATCGATCGAGCGCTTCAAGCCGGTGCTCGCCCGCGCCAAGGCTGACGGTGTCCGGGTGCGCGGCTACATTTCCACGGTGCTCGGCTGTCCCTATGAGGGCGAGATCAAGCCGCAGGCGGTGGTCGACGTGGCAAAAGTGTTGTGGGAACTCGGTTGCTACGAAATCTCGCTCGGCGACACCATCGGTGTCGGCACGCCGCTGAAGGCGCGGCAGTTGTTGCGCGCGGTCGCCGGCCACGTGCCGATGGCCAATCTGGCGATGCACTTTCACGATACCTACGGGCAGGCGCTCGCCAATCTCTACGCCGGGATGGAAGAAGGTTGCCGCGTGATCGATGCCGCCGCCGGCGGTCTCGGTGGCTGCCCCTACGCCCCCGGCGCGACCGGTAACGTCGCAACCGAGGACGTCGTCTACATGCTGGAAGGCATGGGCATTTCGACCGGTGTCGATATGGCGAGGCTCGTGGCCGCAACCAACGTCGTGAGTGGGTTGATCGGCCGCCCGCCGGTCAGCCGCGTGGCGGCAGCGTTGAACGCGAAGGCGAGGGCGGCCAAGTAGGCCGCCTACGCGGCCTTCAGCCCGACATTCGGCAGCACCGGGCGATTTTTCAGCGCCTTCGCCATCATGGCCTCGACCTCGGCCTTCTCGTGCGGCAGCAGCGCCAGCCGTGGCGGGCGCGTCAGCGCTGTGCCGCGGCCCATGATGTGCTCGCAAAGCTTGATGCACTGGACGAGGTCCGGACGCGCGTCGAGGTGCAATAGCGGCATGAACCATTCGTACAGCGGCATGGCCTCGGCGTAGCGTCCCGCCCTGGCGAGGCGGAACAGCGTCTCGCCCTCGCGCGGGAAGGCGTTCGACATGCCGGAGACCCAGCCGACGGCGCCCATCGCCACGCTCTCGACGATGACATCGTCGAGGCCGGCGAACAGCACAAAGCGGTCACCGACCATGTTGCGGGTATCGATGAAGCGGCGCGTATCGCCTGAGGAGTCCTTGAAGCACACCACCGTCTCGACGTCGGCAAGCGTCGCCAGAATATCGGGCGTCACGTCGTTCTTGTAGATCGGCGGATTGTTGTAGAGCATGACCGGCAGGTCGGTCGCGGTGGCGACCGAGCGGAAATGCGCGGCGGTCTCGTGCGGCTTGGACGAATAGACCAGCGCCGGCATCACCATCACGCCGTCGATGCCGATCCGGGCGGCTTCTTTAGCGGTGTCCACCGCAAAAGCCGTCGTGAATTCGGCAATGCCGCAAAGCACGGGCACACGTCCGGCGGCGACCGACTTGGCCGCTTCCATGATGGCGACTTTCTCCTTGCGCTCCAGCGAGGTGTTCTCGCCGACCGAGCCGCAGACGATCAGTCCGGAAACGCCGTCGCGGATCAGGCCATCCATGACCCTGGCGGTGGCATCGATATTGAGCGACAGATCGTCGTTGAACTGCGTGGTGACGGCAGGGAAGACGCCCTCCCAGGAAATACGTGGCTTCATTGTTTGGCTCCAATTGGAATTGCCGGCGGATGGTTCAATCCGCCGGGAGAGTCGAAAAGAGATGGATAAGATCAGAGCGTCGCGCCTACCTTTCGCAGCTCCGCAAGGACGGGGGCCTTTGGCAGCCAGATCTTGTCGAACTCGGCGATGACGGCCTCGGTATCCCTGGCGTCAACCTGACGGATCGGGATCGGCGCGTTCTTGAAGTTCTCGATCAGCTTCGGTTCGTTGCCGGCGAGCTCGTCGATCTGTGCATCGAGCGTCGTCTTGACGGTCTTGGCGATAAGTTCCCGGTCGGCCGCCGGCAGCGACTGCCAGACGCGGCCCGAGACGACCGCCGCCATCGGCATGAAGACGGCATTCATCTGCAGGATGACCTTTGAGACCTTGTCGAAACGCTGGTTCCAGGAAAACTCCAGATCCGCCTCGAGGCCGTCGACCTGGCCGTTGGCCATGGCGTCGAACACCTGCGGCGTCGGGATCGGCGTCGGCGCAGCACCCAGCGACGAATAGAAATCGCGATAGACCGGGGTCGGGTTGATGCGCAGCTTCATGCCCTTGATATCGGAAAGGCTCGTCAGGTCCTTCGCCGAGAAAACGGCGCGCATGCCGGTGATGCCCCAGCCCAGGCCGATCGTTCCGGTTTCCTGCGGCAGCACCTCGAACAGCTTGATTGCCGCTGGATGGCGAACGAATTTTGCGACCGCCGGCGTGGAGCGCACGATGTAAGGAGCATTGATCGCGGCGATATGCGGCACGCGGGAGCCGAGTTCTGCGGCCTGGATGAAGCCCATGTCGAGTGCGCCGGACTGCAACTGCTGCATCATCGCCGGCTCGTTGCCGAGCTGGCCGGAATGAAACACGGTCATGGTCAGCCGGCCGCTGGTCGCCGTCTTCAGGTCCTCGCCGAGCTTGAGCGCGGCCTTGTTCCAGGAGTGGCCGCTGGGCGTGATCAGGCCGAGGCGCAGTTCCTTGGCCTGGGCCAGCGCCAGCGACGGCGCGAACAGTGGCACGGCAGCGCTGGCGGCAAGGAAGCGGCGACGCGAAATAGTCATGACAAGGCTCCTTAAGGGGTTGGGGACCTACTTGATGAGGACGAGGGAGAGCGAGGGGTAGAGCGAGAGCAGCACCAGCAGGACGCAGCTGATGACGAAGAACGGCAGCGTCACGACGAACATCTTTCCCGGCTTGGCGCCGGTGACGGCGGCCGCGACGAAGAAACAAAGGCCTACCGGGGGCGAGAGCAGTCCAAGCACCAGGTTGATCACGACGACCACGCCGAAGTGTCGCGGATCGATGTGATAGATGTCGGTGGCGACCGGCAGCAGGATCGGGACCGTCATGATCAGGCCGGGAATGCCGTCGATGACGGTGCCGATGACAAGCAGGATCGCGTTGCAGATCAGCATGAAGCTGACCGGATCCTTGGCGACCGTCTGAATCCACGCGGCGGTTTCCTGCGGGACCTTGCCGAAGATCAGGACCCAGGAGAACACGGCTGCGGCGGCGACGAGGAACAGGACGATGGCCGAATAGATGCCGGCACGCAGCATCATCTGCGGCAATTGCGAGAATTCGAATTCTTTCGTCCAGAATTTTCCGACCAGCGCCGCGGCCACCGCGCCGACGGCGGCGGATTCGGTGGCGTTGGCGAGCCCGCCCAAGATGCTGCCGACGATGACGATCGGAATCAGCAGGGTTGGCGAGGTGCGGAGGATCGTTGCCACGCGCTGCCGCGGCGTCTGGTAATCCGCCTTGGGATAGTTGTAGACATAACCCATCAGCGCGATCACGACGCAGAACATCGCCGTGAGGATCACGCCCGGCACGATGCCGGCGATCAGCATGTCGCTGACGGACACCTGCGCCAGCACGCTGTAGACCACGAACATCACCGACGGTGGAATGATCGGCCCGAGCATGCCGCCATAGGCGGTCAGTCCTGCCGCAAACGTCTTGTCGTAGCCCTTCTTCTCCATCTCGGGGACCATGATCTGCGCCATGATCGCGACCTGCGCGGTCGCCGAGCCGAGAATGGAGGAGATGAACATGTTGGCGAGGATGTTGACGTAGGCGAGGCCGCCCTTCAGCGAGCCGACAAAGGCCATGGCCATATCGACGATGCGCCGGGTAATGCCGCCGCCATTCATGATCTCGCCGATCAGGATGAAGAGCGGAATGGCGATCAGGCCATAGCTGTCGACACCGCCGAACAGCTGCAGCGGATAGGACTGGAACAGGACGGGATTGCCAGACGCGACGATGTAGACGAGGCCGGCAAGGCAAAGACAAAGCCCGATCGGCACCCCGACCAGCATGATCGCGATGAAGGCAGCCGAGGTGATCACTAGTTGACCCCGTCGAGCTCGGAGAGCTGAAAGCCCTTCGGCGGCGTGCGCGGGACCAGTTCGAGATCCTCCAGCAGGTTTGCGAGGCCATGAACGGTCATCGACACCGCGAAGATCGGCAGCGTCAGGTAGACCACCCAGGTCGGCCAGTTCAGCGTCTGCGTGCGTTCGGTGTAGAGGAAGTTGAAGGTCTCGGCGGCGAGCTTGCGCCCGTCGAAGCCGGCGCGGGCGAGGCCGATCGGATTCATCCAGAGCACGCAGGTGGCGATCAGCGACACGCCGAACACCACGACCATGCCGGTCGCGATGATCTTGGCCATCTTCTGATTTCGCGCCGAAAGGCGTTCGGTGATCATGGTGACCGCGAAATCAAGCCGCAGCCGCGTCATCGCGGAGGCGCCGATGAAGGTCAGCCAGACGACGCAATAGACGGCGGATTCATCGATCCAGTAGATCGGAAAATGCGAGTACCGCGTCACGACGTTGACCAGGATCAGCGCCGTCAGCAGATACATCAGGCCCATCAAGGCGAGGCGCTCGAATGCCAGCAGCGCGCCCGAGGCGCCGACAACGATCCGACGGGCGCTGAAGGCCGGCGCGTCCGGAATCGTTTGCTCGATCATTTAAAGAGCCCCCCGCAGCCCAAGAGAATTAGCGTGCGTTTTAAAAATGTATAATTTATACAATCATGTCAAACGCAAATTCTGGGCAAAATCCGGCCCGGACTGCTTTTGTCAGGGCAGGACCTACTTCGACGTGCGAAACTTGGTCTCTTCGCCTGAACCGGTCGCGAGATGACGGAAGCTGGAATGAAAGTCCCTCTCAAGCATCGGACCCTGTCGGCTGCGATCGTCGACCAGCTCAGGCAGTCGATCCTCGACGGGACCTATCCGGCGGGGTCGCAGTTGCGGCAGGACGCGCTGGGCGAAGCCTATGGCGTCAGCCGCATCCCGGTTCGCGAAGCGCTGTTTCAGCTGGAAGCCGAAGGGCTGGTGCGTATCGTCCCGCAAAAGGGCGCCATCGTCTCGGAGCTGTCGCTCGACGAAATCAACGACGTGTTCGATCTCCGTCTGATCCTGGAGCCGCGGCTGCTGGCACAATCGGCGCCGGCCTTTACGGCAAAGGACCTAGAAGGTCTGGACGATATTCAGAAGCGCTTCGAGAAGGCGATCAAGGCGCGCAACGTCAGCGAATGGGGGCAGCTCAACGCCGATTTTCACATGGCGCTGTACGCCCACGCCCGCCAGCCGCGCACACGGGCGATCGTCGTGGCGCTGCTGCAAACCAGCGACCGCTACACGCGCCTGCAGCTATCCAACACCAAGGCGATGGGTACTGCGGAGAAGGAACACGCTCATTTGATCGCATTGTGCCGGGCGCAGAAGGTCGACGAGGCCTGCCGGTATCTCGAACGGCATATCGAGGCGGTGAGGGCAGATCTGTTGAAGGTGGTGGGCGGCGGATCGATGGGGCCGCGTTCCCGGCAAAAAAGCGAATAGTCCCGAAACGGGGCCTTGAAAGGGCTTCTTCAATTAACCGTGACAGGGGCCGCACGTTCGGGTGCGGCGGGTAACAAAACCGGTTGCGGGATCGTCGTTGGGAAAGCGGCAGACGTCGCTTTGATCGAATTGAACCCAACACAAAGGAATCAAACCATGACCATCACGACCCGTTTCGGCCTCGGCCTTTCTGCCGCGCTTGTTGCGCTTAGCCTGGCGGTCGCGCCAGTCGCGTTCGCGCAGGACAAGATGGGCAAGGACGACGGCATGAAGAAGGATTCCATGTCCAGGGACGCCATGAAGAAGGACGACGGAATGGCGAAGAAGGACGGCATGAAGCCCGACGCCATGGCGAAGGACGGAATGAAAAAGGACGACGGCATGAAAAAGAACTGAGCCGTCTGTCCGCTTTCCGCACAGGCTCGCCTCTTCGACGAGGCGGGCCTGTATTCCATCCGTGCGGAGGCGGGCCTGGGCCGCCTGCCTACTTCTTCTTGCCCTTGCCTTTGCGGGCGGCATAGCGCGCGTCGCGCTTGGCTTTTTGCTCGGCTTCGAGCGCGGCCTGTCTGGCGGCCTCTTCTTCCTGCTGGCGGGCGAGAAGGGCGGCAGCTTCGGCTGCGGCGGCGGCCTCGCGGGCTTTCTCTTCGGCCTTGGCGGCCTCGCGGGCCTCCTTTGCCTGGGCACGCGCCGCAGCAACCGCCTCGCGCTCAGCCTGCCGGCGCTTCACCTCGGGATCGTCGGGTCCCGGCTGGGCGCGAAACTTGTTCAGGATGTTCTGGCGCGCCTGCATCGCGGCTTTCTGGCGGTCCGCGAAGCCTGGTTCCTTGAAACTCATAAAAGAGGCCTTGTTACTTTCACTCTGGGGGTTGGCCGCGTCGTGGCGCCGGCTGGCGCCTTCGTAAGCGAACCCGGGGCAAATTACCAGCGTCCAGAGCGGCCGGGGAAAGCAGAGGAGGCTTGCGCGGGCAGCAAGCGACGGCAGGGTCTGTCGGGGTGTCCCCGCCAGCCGCGCCAGGCATCCTAGTGAATGCCACGCCCATTGGATCCGAGAACCTTGGCGACCGTCACCGCCGTTATAGCGGCGCGATCGGACATCCGCTGGGCCTCCAGCCGGTCGCGGGCTCTCTCCCTGATCAGGATCTCGATCAGCTCGAGGCGCTTGGTCTCGTCGACCGCTTCGGCCAGCAATTGCTTATACCTCTTGTAGTCGTAGGCTGCTTCCTGATCATCCATGGTACGAATCATACACGCACATTTTTCGATCAGCCAATCTCGGTCAACGCTCGCTCGCGTGCAACGCATTTGCCGAAGTTATACCCTTCCGCTGCCTTGAGTTCCCGATCCGGCAGCCGGGGCAGCGTCATGCCGGCCCGGTCGATTAATGCGGGAACTGTGAACCCGTTCACACGGTCTGGGGGGAGGCGCTTCTATGCTCCGCGCGTCCCAACAGGAGCGACCGCCATGCCCCAGAATTGGTGGACCCGCAGATCCCTCGTGCTCACAGCCGCTGCCGTGGCACTCGCCAGCGCCATTGGCGTTTACGCGACCGGCGTGTCCTATCCGCAGCCGGTTTCGCGCGCCACGCTCGGTCCGGATTGGGAATGTACCAGGCTGGCATTCGTGTTCACGACGTGCAGCCGGGCGAAGCACACCGAGGCCATGCCCGTACGCGTGGCCAAGAGTGCAGTGTGCACGCGGCTGCGGACGTAATACAATCCGTCCGCAACGGACCTGGTTAGAACTGGAGCGCTTCATGCAGGGACTGTCTCGTCTGGTGGCGGCCACGTCGGTGGCGGCCATCATTTGCTTGCCCGCGGGCGTCGCGCTCGCCCAGAGCGCGCCGAGTACCGCGGCCGCTACAACGGCAGCGCCTTCCACCACCGCGGCGGAGACGGCGCCGGCGGCTGAGAAGGGGAAGGCGGCGCCAAAGAAAAAGAAGCCGGCCAGGATGACCCGGCAGCAGGAGATCGACCGGTCGATCGAGCAGCGCACAGTGCCGGCACGCTACCGCAGCTCGGTGCCGAAGGAATACCAGCAATATATTCCATTCGATAAGCGGTAGGGCTCGAGCAGGCGTCGAGGCGTTTCGCTTCGATCCTTGTCTTGACGGCCGGCGAGTCGCCCGCAACACGCAAGACAAAAACGCACCCACAACCCACCGTACTCCTACGGATTGGCTGCGCGCGCAGGCGGCATCTATAACGCCCTCGCTTGCAGCGGGGGGGCAGTGTTCGTTGGATCACCACGGATGCTACCACTGGAGGCTACGAGGCCCGGACTCCTAGGCACTCCGGGCCTCGTTTTCTCGGGCGACCGAACAACAGCGCCACGGCGCAGCCATAGGGTTGGCGACGGTTGCCGCCGCGCGCCGACAGCCGCGAAGCCATTTCTTGCGCCTCATAGCGCACGCAGAATTCGGGTTTCCGGGTACCGCCGGAGGGCCACACCTGCAATTAGGTGGAAAACTCGTTGTAACTCAACGGAATTTTAAAATCTCATTAAGCTAAAAATGAGTTCCTATTCGGGCCGCACCGCCGCGCGGTCCGAATAGCCGGGCGCCGCCCTTTTCACCTACCCCAGGGGAGACGCGCGCTCGGCTATTTTGGGAAACTGCCGGCCCGGCCCGGCCTGCCGGCGGGAGCGCTCGTCTGACCGGCAACACCCACTATCTGCCGAAGCCTCAGGCTGCGAGCAACTCGCCAGGATGAAACGGCTTTTGCAGAAAGCGGACGTCCGCGGGGATTCGAACGCTGTTCTCGCCCGACATCAGGATCACCCGAAGCTCCGGAAATCGCTCCTTCGCGAAGCAGGCAACGTCGACGCCCGTGCCTTCGCCGGCGAGCCGGAAATCCGTTACCAGAAGGCTGAGTTCCGCACCGACGCGCGCGATGATGAGTTCGGCCGCTTCGGCGCTTTCGCACTGAATGACGTCCATGTTTTCGTCCTTCAGGAAGTCGCACAGTATCTCGCGCTGAAGTTCATCGTCTTCGACGACGAGTGCGATCGGTGGAGGGGACATTCAAATCTCCGTCGTTCGATCGTTAAGTCCCAGCATCGACAAAGGTTCTGGTGAATCCGGCGCTCCGGGCCGAAACCGGCCATCGTGCGCGTCGCGAGGATCGGGAGAACTCAGGCGTCAGCGCCGCGCGGCCACTGGAGTCCGGTCTATTCGTAGCCGGCACGGCGCACGTTGACGCGGCACAGTCCATCACAGCCGATCTTGCGGGCCGCGCCGAGCGAGAAGTCGAGCACCCGGCCGCGAGCGTACGGGCCACGGTCCTGCACCGGGCACTCGATCTTCTTGCCGTTCTCGAGATTGGTGACGACGAAGATGGTACCGAACTTCTCGGTGCGGTGCGCGCAGGAGACCTCGTTGGCCTTGAACCGCTTGCCGCGCGCGTCCCACTTGTCCTCCCAGTAGACGGAGGCTTCCTGGTCGTCGGCCGGCGGTCGCGCAACCCTACCCATCCACTTTTCCTGGAAAGTGTCGGCGAATGCGGGTGACGAGATCAGCGCCAACGCAAGCGCTGCGAGATGCAACTTGGAAATGCGGCGGCATTCCCGGTGGCGATACGCTGCCATGACATCAACATTCTGTTGCGGCACTACTCGGATTCTTCCGAGGTTCCATCCAAGGTTTCCCCCGACCTTGGCGACGGCGTGGCGAACGGGCACGGTTTGCCGGGCCGCGGCACCTTTTTGGTGGCTTGTTGCTTTGATGTCACAGGTCACGGCGAGGCAAACGGCAAGCGGCTGCTCAATGCGCGTCTATCGCTGAATCGGGACTTGGTGGTAGGAACCCGTCGTCCGGCGGGAAGGGCTTTTAGGGCCCTCAAGCCCCGTCGATCGACAAAGCTGCAGTAACCGCGTCAAGGTAAGCTCATGGACTATCGGTCGTTCACAGATGACAGCCTCACCATGATGTACGAGGCCGTCCGTGGGGCGCTCGCGTCCGATGATGCCCAGAAGGCGGAGGGCGATGAGCCTCGGTTTCGGATCCGGGAGACTCCGGAATGGCGAACGCATGCCGCCAACCTGGAATCCGAGATGCTTCGGCGCGGCATGTTTTTCCAGATCATCGATTGGTCGGAAAACCAGGAACAACTGCCGTTCTAGGCTGCCCGTTCTGATTGGATCAGAACCCAGGCTCTGAAGTTTACTTTGCAGGATTTTGCGCAAAGCGGTGCAGGTTGCCGAGACCGCGCAGCGATCGGTGTGCCGTGCAGCCGCGCAACGATATCGTCCGCGGCCCGATCACGCGGCATTGGCGCGCGCTTGCGAAAATTGTCGAAGCTGGATTCGAATTTCAGCGGCTCACATGCGGCTGACGCAGTTCAGGACTTGAGTGCAATTCCGAGGGGCACGCACCATGCGCCGGCGCGAAACCGGAGTTCCACGATGCGGTGCAGACATACCTTTTGCACAGCCGGTTCCAGTTGTGGATAATGATGACATTTGTCTTGACGATGGTAAATTCACGACCATCCGCGTAATTGTTTGGAGCATTGTAATGTCAGTAACCGATAAAGTTCTCGCCAGGGCGCCATTGCTCGACCCCGACGAGATCGAACGAAACATCGAGGACATGATTCAGGGCAACCTGCAGGGGATCGATCGGCAGCCTGCTGAGATTCACGCCGTATCCGACGTCAATGACAATCCGTTGCCGAAGGGTCCGATGCCCGACTATGTCGAGCACAAGCAGGGCGTTAATCAAGTAGGCAAGCTCTCGGCCGAAGCTGTCGTTCGCGAATACGATGCGGCGGTGAAAGAGATCGAAGCACTCGGCAAGGAGCTCTCCGACGCGGCAAGGAAGTGCGAAGCGATGGTCGCCGGCGTTCACGCCATGGTCGCCGAGATCAAGGAGCTGGCGGCAAAGTACCGCGATGAGGGCAAGCGCTATTTCCTCCAGATCGAGGAGTGTTCGCTGATGACATCCGAAGTTCGGACCGTTTGCGAAGCGCTCAAGCAGAAGATCGCGCGGGGCAACATAGCCGCCTGAGCTTTCGGCTTCGGCCCCGTGCCCGCTGGTGACCCGCGGCGCGTGCCGTCGCGCGGTCTGTCTGCAGCCTCCTTCTCGCAGATTCGCGCGGGCGTTCGCCTCATTTTTTGAGCACGCCGAGATGCGCGATCGGTACGCGCGACGGATTGGCGTGCCTGAATTGCTGCGATCAGAAAATCAGTTCTGTCCTAGTTGCGGCTTGGGCACAGCTTCGGCTGTTCCGCGCGCGGAACTCACAATCCGGCTTGCTGTGCTGGCGAACTCATAGCCTCCTAATGAAAAGAGGCGAATCGCATGAATTTACGTTGGATGTGCGCGCTGGCGCTGTGTCTGGGAACACCGAGCGCCGCTGTCGCGGGTGAACAGTCTGGTGTCTTGCGTCGGATTTCGTGTCCTGTCGTGCGCTACTACGTGGCAAAGTACAGCGCGTCTGCGGCGGAGCAGTGGGCTCGAACCAGGGGCGCGAGCGACAGCGAGATTGAAGCGGCCCGGCGCTGCCTGAGACCCGACGGCACCCGAACGGCCAAAACACAATCAAGGCCGCTCGCGCTCGGCACCTACGGCTGGTGACCGGCGGGCCACCCAGGTCTCAAGGCGCCTGCAAGTGCGCATCAATAGCTGCTGGGTCGCTTTTTGCGTTTGCTACGCTTGGTCGGCGGCCCGGTGTAATACGGATTGACCACACACTGCGCCGAGCGGCCCGACGCCGACGCCGCACACTGTGCCATCGTCGTGTATCGGCACTCGAAGTAGTAATCGACCATGCTCTGGTAGATCTGCAGGCAAATGGGATAGCTTGGATCGTAGGTCTGGGCGCGCGCGGGCGCCGCCAGGATCATCGCCATGATCGCTGATGCCATCGCTCCGGTTAGTGCGCAGGGCAGTTTCACTGATATCCTCCAGGCTCTCGCAGCACGGAAATCCCGTTGTGGCCCTTTTTATTTACCGCCAGTTCAGACTTCCCAGTCTTCAAACCCATACTCGCGATAGATGACGGCCCGATCGGCGTGGGGATTGAGCCGACACTTCGCCTGGGCGAGGTGCAGGTTGAGGGTTCCGGGCTGACAGCTGGCGGCCAGCAGCTTGCGTATATCGTCGATCTGCTGCCGCGATTGCTGGGTCGGTTCGAGCTGCTCGAGTGCAACCACCGCCGTCGCCAGCGCTTCCGTCATCACCCAATCGTCGTGGCCGGTGATTCCCTTCTTTGCCATGGCGGCCGCATCCTTACGTCTGGCCCGGAAACCAATTTCCGGCCGGCATCGTAGGCTCGGGTCCAAGTCCAGTCGAGAATGACGTCGAAATTGCGAACGGCAAGCGGCCGCCGGCTCCAATTGTTGACGATGCCAGCAGGCCCGGTCCACACGGACGCCTGCTTCACCTCATACGTCCAGTTCTGCGCGTAAACCCTACCAGATGCGCCGGCACCAGCCGCCGCGCATCGGTCGGAAGTTGCTGTGCTCGCAGGCGAGCGCGCCGTCTGCCATTCGCAAGGCAGGATAGGCTGGGACATCTCCTGGGGGCTGACTGCGGGTGAAGGCCCAACCGAGATCCACGGGCGTCAGGGCGCAGCAGAGCTCCGCGGGCGAGCCATAATAATATAATGGTAGCCACCCGCGTCGCGCGCGGCCGCGGTCCGGCGGCAGAATGCAATGACGCAAGATATTGATTGATCATGAGAAGTGGTTGGCGATCCCAGCAGGATTCGAACCTGCAACCCACGGAGTAGAAATCCGTTACTCTATCCAGTTGAGCTATGGGACCGTCAGGGGCGGTTGCTGCCTGAGCATTCGCCCTATTGGCCTTCCTTATCTAGCACTGCCAATATGAAAAATCCGCTTTTCCGCCAAGGCGGTCGAACCGATTTCTTTCGGCTGGCGACTAAGGCAGGCGGCGGACCATTGCCTGTGGACCGTCCGTCATAAAGCCAACCGCCGGCAGCCCGCCGGACGGGACGGCTGGGACCGTTTGGACTGCCGACGCCATGCATGCGACCTTCTCGCAAGCCGAATCCAGTGCCATCAGTCCGTCACCTTTTCGCGCATTTTCTGACGTTACGCGGCGTAGGTCCGCTGGGAGATCCATCATGATCGGTCTGGTTCGCGCCACAGTGATTTGCGCCACGCTGGCGCTTGGTCTGACGGCGAATGCCGCGGACAAGGCCTTCAAGCGCGATGATCTCGCCGATTCGGCCGTCAAGCTGGAGGCCCAGATCAGGAAGGAGGCGGGACCGGTCGCCAAATCTTCCCCGATGCTGCGCACCGACGCCGATGCCGCCTTCCGGCGCTCCGACTTCCGGGCCGGCCTGCAGATACTTGGGCAGATCGCGGCGACCAGCCCCGAAGACGGCGCCAACTGGCTGCGGCTCGCCAGGACCATCTTCCAGGTCCGTTCCACCACTTCCAGCGAGCAGACCTTCCTGCTCGAACGCGCCTCGACGGCGGCCTACATCGCCTACCAGCGCGCCGGCAATCAGGCCGAGGAGGCCGATGCGCTGGCGGTCATCGGCCGGGCGATGTCCGACCGCAAGCTGTGGCGTCCGGCGCTGGATAGCCTGCGGCTGTCGCTCGACCTGCGCGAGGTCGCCGAGGTCCGTGGCCAGTACGAGAAGATGCGCACCGAACACGGCTTCCGGCTGCTCGACTACACCGTTGATTCCGACGGCGCCTCGCCGCGGGCCTGCTTCCAGTTCTCCGAAGATCTCGCCAAGCGGGTCGATTTCGCGCCGTTCCTTGCGCTGGCGGGCACCGACAAGCCCGCGCTGACGAGCGAAGGCAAGCAGCTCTGCGTCGACGGGCTGAAGCATGGCGAGCGCTACAACATCAATTTGCGCGCCGGCCTGCCGTCCACGGTGAAGGAGAGCTTACCGAAATCGGCCGAGTTCAACGTCTATGTCCGCGACCGCAAGCCGTTCGTGCGCTTTACCGGCCGCGCCTACGTGCTGCCGCGCACCGGCCAGCGCGGCATTCCGCTGGTCAGCGTCAATACGCCAGCCGTGAACGTCAACGTATTCCGGATCGGCGACCGCAACCTGATCAATACGGTCGTCGACAGCGACTTCCAGAAGACGCTGTCGAGCTATCAGCTCTCCGATCTGGGCAACGAGCGCGGCGTCAAGGTCTGGTCCGGCGAACTCGCCACCGCCAGCACGCTCAACCAGGATGTCGTGACGGCATTCCCGGTCGACCAGGCGCTCGGCGACCTGCAGCCCGGCGTCTATGTCATGACCGCCGCCGCCAAGGGGCCCGGGAGCGGCGACGATGACGGCTCGCTGGCGACACAGTGGTTCATCGTGTCAGACATGGGCCTGACGGCGTTTTCGGGCAACGACGGCATCCACGTGTTCGTCAATTCGCTGGCTTCGACGGCCGCAGTCGCCAGGGCCGAGGTGCGGCTGGTCGCGCGCAACAACGAGATTCTGGCCACGCGTAAAACCGACGATTCTGGCCACGTCCTATTCGAGGCCGGGCTCGCGCGCGGCGAGGGCGGGCTGTCGCCGGCGTTGCTGACCGTGATGAACGACAAGGCGGACTATGCGTTTCTCAGCCTGAAGACCAACGCCTTCGATCTCTCCGACCGCGGCGTGTCAGGTCGCGTGGTTCCGCCCGGCGCCGACGCCTTCGTCTATGCCGAGCGCGGCGTCTACCGTTCGAGCGAGACGGTCTATCTGACCGCGCTCCTGCGCGACGGGCAGGGCAACTCCATGGCCGGCGGACCGCTGACGCTGCTGATCGAGCGGCCGGACGGTGTCGAATTCCGCCGTGCGCAGCTGCCTGACCAGGGGGCGGGCGGACGATCCATGGCCGTTCCGCTCAATTCGGCGGTCCCGACCGGGACCTGGCGGGTGCGGGCGTTCACCGATCCCAAGGGCTCGTCGGTCGGCGAGACCACTTTCATGGTCGAGGATTACATCCCCGAACGGATCGAATTCGACATCTCCGCCAAGGAGCAGGTGATCAAGGCGGATGCGCCGGTTGAACTGAAGGTCGCCGGCAAGTTCCTCTACGGCGCGCCGGCGTCGGGCCTGCAACTCGAAGGCGACATGCTGGTTGCGCCCGCGGCCTCAGGACGGCCGGGCTATCCCGGCTACCAGTTCGGCGTCGCGGATGACGAGAGCGCCAGCAACGAGCGTACCCCGATCGAGGACCTGCCGGAGGCCGACGCCAATGGCGTCGCGACTTTCCCGGTGTCGCTTGCCAAGGCGCCGAACTCGACCCGCCCGCAGGAAGCCCAGATCTTCATCCGCATGGTGGAGACCGGCGGCCGCGCGGTCGAACGCAAACTGGTGCTGCCCATAGCGCCGAATGCGGCGCTGATCGGCGTCAAGCCGCTGTTCGGCGACAAGAGCGTGGCCGAAGGCGACAAGGCCGAGTTCGACGTCATCTTCGTCGGCGCCGACGGCAGGCAACTGCCGCGCGATGGCCTGCGCTACGAACTCCTCAAGATGGAGTCGCGCTATCAATGGTATCGGCAGAACTCTTCATGGGAATATGAGCCGGTCAAATCGACCAGGCGCGTTGCCGACGGCGACCTTGCTCTCGTCGCCGACAAGGCGGCGCGGGTGTCGGTCTCGCCGGAGCCCGGCCGCTATCGTCTGGACGTCAAGTCGACCGATGCGGATGGGCCTGTCACGTCAGTGCAGTTCGACGTCGGTTGGTACTCCGAGGGCAGCGCCGATACGCCGGACCTGCTGGAGACCTCGGTCGACAAGGCGGAATACGCCTCCGGCGACACCATGGTGGTGTCGGTCAATGCCCGCACTGCAGGCAAGCTGACGGTCAATGTGCTCGGTGATCGCCTGCTGACGACACAGACTATCGACGTCACGGAAGGCACGCAGCAGGTCAGGATTCCGGTCGGCAAGGACTGGGGCTCCGGCGCCTACGTGTTGGCGACGCTGCGCCGGCCGCTCGATGCGGCGGCGTTGCGGATGCCTGGACGGGCGATCGGCCTGAAATGGTTCGGTATCGACAAGAAGACGCGCACGCTTGCCGTCATGCTGTCGCCGCCGCCGCTGGTCCGGCCCGGCACGACCCTGAAGATTCCGGTCAAGCTCGGCGGGCTCAGTGCGGGCGAGGACGCCAAGATCGTCGTCGCAGCGGTCGACGTCGGCATTCTCAATCTGACCAACTACAAGCCGCCGGCGCCGGACGATTATTATCTCGGCCAGCGGCGCCTGACCGCGGAGATCCGCGACCTCTATGGGCAATTGATCGACGGCATGCAGGGCACGCGCGGCCAGATCAGGACCGGCGGCGATTCCGCCGGAGCCGACCTGCAAGGCTCGCCGCCCACGCAGAAGCCGCTGGCGCTCTATTCGGGGATCGTAACCGTCGGCGCTGACGGCACTGCCGAGATCAGTTTTGACATTCCTGAGTTTGCCGGCACGGCCCGCGTCATGGCGGTGGCGTGGAACGCGACGAGGCTCGGCCGCGCGACGGTCGATGTCACGGTGCGCGATCCCGTGGTGCTGACGGCAACGCTACCGCGCTTCTTGCTGAATGGCGACAAGGGCACGATGAGTTTCGACCTCGACAATGTCGAAGGCGCGCCCGGCGATTACAGCATCAGCGTCAAGACATCAGGCCCCGTGAAGGTGACGGGCAATCCCTCTACGACCGTAAAGCTAGCAGCGAAGCAGCGGACTTCGATGACGCTGGCGATCGATGCCGGCGGCGCCGGCACCGCCAATCTCGACGTCGACATCAAGGGACCGAACGGGCTGACACTGGCGCGGCACTATGCGCTCGACGTCAAGGCGGCGACGCAGGTGCTGGCGCGGCGTTCGATCCGGACCCTGGCCAAGGGCGAGAGCCTGACGCTGACGCCGGACATGCTCTCCGATCTCGTGTCCGGCACTGGCAGCGTCTCGCTGTCGGTCAGCCTGTCCACGGCGCTGGATGCTGCGACCATCCTGAAAGCGCTGGATCGCTATCCACACGGCTGCTCCGAGCAGATCACCAGCCGCGCGATGCCGTTGCTTTACGTCAACGACCTCGCGGCCGGTGCGCATCTGGCGATGGATACCGCGGTCGACCAGCGCATCAAGGACGCGATCGAGCGGCTGTTGGCACGCCAGGGCTCGAACGGTTCGTTCGGCCTGTGGTCGGCCGGCGGCGATGACGCCTGGCTCGACGCCTACGTCACCGACTTCCTGACCCGCGCCCGCGAGAAGGGCTTTGCGGTGCCGGATGTGCTGTTCAAGAGCGCGCTCGATCGCATCAGAAACTCCGTGGTCAATGCCAACGAGCCGGAGAAGGACGGCGGGCGCGATCTCGCCTACGGCCTCTACGTGCTCGCGCGCAACGGTACGGCGCCGATCGGCGATCTGCGTTACCTCGCCGACACCAAGCTCTCCAACCTCGCCACCCCGATCGCGAAATCGCAGCTTGCGGCGGCGCTGGCGCTGGTCGGCGACAAGGCGAGGGCGGAGCGGGTCTATGGGGCAGCACTCGATGCGCTGGCGCCAAAGCCCGTGCTCGAGTTCGGCCGCACCGATTACGGCTCGGCGCTGCGCGATGCGGCAGCTCTCGTTTCGCTCGCGAGCGAAGGCAATGCGCCGCGGGCAACGCTGACGCAGGCCGTTCAGCGGGTCGAGGTGGCGAGGGGCCTTTCGCCCTATACCTCGACGCAGGAAAACGCGTGGCTGGTGCTGGCCTCGCGCGCGCTGTCAAAGGAGACGCTGGCGCTGGACATCGACGGTGCGCCCGCCAAGGCCGCCGTATATCGCAGCTACAAGGCCGAGGCGCTGGCCGGCAAGCCGGTCAAGATCACCAATACCGGCGATGCGCCGGTGCAGGCGGTGGTCTCGGTGTCGGGTTCGCCGCTGACTCCGGAGCCCGCGGCCTCCAACGGCTTCAAGATCGAGCGCAGTTATTTCACGCTCGACGGCAAGCCGGCCGACGTCAGCAAGGCTAGGCAGAACGATCGCTTCGCCGTGGTGTTGAAGATCACCGAGGCCAAACCGGAATACGGGCACATCATGGTGGCCGATTATCTTCCGGCGGGACTTGAGATCGACAACCCGCATCTGGTGTCGTCGGGCGATAGCGGCACGCTGGACTGGATCGAGGACGGCGAGGAGCCGGCGCATACCGAGTTCCGCGACGACCGCTTCACGGCCGCCATCGATCGCGCCGCCGACGACAAGTCGGTATTCACCGTGGCCTATATCGTGCGCGCGGTATCGCCCGGCAAATACGTGCTGCCGCAGGCCTATGTCGAGGACATGTACAACCCCTCGCGCTACGGCCGCACCGGCACCGGCACCACCGAGGTGCGCGCGGCAAAATGAGCGAGAAGGCGACCATAGCGCCGGCTGTGCCTCGCGAGGGGCGTTGGCGGAAAATCAGGAGGGCGGCGGCGATATCAGCCGTCGCCGGTTTGATCGCGGCCGCAACCTTCGCCGCTTGGGTTGTCTCGCTCGGACCAATTCCGCTGGAGCCCGCACGAAAAGTCTCGACCACCATCGTCGACCGCAACGGCAAGCTGCTGCGTGCCTATGCGATGGCCGATGGCCGTTGGCGGCTGCCGGTCGATGCCAGGACATCGGTCGATCCAGGATATCTCAAGCTGCTGCTGGCCTATGAAGACCGCCGCTTCTACTCGCACCACGGCGTCGATCCGCTGGCGCTGGGGCGCGCGGCACTGCAACTCGTCACCCGCGGCCAGATTGTTTCCGGCGGATCGACCATCACGATGCAGCTGGCGCGGCTGATCGAACCGCGGCGCGAGCGGTCGCTCCACGCAAAGCTGCGCCAGATGGTTCGCGCGGTTCAGCTCGAACGGCAACTGAACAAGGAAGAGATCCTCGATCTCTACCTGGCGCTGGCGCCGTTCGGCGGCAATCTCGAAGGCATCCGCGCTGCGTCCATCGCCTATTTCGGCAGGGAGCCAAAGCGCCTCACGCTGGCGGAGTCCGCGCTGCTGGTGGCGCTGCCGCAATCGCCGGAACGCCGCCGGCTCGATCGCCATCCAGAAACAGCCCTTGCCGCCCGCGACCGCGTGCTCGAACGCATGGTCGAGGACGGCGTGGTGTCGCAGGAGGACGCTGCGCAGGCGAAGGCAGGCGCGGTGCCAAAGCTGCGCAGGCCGATGCCCATTTTAGCACCGCACTCCTCCGACGCGGCGATGGCTACGGTGTCGGATAAGTCCATAATCCGGCTGACGCTGGATTCCGCTTTGCAAAAAGCGCTGGAGGCGCTGGCGCGTGACCGCGCGATTGCGCAGGGGCCGAACATTTCGGTCGCGATCTTCGCGGTCGACAATGAGAGCGGCGACGTGCAGGCGCGCGTCGGCTCGTCGGACTATTTCGACGAACGCCGCGCCGGCCAGGTCGACATGACACGCGCGGTGCGCTCGCCGGGATCGACGCTGAAGCCTTTCATCTATGGCCTCGCCTTCGAGGACGGCTTTGTGCATCCCGAGAGCCTGATCGATGATCGTCCGATGCGTTTCGGCTCCTATGCGCCGGAAAATTTCGACATGACGTTCCAGGGCACGGTGCCGGTGCGCAAGGCGCTGCAGCTCTCCCTGAACGTGCCGGCGATTGCGCTGCTCGATCGCGTCGGCTCCAGCCGGCTGTCGTCCCGGTTGAAGCAGGCCGGCGGCAATCTGGTGCTGCCGAGGGACGAAGCGCCGGGGCTCGCGATGGGCCTCGGCGGCGTCGGCGTCACCCTTCAGGATCTGGCACAACTCTACACGGGCCTGGCGCGGCTCGGTGCCGCGCGGCCGCTGCGCGAGATCATGCTGGCGAATGACGACCGCGAGCCGCTGCGGCTGATGGATCAGGCGGCGGCCTGGCAGGTCGGCAACGTGCTGCTCGGGACGCCACCGCCGGAGAACGGCGTGCACAACAGGATCGCCTTCAAGACCGGCACAAGTTACGGCTATCGCGACGCTTGGTCGGTCGGCTTCGACGGCCGCATCACCATCGGCGTGTGGGTCGGGCGCCCGGACGGCGCGCCGGTGCCCGGCCTGGTTGGCCGCACTGCCGCGGCGCCAATCCTGTTCGATGCCTTCGCGCGAACCGGCAAGATCCCGGCTGCGCTGCCGAAGCCGCCGAAGGGGGCGCTGGTCGCCAGCAACGCCAAGCTGCCGCTACCGCTGCGGCGATTTCGTCCCGTCGGCGAGTTGATCAGGACCGGCAGCGATCAGACGCCGCGCATCCAGTTTCCGCTGAACGGTTCGCGGATCGACGTCGACCGTTCGGCTGACGGGCAGGCCGTGCCGATGCCGGTAAAGGTCGCCGGCGGCGTGCTGCCGTTGACGATCATGGTCAACGGTAATTCGGTCGGGGAGATCGACAGCCGGCGTCAACGGCTGGTCGAGCCTCCCGGACCGGGTTTTGCCCGGCTGACCGTGATCGACGCGACCGGGGCCGCCGATACCGTTGTGATCCGGGTACAGTAAGGAAAAAGCTACGGGGGACAACCGGATAGGGGGAATCTGTGGTGTTGTTTGCATACCGCAAACCCCTGATTAATAGCTGCCTTGTCAACAGCTTAGCTTTCCCGTCCCACACATCGCCCCACACCTACAGTACCGCCGCCCGGCCAGCGAGGGTCAGCGGCGCGTTTTGCCGGGTCCAGAGCGCCCAAGGGACGGGCCGCGCCTTGGCCTCTGTACGGTCTCCGTAGGGCCTTAGGCGGGGCAATCACCCAGCAAGCCGAGCCGTAGCCATGGCGCGATCGCCAGTTGCCAATGAGGCTTCTGTTACTCGGCTTTGGTGATTGCTGAATGTAGGTCGCAGCATCTCGCAACGTCACAAGCTTCCTGCCGTCCTCCAGGACGATCGCGTCATCTAATTTGTCTCAGTCCGTTTCAGCCATCATCTTGGAGATGTAGGCGTCGGCATCATCCCAGCCTTTGTTGGTCAGCAGCGGTTTTTGAAGTTTGCGATAAACGGTTCCAAATTTATGCTTTTTATCTACGATTCCCCAGTGCGCGATGACTTCATCGATTTGCATGTCTACCAAGAGACGCGTTTCCTTATAAAGACCCGGCGTATAGTACTGGAACTCGCCGAAGCACCTATTTGAGCGCGGGTCATACCGGGAAGATGAACGCATTGCAGTCACATACTCGTCTTGAAGGTCTTTCTCCTTTCGATCAACCATTTCCTTGCACTTGATGCGAAGGTTGAATGCTTCGGTCGCCGTAGGTGGAGCCTGAGCGAACGCAGAAGTGACCACCCCAAGGACCACACAAAGCACTATCCATCTCATTTGCCGTGCTCCTCGCATAAGGCGGTCTTTGCAGTCCTTCAATGTGCGCCGCGTCAATGTCTCATCTAATCACGCGAACAGGTCTGCACCGACTGGTTGAGCCGAACATAGGTGCCGCTTTCGTGCATCTCGATCCATCCTTGTTCAATCGCGTAGGCGATCCCGGCATGGTGCTCGGCCGCCGTCGCCTTGTCGCCTAATAGAAACGGCGCGTTGATCTTCTCGATAAAGATTCGGCCATCCTGCTTAGGTTCGAACGCGTGCGCGTGCTGCATCAGTCTTCGCGCGGCCTTCTCCGGCTCCGCATATGGTCTATCAATCGTTAACTTCATCAGCTTACTTTCTAGTGCTATTTATCAAAGAAGATCCGTTTCCCGTGAGTGGCCTCAAACTCAGCCACGATGTATTCCCATCGTTCGGCTCTACTGGCGGAATGCGAATTGATCGCCATTGACTGACCGAAAAAACGATTCTTCGGCAGTGACGATACTTCAAAAATGTAGAATGGCAGCCCCTCGCACATTCCTTCCTTGATGGTCAGTCTCGCATTGGCGAAATCGGCGGTCGAAATATTGCGTTCTACAAACTTGTCGCTGTCCGGATGCCGTAACCATCGCAAGATCGTAATCGGCGTGATCGGTATCACCACATCTGCCAACGACATCAATTCCTCCGATGTCTCTGGTGCGTAGCAATGAAGGTGCACTGATACGGGCGTGTCGCGGAGCGCTTCGAACAGCGGAAAGAAATCAAGGTCCGTAGCCATAATGTGCGCTTCGGACATGTTGCCCAAAGAGGCATGTTTGAACACGTCGATAGCTAAAAGGATATCAACACCTTTCTGCTCCAGCATCCGCCTTGCGGCGCGATTACGTGTAATTCCCTCGCGGGTGTGCATGTACGGCGTTCGATTGATGCGCTCGAAAAGCGTCAGCTTCGCCGCAAGCTTCGCTTGGAACGCCTCCTTACCTGCGTCCCTTTCTGACGGAAGCGCGTCATAATAAAACGTCCGCTGAAACCCTTTGCAAATATCGGCGTAGTGAAACAGCGACGACGAGAGATCGATGCCAAAGAACTTTCCCGATTTTGAAATCATCGCTTCGAGAAAGCCGCCATCAATGAATAGATACTTGGTCATCCTATCGGCACCGGTTGGTTAGCGAAATTCAGTCAAGCCGGAGTCGAATCGACTCTATTTGCATGGCCATGCACCACGCAGCCCGTCAAGAGCGAGATTATCGAACGGTTCATGCAGCCGCTCAGGGTGATCGTTGAGATATTTGACGACCACGCGGACAGCCTGTGTGACGGTCCCGGTGTCGGGCGGACAGAAGCGCATGTTCGGTGGGGCCATTGTTCCTGTTCTGGCAAGAATCGAGACCTTTCCGGCACAAATTCCGCTCGTGTAAACAATTTCCATTGGGGTAGACGGACTCATCTGCTCAAGATGATTTTTGCAGCCTGCCAACAGCTCTAAACCATTCAGCCCCGCCGGATCGTTCTTCTGGCCCGCTGCGGAGGATATTGTCACTGCCAATGATAAACCAGCTAATTGGAGTCTCATCACCTTTCCCCCTTAGGCACGGTTAGCTCCTGTGATGCTGCGTTTGATTACTTCTGTTCGGGGTCTTGTCCATTCAGGCAGCGTGACAGTGCTAGTGATGTGAACGGATATTGCTTGCATTGATCATACGTACGGCGGGCAGGTGCCGACGCGGGCATAGCTCCACGCCCCAGTTGACACATTTTTAACTCGTCTGACGTCGAAGGGTACCGGTCGCAACCGTTGCGCACATGCGATTCGGGAACGGGCTCCCAATCGCGCGTCGAAAAGCAAACGGCGCGATACTCTCTTGGAGGCAAACTTTGATTACTCTGCCATTCGGCCTGCAAACATTGTTCGATAGTGTTGAAGTACACACGATCACCGTTCGATTTGAACGGCGAGCAGGAGTCAGTTGCGAGAACGCAGAACATGACAACGTACATCACGGGTTAGGTACCTCCTGTGTGTATTCTCTGGCCAACCGGCGGGCCACCAGTGCCCGGCGGTGGCGGCATGCCCCAGCGCATCAGCGTCATCTCTGTCCCTGTGTCGGTGTTGCGGATCACCGGCGCGGGATAGTCCGGGAATACACCGGGCATCGGCGCAAGGTTGCCGACGTAGCGGTTGACGACGCGAAATAGAGCGGTGATGGCGGATTGGTTTGTGGTGATCGAGTAGAGATTGCACAAGCTGGAAACCTCTTACTGCTCTGATAAGCGAGGGCATCAAGGGATGTCGACTAACAAGTGCCCGATATTAAGGACGTCCCGCCCCATGCCCTGCAGCCTCGACGCGAAAGGCAAGTCATCCGTGAATATCAGCGTATCTGGCACCATAGCAATTGAGCAGTCTGCGATTCCAACTTCTGAATGAAGCGCATGCGAAATAACGCTGCTGCTTCCGCTATGAATCTCAATCAATGACGGCACCAGCGTTTGCATGATTCTTGATATCCCTAACCATTCATGCATCGGGAGCATTCGTGAAATGTTGTCGAGTTCTGCGACTAGATACGGCGTTGTATACCGTTGCTCGAATTGCTCTACCACCTTCGCGACGGTCTCGAAAATTGCGACATTAAACTTGTTAGTTCGCTTGAAAGTGGCGATCCGGTTCGGATCAAACAGTCCAACCGCCAGCAACAAGAGGAGATTGGTGTCGACGATTATTCCTTTTGACCTATATTTTTGGATCAGGAGCGCAGCATATGTCACTTCAACGGTGCCATTGGATTGCGAAGTTTCATTGCGACCACCTCGTTTGTTTGGTTGCTGACGGTGAAGGTTTTGTAGTTGCGCGATCCAACCTGACCAAAGCCCGTGCCCGCGGTCTCGTAGAAGCTAAGGGTAATAAGCCAATTCTCACCGCGTTCATCGAGGCTAAATTCTTCGAGGCGCATGTTGTCGGCGGGCATGAGCTGGTCGAATTGTTGTACGTATGTGATAACCGCCTTTACCGCATCTTGAACCGAAATCATTTCTTGTCCTCTTGCCGGTGTTGTCCCGTTGCCTAACCGCTATCCGCTCGGCGCGCCCGTTACTTCACATTCTGATAACTGCTTATCGCACTAAACCACCGGCTGCAAAGCTCTGCATTTGATTTTCGTGGCTCACCGCTCTCCCGGCCACCACGTCGAGGGCGGGTCATCGGCTGAAATCTTAGCCCGCCTCAGCGCTACCAAATGGCCCCGCTTGAAAGGTCGTCCTTGAAGTCGCGAGCAATCCTTGCACCGCATATAGCGTTCGAGTTCATGGACTGGCGTCACCTTGGGCCGCCTGACGATATTGAGCGCGACGGTCTGATGGGTGCTGCAGCCAAGACACTTCACTTCGAGGTAGAGGTATCCCGCATTAAGCGCGTCACCCAACGCGGGCGATGGTTGCGCCGGTCCCTGAAAGCCAAGCATGCGCTTATTCCAAGCCTCGCACGCAAGCCGGTCAGCCTCCTGACGGGCTTCTGTCGCCCGCTCAGCCGCCGCCCGGACCGATCCACCGCAGATGCTTTCTCGTGACTTGGTCCCCATGCCCTATTTAACTGGGCCGCGAACCTTGGTGCAAATCGCCCATTAGTCGTGGCTCCGCTGCGCTGAAACCACTGGGCTTAGTTGTGGATATCCGCTGGCGGACTATCTTAGGGGCATGCCGAAAACGCCGTTTCAGCCATGCATCCCGACACGTGGAACCAAGGTGCCCGATCGCCCGGAATGGCTCCATGAAGTGAAGCACGATGGCTATCGCCTGATCGTCCAGCGCGAGGGTAAACGCGTGCGGCTGTTCACCCGCAACGGTTTCGACTGGAGTGATCGATATCCGTTGATCGTGGAAGCCGCATTGCGAATTCGAACAAGTTCGTTCGTGCTGGACGGTGAAGCGGTCTTGCTCGGTGTTGACGGCATCGGCGATTTCGACGGCATGCATTCCCGCCAGCACGACGACGAAGTGCAGTGTTATGCCTTCGATGTCCTCATGCTGGATGGTGATGATCTGCGCAAGCTGCCGCTGACAATGCGCAAATCGAACCTTGCCCGGCTGTTAGCTCGCCGATCTGACGCCATCCATGCGGCACCTTTCGAGAGCGGGGAGATTGGTCCGGAGCTATTCCGCCATGCCTGCCTGATGGGGCTCGAAGGGCTGGTCTCGAAGCGGGCCGATAGCCGATACCGTGGCGGTCGATCGCCGGATTGGATCAAGGTGAAGAACCCCAAGTCACCCGCCATAAGCCGCGTCAAGGATTGATTGCCCGCCGGGGAGCGGGTTCATGCCTTTGATGGCCTTCTCCTCCGGCTGCGACAACACCAATTCACGGCTTTTCAGAAGCCAAAACGCCGCGAAAGTCCAGACGCCGATAGCTTCAAGTACCAGCACAAGATAGTCCCTCTGTTGCGTCAAAGTCGTCAACAACCATGCGGTGAGTGGAAAAAGCAACATCGCAAGGCCGATCCAGTTATAGGCCCGAGCAAATGTATCTCTTTGCGTTGGCAAATTTTGCGTGAAATACAGGATGGGAATCGCCAAAACCGGCAACCATGCGATGAAAAAGGAACTCAAAATGGGGTGATGGTCGGCCCATGTCCACGTCTGTTCGTCCAGTGCTGCGCTGAACGTTTTGTCCTTGAGGGTCGTTTTGGAGCAGAACCAGGCCACCAGCGCCATGCAGCTGAACAGCACAATGGCGGAACCATAGTGAATCCGGCTGAAGACCCAGAACAGATTTTCATATGGGAAATCGTTTTCCGGATATAAATTTTTATACCACATCGGAAAGACTGCTACGCAAATCGCTGCGACGCCGGCGGTCACCAGTAGGACGTCTTCCCACCGGTTGAACCCCTTGTAGAGCATTAGAAAAACACCGAGGGCGAAAAGAAAGCCGCAGAAAAACACTCTGGTTGGGAAAATTCCGGGGAAAATTTTCGCCTTGAGATCTCCCGCAGGCAGGCCAAAGTAATAGGCGCTGTAAGACGTTTCGAAATTGATATTGTAGGCAAAGCCGATCCCCAGAATGATCAGCGGAAAAAGAAGCGCGATGAAACCCATCCCCAACCGCAATCGTTGATATGTGACAACGATGTGCTTGCCAAGCTTGTTCGCAGGCAACGGCTTTTCCAAATTGTCGAGGCCAGTCCCGCTCTTGAGCCGCTCAAGGCCAGTCCCGGTTTTCATACCGTGCACCCACTTGTCGAAAGTCATGACTGCCTCCGCAAAATAGATCTGCCCCGTGCAGGATTCGCGTGAGCGATCCGCCCATTTTCGTCTAACGTGTAACCCCACCCGCTGTCTTCCCAAACGCGTCCTATTTTCTTCGGAGCGAAGCGATCTGCCGGTTCAGGCACGCGCCGTAGGGGACAGGTCCTTGCGTCCTTTCCGAACTGCAAGCCATCTGCATTGTCAGTCGGGTTTCGCCGTCATAGCCGCTCAGATCGGGGATGCGGGGCGACTTCTGGAGCGAAGCGATCTGCCGATTCAGGCACGCGCCGTAGGGGACAGGTCCTTGCGTCCTTTCCGAACTGCAAGCCATCTGCATTGTCAGTCGGGTTTCGCCGTCATAGCCGCTCAGATCGGGAATAGGTGTGGGTAAGTCACGCGTCGTCTGAGCGATCAGCGGCGCACCGAGTAAGGCTAGAACTGCGCCGAACGTGAGCGAAACGAGCAGCGTTAGTTGCCAACTGCGTAGCCCCATTCCTTGGCCTCGTCGCTCGGCTTCATTAAGCTACTGTGAGCGTAAGTGCGTCATATCAAACTCCCAGCAATACGGCCAGCGCGTTGACGGTCAGAAGTATGGCCAAGATGATTAATGCGATGTCGGTCATGCGATCATTGGCGGCTGGCGTGAAGCATTGAGTCGCCGCGTCGCCTCACCGATCGCTAAGGGCGTCAGCATGCGACCCGAAGCGACGAACAATAGCTTCGCGGCCTCGTTTTGGGTAACGCTAAGCTCGGTGGTGAGCGCACTCACTGCCAAATCGACAATCTGCGCGGCGCGGTGTTCGAACTTCAATTCATCACCTAGGGGCATCGGGCCAAACCTCTTCCGTTACTACGCTTCGTCATCGTTCTCACTCGGTTGAAGAATTTCTGCGGCACACCCCCTAAAAAATGTGCCGATATGATAAGGAGACCAGGGGCCGCTCCGTCGCTAGGTACCCCCTTTATGAGGTTGTATGCCCCCCTCCCGCGACCTTTGGTATGAGTATACTCTTTTGTGCAGCGGTGACGATCGCAAGGGGGAAACCGTTCACCGCCGCTTTGCATTCACGCTGTGCTGCGGCGTGAATGCAGAACTCGAATTGATCGCGGCGACGATGATAAGATTGCACGCCATCATCGCCGCCGCGTCCGGCAAGGGCGACGCCGTGTACCCCCGCAGGAATCTCTCAATTGATCACCTTTCGAACAATACTTTCTTCGAACCTGTCGGCGGCAGAGCGCAAAGCACTGCATACGCGCATTTTGATTTCGGCGTCGTCGATATGGAACGCAAGACTGACCATCGTTTGCGCCAATCCGCTGACGACTGTGGCCGGTGCATCGGTGGAGAAAACGAAAGCGTTCGTTACCGCGATCATCCGTTGTCCTGGATCAAGAGTCGCGAGCGCATGCGAGTATTCATCGAGCACCGCTTGTTCGCGTTCTGCTGCTGTCATCACGCACCACGCTTCTTGAGTAGCTCAGCCTCGATGTGGTCGGCGGCGTTGCGCAGGGAATCGACCACACGGCCGCGATCTATCTCACTGAGGCCAGCGCCGCTCACCGCCTCGATCAGTAGCGTAAGGGAGCGCACGAGAGCCGATGGTGCACTGTCTCCACGCGAAATCGTCGCGCCGACGATCGTCATTGCGAAATCGTCGAACGCCATCGTGGCAAGCGCACGTTGTATTTCGGTGCAATCACTTCTCATCTGAACCACCGCCGTACGAGGTTGCGCCAGCCAGCGAAATTACGTGCACGCGCCCCTTCGATCGTGTTCGCTTCAAGCGTCGCCGGTGTCTCCGGGTGCAGAATGAATTTGATATGGGTCGGCTCGGTCGCATCGAATTCCGCCTTCCGCTTTTCATCGGATTCCGGGTCACCGAAAACCGGAACGCTATAATCCATCGACGCAATGATTGATCTCTTCAATTCCTTGAACTTCGCCGCGACTTCGTCGGGCGGTACGTCGCTGGTTGCCATCAGCATCTTGAGAATGAAGATATCCGATTTCATGGTCACAATATCAGCGTAGACACGACGCATGATCTCATTTGCAACGTTGGCGTCGGCGTCGCCGATCGCATCAGCCATCGATCCGAATTTGGCTCCGAACATGTTGTTGAACGACTCGACGAACCATGCGTTCATTTTTGCAGTGTGGTCGAGTTGTTCCTGCGTCGGCTGCGACGTGTCTGGTGCGGATCGCGTATGCAAGCCGATTGGATTTGCTGAGCCGTGCTTTCCCATGACACGATTACCAATTGGTCGATTGAGTCCACGCGAAGCCAGCGGCGTCACGCAATACCCAATCCATATCGACGAGGATGCGCAGCACAACACCGTCCTGTCCAAAGGCGTTGAAGGTCGGAGCGGCGACCGTATTCGGTGTGCCGACGCTGCCGATCTGTTGCGGAGCACTGTCCTGCATCACGACGAGCGTTTGCTTGCTGATTGAAATCTTCGGCTCGCCATATCCCGCGATTGCGAGCGCCGGGAGTGCGATGCAGGCAACCTGCCGATCGGCGAGTGCCGAACTGCAGAACACAGGGAACGGAAAATCGCTCGGCTTCTTGAGCATGATCTTCACGAATTGCTTCGGGCTCGCGACGTAGGCGAGATTGGCACCACCGACAGCGGCACAGATGCCAGCGAGGTTTGCAAGATCGGCGAGCATCGCCGCTTCGCCAGAGCCAGCATCCGCCGTCATCGCGGCAATGCCGTTCCTAAGCCCAGCGGGGCGAGTCGCACTGGCTGCCGTCGCATCGAACAGAATGGATTCGAAAGCGAGGCTCGCATTCGCGGTCAGCACTGACGTCATGAACGCTTCGGCTTGTGTATTTTCCCAAGCCTGCCTTGTGAACGCAGCACCCAATGCGATTTTCTTCGGTGACAGATCGCTGTCACTCAAAGCGAATTGGAAAAATGGAATCGGCGCACCTTCCAGAACAAAAACCATGCCGGTCCCGGAGGCGACGAGCTTAGGAACCGCGAGAGCACCGTAGCGGTAGAAGTCAGCATGTGCCGCAAGGCGAACAAGGTTCGAGCCTGCCGATGCGGGACCGAGCAACTGCGGCATGATTGCGAGCGCGGTCCCAACCGGTACGCCGCTGGTCGTCAGTGCGGTAGGCGTCGTGGCGGCCTTCAGGATCGCCTGCGCTTCCTTGTCGTCGATGACCTTCTCACCCCGGCCGAACGCGGCAACGGCGCGAAGCGTCGATTGGACGAAGGTGCTTGCGTTTCTTTCGGACGGTAGGAAGGGGCGCACGGGCATATCCTTGCATCGGTTGTTGTCGATGCAGAACCCTAAGCGAGGAAACCCCCGGCATTTGTCACAGCGTGACTATTTATTTCCAGCGCCGTATCCATTCGTCGGCAGCGCTGGTCAGGATCGCACCGAGCCCCTCCAGATCGTCTTCCCAGCCGGGGGCCTCGGTCTTGATGGCTTTGACCATCCGCCGCACCACCGGGTCGCTGTGACCGTTCTCTGAGGCATTGGCGAAGTTTCGCAGGGCCTCGATCAGATCATCGCGGCGCGGGGTGACCGTGATCGGTATACGGCCAAGCCGGTCACGCCCGCGTTTGTCCGCCTGCCGCAGTGCGTCGGCCTCGCGCTCTTCGACGGTGCCAACGAAACACTTCAGCGGTTTCTTCCTGCGCGGGAAGACAGCAACAGGTGAGCCGTTCACCAGCGGCGCGGCGTGCAGCGTGTGCACGATTTCGGATGTCGCGGTCGCGCGTCGCGGTGCTCGCTTCGACTTCACCGTCGCACCGGTATCGATCAATGTCATCGCGCGTTCCTTGATGTGAGAGAAAAGCGAGCGAACTGTTTTCCTGCGATCACGCTGCCGTCCCGGTAGACGCCTTTGTATTTCCCGGTTGAGTATTGCCAGAACTTCTCACCGATCACTTCGCCAGAGAGAAAATCTGACAGCACGCGATCGACACGAAGTCGGGTCGCCCGATGTATTTCTTTGCCGCAATAGGGCGACCACGGAGAATCGGTGTCGTCAAAAAGATATCGCTGCTCTGTCCACTCGATCCATTCGTTGGGGTCGGCACGCTCAGTCGCCAAACCGGGGCGGCGCTGCCAGATTGGAACGTAAAGCCGATTGAAAAGAATCTCCCGACCACCAAGGCACGACCACAAGCCATACGGCAAACCTTGACGCATTCGTTTCACGCGCGTTGGCTGGCGCGTTTCAAGGGCAACCAACTCGTCGAGCGAAAGGCGAAACAGGTCGGCGTCACGATCAAGGCCAGCGAAACTACGTCGCGCTTCTTTCGGTTCACTCATTGGGTTCGTCCCGATATCGTTCGCGGTTGTGGGGTCACTCTGACACAGCCAGAGGGGGGCGATTTTGCCGGTAGGGGGTCTTGGGGGTCTACAGGGTGTTTTTCCATCCCAATTCGGCAACTGTCAGTAAGTATACTGTCAATCATTCTGGCCATTCGCTCTGACAGTTCGTAGAGAGGGGCTGGAAATGACCCGAAAGACCCCCAAGACCCCCCTTGGCTATTTTCGGTCATTTCACCGGCTCCACCCACCACAGCGAACCGCCTTTCGGATTTGGCAATTGCATCAATCGCAAGCCGTCGATCACGCGCCCTTTCTTCTTGCGCAGCCAGTTGCCCAGCTTCAGCACATCAGCCGGGCCGCGCCATGCGGCGATGGCATCCACCGCGTCGTGAAGCTCCGGTAACTTCGGCCTGCTGTTGAAGCCTCCTGTTTCCCGGTTGGCGTCTTCGATCACCTTGGCCAGCGTCACTTTGTTTGTGCCGTAGATGTCGAACCACGATCGCAGGATATCGCGGCTCTTCATCCGCTCGGGGTCTTCTGCGCGGGCAAGCTCCATAGATTCGACGGGGTCGGCAACTCCCAACCACATCAGTGCCGATCGTACGCTGTCAGACCAGTCGCCGAATGACGCCAGCGGCTTGGCCTTGTCGGGCCGCCCGGCTACCAGATAGGCGCGAACGATCGTCAGGCATGCCGCGATGTACTTGCCCCTGTTGGCCAGCACGGTCTTGACCGGGTTGCCCTTGAACTCCCGCAACTCCGGACGTTCCAGTTTCGAGTCGAGAGACGAAATCAGTACGCGCCGACACAGGTCACCAACGACCGTCAAGTTATTGCCGGTCGCGAACAACGTCGTGCCGCGCGCTTCGATGCGAACAAGTTTGGATTGACCCAGAATGCGCACATCCACTATGGGCCTCTCGATCATCTGGCAAAGCGCATCGCCGCTAAGCTCGCCGTTCAAATTGTCGATCGATGTCAGCGGGCGCGATGCCATCAACACCGCACCAAGGCGCTTCTCGGTTTCTTCCGCGCTGTGACCAGCGGCGATCACCGGCATCGCGAAACCGGAGACCATCGCCGAAACGATGTCCCATAAATAAGACTTGCCGGAGCCGGGCGTAGAAGCGCGGGCGATAAACAACGGCGCATTGGCAAATGCACCACGGGCAACCGCCGTCACAATGCCAGCCAGTGCGACAGCGCGCGCCGTTTCATCGGTGAAAGGGAATTCGCGGAGCAAACCTTTCAGCAATGCCAGTGCGACAAGCGCCTGATCCTTGGTCGGCTCATCTGGCATATTCGGCAACGCGGGCGGATCGACCAGCAGCAGCCGCGTGCCTTTGTCATAGCCCTCGAGGATCAACAGCGAGCCGTCGGGGCGCATTGTCGGGCAAGTGCTGACACCAGCCAGCCGACGAAAGCCCCGGCTGCCCTCGCGCGACAGGATCGTTTCGGCGATCTCCTTGGAGCAGTTTGCCGGAACGTGCGCTTCGGACCGGGCGTCCCACTTCTGAAAATCCGCGACATGCATCAGGCGATCACGAAGGTATTCCCATTTCACGTGCTTCAGTTCGGCAATCTTGGTCGGCTTGCCATGGGCGCCCTCAACTTCGCTAGTGATCACGCGGACCAATGCGCGGGATACCTGTTCATACATTTCCTCGCCCGCGTCGATCAGCGCCTGTTCGCCAGCAGTCGCATTGTTGGAGAGTTCACCACCGGCGATCGTGATAATCGGTTTTTCCGGTGGATCGAAATCAGTTTCCACCGGCTCCCGCTTCTTACCCGTCGCCGCCTTCTTTGTGGTCTTGGGCTTCGAGTCCTTAGGCGGTTCGGTCTCCGGCTGCACAGTTTTCACCTTCTTTGGCTTGCTCTCATCTTTTTTTGTGAAGTAGTGAAATTGTCCTGCGATCAAGGATCGTTCGTTGCGCTCGCTCCATGGTCCGTCATCTGACGTCTTGGCAAGCTCGTAGGCCCGTCGGCTGGGACGCAGCAGAATGCGAAAACAATCCTCGACCGTGCCGCCTTCGGCCACGATTGCGCCGACAATCTTGGTCCGGGTGGCATCGATGCCGTGACCTTTGGTGTCGCGGTACACCATCTTGTCGAGCAGATCATCGGGATTGAAGCCACCCGACAAGGCGCGAGATTCCCGCGCGTGTTGCTGCCAAACGTTCATGTCAATGACGTTGCTGCCTGCTGCTGGCGTCGGCACGCGGGTCAACAGTGGCGTCAACTGCAGTTCTTCAAACATCATATCGAGGTCGCGGTATTCGTAGCTTTGCCAACTCGACAGCGAGTCGATCACGTAAACCTCTTTCCACTCGCCGCGTTTTGAATTGTGCGAGCCCGGCAAACGGAGCACGCGCGCCACTTCTGCGGCGGCCAAATCGCCAGCGAGTGGATTGCAAACCCGTGTGAGGAATTTTTCAAATGATGCTCGCTGCGAAGGCGGCACCGATTTTTTAAAACGCCAGTAAACGTGGTAGCCGTTACCGGAGTTCACGACGCATGTCGGCGGCAGCTTCAGCTTGCACAGTGCGGCCTCGATTTGCTTTGTCGTTTCGACCACACCTTTGCAATCGACATCAACGTGAACCAGATCGATGCTGGCAAGATGATCCTTGCCACGGTCCTTGCCCTTCATCGTGTTGCAGGCGAAGTAACAAGCGCGACCGTCCTTGTCGAACACTTCGAGGAAGTCTGGCACTTCTGCCGGGTCGTGGATCACGAATTCCCGTGGCTTGAACTTGTTCGCTTCGTGCCGGAGGTTGGCATAGGTGCAAATGAATGTCGGCTTGTCGCCGCGCAACCGGGTAATGAATTCCCCCGGCGACATGCCCGGCTTGCGATTGTTCTTGGCCGTGTTATTCACTGTGTCGTCTCCGCTCTTGCAAGGGGTGGTGGGCATTCCTCAAGAAATTGTTCAGCGACCTAGAGTGCCTGGCCCCTGTCCGGAGGGCTGGGCACAAGTCGCGAGTGAGCCGTCACGTCACGTCACATCGTGTCGGATTTGATCATGTGTAAGGCATTGTGTTTGTTCGGCTGTGCCGGTGTGTCGTCAGGACAATACTTCCGCCACGCGTCTTCGAATTGCTGCCGATAATAGCCTTTCTGGCTTTTGCTGGCGGTGGTGCGTTTCGGCTGCCAGATTGTTCGTGACCGAATACTGAAATTGCGGAGCATCGATGCCATTTCCGTGTCTTTCAGTTTATGCGGCGACTGATCTCCGCGGGTGCCGCGAAATTCACTCCAGTCGGAGTCGTCCATTGCCAGTAGCTTTTCAACGATCGTCTTGGTGAACATTCGGTCGCCGGTGCCGAACACTCTTCGAATGTCCTCCAAAAGCAGAATGCCAGCATCGCCATCCCGGATAGCGCGGGCAAAGTAAGCCATCGCTTCACGCGCCATCGTCCCCCAATCAAAATCCTTGTCAGTGAGATTGTCGGCAATGCTTATGAGCGGTCGCCAATTGTCGGCCAATCTGTTGTTGATGCCCTCCGGCATCTTGGGATCGGGCTTGAGATCAGCATCAGTTCGCCAAAGCAGTATTTGCTCATAGGCAAGATTGAGTGCGGCGTCGGGGCGATAAGGCTCCAGACGCTTCAGTTCTCTCTTGCCGTCAGAGCGCTCCATCATCAACGTTATGCACCGTGAATCGAGAGTTCGCGGCAAACCTTGAAATGCGTCCGGCAAAGCCAGCAGAAGAGGCGCGAACGTCGAGAGAGTCTGCACTCCGGCTCTTCCCATGATCTTGACGTTGCCGCCGTGCCGATGCCCGGAGTTAAATACGGCGCGAAGTTTTCCGTTTTGATTGAGTGCGATGCCCAGATTGTCGGCTTCGTCAATGCACAGCGTCGGATGGCTTTCGTCGATCAGGTGATAAATCGAGGCCGTGGTGATCGAGTCAACCTTTTCCGGCCGCGCGACCAGTTTGATCAAGACGTCGATCAGTTGAGTTTTGCCGCAACCCGGCACGGGACTTCGCAGCGCTATGCGCGGCGTCACCATGAACCGATTGTAGACATGGGTGTGCAATATCCAAAGCGCGACCATGGTGTATTCGTGTTCGGTGCGAAGATGGACGTAGTCGTGCAGCAGCTGGCGAACGAGCCCGATCAGGTTGGGATCGCGGATCAGATCATCCTGCGCAGTCGAAGAGGCGAGCCATGGTGCCGACACGCCCATTAGAGCGTCGATCAAATCATTCCAGCTTTTACGATGACGGGCGAGCAGTTCGACAAGGCGATGACGGGCCTCGTCGCGGCGATCAATATCAGGGCAGCCAAGTGCGGCGATTTCGGCGGCAACACCGGTATCTATATCGACTGTGACGGCACCGCCAAGAAGTTCGATCAGGTCGGACCAGGTCTTGCCGAACGATAAAAGGAATCGTTCAATGGCTGCACGAGCGGCTTCAGCCTCATGGGAATTTTCAGTCCCGAGTTGACGGCAAAGCTTTTCGAGCCGTTCTCGGTCACGAACATTGAACTTTCGCTTGGTCATGCCGTCACACCGGCACAGTTGCGGAAGTTCAACAGCTTATGGCTGGTCAGCACCGTCACAGGTGCCGACACACATGCAAATGAGCTTCGGGTCACTGTGCGCCGCCTGCATATTCGGCGGTGGATTTGTGAGAGCGAGACTTCAGCCAGGCGATGACGTCGCCGCGGCGGTAGCGGATCATGCGAGCGGAGAGCCGCGTGAACGCCGGGCCATAATGTTTGGAGCGGCCTAGCTCCAGCCATTGGTGGGAAACACCCAGCCAATGAGCCGTTTCACTGGCGGTTAACAGGTCGTCGTCATTACCTTCGACATCGGCGAGGGCCGATGTGCGCTTGTCGATACGGTGACGAGGTTCGGATTTCTTTCTTGCAGGCACGGGCATGCACTCCCAGAAGTGAGGGTTGGTGCACCCGGCAAGAAAAATCAGCGCGAGTGGGGAAACTCGCCGGATGCTGGTTTCAGAGTGCGGTCTCAAAACCGCTGCCGTGCATCCGGCGTGATGTGCAGCAATTTATAGGCTTCGATGGGCTTTACAAGCCCTAATTCGAAATCGGCAGCATTTCATTAGGCACAAGAATTCTGACAGCGGGGTCTTACGTCGATTGCTCTGGCATAGCACCTGTGTCGATCTTGGACTATGTTACGTAACGAAGGGAGAAGGACCGATGTCAAAGAAGAAATCCACGGCGACGAAGTCCACGGCGACTAATCAAGAGAAGCAGCTATCGGGTAAAGAATGGATGGACCTTGCATTTTCGGACTCGAAATTCAGAAAGAAGAGATCCGCTGGCACCCGCAAGCTTCTCGCTCATTGGGAAGACCCGGTCGCGCCCTATGATCAGATCATGGAGTTGATTCCAAAGCTGACTGTCGCCGAACGTGCAAAGATCAAGTCCGCTTTGTGAGTGGGAGCGGACAGATGGCCTTAACGAACGCTGAGAGACAAGCCCGCTTTCGGGCCAAGCGTGATAACGAACTTGCAAGGCTGCGCAAGATCGCAGCCAAGGTTGAGAAGTCGAAGGCGAAGAAGGCCAAGGCGAAGAAGTCGAAATGATCACGATGGTGAGCAAATCATGAAACCCAAGCAAGGATATCCGACTGAAGAGGTTGAGCCGTGGCGCGACTGGTATGGGAAGCCAGTGAGGAAGCGGCTTTTGATTCCGAGAGATGTGACGCCGACGACGCCGTTGCGGTTGGAAGTGGCCGCGCGGCTGGCTTTTCCTGATCGCTCTATGACGATTTCAGGACTGCGCAATGAGATCAGGAAGGGCAACCTGCAAGCATCGATGCTGGCGGGGCGACTTTACGTGACGTTGGACGGCGTTCAGCAAATGAGGGAACGATGCAGCATCGTAGCAGGCGGCGAGACACCAAGGGCGCGCAACTCTACCTCCGGGAAGCCAAGCGCCCCGGTGGCGTGCGGCGCTGGGTCATCCTCGATAGATCACCCTCCGGCAAGCGGATCGAGCAAAGCACTGGAGCATTTGAAGACGATCGCGCAAAAGCTGAGAAAGCCTTCGCCGAATACCTCGCCGAAAAGCACACCCCAAGTTTCGGCGGTGGTGATCCCGCTGAAGTCCTGATCGTTGACGTGCTGGCGCACTACGGCGAGCACAAGGCGAAAACCACAATGGAGCGGCGAGCGAAAAACAAGCTTGCCTCGACGCTGCTTAATCTCGGCACGTTCTTCGACGGCAAGACGGTGGATGCGATCACGCCGCAGCTTTGCGACGATTACGTTGAATGGCGTATCAACAAAGGCGATGTGCGTTTCACTCTCGACGAGACCAAGCGGGACAGGGCGCTCAAGCCGACAACGGCGAGGAATGATCTGATCTTCCTACAGGCTGCACAGAACTATTGCTTCGCCAACCGGAAGCTTACGCACACCGTCAAGATCACCAAGCCCCCGCCGTCGTCGCCGCGTCCGCGCATGCTGTCGAGAGACGAGGCGGCCCGGTTACTTGCCGGGGCGCTTGGCTGGGACCGGTGGGGGCGGCGGCATCACAAGCGTATCCACCGGCATCTGGCCCGCTTCATCATGACCGGTCTCTACAGCGGCACCCGGAGCGACCGGATACGGCGGCTGCAATGGGTTGAGAACATGCAGGGCGGCTGGGTTGATCTGGAGAAGGGCGACCTGCACCGCAAAGGGGCGCACGAGGCAGAGACCAAGAAGCGTGCACCAAGCGTGCCGATCGGCAACCGGCTGTTGCAGCACATGCGCCGCTGGCGGCGGCTGACCGGGCGGTACGTGATCGAGTGCTACGGCAAGCCAATCACCGACAGCCTCGCCAACGCCTTCGATGGTGCCTTGGAACTTGGCGGGCTTTGGACCGAACCGGGAGACCCCAACCGAATCACCCCGCACACCCTGAGGCACACCTGCGTGTCGTGGATGCTGGAGGATGGCCGGACGCCGTTTCAAGTCGGGAAGTATGTCGGCATGACGGCCCAGATGGTGGAACGGGTCTATGGGCACGTCTCCGACGATCAGCAGCGGGAGACCGCCAACGCCATCGTTCGCCGGGCTATTCCGGGTCCGTCCCACGCCCGTCCCACAGATAACCTTAGATCGGCATGAACAGAACGGAACGTCCGAACATGAAAACCCTGAAAAATCAATGTGGAGAGCCGGAACAAGGGCTGTTGTTTGCGCTGCGGTTTCATCGTAAGCGAACACCATGGTTGAAACCCTGCAACCGCCTCGCTTTGGCGCAGGCCAACAGTCTGTAAAACCTGCGCATTCCAGCCGCCGGCTGGCCGCAGCGTTCGACTTTGCCACCGCCAGCCATGCCCGCACCATCGTGTTCCTGGTGCTGTGCGGCCTCGTGATGTTCCTGCCCGGCTTCTTCAACATCCCGGCGATCGACCGCGACGAGGCGCGGTTTGCGCAGGCGACCAAGCAGATGGTCGAGAGCGGCGATTTCGTCGACATCCGTTTTCAGGATGACGTCCGCTACAAGAAGCCGGTCGGGATCTACTGGATGCAGGCCGCCGTGATCGAAGGCGCTGACGCGCTTGGCCTGCCGCGTGCCGAGATCAGGATCTGGCTCTATCGGATACCCTCCCTGATCGGCGCCATCGGCGCGGTGCTTTTGACCTATTGGGCGGCGCTCGCCTTCGTGACCCGCCGCGGAGCGGCCTTGGCCGCACTGATGATGTGCGCCTCCGTCCTGCTCGGCGTCGAAGCGCGGCTTGCCAAGACCGACGCGATGCTGCTGCTGACCGTTGTCGCGGCGATGGGGGCGATGGCGCGGGTCTATCTATCCTGGCAGCGCGGCGAGGATCCGGCGCGTCCGCCCTGGAGTGCGCCGGCGATCTTCTGGACCGCACTGGCCGGCGGCATCCTGATCAAGGGACCACTGATCCTGCTTTTCGTCGGCCTGACCATCCTGCCGCTCGCGATCCTCGACCGTTCGGCGGCGTGGCTGTGGCGGCTGCGCCCGGTCTGGGGCCTGATGTGGACGCTGGTGCTGGTGCTGCCGTGGTTCGTCGCGATCTTCTGGCGCGCGGGCGATGCGTTCTTCTCCAATTCGCTCGGCGGCGACATGCTGAGCAAGTTTGCCGCGCAGGAGTCGCATGGCGCACCGCCCGGCCTCTATCTGCTGCTGTTCTGGATCACATTCTGGCCCGGAGCGGCGCTGGCCGGCATGGCGGCGCCGGCGGTGTGGCGCGCGCGGCGGGAGCCCGGCGCGCAGTATCTGCTGGCGTGGCTGGTCCCGTCATGGATCGCGTTCGAGCTCGTGCTGACCAAGCTGCCGCATTACGTGCTGCCACTCTATCCGGCGATTGCGATCCTTACCGCCGGCGCGGTGGAGCGCCGCGTGCTGTCGCGATCATGGCTTCGGCGCGGCGCGGCCTGGTGGTTCGTCATTCCGGCGCTGGCGTCGGTGGCGGCCGTGGCCGGGGCGATCAAGCTGACGCATTACCCCGCCTTTCCGGCGTGGCCGTTTCTGGCGGTGGCGATGATCTTCGGTCTGATCGCGTGGTGGCTGTTCGAGGACAGCCGCGCCGAGCGTTCGCTATTGAACGCCGTGGTCGCCGCGATGTTTCTGTCGATCGCAATCTACGGCATCGTGATGCCGTCGCTGACGGCGATGTTCCCGAGCGCCGGCATCGCGCGCGCGCTGCGCAGTGTCGTCTGCGTCGGCCCCAAGGCTGCGGCGGCTGGCTTTCATGAGCCGAGCCTCGTCTTCATGACCGGTACCGACACCCGGCTGACCGACGGATCGGGGGCCGCTGATTTCCTCGGGCAGGGCAGTTGCCGCTTCGCGCTGGTGGAAGCCCGCACGGAACGTGCCTTCGTGCAGCGCGCGGAGGCGATCGGGCTGCGCTACAACGTGGCGACCCGCGTCGAGGGCTACAACATTTCGCAGGGCAGGGCCGTCTCGATCGCCATCTTCCGGTCGGAGGGCACGGAGTAAGATGCCTGCGAGCTCCGCTGTCGGCGATCCCCAGAGCTATGCATCGCGCTTCGTAAAGCTGGCATGGTTGTCGCTGGCGCAGCTCGTGCGCTCGCCGTCGCATTCGCGGCGCGCCGAGGCAGCGCGGCGGGCGGCGCGGCACGTGTTATGGCTTTCCGCCGGTCTCGGCGCCGCGATCATCGTGCTGATGTACGCGCTCGATGCGTGGGAAATCGGCCAGATGCCGAAGCGTGGCACGCCCTCGCTGTGGTGGGTTCGCATCCTCACGGATTTTGGCAAGGACGAGTATGTGCTGCTGGCACTTGGCGCTCTGCTGATCGCGGTTGCCTTCACGGCGCCGGCCCTGCACGGAATCCAGCGGTCGCTGTTGCTCGGTCTGGGAACGCGCCTGCAGTTCCTGTTCCTCTCGGTGGCCGTGTCGGCCTTCTTCACCGACGTGATCAAATGGAGCGTCGGCCGCGGCCGACCGTTCGTCGGCGGCGAGGCCAACCCCTTCAATTTCTCGCATTTCTCGGGAACTCCGGCCTTTGCCAGTTTTCCGTCGGGGCACGCCACGACCGCCTTTGCGCTGGCCGTCGCCGTCGCTGCGGTCTGGCCAAAAGCACGGGTGGCGATGGCCATCTATGCGCTGATCATTGCAGCCACCCGCCTGGTGCTGCTGGCGCATCATCCGAGCGATGTAGTCGCCGGTGCGCTGGTCGGAATCATCGTCGCGATGTTCGTGCGATACTGGTTTGCGGCCCGCCGGCTGGGATTTGCGATCCAGCGCGACGGCACCATTGTGTCCCTTGTTGGGCCATCGTCCGGGCGCCTTAAAAGGGTTGCCCGGGGCGCTTCCGCCCCATAAAAGCGGTCGCCGCAGGGCGAACCGATGTGCCCGGTTCCGGCCTATTCAACCCAGCCAGACGAGAGTTGATTTGACTACTTCCGACAGAGGTACGGTCGCCGTTTCCATCGTTGTGCCGGTTCGCAACGAAGCGGATAACGTAGCACCCCTGATCGCGGAAATCGTCGGCGCGCTCGAGGGCCGCTGGGCCTACGAGATCATCTATGTCAATGACGGCTCGACCGATGCGACCGCCGACCGGCTGGCGGCGCTGATGAAGCAGCACCCTCAGCTTCGGCAATTGAAACACGCCAGTTCCTCTGGGCAATCGGCGGCGGTGCGCAGCGGCGTGCGGGCGGCGCGCGGCGCCATCGTGGCCACGCTTGATGGCGACGGACAGAACAATCCGGCATTCCTGCCGGACTTGATTTCCGCGGTCGAAAGCGGCGGCGCCCGCGTCGGCCTTGCGGCGGGCCAGCGGATCGGACGCAAGGACACCGGCTTCAAGAAACTGCAGTCGAAAGTCGCCAACGCGGTACGCAAGGTCATTCTCAGCGACGGTACCCGCGACACAGGTTGCGGGTTGAAGGCGTTTCCGCGCGAGGTGTTCCTCTCGATGCCCTACTTCGACGGACTGCATCGCTTTTTGCCGGCGCTGGTGCGCCGTGAAGGCTTCGAGATCGCCTATGTCGATGTCATCGACCGTCCTCGCCATTCCGGCGTCTCGAACTACGGCTTCTTCGACCGGCTATGGATCGGGATCATGGACCTGGTCGGCGTGTGGTGGCTGATCAGGCGCAAGAAGCCGACGCCTGTTGCGACCGAGGTTTTCTGATGCTGATTCAATACGGGCAGGCACTCGGCGATTATCTTTACGACGTCTTCGTTGCCAAGTTCGATTTCTGGCTCGCGTTCGGGCTGGTCGCGCAACTGCTGTTCACCGCGCGCTTCCTGGTGCAGTGGATCTCGAGCGAACGCGCCGGGCGGAGCGTGATACCGATCGCGTTCTGGTTCTTTTCGATGGGCGGCGGGCTGATGACGCTGGTCTACGGCATCGCCAAGCGCGAACCCGTGATCATCGTTGGCCAGTCGATGGCGACGATCATCTACATCCGGAACATCATGCTGATCATCAAGCATCGCGGCAAGGCGTCGAAGACGCTGGACCGGTGATCGCAAGCGTCCCGGGCATCGGGCCTGAAAGCGAATCCTTAATCTGAACTAAATTGCAGCTTGCCGGTGCCCGGTTAGCCGGCGCTCGCGGCCTGCGTTCGGTAAACGGACTGCCAACACAACGGCAACATTGCGAGCTGTTCCGATAGGCCAATCCCAACAATTCTTCGGTAAAGCTGGGTGCACCATCGGGTGAATCACACGAGCAGGGCCAGGGATCGACATGTTGGCGAATCGGCGCAGCAGCGAACGTCGTGCGTGCAGGAACTTTGCGAAAATACAGTTCGCGACCGGCGGCTTGCCGCGCGATTGCATGATCACGGACATGTCCGATGGCGGTGTGAAGATCATCGCCGAATATCCGGAGATTCCGACCGAATTCACGGTGATCTTCTCGGAAGGCCGGCCGCGGCAATGCAAGCTGGCCTGGCGGATCGGCTGCGAGTTCGGCGCTCAGTTCCTCGACTGAACCGGTCGGCGCGGCGTCTCTCGCGGCGCCTGCGGGGGCACGGGCGAGGGCAAAATGCCCTCGAAAGGTCTCTTATTACCTGAATGCGGGCGGGTTTAACCTGAACTTAGGGTTAAGCTGTGAACACTTCTGGACAGTTCCGCCGTGAGTCCAGGTGCATGCTTCAGAAGTCGTTTAATCCGTCCCGCATTGCGCGACTGCTCGCGTGTGCTTCCTTTCTGGCCCTGGCGTCGGGGCTTGGCGGCTGCTCGACCCCGGGGCTTTCCGACATCACCGGTTCGCTCGGCGAGACGGCCGAGCCCGCCCGCGCCGCCGATCCACGGCGCGAGGTCGAACTCACCCAGGAGCGCTATCGCGCCAATCCGAAGGATGCCAACGCCGCGGTGAGATACGGCAAGGCGCTCCGTGCGGCGGGACAGCGCTCGCAGGCAGTCGCGGTTCTCGAACAGGCCACCATCGCCCATCCCAGCAACAAGGCGCTGCTCGCGGGCTATGGCCGGGCGCTGGCGGACAACGGCAATTTCCAGCAGGCCTTCGACGTTCTTGGCCGCGCCCATAGTCCCGAAGATCCGGACTGGCGAATATTGTCGGCGCAGGGAGCGACGCTGGACCAACTCGGGCGATTTGAGGAGGCGCGGCAATATTACTCGAGCGCGCTGAAGATCGCGCCGGAAGAGCCGTCGGTGCTCTCCAATCTCGGACTGTCCTACGTGCTTTCCAAGGATCTGCCGAGGGCCGAGGAGACATTGCGGCGCGCGCATTCGCGGGCAGGGAACGATCCGCGGGTGCGGGCCAACTTGGCGCTGACCGTCGGCTTGCAGGGCCGTCTCGCCGAGGCCGAAAAGATCGTCAAGGCCGATTTGCCGGCCGCGGAGGCCGAGGCGAACGTCGCGCAGTTGAAACGCATGCTGTCGCGCAAGGACAAGGAGAGTGCGCGGGCCGAGGTCGGTAAGATGCCGATCGCGGCCAGCGGCCGCGTCGAATAATTTTCGAAACGCCGGCTGGAGCCTTTTCCGTTCCGATTGAATCGGAACGGGGTTCCAGTTTTTTGTTTTGACGCGTTTTCTCGACGCGAACCGGTTTCCACTTCGCTCGAAAGCGCTCTACGCCCGGCGCGCCTTCATGCCCTGCAGTCTCTTGATGATCGGCGTCAGCAACGATGTCCGCTTGGTTACGGCGTGGCCGGTCAGCCGCTGCGCGATCTGCAGGAAGGTCGTGGCGGTGCGATGCTTGGCGGATATCTGGGCGATCATCTGGCCGTTGTTGGCTGCCGTTCCGAACATCTTCGAATCGAACGCAATGGCGGCAATAGGCTGGCTTTCGATCGCCTTGGCGAATTCGCGCGTGGTGATTTCCGGGCGCTTGGGCATGCCGACCTGATTGAGACAGTACAGCGGCGGGCGGTCGTTCGGCCGCGCAGCCTTCAGCACGTTCAGCATGTTCTTGGCGTTGCGCATGTTGGCGAGATCGGGCTCGGCGACGATCAGGATGTCATCGGCGCCCACCAGCGCGCGCTTGGTCCATGCGGACCATTGATGGGGCACGTCGAGCACGATGCAGGGCGTCGTCATGCGCATCGTATCGAAGATCGCGTCGAAGGCGTCGGCGCCGAAGTCGTAGACCTGGTCCAGCGTCGCCGGCGCGGCGAGCAGGCTGAGCCGGTCGCTGCACTTTGCCAGCAACCGCTCCATGAAGGCCGTATCAGGCCGTTCCGGTTGCATGATCGCGTTGGCGATGCCCTGGACCGGATCCTGATTGTAGTCGAGGCCGGCGGTGCCGAAAGCGAGGTCGAGGTCGATCACGACCGAATCCAGCGCCAGGTCGCGCGCGATCGCCCAGGCGACGTTGTGCGCCACGGTGGATGCACCGACGCCGCCCTTGGCGCCGACGACGGCGATGATGCGGCCGACGGCAACCGCCTCGGAAGCCGCGTAGAGGCCGCAAATCGTGCGGACGACGTCGATCGGCTGGACCGGTCCGGTGACGTAGTCGCTGACGCCGCGCCGCACCAGCTCGCGGTACGGCGTGACGTCGTTGGCGCTGCCGATGACGACGACACGGGTGCCGGCGTCGCACACGGCCGCGAGTTCATCCAGCCCTTCGAGGATGTCGCGGCCCGGCTCGGTCTCCAGCACGATGACGTTCGGCGTCGGCGCCGTGTGATAGGCGTCGATGGCGGCGGCGATGCCGCCCATGTGGACCGTGAGATGGGCCTTGCCGAGGCGGCGGTCTTCGCTTGCAGCACGCACCGTGGCTGCAACCGCGACGCTGGCGCAATAGGCCTGCACGGAGACGCGCGGCGCCGGCGAGATGTATTCCTCGGCCGGCGGCGGCGTGTCGTCCAGATGTTCGTCGGAGTCCTGAAAAACGCGGCTCATCATTTGCCTGTATCGCTCAGTTTGGCCTTTTCGGCTTCGGGATAGACGGTCGTGGTGGGGTTGCCCTTGCGATATTTTTCAAAGGCGATATTTCGGCGCGACGTGTAGGCGGGTGTTTCGGGCCGGGGTTGTTCGAGGTCCGCCGGATTGTCGATCATCGCGGCGAGGTTGCGCTGGGTGGCGCAGCCGAAATTGTGGTAGGGCCTGTTCTCGTTGTAGCCGGGGTTGTCGATATTCGGCCCGAGGTCATCCGGCCACAGGCCGCAGGGGCCTGCGACAGCCGAAATCTTCGGATAACTCAACTTGATCGTCGGCAGGGTCCGGGGATCTTCGGGACGGTAGTGCCGCAGCATGACGGCGCGCGAAGGCACGCCGCCCGCCATCAGCACCGACCGGATTTCACCATACGATGCCGCGGCTGCGCGCGCGTTCGGGGTGTCGATCGGCACATCGACGATGATCGCTCCGGTACCCTCGCGGACCCAGGTCTGCGCCAGTCCCATGATGTCATTGCGCTGCGGGCCGGAGAGGCCGCCACGCGCACGGCCGACGAACACGACGATCGAACGGTCGGCTTCCGTCACCGCGATCGGATGCCGCTGGCGATAATCGTTGGGCACGCTGGCCGTCACGATTTCCGTGGTCTGGTTGCAGGCGCCGAGCACGACCGAGAGGCCGAGAAGGGCGCCCGCCAGTCGCGCGGTGCTGAAGGGGTAGAGCGGTTTTCTGTTCGTCATCGTTCTGTCCTCACAGCGAGCGCCGTGGCTCGCTTCCCCTCAGTCAATGATGAAACCAAAATTGCCCTGGGGTACGCCGATGGTGTCGACATGCGCGACAAGTCCGTAGGTCCGGTTGATGCGGGCGAGCAGCGTGGACTGGGAATCGGATGCGGGCGCGAAACCGTCATCGGGACGGGACAGTTCCTTCTGTGCGACCGCGCGGACCACATAGGGCGTCACCAGCACCATCAGTTCGGTCTGGTTGTCGATGAAGTCCTGGCTGCGGAATAGCGCGCCCAGAACCGGCAATTGATCGAGCCCCGGCAGGCCGTTGACGGCCTGCTTGGTTTGCTCCTGGATCAGGCCGGCCATCGCCATCGAGCCGCCGGAGGGTATTTCCAGCGTCGTCTCGGCGCGGCGGGTCTTGATCGATGGAATGGTGGTTCCGTTCTGGCCGCCTGTCAGAGCGTTTTCAGTCGAGACTTCCGAGACTTCCGTCATCACCCGAAGGCTTATCCGACCCTCGGACAATACGACCGGCGTGAAGTTGAGAGAGATGCCGAATTTCTTGAAGCTGACGGTCTGGACGCATCCTGAAATCACACCGGTCGTCGATGTCTGGCAGCTCACGCCGGTCGGAATGGGAAATTCACCGCCCGAGATGAATGTTGCGGACTCGCCGGAGATCGCCGTCAGGTTGGGCTCGGCGAGCGTCTTTACGACACCGGCCTTTTCCATCGCGCGAAGCAGGGCCTGGACCGACGTGCCGCCTGTAACCAGAAGGCCGTTGTCGGGCACCAGGGGCGCGCTGTTCGCAGTGAAGGGATTGGCATTGTTGAAGCTCACGTTCGTATTGCCGACATTGAATTTGGCGCTGAGGTCGATGCCCATCTGTTTGACGACATCGCGCCGGACTTCGGCGACAGTCACCTTCAACATCACCTGGTCGCGACCGCGAACCACGATCGAGTTGACGACCTTCTCGGGCCCGCCCACCAGTCGTGCAGCGATCTCGCCGGCCTGCTGGGCTTCGACCGGACTCGATACCGAGCCGGTCAGCAGCACGCTGTCGCCGACGCCCTCGATCTGGATTCCAGGCATCGACTGCCGCAGCGCGGCGCGAACGCCGTTGAGGTCGCGCTTGACCGCGATATCGTAGGAAGCGACCTGCTGACCGTCGGCGTCGAAAAACACCACGTTGGTCTGGCCGACCGCGGCGCCGATGATATAGGCGCGCTGCGATGATCGAACGACCGCGTTGGCGATCTTGGGATCGGCGACCAGTACGTCCTTCACGTCGCGGGGGAGGTCGACGATCACGGACTTGCCGACGCCGAGGGCGAGGAAGCGCGTCTTGACGGACGAGGCGATGGCCGACGTCGTGACGGGGTCTTTATCGGACTCGGCGGCTGTGACCGGCAACAGCGGTCCAAGCGTCAGCACGGCGACGGCAGGCAACAACACGGCGCCAGCCGCAACGGTTCGCATCGCCGACTGAATTTCCCCAAACTTCATTTTGCGTCCTTTCGGTCACTTCTGTGCCGTCGTTTGATTGACGACTCCGTAGCGAATGACGTTGAGGTCGTTTCGCTTTAGGAGCTGCTCGTCGGAATGGCTTTCAGCCACGTTGACGTCGGTGATGCTGCGCAATGCGAGCGACAGGGTGCCGCCCTGGCGTGCGCGCGCCAGCGTCTCGGCCTGCTCGGGTTTCAGCTCCAGCGTGGCGGTCTTGCCGAGGAGCGTGTTGATGCCCTCTTTTTCCTTCGGGGCCTGATCGATCGCCAGCACACGGATATTGGTGAGAATGATTTCCGCGACGATGAGATCGGGACCCTTGCTGTCGGGGTTCTTTTCGCGCTTCGACAGGATCACGTCGACGCGATCGTTGGGCAGGATGAATCCGCCGGCGCCGGTTTCCGGCGAGATTTCGGTCGAGATCGCCCGCATGCCGCTCGGCAGGATCGCGGCCATGAAGCCGGAGCCGTTTGCCTTGACGAGCTTCTGTTCGCGGATCGGTTCACCCGCGATGAAGGGAGCACGTGCAATCGAGCCGGCGATTTCAGTGATGGCGTCGGCTCTGCCGGCGCGGTTGATCACGCCGCCGTTGGCGGTCGCCGCCGGCCAGACCTGCCATTGCAGATCCTCCGGCTTTACCACCTGGCCAAGTCCGATCTCGGATTTCGCGACCAGGACCTCCGCCGTCGGCAGCTGCGCCACCGGTTGTTCGACGGGGCGCGATTTTTCTTCGGTCCCGCGAGCGAGATAGGCGGCTACGCCACCGGCGCTCAACGCGATGGTCAGAACGACGACACGTGCGATATTCATACGCTTTACTTACTCTTACGCCGGGACGTCCCAATTGCACGGCAACCACGGTCAACCCCTTGAGCCATGACTAGGCATCAAAGGTGTAAGGGACCTTGAGGAGTGCGGTTTTTGGCGGATCGGACGGCAGGTTTCGCCGGCATGGTGAATGGGTGGTTACGGTGGCAAGCTACGGTCCGCAAAAACCCGGGGTTGTGCCCGGCAGCGGGCGGTTACTCTTCCGAAGAGCGGACCGCAGTAGGCGGCAAGTTCTGCTCGGCGGCAGGCTAGCGCACGGCCGAGCCGTCGAACACGCCAAGGTTGACGACGTGCTCTGGCCTTCTTGCCCCGCTCCTCGCGACCAGTCCGCCGTGATGACCAGGGACGGTCCGGTTTGGGCTCATGGCGGGTTGGACAGTCCAAACCCGTGGGCTTGCTTGACCCAAGACGTTATGCCGCAGCCGCATCTCTGTCATGGAAAGGCGGCCGGGCGGCAGGCGTTGGCCTGCGCAATTCATAACAAGATACAGAAGTCGCCAGTCAACCCCTTGACCCGGCACGCCAGTCGTTCTGTGATGGGCGACAACTATCAATCGCTGCAAGTTGAGGGGCTGCCGCGATATCCGACCCACTGCCTGACCGAACTGCACATCAAACTGCAGGTCGGTTTGAAGCTTTTTCAGCAGGGGATCAGCAGGTTGGCCCAATGACGTCAGGCGTTGCCTAAATAACGATCTCTGGACGACCCCTTGAAAGGCCTAACCCATGAAACGCGTATCTCTGGTTGTTACCCTTGCCCTTGCCGCCGGTCTCTCGACCCAGGCTGCTTCGGCGCAAACCCTCAAGACCGTCAAGGACCGCGGCATGCTGTCCTGCGGCGTCAGCCAGGGGCTGCCGGGCTTCTCGACTCCGGACGACAAGGGTAACTGGACCGGCCTCGACGTCGACATCTGCCGGGCGATCGCGGCTGCCATATTCAACGATGCGACCAAGATCAAGTTCGTGCCGCTGTCGGCCAAGGACCGCTTCACCGCGCTGCAGTCGGGCGAAATCGACGTGCTGTCGCGCAACACCACCTGGACGCTGTCGCGCGATACCTCGCTCGGCGCCAATTTCACCGGCGTCACCTATTACGATGGCCAGGGATTCCTGGTGAAGAAGTCGCTGAAGGTCAATTCGGCGCTCGAATTGAACAGCGCATCGGTCTGCGTGCAGACCGGCACCACCACCGAGCAGAACCTCGCCGACTACTTCAAGGGCAACAATATGAAGTACGAGGTGATCGCCTTCGGCACCGCCGACGAAACCGTCAAGGCCTATGAATCCGGCCGCTGCGACGTCTTCACTTCCGACGTCTCGCAGCTCTATGCCGAGCGCCTGAAGGTCGCGAACCCCGCCGATCACGTCGTGCTGCCCGAGGTGATCTCGAAGGAGCCGCTTGGGCCGATGGTGCGCCATGGCGACGATCAGTGGTTCGACGTCGTGAAATGGACGTTGTTTGCGATGGTCGGCGCCGAAGAACTCGGCATCACCCAGAAGAACGTCGATGAAATGGCCAAGTCCGACAAGCCCGAGTTGAAGCGCGCTTTCGGCACCGATGGCAATCTCGGCGAACAGCTCGGCCTGACCAAGGACTGGCTGTCCCGGATCGTGAAGGCAACCGGCAATTACGGTGAATCCTTCGAGCGCAATGTCGGTTCCGGCTCGAAGCTGCAAATCGCCCGCGGCCTCAACAACCTCTGGAACAAGGGCGGTATCCAGTACTCGCCGCCGATCCGCTGATCCCACGCGGGGGCCTGCGGCGATGTCGATCGAACCCCGAAAACCACCGTCGCAGCTACTTCCCAAGCTGCAGCGGGCGCTCGGCGGGCGGGCGGGCTGGAGCGGCTTCGTGCTCCAGATCCTGTTCGTCGCCGCGCTCGCCTGGGTCTGCTACGAGATCGTCGCCAATGCCCGCGCCAATTTGCAGGCGCAGCGGATCACCGCGGGCTTTGGGTTTCTGGCCAATACCGCGGGCTTCGACGTCAGCCAGAACCTGATCCCGTATACGGGTTCCGATACCTATACCCGCGTTTTTCTGGTCGGCCTGCTCAATACGCTGATGGTTTCCGTGATCGGCATCTTCTTCGCCACGATTATCGGATTCATCGTGGCGCTCGGCCGGCTGTCGCCGAACTGGCTGCTGTCGCGGATCGCCGGCGGCTACGTCGAACTGATCCGGAACTTGCCGGTCCTGTTCCAGATCCTGTTCTGGTATCTCGCCGTGCTCGCAGCATTGCCCAATCCGCGGCAGAGCATCTCCGTCTTCGACAGCTTCTTCCTCAGTAATCGCGGCTTGGTGATCCCAAAGCCGATCGGCACCGCTGGTTTCGAGCCGTTCGTCGTTGCACTGCTGGTGGCGATCGTGGCGGCAATTGCGCTTTGGCGTTACGCGCGCCGGCAGCTGTTCGAGAGCGGCAAGCTGATCAAGGTCTGGCCCTACGCGCTCGGCCTGATCATCGGGTTGCCGTTGGTCAGCGCATTGATCTTCGGTGCTCCGGTTACGTTTGAAGTGCCCGTGCTCAAGGGTTTCAACTTCGCCGGCGGCTCGCGCGTGATACCTGAATTTGTCGCGCTGACGCTGGCGCTGGCGACCTATACCGCGGCCTTCATCGCCGAGATCGTGCGGGCTGGAATTCAGTCCGTTCACAAGGGCCAGATGGAAGCCGGCTCCTCGCTCGGGCTGCAGCGCGGCTCGGTGCTGCGGCTGATCGTGATCCCGCAAGCGATGCGCGTGATCCTGCCGCCGCTCACCAACCAGTATCTCAACCTGACCAAGAACTCCTCGCTGGCGGTAGCGATCGGCTATCCCGATCTCGTTTCGGTGTTCGCGGGAACGACGCTGAGCCAGACCGGGCAGGCGATCGAAATCATCGGCATCACCATGGGCGTCTATCTCCTGATCTCGCTGGTGACCAGCGCGATAATGAGTTTCTATGGATGGCGGATCAGCCGGAGCATGGGCGGATGAGCGACACCCCTTCATCCGTCTTCGTTCGCCAGGAGCTGATGCCGGAGCGCCCGGCGCCGGTGAAGACGACCGGCTTCATCGGTTTCCTGCGTACGCGACTGTTCAATTCGCCGTCCAACATCCTGGTCACGATCGTCTGCGCGCTGGTGCTGTGGTTCCTGCTCGTGCCTACGATAAAATTCGTGCTGATCGACGCCGTGTGGACCGGCAAGGACCGCACCGCCTGCCTCCCGAAAAATCCGGGCGACGTGGTCGGGGCCTGCTGGCCGTTCATCCAGGCCAAGTTCTCGCAGTTCATCTACGGCTTCTATCCAGAGCCGGAGCGCTGGCGGGTCAACCTGGTCTTTCTTCTTGCCGCGATCCTGCTGGTGCCGCTGCTGATTCCGCGACTGCCGGCCAAGGGTCCCAACGCCATCCTGTTCTTCCTGGCACTCCCCGTCGTCGCCTTCTTCCTGCTGAGCGGCGGCGGGCTGCGCGGCTTCGGCGTCAGCTGGACGGCCGGGATTCTTTCCGGTTTCAACGACAGCATCGCCGATGGCGGCAAAAAGCTTGCCGCCGCCGGGGAGACGACCGCCGTCATTGGACCGTTGCTGTGGCTGATCGGCAAGCTGCTCGAACTGGTCAGCATGGCGGTTGGCTGGATACTTCTGCCGCTGACCTGGCTGCGCGACCAGATCCAGGCCTACGGCCGTCCGGTCTGGGCCGACCTCGTGGCAACCGCTGCGATCGTGTCGGCGCTGGTCTTCTGGCTGAGCAGAAGCGCGCGGGCCGTCGGCATCACCCTCGCCATCTTCGTGGCCATCGCCGCCGTCATCGCGGTGATGGGGCTCGATCGCGGCGGATTGCCGGTGGTGGATACGCGGCTCTGGGGCGGCCTTCTGGTGACGCTCGTCGTGTCGGTCGTGGGCATCGTCGCCTCGATGCCGGTCGGGATCGCGCTGGCGCTCGGTCGGCGCTCGGCGATTCCGCTGATCCGGATCTTCTCGATCGCCTTCATCGAGTTCTGGCGCGGCGTTCCGCTCATCACGGTGCTGTTCTTCGCGACCTACATGCTGCCGCTGTTCGTGCCGACCGGCTTCACCATCGATGGATTGGTGCGCGCCCTGATCGGCATCGCGCTGTTTGCGGGCGCCTACCAGGCCGAAGTCATCCGTGGCGGCCTGGCGGCGATCCCGCGCGGGCAGGGCGAGGCGGCGAGCGCGCTCGGGCTGTCCTGGGCCAAGACCACGGCGCTGATCGTGATGCCGCAGGCGCTGCGCCATGTGATCCCCGGCCTCGTCAACAGCTTCATCGCGCTGTTCAAGGACACCTCGCTGGTCTCGATCGTGGCGCTGTTCGACCTGCTCGGGCAACTCCGCGCATCGTTCTCCGATCCGGTCTGGTCGACGCCCTCGACGCTGTTCACCGGCTTTGCCTTCACCGGGATCATCTATTTCGTGTTCTGCTTTGGCATGTCGCGTTACTCGCTGTTCGTCGAGAACAGGCTGAACGCGCATCGGCGCAACTGAGTACATCACCATGGCCGCAAACTCGATCGTCGGTATCAACGCGCTCAACAAGTGGTATGGCGATTTCCACGTGCTGCGCGACATCAACCTCGATGTCGCCAAGGGCGAGCGCATCGTGATCTGCGGGCCGTCGGGCTCCGGCAAGTCGACGCTGATCCGCTGCATCAACGCGCTGGAGGAATTCCAGGAAGGTCGGATCGTCGTCGAAGGCATCGAGCTTGGGCCGAACCTGCGGCGGGTAGACGAAGTCCGGCGCGAGGTCGGCATGGTGTTTCAGAGCTTCAACCTGTTTCCACATCTAACCGTGCTGGAGAACTGCACGCTGGCGCCGATCTGGGTGCGCAACATCCCCAAGAAGGACGCCGAGGCGACGGCGATGAAGTACCTCGAGCGGGTCAAGATTCCGCATCAGGCCAACAAGTATCCCGGCCAGATGTCAGGCGGACAGCAGCAGCGCGTCGCGATCGCGCGCGCGCTGACCATGAATCCAAAGGTCATGCTGTTCGACGAGCCGACCTCGGCGCTCGACCCCGAGATGGTCAAGGAAGTGCTCGACACCATGGTCGATCTCGCCAGGGAGGGCATGACCATGCTGGTCGTGACCCACGAAATGGGATTTGCCCGCGAAGTCGCCAATCGTGTGGTCTTCATGGATGCGGGCCAGGTGATCGAGTCGAACACGCCGCAAAACTTCTTCGCCAACCCGCAGCACGCGCGAACGAAGCTGTTCCTGAGCCAGATCCTGCGCCACTAGTCCAGGTCGGCAAATTCGCTATTTGCTTGCTGGCCCCGGCGACTGGGGGACGATCTTCTTCAGCGTGACCTCGAAAGGTCTTGGCGCTCCTTCCTCCGGCCCGTCGAACAGGACTAGAATGCGCCCGCGCTGCCCGTCGCCGTCCAGCGGCAACAATGCCTCCGGTTTGACTTTCTTGCCAAATGCCGGGATGTGCCTGACCCGCTCCAGAATGCCATCTCCGTCCCATTCATAGATGGAGTAGTCGCTCGGCTGAATTTCGCGATCATCCGGCGGATCGTTCAACGGTCCGGCCAATACCAGAAAGCCGTTGGCGTATCTGATGATGTCGCGTACGCCGCGCGGCTTGCCGAGCGTATCTTTTTCGAGGGCAAGCCTGTGCAGCTTCGATGACGCTTGTTGATTCTCAAGAACGGCCGATAACGGAACTGACAGTACGGTTGCCTCCGTCCCAAGCACCGGACCGCGCATTCCGATGTACATGCGACCCTCACGGACGGCGACGCCTTCGATCGTCAGGCCGTTGTCGGCGAGTTCCGGTCAAAGGATGACGACAGGTCGGGCTGACTCTGCAGGATGCCGATGAGGTCCGTCGATCGCTTGATCGCCGGCTGTGAAACGAGCTTCCCGTTCTTCATGTCGACACTGGAAGCATCCAGCGTGATACGGAAGATCTGCCGCGTCGCTTGTGCTTTCGCGTTGTTTTTCGCTTCCTCGTTCGGATCGTCGACGAGACGCGCCCGCCCATGCGAGCCGACAACGTAGAACGAGCCGCCATCGAAAGCGACGGCTTCCGCATCGAGTTCGAGCGGCTTGCCGTCATGTTGCGCGTTCGTCAATTTGATGAAATCGCCTGCGACGAGTTTTTCATGTTTCAATATGACGATCTGGGCGCCTTGCGTTTCGTCGTCGGCCACCAGGCAGAGCCGCGGAAATCCGGAACTGCGGTCGCAGGCGATGCCGCTGGCGTCCTCGGACTTTTTGAAGCCGCCGTCTTTGGCTTTTCCGAGAAGCTTTTCATCCACCTTCCAGACATCCTGTGCATTGGCAGGGAGAGGAGAGGAGGCCAGGAGGCAGACCGGAATCGACATGCCGATCAATGCAAGTTTTCGAATCGATGAATGTTTCATGGTGCGACCTCGCAATGTGAGGACAATTGTTCCCGGACCAGCGCGGTCCGAGGATCCATTTCAATGGGGCGCTTCTGGAGATGTGAGATGCAGCGGCAGCAATCGCATCGAATGAAATGTGCTGGGCTGAAAAGCAACATCTCCTAAATGGTCTTATTTCCCGAATGCCGCTGATCTTGCCTCAGGCCACACAGAGTTGCAAGCTATGGTTGCGGGTGACTTCGCGAACACCAACACCCGTTCCGCGCATTATCGAGCGGCCGGGCTCAACTCTCCTGAAAAGTTTCTCGTCCATCCGCAGCACGCGCAGACCAAGCGGTTGCCGCGCCAGATCCTGCGCGATCAGCTACGAGGCACTCGTCCGTTCACCCACGCTATCGGCCATGGCCGCACCCCGCGTCCCAAGCGGCTTAGGAGTGCCTTCGGTGCTGTCGATGGAGGTCTGATGCTCGATCTCCGAGTTGAGCTCAGCGCCGCAGAGTACGATGATCGCGGACATCCACATCCAGATCATCAGGCCGATCGCGGCTCCGAGGGAGCCGTAAGTCGCGTTATAATCTTCAAAATTTGCGAGATACCAGGACAGGATGGCTGAGCCGGTCAGCCAGAGCAGGCCGGCCAGCAAGGCGCCCACGCTCAGCCACTGCCATCGCGGCGTAGCCCGGCTGGGGCCGTATCGATAGAGGGTCGCCAGCGCGAACAAGAGAAGAAGTCCGAGGATCGGCCACCTTCCAACCGAAACAATCAGCTCCGCGCGTTCGCCAAGTCCCAGATTTTCCAGCAGCAGGGGCACCGCGACGACGGCGCTTACCATGATCAGAATTCCGGCCAGCGCGGCGACGGTAAACGACAGCGAAACCAGGTTCAGCTTGATGAAGGAGCGCTTTTCGTCTTCCTCATAAACAACATTGAGCGCATCCAGTATCGCCTTCATGCCGGCATTGGCGCTCCAAATTGCCATCCCCAGCCCGATCGCGAAGGTCCAGCCCAGGGTGACGTTACCTTTCGCCAACACGCGAGCGACCTGATCCTGGACAATACTGAACGAGCCGTCTGGCAACATCAACGCCAAGCTTCGCAGATTGTCCGAAATCGTGGCGGGATCTGCAAACAGAGCGTAGCTCGACACAAGCGCGGTTATGGCGGGAAAGATCGCCAGCAGGCCGTAGAATACGACGCCGGCCGCTGTTGCCAGAAGGCGATCTTCGCCGATTTGTTGATAGGTGCGATAGAGGATGTCCTTCCATCCTGCCAGGGGGATCTCCCAAGGGGCGCGGGCCAGGCGGCCACGCCCGGCGTCTGCCATCAGGGCCGCAGCGCTTGCAGGCGCAGTTCGTGCATTGGCTTCGCCGCGTTCTGCGACGGTCAACTGGCGATAAATCGCGACTGTTGCCATGGCCGTTGCTGCAACGAGCGCAAGATCGTTCGGCCAGCGGGAACCACGCATGTCAGATTCGTTTCCGCCTGATACGCCGCGCCTGATTGGCTGCAACCCAGGCTGCCAGGATCGCTGCAGCTCCGACCGCGAGCCCTCGCGATACAGGATCCATTTGACCGGCTCGACGTCCGCCCTGCGCAACCAGGGTGGCAATGGCGGGAACTGTCACCGCCCGTTTGAGCACTTGAAAATGTCGTCCTGGCGCAGGCAAGGGAGCGGCTGGACGAGAAAGCATCGTCCGTCCAGCGACCAGCCCGGCAACTCCGAGCAGCAGGAACACGCCGCCTACGACGCCATAAGCGACGTAGATGCCATAGTGAGTTTCCAGTGCATGGAAGCCTGCAGAGATTGCGATCCCAACCGCTACAAGAAGAAGCACGACGCCGGCGGCGATCAATCCAGCTCCCGCGGCGTAGCGCGTGGTAAGGCCGCCAAGCCAGTGCTTCAGGTCGCCGCCATAGGATTTGACCAGGGCAACAAGTAAATTCGAAGATCTTTGGCCGGGGCGGCTCATGGCAGGACCGTTTTTGCAGAACGGCGCAACAACCCTCCACGACAGCCGTAGTTCCTCCGGCGCACGGAACGTCCGGGTTCTCGCCGAGCCGGGCATTGGCTGATGCCTGCGGCTTGCGGCTATCGAGATATTGGCGTGGATGGAACAATCGCCGGCTTGAATGATTAGCGCCGAAACAGCGGGTGAGTAGCCATGACCAACGAATTTCCGACACAGCCCTACGTCTACGAAGGCCTCGATCCAACACCGGAACCTAAATCGGCAATCGACGAGATGTCGGATGCCGTCAAAGGTGCCGCCAATCGGATTGGCGACGCAATCGAGAAAGGCCGCAAGCCCGGTATGCCCCTTAGCATTCTCAGCAATGTCGTGCGCGAAGCGCCATTGGGATCGCTTCTGGTAGCCTTCTTGCTGGGCATTGCAGTAGCGCGACGGCGTTAAGAGGCCGTCCCGAGATTAAATTCTCAGGACCAGATCGCAGTGCGCGAATACTCCCCTTCGACACGGAACGGGCGCTTCTGCAGGAAGGGCTTGACGCCGGTGACGGAAATGGTCGCACCGGACACGTAGCTCGGAAGCTGGAATGCGAGTTGCGGCGTTCGCGCCGGAAACGGGTTAGATGTCAGCGCGTACCGATGCGTTGGTGTCGCAGCAAGAAACCGGAAAAATTGCTGCGTCCATCAGTCTCCGTTACGTCCGGTTGGCAAACCGGCGCGAACCGATGAGGCAACGCGCGCACTTAGATTGGTTCCTATTCTTACGGTGAAAGTGTTGCAGACGCGGCATACGAAAGTGCCTGTTGCGTGGAACATTCCTCAGGCTGGTTGGTTCTCGAACAACCAATTCACTGTTTCTGGAGGTTTACGATGAAGAGTCTGATTGCTACCGCGCTTCTCAGCACTGCGCTCGTCAGTGGCGCAGCCTATGCTCAGCAGGCGACGCCTGCCGAGCGCGCTGCACCGGCTGCGACGACGGCTGCAGCAAGTTCCGACAAGATGATGCTGAAGAGCAAATGGCGTGCATCCAAGCTCATGGGCCTCGACGTGTACAACGAAGCCAATGAGAAGCTCGGCGATGTCAACGAACTGATCCTGGACAAGGACGGCAAGGTTGCCGCCGTGGTGATCGGTGTCGGCGGCTTCCTGGGTATGGGTGAGCACGACATCGCCGTCACGATGGACAAGCTGAAGTTCATCGAGGAACCGGTCCGCACCAGCACTGCGCCCGCGACCACGACGCGTGAAACGACCACTGGCACCGCGACGGCGCCGGCGAATACGACCACCACCACGACGACGACCGCGCGTACCGCCAACGCGAATGACTGGACTCCCGACCACGCCGTAATGAGCGGCACCAAGGAGCAGCTCAAGGCGTTGCCGCAGTTCAAATACTCGGACTACAACTGAGCTAGCAGCATAACAGAACGTCGAAGGCCCCACCTCGGTGGGGCCTTTTCGTTTGAGTTCTGTGCACCACTCCCGCGGCGCGGCGCGCGCCGTTGTCCGCGCTCACACCTTCTCGAAGGGCACGTCGATCTCCGTGCGCTTTTCCAGCCATCCCGGCACGGGCAGATTCTTCGAACGCATGAACGCCGGATTGAACAGCTTTGACTGATAGCGGTTGCCGGCATCGCACAGGATAGTGACGATCGTCTTGCCCGGTCCGAGCTGTTTGGCGAGCCGGATTGCGCCGGCGATATTGATTCCGCTCGAGCCTCCGAGGCACAAGCCCTCGTGCTCGACCAGATCGAAGATCACCGTTACGGCTTCCTCGTCCGAAATCAGGAAAGCGTCGTCGACCTTGGCGGTCTCGATGACCGGCGTGACGCGGCCGAGCCCAATGCCTTCGGTGATCGAGTCGCCCGGCGTCGATTTGGCCTTGCCGTTCTTGAACAGTTCGTACATCGCAAATCCATGCGGATCGGCGCAGGCGTTGACGATGCCCGGGTGCTTTTCCTTCAGATAGCGACTGGTGCCGGCCAGCGTGCCGCCGGTACCGACCGAGCATATAAAGCCGTCGATCTTGCCGCCGGCCTGCTCCCAGATCTCGGGTCCGGTGGATTCGTAATGCGCCTTGGCATTGTCGAGGTTGTTCCACTGGTCGGCGAACAGCACGCCGTTCGGCTCTTTCTTGCGAAGCTGCTCCGCCAGCCGCCGCCCGACATGTTGATAGTTGTTGGGATTGGCAAAGGGCAACGCCGGCACTTCGATGAGCTCGGCGCCGCACAGCCGCAGCATGTCCTTCTTTTCCTGGCTCTGCGTTTCCGGGATCAGGATCAGCGTGCGGTAGCCGCGGGCACTGGCGACCACTGCAAGGCCGATGCCGGTATTGCCCGCGGTCGATTCCACCACGAGCCCGCCGGGCTTGAGATCGCCGCGCTTCTCGGCTTCGAGGATCATCCACTTGCCGGCGCGATCCTTGACCGACTGGCCCGGATTCATGAATTCGGCCTTGCCGAGAATGGTGCAGCCGGTGAGTTCGGAGGCGCGTCGCAGCTTGATGAGAGGCGTGTTGCCGATCGCCTCGATGACGTCTTTGTTGAATGCCATGTTCTGAAATTGCCGGTTTGTTGCCTATTCGTTGGGCGACCCTAAAGGACCGCCGCAGGGCATACAAGCCAACGCTCAAACAGGCCCGTCAGTCCGCTTTGGCAAACACCACCTGCCGCACGTCGATATTTCCCGACAGGAATCCCGCCTCGCAATAGGCGAGGTAGTATTCCCAGAGCCGCCGGAAGCGATCGTCGAAACCTGACGGAGTCAGGTTCGGCCAGGCCGCGCGGAAATTGCTTCGCCAGATCGCAAGCGTCCTGGCATAATCTTGCCCGAAAATGCGTTCGCGGATAACGGGAACGCCGAAGCGTTCGCCAAGCGTTTTGAGGATCTGCGGCGACGGCAGCATGCCGCCCGGGAAAACGTAGCGCTGAATGAAGTCGACCTCGCGGCGATAGGTCTGGAACAGGCTGTCCTGGATGGTGATGGCCTGGATGCCGGCGAGCCCGCCGGGCAGCAGGCGGTCGCGCAGTTGTGAAAAATATTTCGGCCAGAACTCCTCGCCGACGGCCTCGATCATTTCGATCGAGGCTATCCGGTCATAGCGGTCGCGCTCGTCGCGGTAGTCTTGCAGCCTGATCTCGACCCGCTCGCTGAGACCTGCATTGTGAATTCGGGCCTGCGCGAAATCGCGCTGCTCCTTGCTGATGGTGAGCCCGACGACCTTGATGCCGAATGTCTTGGCTGCATATTCGGCAAAGCCGCCCCAGCCGCAGCCGATTTCCAGTAGCTTCTGCCCCGGCCGCAGATCGATCGCTTCGGCAAGCCGCCGGTACTTGTTGTGTTGTGCGGCGGTGAGGTCCGAGGTGCCGTCCTCGAACAGCGCCGAGGAGTAGGTCATGCTGGGATCGAGCCACGCCGAATAAAAGGCGTTGCCGATGTCGTAATGCGCATAGATGTTGCGGCGTGCACGCCGCCTGGTGTTGCGGTTGAGCCAGTGCCGGAAGATCTGGAAGGTACGCGTCAGCGGCGTGCCGATCAGCATCCGCTGCATCCAGTCCTGGTTGACGCAGAACAGATAGAGGAACTGCGTCAGGTCGGGCGTGTCCCATTCGCCGCGCAGATAGGCCTCGGCAATTCCGATGTCGCCGCCGCGGAGCAGGCGGGAGGCGAAGCCGTAATCGTAGATCGTCATGGCGGCGGCAGGGCCCGGACCGTTGCCGCCAAGCCGGACAATGCGGCCGTCAGCCAGGGTCACGTCGAGGGTGCCGTGCTGCAGTTTTGAGCCAAAACCCAGCGCCAGCCTGACCAGCCGGGGCAATTCCGGAAACGTCGCGTCTACGGTTTCCGATGTGACCGAAATCAACTCGGACATGGGCGATCCATCGAACGGCGGTCGGCCCGGACTTGGCATGGATGATCGACCCTGCTTCAGTCTTGGGCACGGGTGGACAACACCGGCGAAGTATAATCGCTGCTGTTCCCACTCGCCAAGCCGGTATTGCAATCCGCGTTCGTCCGCGGCACCAGGCGCGCCCCCTTCAGCCAGAGTCGCAGGGCCTCCCAATGGATCGCCGCCATGATTTTCAGGGTGACCAGCGGCAAGGCAAAAAACGCACGCCACAACTGCCCGGTGCGAAGGGCGCGTCGGCGGCCACTGAAGGTTGCGGCGAGCAGTGGACCGTCGCGATCGGTCTCAAGGATCCGCAATTGGACCCGCTCTCCGGGTGGCCGCACGCGAAAATGGTAGCACATCGCCATCTCGATGAAGGGCGAGACGTAGAACAGCTTGTCCTGCTGCTGCCGCACGCCGGCTCGGCTGATCTCGCCGGGTTTTACCGGGAGAATATAGGAATGGATCTCGCCGAAGGTGTTGCGCACCTCGTAGATCAGGAGCGCCAGTTCGCCGCTCGCGCGATAGCAGAAATAGACCGACAGTGGATTGAAGGTGTAACCGAGCAGGCGGGGACAGCAGAGCAGCAGCACCCGCCCGCCGGTGAGGTCAACCCCGTGCTCGGCCGCGCAACGCTGCGCATAGGCGCGGAGCGGCGAGCTGTCGCGCGCGCCGTGGTCGGCCTCGTGGAAACTGTAGAGCGCCGCGCGGTTGACGCCGAAAAGAGGCGATTGCCGGTCCGCCTCCGTCAGGCGATCGAGATCGATCAAGAGGCTCATCACGCGGTAGCTGAAACGATGGCCCACTGGTTTCAGCCGGGCATGCATCACGTCGCCGACGTAAAGCGACGCGGCAGCGTCGCCGAGACCGTCACGCATCTCCGATTTGGCAATTCGTGTGCGCATAACTACTCCGCGGCTTCCGCCAGTCCGGGCGACGGTTCGCGCCACGGCGCCACCGCGCCCAGCGCTTCGGCGACCGCAAGACCGGATCGCAAGCCGTCCTCGTGAAAGCCATACCCGGTCCAGGCGCCGCAGAACCATGTGTGCCGCTTGCCCTGAATTTCCGGCAGTCGCTTCTGCGCCGCAAAGGCGGCGGCGTTATATTGTGGATGCTCGCACAAATACCTTCCGAATGTCAGCGCGGGATCGGGTTCGAGCGGCGGATTGAGGCTGACGAACAGCGGCTTGTCGTCGTCGATGCCTTGCAGCGGGTTCATCCAGTAGGTCACGGAGACGTCGTTGGCGACGCTGCCTGCGCGCGGCCAGCGGAGGAAATTCCACGAGGCCCAGGCGCGCCGCCGCTTAGGCATCAGCCTGGGGTCGCGATGCAGGTAGACGGTGTTCGGGGAATAGCCGATCGCGCCGAGAATGGAGCGCTCGCGGTTATCGGCATCGGCCAGCATCGCCAACGCCTGATCGCTGTGCGCGGCGATCACCACGTGATCGTAGCTCGCGGCCTTGCCGTGACTGTCATGGACGACGACGCCATGGGGCGTGCGCTCGATCGAGGTGACGGCGCAGCCGAGCTTGATCCGGTCGCGGAAGGCGGCCGTCATCCTCTCGACATAGCGCTGGCTGCCGCCCTTCACCGTGCGCCAGACCGGGCGGTCATATTGCAGCAGGCGATGGTTGGCGAAGAAGGCGACAAAATTCTCGGCCGGGAAATCCAGCATCTCGCGCGACGGCGCCGACCAGATCGCCGCTCCCATCGGGGCCAGATAATCGGTCAACAGCCGCGGCGAGAAATGACGGGTGCGAAAGTATTCTCCGAGCGTCAGGCGTGCGAGCCTGCCTGCCGCGTAATCTTCGACGCTCTGCTGGTTGAACGTGAGGATGTCGCGGAGCATCCAGAGGTAGGAGGGCGACAGCAAATTGACGGGCTGGGCGAACAGGCCCCGCGCGGTCTCGAACCAGTTGTTGCCGCCGCCCCGCCACTCGAAACGGCCGGTATCGGCGGTGACCGCAAAGCTCATGCTGCTTTCGACGGTCTCGACCCCGAGATGGGCGAACATCGCCGTCAGGTCGGGGTAGTTCAGTTCGTTATAGACGATGAAGCCGATATCGACCGCGAGCGGCTTGCCGTCATAGTCGATGGTGACGGTATGGCTGTGTCCGCCGGGCCTGAGTTCTCGATCGTAGACGGTGACCGGATAGCATTTCGACAAGGTCCAGGCCGCAGCATTGCCGCTGATTCCCGTCCCGACCACCGCGATTCGCATTTTTGCCCCTCTGTTGCACGACTCTGAGGTACGGGAGACAGTCCGCAGGGTTTCAAACCAGCTGCGCGCGCGCATCGCGCGCAAAATGCGCGGATTCCCGGCTCAGAACACGGGACAATCCCCATGAAATCTTCGTAAGTTTTGGCCCGTGCAACTCGCTCAGACATCGCTCCGAGCCCCGTAAAACAAGGGTTTCTGAGCTTTTTCGCAGTCTCTTGCGGCGCCTGAAGGCAGACTGGTGACGGCTGGGCGGGACTGTCCGCTTCCCATTCCCAGGGGTATTATGATCGTCAGGTTCCAATGGAAGCGTCACCCCTGTGAACGTGTCAAAAGCTACCTATAGAAACGTTCATCGTACGCCGGGCCGAGAGCTGCCCGGTGGAGAACGGGTGTGACCCACCGAAGTGCAACGGCTGCGGTCGATGGCTGGCTGGCCCACGTTCCCGGCGGCGCGCGCCTGGCGCGGTCGTTTGCGATGCTTTGCGTTGTCGCGAGTTCCGCTGGCTGCATCCTGACCAAGGATCTTCCCGATCCCGCGCTGGAGGTTCCCGACGGCTACAAGGCGGCCCGGCTGACCACCGCCAAGGACGCGCCGCCGACGCTCGACTGGTGGCGCGGTTTCCGTTCGCGGGAACTGACCGGCCTGATGGAAGAGGCGCAGACCGTCAACCTGGACATTGCCGCCGCCACCGCGCGGTTCAAGCAGGCCGATGCGCAGGCGCGTATCGCCGGCGCGGCGCTGCTGCCGAGCCTCAGCGGCACCGGGCAGGAGGCCTATTCACGCACCTCGGGCTCCAGTTCCAGCGGCCTGACCAATGGCGGCCGCGAGGTGGTCAACTATTCGGCCTCCTTCAGTGCCAGCTATGAGCTGGATTTCTGGGGCAAGAACCGCGACGCCGCGCAGGCCGCGGAAGAGACCGCCTCCGCAACCCGCTTCGATCGCGACGTCGTCGCACTGACGACGCTGACCACCGTCGCCAATGCCTATTTTCAGGTGCTCGCGGCGCAGGACCGGCTTCGCACGGCACAGCGCAACATTGCCAGCGCCGAGCGCATCCTCAATGCCATCAAGGACCGGCTCCGGGCCGGGACCGGCAACGATCTCGACGTCGCGCAGCAGGAGAGCGTGGTCGCCAACCAGCGCGCGCTGGTGCCGCCGCTGCGGCAGACACTCGACCAGAACATCAACGCGCTGGCGACGCTGGTGTCGCGGCCGCCGGAAGCGGTGCGCGTCATCGGTGGCTCGCTCAACAACATCGCCTCGCCGCGCGTCACGCCCGGCCTGCCGTCGGAACTGTTGACGCAGCGTCCCGATATCCGACGCCAGGAGTCTCAGCTTGCTGCCGCGACCGCCAATGTCGGCAGCGCCCGGGCGCAGTTCTTCCCGAGCATCCAGCTGACCGGACAGGGCGGCTACCAGAGCTCGGCGCTGTCGTCGCTGTTTCAGCCGCATGCGGCGTTCTTCAGCATGGTCGGCAGCCTGACCCAGCCGATCTTCGACGGCGGCAGGATTCTCGGCAATTTCGAACTCACCAAGGCGCGGCAGGACGAACTGCTGCAGGTCTACCGCAAGACCGTGGTGCAGGCGTTCGCCGATGTCGACAATGCGCTGATGTCGATCCGCCAGACCACGGAGCGGCTGCGGCTGCAGCGCCAGGTGGTGTCGGCATCGCGGCGGGCGTTCGAACTGTCCGAGCAGCAGCTGCGGGCAGGAACCGCCGATATCGTGACTGTGCTAAACACGCAGCAGACCTTGTTCCAGGCAGAGGACTTGCTGTGGCAGGCCCAACTGGCGCGGCTGCTCGCGATCGTCAGCCTCTATCAGGCGCTGGGGGGCGGCTGGGAGCCCAGGATGGAAAGGCCGGTTGATGCTCTTTAAGCCGGAAGACGACAAGGCGAAGATCGCCGGCAAGCGCGTGGCGCGCGGCATTGGCCGCCGCTTCGTATCGCTGACGATCACGCTTTTGATCCTCGGCGGCCTCGGCTATCTCGGCTGGAACGCGTTTCAGCAGAAGCAGGGCGCGGGCCGCGGCGGCTTCGGCGGTCCCGGCGCGCGCCTCGACCTTCCTGTGCCGGTACTGGCGGCGACGCCCCGCACGCAGGATGTGCCAGTCTACCTGGATGCCGTGGGCTCGGTTCGCGCGTTGAACACCGTGGTGGTGCGCGCCCAGGTCGACGGCAAGCTGATCGCGGTGAACTTCGTCGAAGGCCAGGACGTCAAGAAAGGCGACGTGCTCGGCGAAATCGACCCGGTGATCTATCAGGCGCAGTACGATCAGGCGGTGGCGAAGAAGGCACAGGACGAAGCGCTGCTCGCCAACCAGAAGCTCGATCTTGCGCGCTATCAGCAGCTTGCCGCGTCGAACGCCGGCTCCAAGCAGCAGGCCGACACGCAGCGTGCGGTGGTGGCCCAGCAGGAGGCGCTGGTGAAGGCCGACCAGGCCGCGATCGACAACGCGGAGGCGATGCTCGGCTACACCAAGATCGTCGCGCCGCTGTCCGGGCGCGCCGGCCTGCGCCAGGTCGACCAGGGCAACATCATCCGCGCGTCCGACGTAACTGGCCTCGTCATCATCACCCAGTTGCAGCCGATCGCGGTGCAGTTCAGCCTGCCGCAGCAGCAGATCGTGCGGGTCAACGCCGCCGCGGCCAAGGGCACGCTGGCGGTGGACGTGTTCGGCAATGACGGCGTCACCGTCATCGATACCGGCACGCTCAAGGGCATCGACAACCAGGTCGATCCGACCACGGGAACGCTGAAGCTGAAGGCCGAATTCCCCAACGGCAAGTTCCAGCTCTGGCCGGGGCAGTTCGTCAACGTGCGGCTCAAGGTCGAGACGCTCGAGAAGGCGATCGTGGTGCCGACCTCGGCCGTGCAGCGCGGTCCTGCCGGGACGTTCAGCTACGTCATCGGTTCCGACAATGTCGCGACCGCCAAGCCCATCGTAGTGACCCAGCAGAACGAAAACGACGCCGTGATCGCAAGCGGGCTGACGACGTCAGACCGCGTGGTAACCACAGGCTTTGCCAACCTGTCGGATGGCGCCAAGGTTCTGATTGGAACCGACGACCGCGCGCCGTCGCCCGATCTCGCGCCGCGCAAGCGCAGCCGCGGCCCCGACGCCAAGGGCGGCGAGGCCGGGCAGGGTCAGGTCAAGGAAGGCCAGGCAAAGGAAGGCCGCGGCAAGCGCGAGGGCGGCGAGGGGGATCTGAAGGGACGAACCGGGCCAGCGCCGGCCAATGGGCAGGCAGGCGGCGCCGCGAAGTGAGGACGCAACCATGAGCGTCTCCGAACCGTTCATCCGCCGGCCGATCGCGACCTCGCTGTTGGGGATCGCGCTGATGATCGGCGGCGCGCTCGGCTACTGGGCGCTGCCGGTTTCGGCGCTGCCGCAGGTCGATTTCCCGACCGTGCAGGTGACGACGCAACTGCCCGGCGCCAGCCCCGACGTGATCGCTTCGCTGATCACAGCGCCGCTGGAGCGCCAGCTCGGCCAGATTCCGTCGATGACGTCGATGCAGTCGACCAGTTCGTTCGGCGTCAGCCAGATTTCGCTGCAGTTCGATCTCAACCGCGACATCGACGGCGCGACCCAGGACGTGCAGGCCGCGATCAACGCCGCGGCCGGAATTTTGCCGAAGAACCTGCCGTATCCGCCGACCTACGCCAAGGTCAATCCGGCCGACGCCCCGGTCATGACGCTGGCGCTGACGTCAGAGACGATTTCGCTGCGCGCGATGAGCGACATCGCCGACACCATCCTGGGACAACGCCTCAGCCAGATTTCCGGCGTCGGGCGGGTGGCCGTGCTCGGCGGATTGAAGCCCGCGGTGCGGGTGCAGGCCGATCTGGCGCGGCTTGCCGCCTACAGCATCTCGATGGAGGATCTGCGCAACGCGATTGCGGGCGCCAACGTATCGGGACCGAAGGGATCGCTCGACGGCACCCACCAGGCCTATACCATCGCCGCCAACGACCAGATCGCGGCGGCGGAAGCCTACAAGCCGATCATCATCGCCTATCGCAACGGCTCGCCCGTCACCATCGGCGACGTCGCCAACATCATCGACGGGCTGGAGAACGACCGCACCGGCGGCTGGTACCAGGGCACGCCCGCGGTCATCGTCGATATCCAGCGCCAGCCCGGTGCCAACGTGATCGAGGTCGTCCGGCAGATCCGCGAGGAAATCCCCAGGATCCAGCGCACGATCCCGGCTGGCGTCAACCTGACCATCGTCTCCGACCGCACGGTCACCATCCGGGCGTCGGTGCGCGACGTGCAATTCACGCTGATCCTGAGCGTGGTGCTGGTCACGCTGGTGGTGCTGCTGTTCCTGCGGTCGCTGCGGGCGACGCTGATCGCGGGCGTGGCGCTGCCGCTGTCGCTGATCACGAGCTTCGGGATCATGTATTTCGCGGGCTTTTCCCTCGACAATCTGTCGCTGATGGCGCTGACGATCGGAACCGGATTCGTGGTCGACGATGCGATCGTGATGATCGAGAACATCGTCCGCCACATGGAAGACGGCGAGTCCGTGATGGAGGCGTCGCTGAAGGGCGCCAGCGAAATCGGCTTCACGGTGATTTCGCTCACCGTGTCGCTGATTGCCGTGTTCATCCCGCTATTGTTCATGTCCGGGCTGGTCGGGCGCATGTTCCGCGAGTTTGCGCTGACGTTGACGATCGCGGTCGTGACGTCGGCGGTCGTATCGCTTACGCTGACGCCGATGATGTGCTCGCGGCTGTTGAAGCATGTCGGCGAGGAGATGACGGTTCCGGGCCTTGCCGCCGTCAGCCGCGGCATCGACCGCATGGTCGACTTCTATCATCGGACGCTGTTGTGGGTGCTGCAGCGCCAGCGCGCGACGCTCGTCGTGACATTCCTCACTATCGCGGCGACGCTGTTCATGTACGTGATCGCGCCGAAGGGCTTCCTGCCGCTGCAGGACACCGCGTCGATCACGGCGGTGACCCAGGCCGGACCCGACGTTTCCTTTGCCGAGATGCAAAGCCGGCAGGCGTTGGCCGCCGCCGCGATCCAGGCCGATCCTGATGTCGTCGGCGTGGTGTCCGTGATCGGGGCCGGCGCAGTCAATCCGACCACCAATGTCGGGCGCCTGGTAATGTCGCTGCGGCCGCGCGGCGAGCGGCATGATGATATTTCCGTGGTGATCGACCGGCTGAAGCAGCGCACGGCGTCCATCCCCGGCATGACCATCTATTTCCAGCCGGTGCAGGACGTGCAGATCTCGACCCAGTCGAGCCGCTCGCAGTACCAGTACACGCTGACCGGAACCGATGCCGCGGCGGTGACGCTGTGGTCGCAAAAGCTGATTGCCGAAATGCGCCGCGATCCGCTGTTCCGCGACGTTTCGTCCGAAGCGCAGGAGGGTGGCTTGCGTGCCGCGCTCGACATCAACCGCCAGCGCGCCGGTCAGCTCGGCGTCAGCCTGCAGGCGGTGAACGATACGCTGAACGATGCCTTTGCCCAACGGCAGATTTCGACAATCTACGGGCAGGCCAACCAGTATCGCGTGGTGCTGGAGGCGATGCCGATCTACCAGCGCGATCCGTCGATCCTCTCAAAGCTCTATCTGCCCGGCGCGGCCGGCACCGCGGGCGCGCCGGGCGCCCAGGTGCCGCTGTCGGCGGTGGCGACACTCACACGCACCACCGCGCCGCTGGCGATCTCGCATCTGGCGCAGTTTCCGGCGGTGTCACTCAGCTTCAACCTCGCGCCCGGCGAGGCGCTCGGTGATGCGGTCGAGGCGCTCAAGGCGATCGAAACGCGGATCGGCATGCCCGGCAGCATCGTCGGCGTCTATTCCGGCGATGCGGCCGAGTTTGCAAAGTCGCTGGCCGGGCAGCCGTGGCTCATCCTGGCGGCGATCGTAACCATCTACATCGTGCTTGGCGTGCTCTACGAGAGCTATATCCACCCGATTACCATCCTCTCGACGCTGCCTTCGGCCGGCGTCGGCGCCATCCTGGCGCTGATGCTGTTCGGGCAGGACCTGTCCGTGATCGGACTGATCGGCATCATTCTCCTGATGGGCATCGTCAAGAAGAACGCGATCATGATGATCGACTTTGCGCTGGAGGCCGAGCGGCACAAGGGCATGTCACCTTACGACGCCATCGTGCAGGCCTGCCTGCTGCGGTTCCGCCCCATCATGATGACGACGCTGGCGGCGCTGTTCGGCGCGCTGCCGCTCGCGGTCGAAAGCGGCACCGGGGCCGAACTGCGCTTTCCGCTCGGCATTTCCATCATCGGCGGCTTGCTGCTGAGCCAGTTGCTGACGCTCTACACCACGCCGGTGATCTACCTCGCGCTCGATCGCCTCAACCGCAAGATCGAGAAGGCTGTACCAGACCCCGGTCCGTCAGGACCCGGTCCGTCCGGGCCGCCGGTCGCCGGGGCCACCGAGGGGATGCAGTAGATGGCATCTATCTCGGAGCCCTTCATCCGCCGGCCGGTGGGCACCACGCTGCTGGCGATCGGGCTCTTTCTGGTCGGCATCGTCGCCTATGTCCACCTGCCGGTCTCGGCGGTGCCCAACGTTGATTTCCCGATGATCCGGGTTTCCGCCTCGCGGCCGGGTGCCGATCCTTCCGTGATGGCGGCGACCGTGGCCGCGCCGCTGGAGCGGCGGCTCGGCCAGATCGCCGGCATCGACCAGATCACGTCGACCAGTTCGCTTGGCTCTACCAGCATCCAGTTGCAATTCTCGATCGGCCGCGACATCGACCGCGCCGCGCGCGACGTCCAGGCCGCGATCAACGCCTCGCTGGCCGACCTGCCGACCGACCTGCCGTCGCTGCCAAGGTTCCGCAAGGCCAACCCGTCGGCGGCGCCGGTCTTCGTGCTGGCGCTGACGTCGAAGACGCTGACGACGAGCGCGATGTACGACGTCGCCGATACCGTGATCGCGCAGCGCATCTCGCAGGTACCGGGCGTCGGCGAAGTCTTCGTCTCCGGCGCCGACCAGCCCGCGGTGCGGATCGCGCTTAACCCGGTGGCCCTTTCGAACGCAGGGATCGCGACCGACGACGTGCGGCTGGCGATCATCGGCGCCAACCCGCTGGGACCGGTCGGGATCTTCAACGGCGGCCGCCAGAGCGAGACGATTTCGACCAACAAGCAGATGCGCACCGCGGCCGAATTCCGCGACATCATCGTCAAGAGCTCGGGCGGCAATTTCGTCCGCCTCTCAGACGTTGCCGAGGTCGAGGATTCCGTCCGCAACAGCCGCTCGATCGCCTGGTTCAACAAGCAGCCGGCGGTGCTGATCCAGATCACCAAGCAGGGCGACGCCAACGTGATCGAAACCGTCGACCGGGTGCGGGCGCTGCTGCCGGAGCTGAAGCAGTGGCTGCCCGCCGGCGTCGAGATATCGACGCTGGTCGACCGCACCGGGACCATCCGTGCCAGCGTACTGGACATGCAGTACACGCTACTGGCGACCGCGTTCCTGGTCATGGTGGTGGTGTTCATCTTCCTGCGGCGGCTGACGCCGACGATTGCGGCCGGCGTCTCGGTGCCGCTGGCGCTGGCCGGCACCTGCGCCGGCATGTGGCTCGCCGGCTTCTCGATCGACAATCTGTCGCTGATGGCGCTCGCGATCTCGGTCGGCTTCGTGGTCGACGATGCCATAGTCATGATCGAGAACATGTACCGCAACCTCGAACGCGGGATGGCGCCTTATCCGGCGGCCTTGGAGGGCGCCAGGCAGATCGGCTTTACCGTCCTGTCGATCAGCCTGTCGCTGATCGCGGCCTTCACGCCGCTGATCTTCATGGACGGGATCGTCGGCCGGCTGCTGCGGGAATTCTCGCTGACGCTGACCTTTGCCATTGTGGTGTCCACCGTGGTGTCGCTCACGCTGACGCCGATGATCTGCGCGCATTACATCAAGGAGGCGACGTCCGACCGTGAAACCTGGTTCGATCGCCTGGTCGAGGGCACGCTGTCGCGGATCGTCTCTTTCTACACAAGGACGCTGCGCGTGGTGCTGGGCTTCCCGTTCCTGACGCTGATCGTGTTCTTTGCGACCATCGCCCTGACCGTGGTGCTCTATATCAAGACTCCGAAGGGCTATTTCCCGACCGATGACAGCGGCTTCGTGATCGGCGCGACGCGCGCTTCTCCCGATACTTCGTTCCAGGCGATGCTCGGGTTGCAGCAGCAACTGGCCGACATCGTCATGGCCGATCCGGCGGTCGCCAGCATCGGCTCGTCGCTCGGCGGTGCCGGCGGACCGGGCGGAGGCAGCTCCAACCGCGGCACCATGTTCATCAGCCTCAAGCCGCCCGAGGAGCGGGGAGGGATGTCGACGGCGCAGGTGATCGATCGACTGCGCCGGAGCCTCTACCGCGTGCCGGGTATTCGCCTGTTCATGTTTGCGGCGCAGGACATCCGTGCCGGCGGCCGGCAAAGCGATTCCGACTATCAGTACACGCTGTCGAGCACCAACCTCGAACTGTTGCAGAAATGGGCGCCGCTGGTGGCGAAGCGCATGGAGACGGTGGAGGGCATCACCGACGTCTCAAGCGACCGTGATCCCGGCGGGCTGCAATTGTCGCTGGTGATCGACCGCAAGACCGCCTCCAGCCTCGGGGTCCGCGTGCAGGACATCGACAACGCGCTGAACAATGCGTTCGCGCAGCGGCAGATTTCGATCATTTACACCCAGCGCAACCAGTACATGGTGGTGCTCGAGATCGACCCGAAATTCCAGGCCGACCCGTCGAACCTGGACCGCATCTTCGTCGCGGGCGCCAACGACGCGCAAGTGCCGCTATCGGCCGTGGTGCGCTACGAGCGCGGCCTGTCGCCGCTGGCGGTATTCCACTCGCAGTCGTTCCCCTCTACCACGGTCTCGTTCAACCTTCTGCCCAACGTGCCGCTGGAGGTCGCAACCTCGAACATCCAGCGCGCGGTCGACGAACTGCACATGCCGGAAGGCATCCGCGGCAGTTTCGACGGCAACGCCGGCGACTTCAACAAGACCACCGGACGCCAGCCGCTGCTGATTTTGGGAGCGCTGGTGGCGATGTATATCGTGCTCGGCGTGCTCTATGAGAGCCTCGCGCATCCGATCACGATCATCTCGACCTTGCCCTCCGCGGGCCTCGGCGCGCTGCTGGCGCTGCAGGTGACCAACACGCCGCTGACGGTAATCGCCTTCGTCGGCATCATTCTGCTGATCGGCATCGTCAAGAAGAACGGCATCATGATGGTCGATTTCGCGCTCGACGCCGAGCGCCACCGCGGCCTGTCTTCGGCGGAAGCGATCTTCGAGGCGTGCAGCGCCCGCTTCCGGCCGATCCTGATGACGACGATGGCGGCGATGTTTGCCGGCATCCCGCTGGTCATCGCCACCGGCCCCGGCACCGAACTGCGACGGCCGCTCGGTATCACCATCATCGGCGGCTTGCTGGTTTCGCAGGTCCTGACGCTGTACACGACACCGGTGATCTACCTGCTGATCGACCGCCTGCGGCAGCGCTTCCGGCCGGCAGCGCTCCCGGCGCCGGCCGAATAGTTGAATTACTGGCCACGAAGCGTATAGCGGGCGGATGTCAGAACAATCCAAATCCAAGGCCGGCTCCGCCGAAGAGGTGGTCCCGGACTGCCCCCATTGCGGCAAGCCGCTGCCGCTATGCATCTGCGACAGCGTCACGCCGATCGACAGCAATATCTCGCTCCTGATCCTGCAGCACCCACAGGAGCAGGACAGGGCGCTCGGCACCGCGCGACTGACCGCGATGCATTTTAGGGATGCAGTGGTCAAGATCGGCCTCTCCTGGCCAAGCCTGTCCAAGGCGTTGGGGCGGAAGGTGGACGATCCCTCGCGCTGGGCGGTGCTGTATCTCGGCTCCGCCAAGGTGGCCGAACTCGATACCGACGCGGAGATCGTCGCGATCAACCGCAAGGGTGAGGTCGAGCCGCATCAGCGCGCGATCCTGAGCGACATCGAGGGCGTCGTACTGCTCGACGGAACCTGGGGCCAGGCCAAGGCGCTGTGGTGGCGTAATGCCTGGATGCTGAAGTGCCAGCGGATCATTCTCGGCCCGAAGCGCCCGTCGCGCTACGGCAAGCTCCGCAAGGAGCCCCGCGGCGACGGTCTTTCCACCATCGAGGCCGCAGGCCTGCTGCTGGCCGGGCTCGAGAAGCGGCCCGATATCGCCGAGACGCTCAACTCGGCCTTCGACCGGATGCTGGCGCGGTACCGGGAAGTTCAGGCCGAAATGCCCGAACTCGCGCCGAAGCCGAAGAAGCGGGATTTTCGGCGGCGCAAGCGGGGGTGAAGCCGCTGTTTTGGGACGGAATCCGCCTCGCTCCGGGAGCGCCCGTCACGGGAAAACGGCGAGGCCGGGTTGGTTGCCTATCCGGGGCAGGGCGTATATGAGTTCGCCCGATGGGGCCACGTGGCGGAGTGGTTACGCAACGGTCTGCAAAACCGTGTACACCAGTTCAATTCTGGTCGTGGCCTCCACTCAACTTATTCAAATCTCAAGTAAAAATCATTCCGCTTTCGTTCCGCCAATCCGGCCTGCTACCGGATTGCTACCATTCTTTTCATCACGCTTGCGGACGGCGGACTTTAGCGCTGCGTCTACCGTTGCAACCGCATCTTCTTGCATCCCCGGAATGACGTGGCTGTAAAGGTCCAGCGTGATCCCGACCTTGCTGTGTCCCAGGCGTTCCGAGGCGACCTTGGGGTGAACGCCATTGGCGAGCAGGTGGGTTGCATGGGCGTGCCGGAGGTCATGAAACCGCAGCCGCGCTAGCGGCGTCTTGGCGATCAACCGGGCCCACTGCTGTGAAACATAGATCGGCTGAACGATCGAGCCGTCCGCATGAGCAATCACAAGGTCGTCGTCGGACAGGCCCACCCCGAGTCTCAGAAGCTCCTGGGCGCGTTTGACGCGATGGGCGCGCAATTCCTCAACCACAGTCTCCGATAGCGCCACGGTGCGCCCCTTGCCGCTCTTGGGTGACTTGAAGCGGAGGCCTGCCTTGGTCTGCTCCAGGCTTTCGACCACGGACAACTGACCGGTTGCTAGATCGACATTCCGCCAGCGCAGGGCGCAGATCTCTCCGCGGCGTAGACCGCACAGAACAGCGAGCAGGGCAGGGACGAATATCGGCGTGCCGCGGACGGCGTCGATCAGGTCGGCCGTCTGTGGCAAGTCATAGGTCTGCATCGGCTTCCAATCGACCTTCGGGGGATTGACGGCGTCGGCCGGGTTGCGCGTGAGCAACTCCCAGCGGACGGCTTGGCCGAGGGCTTGCTTGAGAACGCGGTGCATGTGCCCGACGGTGCGTGGAGACAGGCCGCCTTCCTTGTCGTCGCGGCGTCCGCTGACAAGCGCCTTGCTGTAGGCCTCTGAGATCTGGGCGGGCTTCAGCTTCGTAAGTTGGACGGCGCCGAGCGCAGGCTTTAGGTTCTGGTTGACGATGCCGGCATAACGCTCGTGAGACTTTGGCGAAACCTGCGACTGAATGTGATCGACCCAGCGCGACAGAAAGTCTGCCAACGTGATCTTGTTTGGCTCCTGATATGTGCCGCCCTTCATTGCAGTGATCAGGCGCGAGCATTCGACCTGCGCTTCGCGCTTTGTGCCGGCGAATGAATGCCATTTGCGCTTGCGCTTGCCGGTGGCGGGATCGCGCTGGTCGAGGATGATTGCCCAGTGGCCGGGCGAGCGTTCGCGGATAGAGCCCTTCATTTTTTCAGCCCTTTGTTGAGCATGTACCGGATCTGGTACAGGTCATTCGGAGTGTCTTTGGTGCGCCAGTCAATCTCGTTGGGGGCACCCGCCAGCATATCCTCGGGATGCTGCTTCGCGGCTTCCAGGTTGTGCAGCAATATCGTCGTGGCGTATTCCGCTCGCGCTGCCGGATCCTCCAGCGGACCCAAGAATTTGGCGCCCTTTAACTGGGGGGCGCGCTCACTGGGCGGCAGCGGTTCGCCTGGCGGCCGCAGGGCATCCAGCGTATTGGAGATACCTAGCCGAAGGGCTTCGAACAGGAATGGATCGGTTCGCCAGTTGAAATCGAAGCTGTCCGTTTTCATCGTTCCCGGCGCGACGATATCAACAAGCTCGCTTATCAGTCTGCACAGGGCAACGGTTTCATCGCTCCGCCGGTCATTGCGCTTTTTGTTGAGCCCTTGACGCAAAAGGATCGCGGCGGTTTCAGATACCGACCGTCCTTCTAGCTTCGCCCTCAGATCCAAAGCCTTACGATCCTCTTCCGAGATTCGGGTAGAGAACTTTTCGGTCTTGTTCAGAGTAGCCTTCCGTCCCGATCCGGCCTCAACATGCTCTATCAGCACGCTCAGTTTGAAGACGGCTCGGTGAGCGTTGAGGCGGGCCTGATGGGCATGCTGACGCAGATGGAGACAGGCAAGTTCAAGGTGTTCAGTTCGCTGCTCGACTGGTTCGAGGAGTTTCGCCTGTATCACCGCAAGGACGGCAAGGTGGTGAAGGAGGGGGACGATCTCATGTCAGCCACGCGCTACGGCTGGATGATGCTTCGCTTTGCTGAACAGATTTATCGGAAGCGGGAGAGGCGACCGCGCAATCGGCCGCTGTACGGTCGTGGTCCTAATGCGTGGATGGGTGCGTAGGGGGTGTGGTGCGGCGTCGCTTCATCCAGCCGGGGTCGGATGTACACCCTGGTTTGGTGGGGCGCGTCGACGGCATCAACCGAATTGGAATTGATTGATGTGTCATAGACCGAAGGCTGACCCGGATCCGCATGGTAGTCGGGCCCGATCTACTTTACCATGCGACCTGTCGGCAGTCGGGAAGGAGACGGTGGATGGCAAAAACGAAAAAGACAGCAGCCCAGCTCCTGGAAATGATCGCCGCGGAGGTGCCGCTGAATGGCGTTCGCGTAGATATTCACAAGGATGACCCGATGGGTTGGGACGCAAACACCTACGGCGATTCTGACCAAGCCGACCCTATTCAATTGGCACTACGCAATGCCGTTGAGCGACTGCGCGCAATCTACGATTTGGAAGAGTAAGTCGCGGGCCACTCAGCCCCTGGGCTTCGCCTTCAGCCCCAGCTCTACAAGCGGTCTCATCCTATCCGAAACGGATGTAGAGCGAGACCAAAAGGGACACTAGGAATGCGATGGCTGCTGCCAAGAACACCGGCTGCCCTTTAGGCGCAATTACGTCTCGCATTCGGCGCCAGAATTTCATTTGGCTTTCGCCTTCAGCCCCAGCTCGATCGCCATCGCCATCATTGCGCGCAGAGCCTGGGGCCGGGTCATTTCTTCCGGCTGTCTGGCAATCCATTTATCCAGCGCGGCCAGATCCGAAGGCTGTAAGCGAACTCCTACGAGCGTTCCTTGACCGATAGCCGGACGCCTACGACGACGAGCTTAGCCGCCTCGCATGGATCTGGACTGACAGGTACCGGGAGCTCTACGAGGCATCACTTACGGGCGATTGCACCCTGACCCCACAAGAGCGCTCCGATATCGTTGGTGCGATGCCCGAGGCGATCGAGCACACCCGGCTCTGCAAGCTCCAGGAGCCACACTATACGAGGATGGACGCCCTTGTCCGAGACATGTGGGCGATACCCGCACACACCGCGGAAGGGCGGCGGGCCAAGGGCTGGTGGCACTCAACCTGCTGCCCCACGATTGGCGGGTTGTGGACAAGGATTGCGACTACGGGATTCGCGAGACCCGACAGCTGTTGTTCGAGTTCGTCGGCGGCGAGGCGGGTGCCGAACTGCGCGATCAGTTCAGGGGCGACAAATGCGCCTGATCCAGATCCTGCTGGCGCGGGTGTGCTTCCGCATCAGCTCGAAGCTCGTCATGCTTGGGCAGTGGTTCCTAGACCACCGCAAAGAGCCCGGTTAGGCTGACGCTGCTAAGACAAACTTCAGAAGGTCGGCACGGATGTACTGCCGGCCTTTTTTCATGTTTCCACATTTTAAAGACGCCCCAGGGCGGCGGGCGGCCAACTCAGACTAGCGGCGCCAGTCATCCTTGCCATTTGGGCTGCCGTCGCCACCCCCGTTGCCGTAGCCGTTGTTGCCCCTCGGCCCACGATGCCCGTGTGCCCCAGATCCAGCGATTGCGTCCGAAGTCAATGAAGTCGATAGCAACAGAGTTATTGCCGGAGGTGTAACGGCTGCAAATCTGCCGGCCGATTTCAAAAAACTGCGCCGGTCTTCGATCTCTTGTTGTTCTCGATCTTCCATCGCTCTCTCCAACGTTTATTATTTGACCAGAATGACAGCGATTTAATTCCAAGCGGACAAAATAGTTAAATTCAATCGATCACAAGTTGTTGTTGGAACCGACCTAACTTTGGCGAGCTGCGATTGGGCCCACCGGTTCACGCTGGCGGGCCTACGCCGTTCTAGTACCTGTAGTAATAACCTTGGCGGCCACTTTGAAATTGCGGGGGCACGGTACCACTCGGATAGCAACGACCGTCGCGCAGATCGGTGTCCGCGCCATGGCCGCAGCGCACGGGATATCGACCGCCGCCCCCGTATCCTCCATACCCATGGCGTCGCGCAGCCTGATACTGCGGCGGTATCACACCGTTCGGATAACAGCGCCCGTGGATGTCGATGTCATAGCCGTGCCCGCAGTACTGAGCCAGAACGACCGGGGCAGTATCCACCGGCCGGACAGCCCCGAGGTGAGCCGCAATTGCTGCAGCAGCGATAGTGACTATCATCGTAAGCCTCCCAGCCGAATTCCATTCAGCCGCCCATTATTGCGTGTCCATCCGCAATGATGCCTGAATGGGGCATTCACACACCGTTAATCGGCGTGGCTAGAACTCCTCGGCGGGCTAACCAGTTCCCATGTAGGCACGTTCAAATAGCGGCCTGACATCGGCGCCGCGACGGCCGCAGGCCTTGCACGAAAAAAGGCCCCCGCCAGGGGTAGGGCTGGGGCCTTTAGTTTGGGTACGGGGTGCAGTTTGGGTACGGGGTGCGCCTACCAAGGGGCAGGGAGGGTGGCGCTTCCCATTAATGCCGATCCCCGCCCTCGGTTCCAATCGCCGCCTTCTCTCGTTAGGAACTGATTACATCTTGGTATATTGTTGCAGCATCACCGAGTGGTCCTAGGTATTTGTCGGTGATGAGAACGCCGGTTGCGCTCCCGCCTTCCTCTCACGGAATGGAGCAGCGCATGATCCCTAAGCGTCGCCGTTTTAAACACACCCTTTCGCTGCAAGAGCGCCTGGCCGAAGAAGCACAGGAGCTTCGCGACGTAGCCGAAACGCTTCCGCCGGGTTCAGAGCGGGACGCTGTGCTGCGGAAGGCTCGGCAGAATGAGACAGCGCTCTATATGACAGCTTGGCTCAATTCGTCGGGACTGAAGTCGCCCACTTAGCGCCGTCTTTGTGACCAAAGCGCAGGAATGCCGCGCGAGAGCGGAAAAATGTCGGCTGAATGCAAATAACGCCCGAGGCTCCTATGAGGAGGCCGCTTGGCTGGATCTGGCTGCCGACTGGATCAAGCTGGCCGAAGCCTTCGAGCGGGAGGACGGCCCGATGTGGTTGCACTAGGCAGGGCTCTCGATCCAGTCCCCATGCCGGCTCTCTCGAATAGCGGTCTTACATCGGCGCCGCGGCGACCGCAGGCCGCACGGAAACAAACAGCGCAGTGTCTCTCGATTGACACAAATCAAGGAAGCGGGCGGGTCCAAGCCTAGATTCGTTCCATGGAGCGGAATTGGCTGTTCGTACTATCCATCGCCGCGACGCTGGTCCTGACGGCTGGCGGGGTCGGCGTCCTGCTGTTCGCGATGTAACCGGGTAAAACCACGGTGCTAGAAGTGGATGATACCTGATTTGATAACCTGCGATTTTCTATTATTCAGATCAGGTGAATGATCGTGCAACCATCGCTGCCGCCGTCGCCCTAGGTACGCTTACCGCAGTTCTGACGGTAACAGTTCTGTTTTGGTAGGGGCGCCTAGGCTCGGAGCAGGCACCCATCGCTGCCTTTTCGAACAGCGGCCGGACATCCGCGCCGCGCCGGCCACAGGCCTTGCATGTGAATTTGGGCTCCAGGTCATAACCTGACGTGATCAGGCCAAAGGCTTGAGCTGATGATAACCGAGTGCGAACATTTAAAGTCGCTGCAATAGGCGATCAGCCGGGTAGGGCCGCCGTCCGATCGCATCTCGCCGAGGGTGATTTTCTGCTGGCGCTGCATGGTCTACTCGGCGTCGGTAATCTTCCCTTTGCCGTCGCAAGTCTTGCATTTGACGGGATAGATTCTGCGGCCCGGTTGCACTGGCTGCCTAACCGAAGGGAAGCCCGTTCCGCGGCAGTCTGGGCAGGTGTGCTCTTCAATCTTCGGCTTCATATGTCGGACCATTTGCCCTCCGGCATAGGACCCGGCTTAACCAGACGGTCCCAACATCAAGTAAAGCAGGAGCGCGATCACAGCGATAGCCGTGATGATTTGCAGTACGACCTCAGGCCCGAAACGCTCCATGGCCCTCCAACAAGCGGGCCGTCGGCGGGTTCCTGTTGCTACCATTTTGCTACCCAACTGCTTGGGACGGGGCGGCACAGGGTCGGGGGAAGGCAGTCCTTTCGGCAGCGTTTCCCTTTGTTTTTAGGCCCATATCGTACTTGATGGCACGGCAAGGGATAGCCACGGCAGAACTGCAAAACCGTGTACACCAGTTCAATTCTGGTCGTGGCATCCACTTCAATTTCAATGGCTTAGGCCGAATATCTCCCGTCAATCCCGAAGCTTTATTGGCCTCTGGGGAGACTGTGGGGGAAACTGTTGAAGGCGCCGTTTAGCGGCTTCAGCCGCGACCATGTCTCGCGCGTCCACGCATTGGCGACGCATGACCGTACCCACGACAGCGTGACGTTCAAGATAACCGGCCGATGTAGCAAGCAGCCTGCTCTGGTCGCTTGCGCGTATGGGCGATCGAACGTGGGAAGAGTAGAGTCCGGTTTTCAGAAACTTACTGCGGAGCCCTAAGACCCGGCGAGGAAAGCCACTCGTTGATTTGCGCGCCGGTTTCAGCTTGGCGCGCAAGCCGCAAAAGCCGGTCCCGCAGAGCACCTGGCAGGGTGCCCCGAGCCTCTTTGCGCAGGCGTTCGGCATGTTCCACAAGTCGTTGATCCAGAGAAGTTGATTGCTTGAATCGAAGGCGTTCCATGGTGCTGCTCTCCGTTCGAGGAAGGCGGGAGCGCAACCGGGCGTTCTCATCACAGGTAATGGCCGAGTTCCGGTCTGTGATGGGCCGTCGTAGCACGCCCAGCCCCAAAGTTCTGTTCACTAGTACTCACAGCCACATCAGCCTGACCCCGCCGCCCGTGGCCGCACGCCTTGCAAGTGAACCATTTGAACCTATCCGCGCTTCGTATCGACACACAGTGACTGGAGGATTGCAATTTCCAGTTCCAGCGCACCGCCATCAAGCATCATTCGGCTTGGTGGCGTTGTCGTCTATAGGCGCGGATCTTTTGGCTAGTTTGGCTTTGGCGGTTGCAGTCCGGGCGAAGAAAGCCACTCGCTCAAATGGGTCGCGGTATCAAGTTCCCTGATCTTCTTACGCAGGACATCCATATGGGGGCCAGGTTTGAGCTGGGCAATTTGGGCTTGCAGCTTGGCCTTTTCGGCGGCGATATTCTCTTCAAAGGTGTGGGGTGCGGATCGGCGGCGTTTCATGACACGACCTGTTGCTTACGGGTCCTAACCGTAGGACTGGCAAAATCCGATCGTAATATGCCGACGCCCCGGATTCAGTTCCAAAGTGACATTACAAATTCCGCCAAGGCGCCCAAATCACTGGTCCCGCTTCAGATTCCGTAGCAATTAGACGCGCAGCCGCCTCCCCACGACATCACTTGAAGATTTGATAGATCCCGTTCAGTCCGACCAAGCCAACGACGATGAGGTAGCCAGCCACTGCGACGCTCACGATCCGGGGCGCGATCAACAGAAACACGCCCGCGGCCAGCGTGACAATCGGCAGCAAAGGGTTGGCTGCGTCGGGGTGCATCCGAAACATATAACAGATTCGGGGGCTCCCTTTCACGGCACGGGCCGTCAACGCAAGCGTTGTTCCGGTGTGCACTATTGAACAGACACGGTCAGTCGCGGCTGTTTAGGTGCCCTGCGTTTCAGCACCTAAAAATTACTCTTGGATCGCCCGGCCGGTTGCCGGGCGTTTTCGTTGAGCGGGCTGGCTCGGGCAATGACCTCAGTGACTGGCTTTGAACTAATCAGCGGTTCCGCAGTCATAAGAAAATAGGCGAGCATGGATTTGCCGCACCGCGCCAATGCGGAGTTGTGACATGTGTGCGTTCTGCAAGCATATTGACGACGAGATAGCTCGCTACCGGCTGTTTCGCTGCCGGATCAACGACCAGCCCACGTTGGACGGTATCACGTCGCTGATCCAGGAACTGGAAGCGAAGAAGCTAGCCCTGCATTGCGACAAGCAGGGCAAGCCAGTCACGCGGCCGCCCAGTCGGGGCCGTCACGCTGAATCGGCGCGCAAGCGGTGTGAATGATCTTGCCGTGCTCGCTGAACCGGAAATGCGTCCGAACTGGTTTCCCGTCGTGGTCCCGGTAGTCGAGCGAAACGCCGTTTGCGTCCGGCATCAATGCATCGATCTCGAACACGCTCGGGCCTGATCCAATCAGCTTGGGACGCCAATACCGCTCGACCTCCGTCCGTCCGCGAAAGCGGCCGCCTTCGCAACAATCGACGACAGCCGCGGCGTCGTACAGTTCGACCAGCGCTGAAAGCTGGCGATGCCGGCAGGCATCGATCCAGTCCACGACAATGCCAATGGGATCAAACTCGCCGGCAGGCTTCGACATCATCCACCTCGATGGTTTCCGTGGCCCCGGGGGCGGATATGGCGGTTGTGGGATGAACGTGCTCTGAATCCACCGTTCACGCACCGTTGGAAGGGAACCAACACCCGTGATGAGCACATACGGCAGTCCATCCTCCGTTTTTTTAGGGCGACGATCTGGCGCCGCTGCGAAATCGCTACGGCAGGCACCCTTGACCTACGTCAACGAGACTGAGGCCCTGGAGCGCACCATGCCTTGATCGCGCCAGACTTGCGCCGTTCATTTGTGCGGGGCTCCCGCTCTCCGGCACATCACATCCTTTCCTCAGTTCCGATCAGGACGCCAACAAGGGGAACACCGGGATGAACAGGAATGTCGTAGGCCGAATTCTCGTTATTCTGGTGATCGCATTGACGTCGCTGAATGCGATGTCGCCACAGCGTTCCGATCGATCCTCTGGCGAGGACGAAATCCGCATCGGCAATCTGATGCCCTATACAGGGCCGCTGTCGGAATTCGCGGCGATCGGAAAGGCCGAAGCGGCCTATTTCGAGATGATCAACGAGCGCGGCGGCATCAATGGCCGCAAGGTGCGCTTCATCTCCCATGACGACAATTCCGACCCTACCGTTGCGCTAGATCTGACGCGCGGGATGGTCGAGAGGGAAGACGTCCACCTGATGTTCGGCTCCTACGGAGCGCCCGGAAATCTCGCGGTTCGAAAGTATTTGAACGAGAAGCGGATTCCCCAGCTCTTCGTTGCTTCGGGCGCCGAGGAGTTGAGCGATCCGAAGCAATTTCCCTGGACCATGGGATGGCAGCCATCGTTTCGCGCCGAGGGCCGCATCTACGCCAACTACATCACGGCGTTTTTTCCGCAACGCAAGATCGTCGTGCTCTGGCAGAACGATCAATTCGGCCGCGACCTGTACAAGGGGATTCAGGAGGGCCTCGGCGATCTGAGCCGCCTCATCATCGTGAGCGTCGCGTTCGACATCGACGATGCGCATATCGATGGGCACGTCTCGATCCTGAAACGGTCGGGCGCTGACATTCTCGTTTTCGCCGGCGTGCCGAGCACGGCCTCGCAGGTGATCCGGCTGACGGCCGATTCGAACTGGCACCCCGTGCTGCTTCTCAACAACGCCGCCGCTTCGATCGGCGCAGCCCTTGGTCCCGCAGGTCCGGAGAAGTCCGCCGGCGTGATCTCGGCTTCCTTCCTGAAGGACCCGAACGATCCCGCATGGAAGGACGATCCCGCCATGAAGGAGTGGTTGTCTTTCATGGACAGGTATTACCCCAAGGGGGACAAGGCCAGCAGCGCCGCGCTTTACGGCTATGCCGCCGCCGATACGCTGGTGCAGGTGCTGAAGCAGTGTGGTGACGATCTCTCGCGCGAAAACATCATGCGGCAGGCGGCAGCGCTCAGGGATTATCAGTCGCCCGTGATGTTGCCCGGTATCAAGATCAACACGGGTCCGGACAAATTCCAGCCGATCAAGCAGATGCGATTGGTGCAGTTCGACGGCCGCACCTGGCAGCCGATCGGCGACGTGATCGAGAGCGCGTTCGCGGATGCGCCGAAGAAGAACTAGGCAGCGACGCGATCACGCTCAGCACGCGGCATACCAACCCTCGGGAAAAGGAATCAGCGGCCATGGGCCCCGATTGTCGTTGGCGGCGCGCGGCAAGCGAAACTGGAGCAGGGTCTGGGGCACGAAATCATCCTCCGGCGCTGGCGCAATGGCCTCTTGCACGGCTTCCAGCATTAGGTCGAATTCTGCTTCACTCATCGCACTCTCCGGGCTTCGAGAGGCGATGGTCACAAAAGGGCGTTGATTCCGGATTGACCGGATCGTTCGACTTTTAACTACTCAGGGGTCGCGGCCAGCCTGGTTACCAAAGTGTTGAGTGCCCGCACAAAGGGGTAGCTCCGCACCAGCGGTAGGTCGTGTGAGAAAAATCACATTCTGCAAAAATTAGTTCCCGTATTCGGCTTGATGACGCCTGCCTTGTCAAGGCGAGGCCAATCAAGGAGACGCGAGCATGAAGGCGAGGTTTGTGCGAAGTGTGGCACCGCGATGCCGAGCCCGACGGGCTTCGACGCTCGGCTTTCTACTGACGATCCTGGCGAGTAGCACAGCGGTGGCCCAGGGCACACCAGAGCAGCGCAAGGCATGCACCCCCGATGTTTACCGGCTTTGTGCCGGCGAGATTCCCAACGTCCGCGCAATCACCGCCTGCCTGCGGCGACAAAAGGCGAGCTTGAGCCCGGCCTGCGCCGCGCTGTTCGAGCAGTGAGCGGGAAGCGATGATTCGGCTTACCGACGCCCTGCCATGCTACGGCGTGGGTTGGAAGTCGTCTGCGGCAGCGCAAGGTTGACTGCATCGACCAGACGACGACGCCAGGGCTGCGCGAACAGCGACAGTTTGCCTTCGAGGGCGGCTGCCTTCTCGCGGGCCGCCACCGTTTCAATGCTCGACTTGAGCAATTCGGCCAGCAGCTTGTTCGTGCGTTCGCATTCTCTTTCGAAATCGGCGCGGTGACCGTTTGCGATGGTTTCCATCTCCATCAGGTCGGCCTGCAGCGTCTCGATTTTATCCTTCAGGGCGGTGACCGCCTGTTGCCCGGCAGGCACTTGCCGCGCGCGAGGCACCGGGGAATGGCTGATTTCGGTGAGATCGACCTGCACCAGCGTCTTGCCGTCGTTCGCACGGGATCGTGGCAACCGGTGCCGCTTCACCAGCGCCCTTGCCGCTTCGGGGGAGACTTTGAGCCTTTCGCCTAACTCGGCATAGCTCAACATTTCGACGGGCATAATCTCTCTCCCGTGGGCCGCGTGCTGACTACCCAGACACAGGCGAACGATAGCGATTCCGAGTTAATGGTTGGTTTACTATGAATGGCGGGGACCAACGCGCACGCGTTACGCCCTGATCTCGCCCCACGCCGTGCGCATTTCTGACATCGCGTCTTCGCTCCAGTGCCCGTTTCTGGTCCTCAGATGCGGTATTCCGCCACGAATCGCGGGCTATCTTCCCGCCCGGGGCGGACCAATTCAATTTTTTAGGGATTTGCCGATGGCGACTATCGAACGGATTCACAATGGCGCGGCGCTGGATCTGGCCAAACTTGAAAAAGATGTCGTAGCCAGTCTTCCCGGCGTCCGGGTGGCGCCTTCGGGACCAATGCCTGATTACGTCGAGCACCGGGAGGGCGTAACCCGTGTCGGCGCGCTCACGGCGGAAGCCGTAGTGCGCGATTATGAAGCCGCGGCCAAGGAAATCGAAGCGATGGGAGCCGAGCTGATCAGCGCGGCACAGAAATGCGAGGCGATGACCGCCGAAGTGCACAACGCCATCGCCTTCATGCGCGAAACCGCAGCGTCGTATCGTGAGGAAGCCAAGAAGATCTTCAAGCGCATCGAGGAATGCTCGATCCTGACCGAGGAGGTTCGCAAGACCTGCGAGACCGTCAAGCTCAAGATGATCGGCAGCAAATAGGTTGTCCAGAACGATCCGGACTGAACCGGCAGGGATCCGTCGCAAGCGACGGATCTTTTTCTGTCTGACAGCGTAGCGCTTTTCCGTGTGGGGCAGGGGCCTTTGGCGGATCGCCCAATCGACGCCAGGGCTGCTGCAACCTCCACAAGAAACGGCCCCGGTGCGGGGCTGGCTTGCGCCGGGACCGTCCCCTTCGTGCGCCCATCCAAGGGCGCGCCACCCTACCGCGAAATCATGCAGCCACAAAGCGTGCAGCGCCCATCGTCTCGACCGAATTGGCCTCAATGCAGGCAGCCACTGTAATTGCTCGGCCGATCGCAGTTGGGATCAACAGTTCCGTCGTTGGATTACATCCGTCTCGTTGTAGCTCTAACGGCGATAAAGTTGGTCCGCCCTGCCGCCCAGGGCGGCCTATTTCGGACCGAGGTCGATCTCAAATGTCTTGGCCAGTACTTCCTGATCGCCTCTCGTTACGCGGTAAGTGGCCTTGTATCGGCCTGCCGCCCAGCGAACCGCCTTCAACCGTTTCCCGGCCGCGACGAAGTACTGCGCTTTGTCCCTGTCGAGCGGGTCGGCCTTGTACTCGGAGAAAATTGTCCCGTCGGGCCCCCGAACCGTGATGGTTTGCTGATCGCCTGCCTGGAGCCCGATCGCCCGGACATAAGCGCTGAGAGCATCCGACTCGGGCCGCACCGTATTATTGCGCAATTCTCCGGACTCGACGAGATCCATGGTCGGGGGAACGCTCGAGAAGCCGAAGTTCAGAATTTCGCGCGCTCGATATCTGGTCTGCTCCCTGATGGCATCGGCCCAGAGCGATTGCCCGCCGCCACAGGCGCCGGCAGGCGCTCCGTGGGCGAAGGGATCCACGATCTTGCCTTGATGTCTCAGCGTGAAATGCAGGTGCGGAAATTCGGTTGCACCGGATAGCCCGACCAGCCCGATCGACTGGCCTGTCACCACGCGATCGCCAACTTTGACCCGGACACTGCCGCGGGCCAGATGACAGTACTGGCTTCGCCAATCGCTTTCATGTTCGATGACGACGCCGTTGCCGCATTCCTTTCCAGCGACGGCGGCCTTTCCCGTCACGCGTATGGAAATGTCCTCGACGCCGTCCCTGATCGCAGCAACCCGGCCTGGCGCTGTGGCAAGGACGTCGACATTGCCTTGCTGGACTTGAAGATCCGGAATCCTGATGTCCGTTCCGTCGTGGCCGTCATACGTGCGGCCGCGACACATGAAATCACGAACCTGGCTGCTCGGATCGTGGTCGACGTAGTTCTGGATGAAGCAGGTGACGCTGAGCTGGCATTTCACCGGCAGCGCGAGAGCGAACGTCTCCAAGGCCTTCGCCGGAAGAGGGAAGGCGAGGAGCAGAAGCAACAATCCAGAAAGAGCCTTGGTCAGCGGTGGTGCACGTCGCCTCATGTAATCTGCCTCGCCCGCCTTCAGCCGTTCCGAGGCGGCTTGCTCACTCGGCTCGGTGTTTGTGTCACCAGATTACCAGACGATATTGGCCTGCCGGTGGCAGGGCCTGCCCAACTGTTTGCGCTGCTGTCAGCGTGTCATTTGCAATTGACCAGCCTCGTCGATCTTGATCGGGACACCTTCACTGACAGATTTCGACAAGTGGCCTCCGTGCGACGCGATGCCATCGCCTCATTGCCAAGTTTTCCCGGCATGATGGGTTGCGTCCGAGACGGGCGCATAGTGGGAATGGCCCCGGCGCAACCAGCCCCGCACCGGGGCCGTTTCTGTCGAGCGGGGACGGCACCTGTCGGCGAACGGAAAACTCGTGCGCCGGGCCGACGATGGGGTGTTGACGGTGTCAGTCTCGCGAGTCCAGAAGCGTCAGCGCAAATTCGCGCGTCGTGTAGATGCGACCGTCCGCGTCGATGGTGATATTTACCGTGCCGCGGTCGAGCAGGTTGCTCACGGCCTCCCAGGCTTCCACCCGCGTCTCTTTGATGACCTTCACAGGCTCTTCCAGCCTGCCCAGTTTGCCTTGAACGATAAACACGACCTTCCAGAACCACTGGATATTGGAGCGAAGCTGAATGCTGTTCGGCGTGCAATGAACTTCGTGGCTGGCGCATGGCTGTCGTCGCCCACGCCTTGGCCTGCGCCGCGGTAACCGCTGGGAAAGACTTCGCCGCAAATTTGCGACAACTCTCGCCGCTTTACGTCCGCAGGCCCTTTATTTCGCCGGATTCCTGTCACCATCCTATCGCGTTCAAAAATCCACGGGGAGAATCCAAGGTGGCGATAGGTACAGTTAAGTGGTTCAACGCGACGAAGGGTTATGGATTTATTCAGCCCGACGCCGGTGGCAAGGACGTGTTCGTCCATATCTCGGCCGTCGAGAGGGCAGGTCTGAGCAGTCTGAACGAAGGCGCGAAGGTGAGCTACGAAGTCGTGGCCAACCGCGGCAAGGAATCCGCCGAAAATCTCCGGGTCGGTTGATCGTCTGGCGACTTGCCCCGCGCCTAAGTAGGCCGGGGCCGCCACTCCCGATGCAGGATGGGGACGCCTCAGGCGCACACACTGTGCGCGCCCCATGATTGTTGTCCGCTCCTGGCGGCGGTCGGTACGGAATCAGGCTGCGTTGCGTCGTCGGCGTTCGGTGCTGCCTGAGATCGTTTCGATCTTTTGCGAAACATTCAGGCTGGCCAGGAGCAGAAGGCTCGCCACATCGCGGTCTGTCGTTGCCGCGATGCGATAGGCCGCGTCGATAGAATCCAGAAGCTGAGTGAGTTTTTTTTCCATGAGCGCACCTTGCGAGCGATGAGATTGAACGGATTGAGGTACGCGAGACGAGGCAACTGCCAGCGATTAGTCGCCCCCGAATCGTTAACGATGCATGAAGTCGCGGCGGTTTCCGGCGCTCTAATCCTGCCACGCCCGTAGAGCTCCATTCAGCGGATCTCACGACACTGCCGAGCGTGGTCGCGCTGCCGCCCCACTGGCCGCACATCTGACAGTGCTGGCGTCCGAAATCGAGCGGGTCATTCTGGAGGAGGGCCAGCGGGGCGGCGCTGATTAGGAAACGCTGGCGCACTCCGCGTGCTGCCCGAGCACTGGATACATATGCGACGAGATTCCCGCCATTATGCGCACGGTGTATGCGCATCAAAGATCCTCGTCCTTTGAGGAAGAGGCATTTGGCCGCTAACTGATTGATTTAGTATGGCTCCCCGGGCTGGATTCGAACCAGCGACCATTCGATTAACAGTCGAATGCTCTACCGCTGAGCTACCGAGGAATAGGCGAACGAAGGTTCGCGAGCGGGCAGCGTATAACAAAGCCTTCCGGGCTTGCAAAGGACCAAATGTCTGGTTCGGCCGTTACCTGGAGCGGAGCCGGAAAAGCCCCCGCGTCACAAGGCTTTGCCTTGCTTTTCTGCGCTACGGAAAGGGCGGCTGGAACCTCGCCGGCGCATTCCTGTTATTCGCTGGCGCGAGGGATTGGGCCGCCAATTCGACCCAATCGGGCGGAAGTCTCGGTGGGGCCGGGTTTCATGGGAGCTGATTCGATGCCAGCCAATGCGACCGAACTGAAGAACGCGGTGCCTTCGATCGTGCCTACCGACCTTGCCGACGTTCCCGCCATGAGCGACGAGGAGTGTCTGGCTCGGCTGGCGCAGGCCATCAAGGAGCACGATGCCGGACATCTGGACGAGGTCGCGCGGCTGATCGGACGGCTCGCCGTCACCATCGAGTAGGCGGCTTTTCCACAGTCCCTCGATCGATCCGGCCGCCGGCTTCGGCGTGTTGCGTTTTGCCGGAGCTTGTACCAAAGATGACCCCGGTTTCAGCTCTCCCGGCGGCAACGCCGCATGATTTCAGGGTCTTGCCTATGTCCGGTTTTGCGACCGCGCGCCAGAAGATGGTCGATGGTCAGGTGCGTCCGAGCGACGTGACCGATATCCGAATCCTAGATGCCATGCTCGCGGTTCCGCGCGAGGCGTTCGTTCCCGGAAACAAGCAGGCGCTGGCCTATCTGGACCTCGATCTGGATGTCGGTGAGGACGGGTCGGCCGGGCGGTTCCTGCTCAAGCCGGCGGTGCTGGCCAAAATGCTGCAGGCAGCCGATATCAAGGAGACCGACCGGGTGCTCGTGGTCGGTTGCGCCAGCGGCTATACCGCTGCCGTGATTGCCAGATTCGTTGGCCCCCTGGTGACGGCGACGGAGAGCGATCCGGCGCTGGCGACCAAGGCAAAGGCGCTTCTGGCCGGCGAAAAAGCCATTGTCCGGACCGCGGCGGCGGCCGATGGAGACCCGGCCGACGCGCCCTACGATGTCATCGTTTTGAACGGCGCGACCGAGGTCGTGCCGGAACGGCTGTATGGGCAATTGCGGGACGGTGGCCGGCTCGTTGGGGTTTTCGCGGCCTCGCAGCCGGCACGGGCGATGCTTGTGACCCGTTCACACGGCGATTTCGGCCACCGGACCCTGTTCGACGCCACCGCCCCTGTGTTGCCCGGCATGGAACGCGTTCCGGCCTTCGTTTTCTAGCCTTTCGGCCTTCGTCGCGCCCAATAATCGCCTGTGCCGGTCAGCTAAATCCCATTCGGAATCAGAAGTGTGGCCCGATTGCCCCACGTGCAGAGTTTCGACGGGGGTGGCCTCCTTGGGTAGTTCCGTCTTGCGCAGGTGCGGAATAAGGTGAGCCGGGACTCACTTCGAGTGAAAGTGACGTTCGATTCATGTTTCCTTGGGATCTTTCATGTTTCCCTGATCATGGACCGGCGCATAGATGAATGGATTTTCTGGGATGCGTGGGGTGAAGGCATTTGCCGGAGCTGCGGCTTCGGCCCTTCTGTTGGCCTTTGTGGGAACGGTGCCCGCTCTGGCCGACACGATCGAGGCAGCGCTGGTGCGCGCCTATCAGAACAATCCGCAGCTTAACGCGCAGCGTGCGCAGGTTCGCTTCACCGACGAAAACGTACCGCAGGCGCTGTCCGGCTATCGTCCAAGGGTCGCGGTCACCGCGAGCGCCGGCTATCAGTACACCGACACGCTGAGCACTCAGGGCGGCAATGCGGACACGCTGGTACGCACCGGCATCCACGGCGCCAATGCGCCGCGCAGCGTCGGTGCTACGGTCTCACAGACTCTCTTCAACGGCCAGCAGACCGCGAACAGGACCCGGGCGGCGGAAAGCCAGGTCTCGGGCGCGCGCGAAGCGCTGCGAGTGCTGGAACAGACCGTGCTGCTTCAGGCCGCCACGATCTACATGGACTATCTGCGCGACTCCGCGATCGTCGAAGTGCAGAAGAGCAACGTGCGCGTGCTCGAGCAGACGCTGAAGCAAACGCGCGACCGCTTCAATGTCGGCGAAGTGACCCGCACCGACGTCGCGCAGTCTGAGGCGCAGCTCGCTGCCGGCAAGACGCAGTTGCTGACGGCGGAAGCCAATTTGAACACGACGCGGTCGAACTTCCGCCGCATCATCGGCAACGAGCCGCAAAATCTTGCGCCGGGTTCGCCGGTCGATCGCTACCTGCCGGCGACGCTGCCGGCTTCGGTGGAACTCGGCCTGACGCAGAATCCGAACGTCACGGCATCGATGTTCGGCATCGACGTCAGCTACCTTCAGGTCAAGGTCGCCGAAGGCGCGCTGTTGCCGACGGTGACGTTGCAGGCAGCGGTGCAGCAGTCCTATGAATCGACCCAGACGCTGCAACGCTCGTTCGGCGCGTCGGCGACGGCGCAGCTTCAGGTCCCGATCTATCAGGGCGGTGCCGAATATTCGCTGATCCGCCAGTCGAAGGAAACGCTGGCGCAGCAACGCCTCGTTCTCGAACAGACGAGGGATCAGACCCGCGCCAACGTCGTCACCGCATGGGGACAGCTTCAGGCCGGCAAGGCGCAGGTTGCATCCGCGCAGTCGCAGGTAGCGGCGTCGGAGATCGCGCTGAACGGCGTGCGCGAGGAAGCCAAGGCCGGACAGCGCACCACCCTCGACGTCCTGAACGCGCAGCAGGCGCTGGTCAACGCGCGCGTCGCGCTCGTCACGGCGCAGCATGATCGCGTGGTGGCATCCTATTCCGTGCTGAACACGGTGGGACGGCTATCGCCGCAGGTGATGAACCTGCCCACGGCGGTCTACGATCCGAGCGTGCACTACCATCAGGTGCGTGACAGCTGGGTCGGCGTTCGCACGCCTGACGGCCGCTGATATCTGAATTTACCGCCGCGCATGCGGCGCGAAAGTTGTCGCCCGGCGCAAGTTGCGCCGGGCGCTTTGCTTGCAATCAATTGTAGCCATGACGTACCGTTGGTGTGGTGAGCTGAGCGATTCGTGGCTGGTGTTGTTGCGTCTCACAGCCGCGCTGGTCGCCATGGGGGCGGGGGCCTGCGCGATGCATCGAGCGGGCCTGATCTGGGGACAAGTCGGGCTGGTGCGATGAAAACCCGGCCTGCAGATTCGGAACCGGCGATTCCCCCATGGCTTGGTGTAGATAAGATGGTTTCGATGTGGAGTCGGAGATGACGCAGCCTGCAAAGGTCCAAGAGCCCTCGATGGAGGAAATTCTGGCGTCGATCCGTCGCATCATCGCCGACGACGAGGCCAAGCCGGCCGCTCCGGCGGGCGCCAAGGCGGAAGCTCCGGCAAAGCCCGTGATGAAGGACATCCCGCCGTCGGCGATTGCGCCGGCGCCGAAGGCGGCCGCTCCGAAGCCCGCACCGCCGCCTCCGGCACCGCCGCCAGAACCTGCCACCGCCAGCAACAATCAGGACGACATCGACGCGATGCTCGCGAGCCTCGATGCGGCAACGCCCGAAGCCGACATCAGGCCCGCGCAACCCGAGCCAGAGCCCGATGTGTTCGAACTCACCGACGAGATGGCGCTGCCGGATCCGCCGCCAGCAGCACCGGCGGCGTCGTTCAACAAGATCGAGCCCGCGGACGATATCGAGTTCACCTCCCCAAAGGCACGGCAGCCGGCCTACGAGCCGCCGCCATTCCAGAGCGAGCCGACGCCGGTACAGCAGATCCTGTCGCGATCGACCGTCTCCGCCGTCGAGTCCGCCTTCAACTCGCTGGCCAACACCGTGCTCAGCAACAATGCGCGGACGCTGGAAGACCTGGTCAAGGAAATGTTGCGGCCGATGCTGAAATCCTGGCTCGACGACAATTTGCCGGGACTGGTGGAGCGGATCGTCAAGGCCGAAATCGAGCGCGTTTCGCGCGGGCGCTAGCCCTGGGCTATACCTCGGGCAGCCTCGGCGGGCGACGGACCTCCCGATATCGACATCCCAACGGCGTGATCACGGCACCTTCGCCGCCCAGGGCCGACTTGTCAGGTTGACTTGCGGCGCTGCGGCGGCTTTCTAAGGGGCGGCCGGCCCCGATCGCATCAAGACCGGGCGCTAGTTCGTTATTTTGACGCGTTTTCTTCAGGCGAGCCGGCGACGTGCTTGCTCGAAGACGCCCCCAGCACTCCCAAATTGCATTGTCATGATCGAGAAAAACTACCAGCCCGCCGATATCGAAAGCCGCATGTCCCGGATTTGGGAGGAGAGCGGCGCGTTCAAGGCCGGCCGCCCGGAGCGGCAGGATGCTGCCCCGTTCACCATCGTGATTCCGCCGCCGAACGTGACGGGCTCGCTGCACATGGGCCATGCGCTCAACAACACGCTGCAGGACATTCTCTGCCGCTTCGAGCGGATGCGCGGTCGCGACGTGTTGTGGCAGCCCGGCACCGATCACGCCGGCATCGCCACCCAGATGGTGGTCGAGCGGCAGTTGATGGAGCGGCAGGAGCCCGGCCGCCGCGACATGGGCCGCGCCAAATTCCTCGAACGCGTCTGGCAATGGAAGGCGGAGAGCGGCGGCGTCATCGTCAACCAGTTGAAGCGCCTCGGCGCCTCCTGCGACTGGTCGCGCGAACGCTTCACGATGGACGAGGGCCTGTCGCGCGCCGTCGTGAAGGTGTTCGTCGAACTGCACCGCGAAGGCCTGATCTACAAGGACAAGCGGCTGGTCAACTGGGACCCGAAACTCCTCACCGCGATCTCCGATCTCGAAGTGCAACAGGTCGAGGTCAAGGGCAGCCTTTGGTATTTGCGCTATCCGATCGAGGGCAAGACCTTCAGTCCCGACGATCCCTCGACGTTCGTCGTCGTGGCGACGACGCGGCCCGAGACGATGCTGGGCGATACCGCCGTCGCGATCCATCCGGACAACGAAAACATCGGCCACCTGATCGGCGAACACGTGATCCTGCCGCTGGTCGGCCGCCGCATTCCGATCGTCGGCGACGACTACGCCGATCCCGAGAAGGGATCGGGCGCGGTCAAGATCACGCCGGCGCACGACTTCAACGACTTCGAGGTCGGCAAGCGGCATGGCCTGCCGCAGGTCAACGTGTTCGACCGCGAGGGCGCTCTCGCCCTCGTCGACAACGAGGATTACCTGCGCGGCTTGCCGGAAGGGGCGAACCATCTTGCGGACGAGTTCCACAATGTCGACCGCTTCGCCGCGCGCAAGAAGATCGTGGCGCGGCTGGAGGACTTTGGTTTCCTGGAACGGATCGAACCGAACACGCACATGGTGCCGCATGGCGACCGCTCCGGCGTGGTCATCGAGCCCTATCTGACCGACCAGTGGTATGTCGACGCCGCCACCATGGCGCAGCCGGCGATCGCGGCGGTGCGTTCGGGCGCCACCGCGTTCGTGCCGAAGAACTGGGAAAAGACCTATTTCGAATGGATGGAGAACATCCAGCCCTGGTGCATCTCGCGCCAGCTCTGGTGGGGCCACCAGATCCCGGCCTGGTACGGTCCTGACGGCAAGGTGTTCGTCGCCGAGACCGAAGAGGAAGCGGTCGGCAACGCGCTCGGCTACTACGTCGAGCAGGAAGTCATCACGCCCGAGCAGGGCCAGGCGATGGCAGAAGACCCCGCGAAGCGCGAGGGTTTCATCACCCGCGATGAGGACGTGCTCGACACCTGGTTCTCCTCAGGTCTCTGGCCGTTCTCGACGCTGGGCTGGCCCGACGAAACCTCGGAAGTGAAGCGTTATTACCCGACCAACGTCCTCGTCACGGGCTGGGACATCATCTTCTTCTGGGTCGCCCGGATGATGATGATGGGCATTCATTTCATGAAGGAAGCGCCGTTCTCGACGGTCTACATCCACCGCCTGGTTCGCGACGAGAAGGGCGCGAAGATGTCGAAGTCGAAAGGCAACGTCATCGATCCCTTAGGCGTCATCGACGACTTCGGCGCGGACGCGCTGCGCTTTGCGCTGGCGCGCGGTGCGGCGCACAGCCACGACATCAAGCTTTCGCCACAGCTCGTCGAGACCAACCGCAATTTCGCGACCAAGCTGTGGAACGCCTGCCGCTTTGCCGAGATGAACGGCTGCGCGCTGCCTGCGGGGTTCGAGCCGGAAAACGCCAGCGAGGTCCTGAACCGCTGGATCGCGCATGAGACCTCGCGTGCCACGCGTGAAGTTACCGAGGCGATCGAAGACTATCGCTTCAACGATGCGTCCAACGCGATCTACCGCTTCGTCTGGAACGTCTATTGCGACTGGTATCTCGAACTCGCAAAACCCGTGCTGATGGGCGAGGAGGGCGCGGCGAAGGCCGAGACCCGCGCCATGGTCGCCTGGGCGCGTGACGAGATCCTCAAGCTGCTGCACCCGTTCATGCCGTTCATCACCGAGGAGCTCTGGGCAGTCACCGCCGCGCGCAACGGCCTCCTGGTGCTGGCCGAATGGCCACGGAAGCCTGCCGTGGTGACGCGTGAGCAGATTGCCTCGATGGCACTGGCGGGGCCTGGCGATCCGCTGATCGCGCCGGTCATGGTCGCGCTCGAGGTCGAAGGTTTCAGTGACCCCGCGGCCGAAGCCGAAATCGGCTGGGTGGTCGATCTCGTCACCGCCATCCGCTCGGTGCGTTCAGAGATGAACATTCCGCCGGCGACGTTGATCCCGCTGGTGCTGTCGGGTGCCTCGACCGAGACAAGAGAGCGCGCGCAGCGCTGGAGCGACACCGTGAAGCGCCTGGCGCGCCTGGCGGATATTTCCTTCGCCGATCGGCCGCCGGAAGGCGCGGTGCAACTCCTGGTACGTGGCGAAGTGGTGGCGCTACCGCTCAAGGGCGTGATCGATCTGTCGGCGGAAAAAGCCCGGCTGGATAAGGAGATCGTCAAGGCCGACGCCGACATCAAGCGCGTGGACGCCAAGCTCTCCAACGAGAAATTCGTGGCGAATGCGCCCGAGGAGATCGTTGAGGAGGAAAAGGAAAAGCGCGAAGCGGCGGTGGCGCGGAAGACGAAGCTGCAGGAAGCGCTGGAACGGCTGAAGAACGCGTCGTAGAGTTTTTCGGTTCGATGGCTTCATCCTTCGAGACGGCTGCGTTGCGGCCTTCTCAGGATGAGGTCCGATAGCCCAAGTGCTCGACCTCATGGTGGGGAGCGCGGCAACGCTGCGCGCCTCGAACCATGCGACCACGATGCCACTTTAGCGAATTGCGTTCCAACCGCAGAGAGCCATCGATGCTGGATCACGTTTCCATCACGGTTTCAGACATGCACCGGGCTGAGCGGTTCTACGATGCGATCATGAAGGCGCTCGACGTCGTCAAGGTCGGCAGCCGCGACGACTGGCTCGGTTACGGCGAGCGGGCGCGGCCGGATCATCCGGACCGGGTCTATCTCTCGATCCGCAAGGGCGTGAGGCCGGAGCACGCGTTCGGCCGGCACTGGTGCTTCAAGGCCAAGCGGCGGACGCAGGTGGACGCGTTCTGGGGCGCCGGCATTGCCGCGGGCGGTACGAGCGAGGGCGCGCCGGGTCTGCGCCACTATCACCCCTCATACTACGCGGCGTTTCTCAGGGATCCCGACGGCAACCGGATCGAGGCGGTTTGCCATCATCCGGCCTAGCCGAAATCGCCGGCGTCACGCTCCGTCCGTTGCCCGCCTCGGAAGCAGGATAGTGACTTGCGTTCCCTTGCCCGGTTCGCTCGTGAGCCGGAGGCTGCCTCCGAGGCGATCCGTCACCACGCTGTAGACGATGTGGAGACCTAGGCCGGTGCAGCCCGCGTGGCGCCGCGTCGTGAAAAACGGATCGAACGCCTGACGCCTGACATCGGGAGTCATACCGCAGCCATCGTCGGCGAAAACGATCTCGACGTCATTGGGGCCCGCGGCACTGACGGTGATATCGATCGAGCCCGCCGCATCGGCGTCGGGATAGGCGTGCGCGATCGAATTGAGGAACAGGCTGGTGAGCACCTGGCCGTACGATCCGGGGTAGCTGCTCATCCAGAGGTTCTGCTCGCTGTTGACGCGCAGCGTCACGATGTTTTTCGGCAGCGCCGGACGCAGCCCCACCGCGACCTGTTCGGTCAGGTCGCCGACGTCGAATGCGCGAAGGTCGGAGCTGTTTCGATCTGAGGCGACCTGCTTGAACGACTGCACCAGTTCCGCGGCGCGGTTCAGGCTCTCCAGGATCTGGGCGGATCCGCTGCGCACCGCTTCGACATACTCGTTGAGGCTTGAACGCTTCAGCGTTCCGTGCGCCGCCTGGTCGACGAACCGTCGGCATTTTTTCTCCATCGTGGAGGCGATCGTCAGCGCGGTGCCGAGCGGGTTGTTGATCTCGTGCGCGACGCCGGCAACCAGCCGCCCGAGCGCTGCGAGTTTCTCCGCCTCGATCAGCGAATGTTGCGTTTCGCGCAGGTTTTTCAGCGCCGCTTCGGCGGCGTCCTTGGCCCTTCGCAGTTCGCGCTCGCTGCTCTTGCGCTCGCTGATGTCGATATGGGTGCCGATCCAGCCATAAACCGCACCGGTGGGATTGCGCAGCGGCACCACGCGGGTCAGGAACGGACGATACATTCCGTCCTTTCCGAGCAGCGAAAGCTCCGCATCGAGCGCGCTTCCTGCCGCAAGCGCCTCGGTCCAGCGCGCGCCAAGCACGGCTTGCCAGCCATGGGGGTCGATTTCGCCAGCAGGCCGACCCGTGTATTCGTACCAGTGATTGTTGAACCAGTAGATCGCGCCCGAGGCATCGGCCATCCAGACCAGTTGCGGAATGGAATGCGCGAGCGTGTGGAATTGCCGTTCGCTGGCCCGCAGCGCCGCCTCGGCGCGCCTGCGCTCGGTGATCTCCTCGGCGGCGACGTTGACGCCGACGATCTCGCCGTCCCGGTTGCGATGGGGATGCCAATAGGTGACCCAGAAGCGCTCTTCCGTCTGGTCGGCGCGCTGACCTGCGACCTCGACGCCGGTGACGGGATCGCCGGTGCGCATGATCGAGGCCACGATGCCTTCGACCGCGTCCGCCAGCGCCGGCACGCAGTCCCGCACAGTGCGCCCGAGATGGTCGTCGACGGAGATGCCGCAGATCTCGGTGAGGCGCTGGTTGATCTGGATGTAGCGGCAGTCGGGGGAGAGGAAAGCGAGGCCGATCGGTGCGGTATCGTAGATCAACTGAAGCGTCGGCTGCCGGCCCTCGAACACGGCGTCCGAATAAGTCGGCGGCACGCCGGTCGGGATCGAAGTCGGGTAGGGCGTCATTGGCTTGCGTCAGTTAGCATCGCCGACCCTCCTGCGCTTCACGCATCCAAGTTCGACTTCACCTCCAGATTGAACGCCTCAATGGAGCGGGGCGCAATCGTTCTGGTAGCTGCCGACTGTGCGAGATCGCCCCGGAATCGCCACACATGCGGCGCCGTTGCGGCGGGCGTTCACTCGTCGACGATCTGTCCGCCGTCGTAACCGCACGCGATACGTCCAAGCGCCGCGCGGAACTGCTCGCTGTCGACCATCGATGCAAGGGCTGCGAAATCGTCGCGGTCTGTTATTCGGCGGGCGCGAGCCAGCATCGAGGTGATGAGGTTTGGATCGAGATAGGGCAGGCTTGCCCAAAACCCCCGCGCAAGCTCCTGCGCCAGGACATGATCGGGATGCTGCTCGTTTTCCGGCGCGCGGCCGATCTCGTACATGTGCCGTACCGCGTGCCACGGTGCCCGCTCGGTCGGGAGACGCGCCATGATATCAGGATGCTCCTGGGCAACGTAAAATCGGTTGAGCGTATCGAACAGAACGAAGCGGTAGCCCTGCGCGAGGAGGAACGGCTCCCATTCCTGCCATGACGGCTCCGACGACATCGGGCTGACCGCTTCGGCAACGATGACCTTGGGTCGAAACCGCTTCCAATCGCCGCCGAACAGAACATCGCTCTCGGCGCCTTCGACGTCGATCTTCAGGAAGTCGATCGGGCCAAGGTCATGGCTTTCGCAGAGTTGCGCCAACGTGGTCACAGGAAGGCGAAGCGTCTGGTAATCGACGTCAAAGGCCCTTGCTCTTTGCGCAACGTCTTCGCGCGTCGTTGAGAGTCCGTGCAGACGATCGACCATGTGGAAGTCGGTCTCGCCACGCTCTCGTCCGATCAGGCCGCGTACCGCGATATCACGCGGCCGCAGCCGCCCGTACAGCGCGGCAAGTTCTGGCTGCGGCTCGACGACGATGCCCCGCCATCCGCGCTCGTAGAACCAGAACGATACATTGTCCGCGATCGGATGCCCCGCACCGATATCGATATATGTTCCGGTCGCCTGTCCTGCGAACGCAAGGGAGAGGTGATAGTCCTCGAGATTCTGTGAGTAAGACAGCTCCATCCGCGCCCGCGTCCCTTCACCACTTTGCGTTTTCATGCCTGGGTTTCATCCGATGGCCGGCCGAACTGTAGCATGCGCGGACCTCCCAGCGGACACAGGCTCGGCAAGCGGGCATGACGCAATAGACAAGCGACAGCGTCGAACCGAAAGTTGCGGGAATAGAAGCTCAAATATCTACCAGCCTCTGAAAGGTGAGGCGGACAGCCAGGCTCCGTTTGCCGACGAGCGCTGTCCCGGTCAGTTCGGCTCGATCGCCGCAGTAGGTGCCGGCGATTCCCATTCCGACCTCGACTGCGTTGTAGAACAGATGGCCTGGTGGCGGAGGCGTATGCGGATTCACGACAAGCTCGCCCTTGAAGATGCCATCGCTGGAAGCGTAGGTGCCCTGATAATAAACGTAGGAGCCGCCTCCCAGGATCACCCCGTCCCTGAGCACGACGACACCGTTAGGCGGCCAGTCGACCCCGTCCAGCCCCATTACCCTGACGACATAAAGTCCATTCTTCATTGCGGCGACGCCTGAGATCGATTTTGTCGAATTGCACGTCAAGCCTCTTGCTTACGGCCGGCATAATGCCAAAAATGCGCAAGTTCCGAAACAAACTTGCAAATCCATGGGTATCCCGATAGGGCAGCAAGAGTCGGATCGCGATGACCGTCTGCGTTTCGAGACGGTCCTTGCCAATCAGGCCGCGCGTTTCGTGAACATCGCGGCCGACCAGATCGATGCCACCATTGAAGATGCCCAACGGTGCTTCGTCGAAGTTCTCGATCTCGACCGCAGCACGATTCATCAGTTCGTGGATGAAACAGGCGACCTGGTCGCCACACATTCCTGGGCCCGTCCTGAATTCCGCGCCTATCCACGCGCTCTATCGGCGCGAAAGCAATTTCCGTGGGCCCTGCAAAAGATTCTCGACTCCGAGATCGTGTGTTTTTCTTCTCTCGACGATCTGCCGGCGGAAGCCAGCGGGGACCTCGAGGCATTTCGCACGAGCGGTCCGAAATCCAACGTCACCATTCCGTTGATTGTCTCGGGCAAGGTGGTGGGAGCACTCTCGTTCGGAGCGATGGTTCGCGAACGGCATTGGCCGGAAGCGGTCGTCAACCGCCTGCGGCTCGTCGCCCAGATATTCGCAGCTGCCCTGGCCCGCAAGCTCGGCGACGAGGAGTTGAGAACTGCGTTGGCGGAGGTCAAGGCGCTGCGGGATCGGTTGCATGGCGAGAACCTCTATCTCCGCGATCTCGTCAAGGAGCAGCAGAGTTTTGGCAAGATCATCGGCAAGAGCAAGGCAATCCAGCAGACCCTTGCTGCGGTCGAGCAGGTAGCCCGCACCAACGCGACGGTCATGCTGCTGGGGGAGACCGGCTCCGGCAAGGAGTTGCTGGCGTCGGCCATTCACGAACTGAGCCCGCGCCGCGACCGCGTGATGGTGCGCGTCAATTGCGCAGCGATCCCGACGGCACTGATCGAAAGCGAGCTTTTTGGCAGGGAGAAGGGGGCCTATACCGGCGCTCTCGCGAAGCAGATCGGCCGGTTCGAGCTGGCCAACGGCTCGACGCTGTTCCTCGATGAGGTGACGGAACTGCCTTTTGAGGCCCAGGCGAAACTGCTTCGCGCGCTTCAGGAACGCGAGATCGAACGCCTTGGCAGTCCGAAGCCGATCAAGGTCGACGTGCGGGTCATTGCGGCAAGCAATCGCGATATCAGGAAGGCTGTGGCGGAGGGGCGTTTCCGGGACGACTTGTTCTACCGCCTCAACGTGTTTCCGATTTCGGTGCCGTCGCTGCGCGAGCGCCAGGAAGACATCCCGCTCCTTGCCAACGCATTCATCGAGGAACTGTCGAAGTCGATCGGCAAACCGATTGACTCGATCTCCAGGGCCAGCATCAAGGCGCTTCAACAATATGATTGGCCGGGAAACATCCGGGAACTCCGCAACGAGATCGAGCGCGCGATCATCCTGTCGGATGGTCCTACCCTTAAAGTCGAGCTGTCGAACCAGAAGGGTGGCCTGCCGCACCATGACAGGTCGATCGCAAATGTCGACAGCGAACACATTCGCCGTGTGCTGGACTCCACGCATTGGCGGGTTCGCGGCAGGGGCGGTGCTGCGGAAATCCTGGGGCTCAAGCCGACGACGCTGGAAAGCCGCATGGCGAAGCTGGGACTGCACCGCACGACTTAAGCTCCGAAATGTCGCGGAATCTCCGACGATCGTTCGCGCAAGAGCCCGCCCGAATTCACCGGACTGCGTCCGCAGGTCTCTGATTCATATTGCATATCCGCCGCCATGGAGACCGCAGAAGGTCTGGCACGTCGCCTGCTAGAGCTGACGCATGATCCAGATGTCGCTGTCCATATGCTCGCATTCACTGGGCGCAAGCGAACTCATCGAAGCGCTGCGGTCGGTGATGCGGCCGGCACAGCTGGATCGCGGTTGCGCCAGTGCTCGATTGTATTCCGAGATCGGAAATCCACGCTGCTTCAACTATGTCGAAGAGTGGGAATCCCAGGAAGAGCTGCTGCGCAACCTTCGATCAGGGCGGTTTTCCCGGTTGGTCGCGATCATGGAGATCGCAGCCGAGGCTCCCGCACTGAGGTTTAGCCGGGTTCTCGATAGTGACGCGCTCGGATTGTCGTTGCGCATCGAGGAAACCGATCTCAACGATTGAAAACAGGAGGGAGCCCATATGCGAACGAGGACATTGCTCAAGCAGTTTTGCGGGGCCGCGGTCGGCGCGCTGTGCCTGATGGCCGGCATGACCGACGCCTCGGCACAGGCGAAGAAGCCGCCCAACATTCTCGTCATCTGGGGCGACGACATCGGCGGCTTCAACATCAGCGCGTACAACCGCGGAATGATGGGTTACAAGACGCCCAACATCGATCGCATCGCGGCGGAAGGCGCGTTGTTCACTGATTGGTACGGCCAGCAGAGTTGTACGGCTGGCCGCGCCGCATTCATCACCGGTCAGTCGCCAATCCGCACCGGACTGACGAAGGTCGGACTGCCGGGCACGCCGGAAGGCATGAAGATAGAAGATCCCACGATCGCGGGGCTGCTCAAACCGCTCGGTTATGTCACGGGCCAGTTCGGCAAGAACCATCTCGGAGATCGTGACGAGATGCTGCCGACCAACAACGGCTTCGACGAATTCTTCGGCAACCTCTACCATCTCAACGCGGAGGAGGAGCCCGAGAACCCCGACTATCCCAAGGATCCCCAGTTCAAGAAGCGGTTCGGGCCGCGCGGTGTCATTCACAGCTTCGCCAATGGAAAGATCGACGACACCGGGCCGCTGACCAGGAAGCGCATGGAAACGGTGGACGAGGAGGTCACGACCGCCGCACTCGGCTTCATGGACAACGCGGTCAAGAGCGACAAGCCGTTCTTCGTGTGGTGGAACAGCACGCGGATGCACATCTTCACGCATCTGAAGGCGTCTTCCGCAGGAAAGACAGGTCTCGGAGTCTACGCTGACGGCATGGTCGAGCACGATGCCATGGTCGGGCAGCTCCTTGCCAAGCTCAAGGAACTCGGGGTCGAGGACAACACCATCGTCATGTACTCGACCGACAACGGCGCGGAGACGTTCACGTGGCCGGACGGCGGAACGACCATGTTCCGTGGCGAGAAGAACACCAACTGGGAAGGCGGCTATCGTGTGCCGACCGTCATCCGCTGGCCCGGCGTGGTCAAGCCAGGTACCGTCATCAACGATATCTGCGCCCATGAAGACATGCTGCCGACTTTGCTGGCAGCCGCGGGCGATACCAGCCTGAAGGATGACCTGTTGAAGGGCAAGCAGGCTGGCGGCCGAAACTACAAGGTCCATCTCGATGGCTACAACCTGATGCCGGCCTTGAAGGGTGAAGGTGGATGGCCGCGAAGGGAGTTCATCTACTGGACCGACGACGGCAGCGTTGCAGCGCTGCGTTACGACAATTGGAAGGTCACTTTCCTGAAGCAGAACGCGCTTGGCCTCAAAGTGTGGCAGCAACCGTTCGAGACCCTGCGCGCGCCGCTGCTCGGCAACCTGCGCATGGATCCCTTTGAACGTGCGGAGGAGGAAAATGCCATGGGCTATCAGCGCTGGTACATGGAGCGCATGTTCGCGATCGCTCCGGCCGGCGCCTATGTCGGTCAGTGGCTGCAGAGCTTCCGTGAATTCCCGCCACGCCAGAAGCCCGGCAGCTTCAACCTCGACCGCGTCATGGAAGCAGTGACGAGGGGAGCCAGCGACAAGTAAGCGAGCGACTGGACGAGCAAGGGGCCGTCAACCGAGACGGCCCCTTTTCCTGTGCGGACCGCTACGGAAGTGATCGCCGGCGAATTTGATCCAGATCAAGTGAGGGGAACTTGGCGGTGCTGGGATCGATCCCGCCTTGGCACAGGCGATCAAGGGGAGCCGAACCATGCCGAAATCGCGCGCGTTTTCGCTTCGATCCATCACCAGCACCTTCCTTTGCCTTGCTAGCTCGCTCGCAATCGTGAGCCAGACCGGAGCCCAGCAGGTTTCCGGTACGCTGGGTTCGCCGAGCGCCAGTTCGACCATCAGCGGCAAGCAGCTACCGCCGCCCGATCCCAAGTTCGGCGGCGTGATCAAGGATGACGCGCTGCAGTCGAAGCCCTGGTGGGCGCCGCGGGTCGTGCCGCCGAAGGGCGCGCCCAATGTATTGCTTGTCATCACCGACGATGCCGGTTTCGGCGTGCCCAGCACGTTCGGTGGCGTCATCCCAACCCCGACCATGGATCGTCTCGCGAAGGAGGGGCTGCGCTACAACCGCACCTTCTCGACAGCCCTATGCTCGCCGACCCGCGCGGCACTGATCACCGGGCGCAACCACCACTCGGCGGGCTTTGGCGTGGTGTCGGAGCAGTCGACCGGTTTCCCCGGCTACAACAGCATCATCGACCGGGACAAGGCGACGATCGGGCGCATTCTGCTCGACAACGGCTATGCGACTTCGTGGTTCGGCAAGAACCACAACACGCCGTCCTTTGCCGCCAGCCAGGTGGGGCCGTTCGACCAGTGGCCCACCGGTATGGGTTTTGAGTATTTCTACGGTTTTGTCGGCGGCGACGCCAACCAGTGGCAGCCGAACCTGTTCCGTAATACCACTCAGATCTTTCCGTTCGAAGGCAAGCCGGGCTGGAATCTCGTTACCGGCATGGCCGACGATGCCATCGACTACATAACGCGGATGCACCAGATCCAGCCGGACAAACCGATCTTCATCAAATACGCACCCGGCGCCACCCATGCGCCGCATCACCCCACGAAGGAGTGGGTGAACAGGATCAGCAAGCTGAAACTGTTCGACGAGGGCTGGAACAAGGTTCGCGACCGCATTTTCGAGAACCAGAAACGGCTCGGCGTGATCCCGCAGGACGCCAAGCTGCCGCCCTGGCCGAAGGACGTGTTGAAGGAATGGCACACGCTGTCAGCGGATGAACAGAAGCTGTTCATCCGTCAGGTCGAAGTCTTTGCCGCCTACGCCGCCTACAGCGACCACGAGATCGGACGCGTGGTTCAGGCCTTCGAGGATCTGGGCAGGCTCGACAACACGCTGATCATCTACATCAACGGCGACAACGGAACGAGCGCGGAGGGCGGCCCGATGGGAACGCCGAACGAGGTGGCGTGGTTCAACGGCGTGAGTGACCTGCCTGCCGATGTTCAGATGAAATTCTACGACGTCTGGGGCACCGAGCACACCTACAACCACATGTCCGCCGGCTGGTCGTGGACGTTCGACACGCCGTTCCGCTGGTTCAAGCAGAACGCCTCCCAGCTCGGCGGCGTCAACCAGAACATGGTGGTGTCGTGGCCGGCGCGTATCAAGGACAAGGGCGCATTGCGTGAGCAGTTCGTTCACGTGATCGACGTCCTCCCCACGATCCTGGAGGCCGCGGGCATCCCGGCGCCGGAGATGGTGGACGGCATCAAGCAGAAGCCGATCGAAGGGATCAGCTTCGCCTATACGTTCGATGCAAAGAATGCCAAGGCGCCATCGCGGCACAAGACCCAGTATTTCGAGATGATGGGCCAGTGGGCGCTGTACGACGACGGCTGGTTCCTGAGCACCAAGGTCAACCGTGCACCCTGGGAGGCCTTTGGCCCGGCCAACCCTGATCCGCTGAACAAGCAGGTGCTTGAACTCTTCAACCTCAACACCGACTTCAACCAAACCACGGACCTCGCGGCGAAGAACCCGCAGAAAGTCAAGGAGCTGAAGGACAAGTTCGTCGCAGAGGCGAAGAAACATCAGGTCTTCCCGATGGATGCCTCGGTGGCGGCGCGCATGATCGCGCCGCGGCCGAACATCACTGCCGGTCGCACCGAATTCGTCTATACGCGGCCGATGATCGGCTTGCCGCAGGGCGACTCGCCGCAGATTTTGAACAGCTCCTACACGATCACCGCAGACATCGAGGTGCCGAGTGGCGGCGCGGAGGGCATGATCCTGACATCAGGAGGGCGGTTTGCCGGCTACGGATTCTACCTCCTGCAGGGCAAGCCGGTGTTCCTCTGGAACATGGTCGATCTCGAACGGATCAAGTGGGAAGGGACCGATGCGCTGTCGCCGGGCCGTCACACGGTCGAGTTCGATTTCAAATACGAAGGCATCGGCGCCGGTACCTTGGCATTCAACAATTTCAGCGGACTTGGCCAACCCGGCACCGGCACGCTGAAGGTGGACGGCAAGGAAGTCGCTACCAAGCGCATGCCGAAAACACTGCCGATGATTTTGCAGTGGGATGAAAGCTTCGACATCGGCTCCGACACGCTGACCGGCGTCAACGACGCCGACTACAGGCCGCCATTCGCGCTGACCGCCAAACTCAACAAGCTGACGATCAAGGTGGACCGCCCGCAACTGTCGCCGGCCGATATCAAGCGACTTCAGACCGCGATGCAGGAGAAGGCGAAGCGCGATTGATCCCCACGTGGAGCCAGGTGCCCGACGGGCAAATCAGGTCCACATTCTGCGACGCTGAAGGCGTCAAGGTTCAGGAGTCAGATCGTGGAGCGACGGAGGCAAAAGAGCCGTTCTCCGCGGAGAGCACGAAGTATGCCGTAAAGCCGGAGTGCTTCCGCCGAACTTGTATGCTCGTCTGCGCGTCTTCTGTGCGCAAATGCACGCGAGACCGCGGGTGCAGCGTGTACCCGTTTTTCCCTGCGCCCTCGATTTCGAGAGGGAGCAAACGAAGAGTCAACCTCGGGCGCTGCGCCGCGAGAACGCAAAGTCACATTCAGTCGTCATCCCCGCGAAGGCGGGGAGATGGATTCACGTTTGAAGTGCAACGGTTGATTTGAGGAGAGAGAATGCTTCGGTTGGGGTTTTGAATTCGAGGCATTTTCGCGGCGTCTCATTGTAAATTTGAACGATCCTGGCGATCTGCAGCCTGGAGAGGTCTGCGAGGTTGGTTTTCCGAGGCAAGCGTCGTCTGAGGCGGCCGATAGCGTTCTCGACGC